>Ga0114949_10001270_pt1 | contig 15193 bp, 17 predicted proteins | sample N074metaG_FD_83505 | JGI IMG/M metagenome (GOLD analysis project Ga0114949, IMG submission 83505) | Deep subsurface microbial communities from Kermadec Trench to uncover new lineages of life (NeLLi) - N074 metaG | ecosystem: Environmental > Aquatic > Marine > Ocean trench > Sediment | place... | reverse complement strand
CCAAGGATTTTCCCAAGCGCAAGCCCGCACCCAAGGTGACCGACATCGTCGAGAGCAGAGCGGAGAAGGTCTAGTCAGGCCTGAACGTCTTGCTGATATGGGCTGCCGTCGCGACGATGGCGATGCTGATGATGGGTTCGCCAATGTTGCCGATGAACCCGCCACTCAGTGAATAGGGTGCAGCGAAGAACGCCATCGCCACGACGGTGCCGAGCGTAAGCCATCTCCAGCCAATTCTGACCCAGAGGAAGATGCCGAAAATGATGAGCATGTTCGAGAGAGTAATGGCCGGAATCGGCGCGATACGAGTGCCGCTGCCGATCGTCGCGTCCGCACCGCAGGCGGTGAACTCTGCGACGTAAGTCGTGTAACGCAACGTATCAGCGAAACATGACGGATAGAATGTCGCGCTCGCGAAGAGCCAGAGATCATGTGCGATGAAGCAGGTCGCGAGCAGGCAAAATGCCCCCATCACGGCCTTTGGCCTGGCCCAGGCGAAACCAACCTGGCGAGCCATGGCGCCGATCGCAATAAACGTCATCGGCAGTGCAATATAGTGCGCGAGGAACCGGACCGTATTCATTCCTTTGAGGAAATCTCCCTCGCCCAATGTGCTGCCTAGACCAACAGTGAAGTTGTCGAACCAGAGCAGGGTCAGCGGAATGGTCGCGAGGTACAACGCATTGCTGGGGTACTGCTTGCACAACCGGATTGCCCAGACCAATACGGCAAAGTCGACAATTGCGATAACGATGTAGCCTGCGGAATACATATCGGGTCGGCCAAAAAAACAAATTAATCGCACTGGCGTTCGGCGGCGCCGTACTTGAAGCGCACGATCGCCGCCCAAATGCACAAGAGCAAATTCAACCCGCCCATGTATAAAAACGGCGCCTGGTACATCCATGCGTCGAAAATGACCCCCGATACCTTGACGTTGACGAGGACACCGATCGCGCCGGCAAACGCTGTAAATCCGATCACCGAACCACGCACACGGACTGGCGCCTCCTGACCGATGAGTGCCGGTGCGGACACGATCACAGCGGCCTCGCCCATGCCAGCAAGCAACGCGACCGGATACATCCACGGATTGTTGAACGGATCACTGACGACTCCGAGGGCTGTGTAGCCAACCGCCGCGAGTGCCATGGCGCAAGCCAGCGTGGTAACCCGATCGAGCCGATCCACGAGCCATCCCGCTACGGGTGTAAAGAAGATCATCGCGATCTGCGATATGCCGAACAGACGCCCGGCGCTCGCCTGCGCATCGGACGTCGTCATATCCTGCCCGGTGCCGACCGCGACGAGCCAGAGCGCGAAGAATGAAGCCAGAACCGTCAGGTCCCCGCGCGAGACATAGATTGCGCCACAACCGAGGATCAGTTTCGGATTGTGTCGGATCTCGTGATAACCAACGCGCATCGATTCCCACATCGACGGTTTGTCTTCATGACGTGATGCACGGCCGCCCTTGATGCCGGCCCAGGCGATGCCGGACGTTACCAGAGAAATGGCAGCGGCGATCCAGAACGTGTACCGGCCGGCGATCATCGGCGCGTAGCCCTGCCTGGTGAAATATTCCGGCAATTGAGCCAGTCCAAACGAAGCGATCAGGACGATGCCGAGCCCCGTGCAAACGCCGTTGATGCTGATCATCTTGCCGCGGGCTTTGTTGTCCGGGTAGTCCGCCAATAGAGAGGAGATCATGACGACGCCGCAAGCCACGCCAAGGGTGGTGATCAGTCGGAAAACGACGAGCATCTCCGCGGTCGTGGCGAGCGGAATTAAGGCAAGTCCAACGGCGAAGAACAGGAAGGCGCTCGCCATGATAGGCCGCCGCCCGATACGGTCAGACAGGATGCCGATCGGCACGACGAGCGCGAGCGTCAGGAGTTCAGTCGCAACATACAGGTTACCGGTGAAGTTACCCTGCACCTCGGTCGGCAAGCCGAGATGCTCATAAAGCACGAAGGGCTGCAGGAGATTCAGGACCGTGATGTAGACGATGATGAGCATCGCCGAATAAAACAGTGTGATCGCGTTGCGCGGGCGAATACCGGCACTCAGCATGACCGGCCCGAGTTTATATCGCGGTTCCGCGATCTCCGTAGATATAGGCTCGGTCATTAAGTGTGGCGGATGTGTCGTTTCTCGGCGTTTTGTCTATATTAAAGTATTGGGGTCAGACCCCAATTAAAATGGGGTCTGACCCCATTTTTTCGGAAGCCGGCATGGTAGGCTATTTCGCCATGTCTGGTCGATTTTCCCGCAGCTGGGCGCTTATTAAATACAGCACGGCTGTTCTGAAAAAGGACAGCGAACTGCTGATCTTCCCGCTGTTCTCATCGATCGCCGCAATATTCATATTCGCCTCGTTTGTTCCGCTTTTTATCGAGCCGCCGGAAGCCGAGCAGGACACGTATTATCTCGCCGTGCTCGGCGGGCTTTACCTGGCCGAGTACTTCGTCATCATCTTCTTCAATTCTGCGCTCGTCGGCGCGGCCATGATTCGCATGCAAGGCGGCAATCCCGGTATCGGGGACGGCCTGCGCATCGCTTGGTCCAGGTTCTGGCAGATCCTCGGCTACGCCATGATTGCGGCAACGGTTGGCCTGCTCTTACGTGCGATTGGCCAACGGCTCGGTTTCATCGGCAGGATTTTTGCAGGACTTTCCGGCATCGCCTGGACCGTCACCACCTTCCTCGTTGTGCCCGTGCTCGTCAGCCGCGACATCGGTCCCGTGGACGCCATCAGGGAAAGCGCCGTGCTGCTGAAGAAAACCTGGGGCGAGAACCTGATCTCGAGCGCGGGCCTCGGCCTCATTTTCTACCTGATCTATCTCCTATTGTTCGGCCTGGTCATGTTTACAGCTTATACGGCGTTCGGTGCCGGCAACACGGAGTTGGCGACCGGCATCGCGATCGTTGGCGTGCTGGTTGCAATACTCGTCGGCCTGTTTCAGGCGGCACTACAGGGCATCATTTCGGCCGCATTGTACCGCTACGCCACCGACGGACAGTCCAGCGCCGGTATTTCTACCGAATCGCTGAATCACGCATTCGCTCCAAAAAATGGGGTCTGACCCCATTTTTTTTAACTTCACATAATAAAGATTTCATTTCACATTATTCGTGGGTATTTTTGACAGGACCCATGATTGCGTTCAGTCTGAGCGAATACTGAACAAAGGCACAGCTTTCGAAAGAAGGTGCCGCAAAGCCACCGGTCTAAAGGAGAGTTCCTATGACAGCGGGGTTGCCAGTAACGCGATAAACCTCCCGGTTCGCGCGTTCCAGCGACGACCGTTTTCACCTCTCCGATTATTCCGCTACTAAACAGCAATGCGTTCCCGCGTTCACCAACTGTAAATGGAGAATTCATCGTGTCCATGACAAGCTTGCTCGCCATTACGCCATACCCGGCGATCTCGGTAATTTTGCTGCTCGTCCTGTTCATCGCCGTTCTTTACCTGGCGCGCCCAACGGCGCACGAGGCAATTCGCGCGATCGCCACCGCCTTGCATTCGGGCCTGCGATTAGGCGCACGCTCCGTTATGCATGCCGAGGCTCGCCTCGGACGCAGAAATCGCGAGGTCCTTCTGGCCGCTGGCCGCGAGTCGATGGAACGCACCATCGAGCGTGAATTCGAGCGGATCAACACCACCGTCGACCGTGATCTCTCCAATTACCCGACATTGCACCGCAGTCTCAGCGAGGCGATCCAGCGCATCGAGCAGGACCACCAGGACGCGGTCGAGGTTCCACCGGACCCGCCGGCCTGGATCAAGGCCGTAGAAGCCGTCGCCAAGATCGGCGCAAACAATGGCTTCGGCGTCGGTGACGTTTTGGCTGATATCCACAAATCCCTCGTGAAAGCACACCACGAAGCGATGGAAAAATACCACGCCTCGAGCAGGGAAAGGCATCGGCTGCTCAAGAACATGATTTCGTACTGGCGTGATATTCAGCAGACCATCGGTCATGTCGACAAGCACGTCAAGAGCCTGCTCGACCGTTCCATCGTCATCGACCGACACATGCAGGAGTACGAAGACATCGTGCGCGGTTCGGACCGCGCTGTTGCGATCCTTTCGTCATCCTCCCTCGTGTACTTTTTCATCTCCGCTTTTGTCCTCGCTATCGCGGTCGGCGGCGCGGCAATTAATTTCTCGTTGATCGCCCGGCCCATGGCTGAAATGGTCGGCGGAACCGACTTCATCGGTTCGTTCCGGATCGCTGATATTGCGGCTCTCGTTATCATCCTGGTCGAAGTTTCGATGGGTCTGTTCCTTATGGAGTCGCTCAGAATCACGCGCTTGTTCCCAGTCATCGGCGCGCTGCCTGACAAAATGCGCGTTCGCATGATCTGGATCACCTTCAGCATTTTGCTGATGCTCGCCAGCATCGAAGCAGGTCTGGCCTACATGCGCGAAATCCTGTTGCAGGATGAGCTCGCCACGACTGCACTGTTGCGCGGCGACGGCGCGCAGATTCTGCCGGGCAAGGAGCTCTGGATCACGACGGCGGCACAGATGGGCATGGGCTTTGTACTGCCGTTCGCACTGGTCTTCGTCGCCATTCCGCTCGAAACATTCGTGCAGTCGTTCCGGACCGTTTTTGGCGTCGTGATCATGGGCCTGCTGAGGTCCCTCGCCCTGGCGATGCGCATTGCGGGCAATGCGTTCAAGCACATGGGTACGCTGGCCGAGCGCTTATACGACTTGCCGCTGTGCCTGCCGCTGTGGCTCGAAACACGCCTGGCCTTGCGGCGGTATACCCGAAATGAGTCGCAGGAATATCAAGGAGGAATGTTATGAGGATCCTACTTATATGCATGACCGTGTTGCTCGTTGCCTGTGGACCACAGGAACCCGTTGCGCGTAATACTGGCGTATACATGCTGCTCGATACGTCGGGCACATATCGCGAGGAACTCAAAAAAGCCGAGCAAATTATTTATTTTACGCTATCACGTCTGGGCCCGATGGATTCCTTCGCAGTCGCCAGGATCGATACCGGGAGTTTCAGCGAAAAGGATATCATCGCGAAGACGACATTCGAGGACCGCCCGAGCGCAGCCAACGGACAAAAACGTCATTTCGCGGAGCGTATTGCAAAGTTTTCGAAAACCGCCAGGTCCTCGCAGTACACAGATATTACCGGCGGCCTGCTGCAGGCGATCGAGTTCCTGAATGAAAAGAATCCGGGCCACAAGACCATCTTCATTTTCTCCGATCTCAAAGAGGATCTCAGAGAGGGGTATATTCGAGATATTCCACTCAGGCTCGACGGCTTCGATGTCATCGCGATCAATGTGACGAAGTTGCGTTCCGATAACATTGACCCGCGGAAATACCTCGACCGTCTCGATCAATGGGAGAGCGTGATTACGAACGGTGGCGGCACCTGGCGCGTCATCAACGACCTCGATCATCTCGACAGCCTGTTGCCGGGTTAACATTCCACTTCGAACAATCGGGGTCAGGCTCCTTTGCGGTCTGACCCCTGGTCGAGATTAAACGCCGTAGATCAGCAGGCCCCCGAACGCAATCCCGAAAACCAGCCAGGCCCGCACGACGATGCGGGAACCGGCCTCGAACCATGCGATTAGCCGGAGGATTCGTTCACGGCCTATGAACGGCAAAACGGTCGCGGCGATAATCGTAACCCAGCCCAATAATTCAAAGATCACGGGGAAACGAGATGACGGCGCCGCGATGATCAGCGCCAGACCCATCAATAATCTGACGATGACCGCGAAATACATGCCCGACGCATTATTCATGACGTCGCGTATCACGCCGGTCAGCTTGCTCGGCCTAACAATACCCCAAACGCAAAGGGCGCATACCACAATGGCCAGCACAAGAATGAAGGCCTGTGAAACGGCGACCATCATAAATCAGTCAAACTTTGAACCGAAATGCGGCGAAATGGGGTCAGACCCCATTTAAATTGGGGTCTGACCCCATTTCCCCCATTTGAAATTTATTTGTTACCTGCGCCGACTAAATCTTCGCGTGAAAGCTCCGCCTTTTTATGTGCCGGCGTCTTGACCGCCAGGAATGCCGCGATGACAACACCGATCGCGACCAGGCTCATTTCGAGCCCGAAATCCTGCGGGCGTTCCCAGAACTCCGTGAACAAATGCCAGCGACCACCAATCTCGACAGCAGTCCAGGCAATGATCGCCGTCGGAATACCGTACCTTATTGCAGTCGTGACCTTCCAGAAGCGCATGAGTCGCTGGAACAGGTAAACGGCCCAGGTCACCATCAGGAAAAACACAACGTAAGTGACCGGGTGCCGATCACCGAGAATTGACTCGTCGTAAAGAAACAACAGCACGAGATAGAAGAACCAGATGACGTAAATCGTTTCCAGCGCCGTAATACCGGCGAAATTACGCTTATACCCGCGCTGTGGTCGACCGGTGCTCAGTTTGAGGTTGCGTTGGAAAAATTTGAAGAAATTGCATTTCGTCTCGGGATTCAGCGTGAAATAGACCAGCGTCGCGCCGAGGATACCGAGCGATGACATCATGACGAGATATTCCGCCTTGGTCGCGATCTCGCCCGGGACGTTCGGATCCATGAGATCCGGCACGCCAAGATAGTTGCCGGCCCAGACGAACGAAAATTCGATCCAACCGGTCCAGAGAAATGTGCCCGCCCAGAATCCGTACCAGGTCGCAGCGACCTCCTTTTGATTCTTCATACCCAGGAACAGCAGCACGGCGCCGAGCAGCCCCATGGCAAATGCCGATTCGTAGATATAGTCACTTCCCGGCCAAACGTCTTCCATGACGATCATGACCGTGTGACCGAGGGCCTGCACGACGAATACGATAAGGAACGCGAACAAGCCCACAAACGGCGGCCGGTACATGAGGCTGACCAGTTTATTCTCGGGTTTGTGTGTGTCGGCTTCCGCAGACATGTGCTTCTCCTGAGCCATCATTCAGGCTGATTATGCGCCGATTCTTCACCAATTACGAACACTGGTGTTCGATTTATTGCTGTGCCGCGGCGACTGGCGACATCGCATCAGTTCCGGGCTTTACATTGGGGTCAGACCCCCTTTTTAATGGGGTCTGACCCCATTAATCTTGAAGGAAGGCCGTGTGACGATCGATAACAAACCCGAAGTCGGTCTGGTCATGGAGGCATCGCCCGGCTACACCGCCAGGCTGGCCCGGGAGATCGAGGCCATGGGTTTCGATTACCTGCTCTGTCCGGACACGCAAAATCTCGCGCCCGATCCTTACGGCCAACTGTCACTCGCGGCGACCGCGACCGCGACACTGCATCTCGGCACGGGCGTCACGAACCCGATCACCCGTGATTCAGCCGTGACGGCCACGGCGATCGCGACGCTCCAACAGGAATCGGGCGGCCGCGCAATCTGCGTCATCGGCCGCGGTGATTCGTCGGCCGCACACATCGGCCGCAACAACGCGACGACAAAACAGTTGCGAACCTATGTCGAGCAACTCAAAGCCTATTTGAGCGGCCAGACCGTTCCTCGAAACGACAAAGAATCCGCACTCCGGTGGCTGCGGGATCTCGACATCCCGCCGGTCCCCGTTGACGTCGCCTGCACCGGGCCCAAGACAATCGCAATGGCCGTCGAAGTCGGCGACCGCATCAGCTTCGCTGTCGGCAGCGCGCCCGAGCGCATTGAGTGGGCCATCAAGACGGCGACCGATCACCTCGATCGCATCGGCCGGGATCGCTCAAGCATTCGCTTCGGCGCTTTCGTCAATCTCGTTTGCGATGAGGACGAGCAGCGCGCGATCGGTATGGGTCGCATGATTGCCGGCATGGTCGCCCATTTTGCCGGCATGAGGAACGCGCCGGTCGATCATCTGCCACCGCAGCTCAAGGACCTGGCTATACACATGCAAAGCCAGTACGACATGCAACATCATGCCCAGGAAGAGGCGAGCCACGCGGTCGAAGTCTCGGATGAATTCGTCGAGTGGATTTCGATCTGCGGCCCGCCCGATAAATGCCTCGCGCGACTCGAAAATCTCCTCGCTCTCGGCCTGGACCACATCTACATACTCGGCGGATCGCCCGTCGCGCACCCGCATGGAGAACGTCAGGCCGCGATGGTCGAGCAAACCAGGTTGTTTGCGGAAACGGTTTTGCCGGCCATACGTCGAAACGCTTCGACCTAGTGTCCGGGCCGTGTATTAACCTTGCCTGCGCTTCACGCTCAATTCGATTTCGGGAACAGCCACTTGACCTGCAGCCGTAACTGCCAGTCGGCACCGCCGATCGTTATTATAATGGCTCCATGAATGGGGTCTGACCCCAATTAGTTGAGGACGCGGTAGCCGCGGACGCGCAGGCAGTTCTTGACGACCCGAGCGTGTTCCCGCTCCCAGATCTGTGCGGACCGGGACGCGCCGCCGATCGCGCCGAGGCCGGCGCCGGTACCCGCGTTACCAAGAATCGCACCACTGGCGGCGCCGACCGCACCGCCGGCGACGGCGCCTTTCGCTACACCGGTTTCAAGCTGGACCTGTTCACCGTAGCCCTCGCATTCCGCGAGGTCTTCCTCATAAAAGGCCATGTTGGAATGCTGTGTGTCGATGATCGGCGCCGGGTGTGACAGGCACCCCGCCAGGAGCGGCGCGAACACACCGCAGCAGATCAACCACCGGATTTTAGCGCGCATCATGTCGTTCTCCCGTGAAAAATCAGTGCACGGGAAAGACAACGAGGCAGTTCCTGTTCGGTTGACCCCTGGTTAGAAAAAGATCAGTCACGAGGCCGGTCGGACGGCGGCGGACGGCGGTCGGTTCGGCCGCCCCCGTTTGATTGATGCGGCGACTGCCTTCTCTGCTGCATGCGCTCACGCGCGCGCTGGCGCTGTTCCGGCGTCATCTGCTCCCAGCGATTGCGCATCTTTTCACGTCGGTCCGGCGTCATGTTACGGAACCTGCCGAAATTCTCGCGCACCTTCTGCTGCTGGTCGGGCGTCATCTCGCGGTAGCGACCAAATTCTCTGCGCACTCGCTGACGCTGTTGCGGCGCCAGCTGTTGCCAGCGATCAAACCGTCGCCGCGTCTGTGATCGCTGTTCCGGCGTCATGTTCAGCCAGCGATCGGCACCTGTCGACATACGCTGCTGGCGCTCGGGCGACAGCGTATTCCACCGCTCCGAAAATTGATTCAACACGCGTTGCTGATCCTGACTGAGGTCATCCCACGGGATGTCATCGTCGCCGGCATAAGCGAGGCCGAGAAAATTTACCGCAATCACTGACGCGGCCAAAAACTGCAAGATTCTAGTCAGAATCACTCGTCGCCCTCCTGTCCTCACCGTCGTTGTCGATGGGGTCATCGCCAGCCAGGGCCGGAAGGCTCTCGAAGAAACCACGCCATACGTCATCGTCGCCCTCCCAGCTGCCGAGAAACTCGATGAATTCGGCATCAGGTAGGATATCTCCATCGGAATCGCCGTTATCGGCGCATACCGGTCCGCACAGGCCGACGCCAAAGAGAAAAACCAGAATATTCCTTTCACGTCTCAACCCGCAGTCTCCAATTCGTCGTCCGGCAACCAGACAAAGAACTCGAGATTCTCGATCATTTCGAAGGCGTCCTCATCGAGCAGCATTTCGAAATCGAGGGCTTCAACGACCACCGACTCGTGGAAAGTAACCGGCAACGGGTCTGGCGATTCATCCGGGCCTCTGCCCTGCCAGAGACCGATGGCAATCATCGCGACAAGCGCGGCGGCACCGACAGGCAACCACTGCCGGCTACCCGACAACTTTCGCTTTGACTCGAGCTCAGTCAGGGCACGCTGCCGTGCCCGGTTCAGGCGCGAGCGCGTCGCGGCGTCGAGTTCATCGGCGCGATCCCGCAGCCGCTGGCCTACGCGTTGTGCGAATTCATCCTGATCGGTCATTGCCAATGATCTCCGAGCGCGGCCCGCAGAGTGTGCACCGCCCTATAATAATGCTGTTTCACGCTGCCATCGCTGCAGCCCATCGCCGCGGCTGTCGCGGCAACATCCAGGCCTTCGACTGCGCGGAGCATGAAGGCCTGCTGCTGACGCGATGGGAGCTTACCAACGGCGTTTTCGAGCGCCCGCATCGCATCGTCCAGGCCGGCCTGTTTCTCAGGACCGGGCTGCGATTTTTCCGGCGCTGCGGCCACCGGGTCGTGGCCGGGCTCGTCTTCGCCGCCGATCGAGATCCAGGCAAAAAGCCGGCGTCTGACCGAGCCACCGCGATGATGATCCGTGATCCGGTTCCGCAGAATCCGGAAAAACAGTGGCCGCCATTCGTCGCGCGGCCGGTCCGCGTATTTCCTGACGAAACGCAGCATGGTGTCCTGAACGATGTCGAGCGCGTCGTCCGGGTTCCTGATGGCGATATCGGCCATGCGAAACGCCCGTCGTTCGACGTCGGCAAGGAAGCGATCCATCGCCCGAAGTTCGTCCAGTGCCGACCCCTCCCGAACGCTGCCCAGATCATCCAGAACCATTGCCAATCCTGCATTCATAACATAATTCGGCCCGGTTTCCTGCCCGTATGCCCCCTATAACGAGCGGCGCCGGATTCGGTTGACGTCACGATTCGTGAAGCCATTCACGGCATCCGGCGACCGCCCGGGCTAAGGTGCCGCATCCATATTCGGCCCCTGGCCGACCCTTGGCGGGAGGAACTGTGATGAACATCAGGATTATGATTGGCGCTTGCGGACTGGCCGTTTTTTTAGGCGGTTGCGCCACGATGGGCAAGGACGAGTGCCTCGTCAGCGACTGGCGGTCGGTCGGCTACGAGGACGGTGTACAGGGTCGCACGGCCGATCGAATTGGCGCATATCGTAAGGACTGCGCGAAGCACGGCATTCGCCCTGACCTGACTGCATACCAGGCGGGCCGGACCGAGGGGCTCACGGAATTCTGTCGGCCTGACAACGGATTTCATGTTGGTTCGAAAGGGCAGGCCTATCGCGGCGTATGTCCAAACGAAATGGCTGACGAATTCGTCGCCTCTTATCGCAAGGGGCGCCAACTCTATGACCTCCAGAGCCGCGTACGCACGGTCAACCGTCAGATCAACACCAAACGACGGCGCCTCGAGCAGATCGACGAACAACTGTTGTCCACCGGCACCCGGTTGATCGTTTCACCAACGACCACCGAGGAACGCGTCGAGATGCTCGCAAAAACAAAGAACCTCGCGACCGAGCGTGGCCGGGTCGAAACCGAAATTCCGGAACTCATCGCGCGAAAAACGCGGCTCGAAAAGGAACTTGAAAACTACCGGGGAGAGCTCGCCGCCAACTACTGATCGTTCGGGGCTGATTAAATGGGGTCAGACCCCATTTTAAAGGGGGTCTGACCCCATTATTTCTTGACACTTATGGGCGATTGAGCGCTTCCGTCGCACGACGTCAGTTGGTCAATATATGTTTATTTGAGCCAACCAAACCGTGGCGCGTCCGAACCTGTCCCCGAATCAATACCGCCCTTCGCGCCGAGCCCGCGCGACAATAGCCTGTTTCAACCTGGCCGGGCGAATCGCATTGCGCCGGTTTGAACGCCGAACGCGCAACGCAATCAAAGCAAATCGCGACACGCTGGTGCAAATCCTGAAACTACAGCGGGCAACCGAGTTCGGCCGCGTACATCGATTTGATGTCACCCTGGAATCCGTCGATCCGGTTGCGGCCTATCAAGACATCACACCCCTGACCCGCTACGCCGATTATTCACATTATATCGACCGCATTGCCAACGGCCGGCAAGGTGTCCTGACTCGTGATCCGGTCGATATTCTGGCCGGCAGCGCCGGCACGACCGCCGCCGGCAAGCGACTCCCCAACACGCGCAGAGCCCGCCGCAAATTCATGTTTTTCGTGCCGCTGGTCCAGCAGGGTGTCATCGCCCGGGAAATTCACGGCGGGCGGTCAACCCAACGGGGTATCAACCTCATGAGTCTGTATTCACCGCCAGTCGAAAATAATGCGCACCAACCGGTCATGTCCGCGAACAATGCCGCTATGGACAGTGTGCGCCAACAAATTCCGATCATGTGGTCGTCCCCGGAAACGGTATTCGGCATTGGTCATCAGCCGACCGCATATTATCTGCACGCGCTGTTCGGCCTGATCAATCACCATGCTCCCTACATCGCCGCCGTCTTCGCGCCACACCTCACGTCATTTTTTGCGTTGATCGAAAAACACCGGGACCAGTTGATCCTGGACATCGAATACGGCTCCGTCTCGAATCACCTCGCGCTCTCAGCAGCTGAGCGTCAGTCCCTCGAAGCTGCGCTACAGCCCGATCCGATCCGCGCCCGGGAATTGCGCACCGAATTCGACAAGGGTTTCGCGAACATCGTGCCGCGAATCTGGCCTCAAATGAGATACCTCGCTACCGTGACGACGGGCAGTTTTTCGATCTACATGCCACGCCTGAGATCGCTGACCGGGAAAACCATGCCGATATATACGCCGTGTCACGCCGCGTCGGAAGCCATCATCGGAATCAACCTGCGACCCGATCGCAACGACTATGTGCTCGCGTTGGGCGGCGCTCACTTCGAATTCATTCCGCTCGCGCAGTCCGACGAGGACCGGCCCGCAACGGTCGATATCAACGAGTTGCGCATCGGCCAGGAATACGAAGTCGTGCTGACAAACTTCGCGGGGCTGTATCGCTACCGAATCGAGGATATCGTGCGCATCACCGGTTTTCTCGGCACGGCGCCGACGTTCGAGTTCCTCTGCAGGAGAAGCGCGATACTGAACCTTGTCGGCGAGAAAACGACTGAATACCACACGGCGGCGGCCGTGACGACATGCGTGGAAAAATGGCTGGGATCGAACCGCTACCTGCGCGACTATTCGGTGGCGGCGCGAAATATAAACGGGTTACCGAACTACGCATTCTATATAGAGCTCGACGCGGACATCCGCGCGACGGATGAAAATACTCAAGGTATCGCCGCGCGCCTGGACCAGGCGCTTTGCCAAGCCAACGTCTATTACTGGAGCAACGGCCGCAAGGCAGAGGCGCTGGGTCCCTTGAGAATCAACTTTGTCGAGCCGGGCACGTTCGAGACACTAACCCGCTTGCGAGATGAGTTATCGCGTGAGTCCGTAACGAGCCAACTCAAGACAGCGCGCGTCATCAATCGATCGGAGCACATGGCCATTCTCGACGCCGCCGTCTACCTGTCGACATGCGGATCGGAATCGGCGCCTTGACTCTATCTTAAAGGGGGTCTGACCCCCTTTTACTGATTATTACCGGATATTTTCCTTAAAGATAACTTCGACGCGGCGATTGCTCTTGCGCCCATCCCGGGTTTCATTGGATGCAATGGGAAACTCGCTGCCGACCCCGACAACACTGATTTTCCTGGCTTCCGCACCGTCACCGACAATGTAATCATGGACTGTCACGGCCCGCTGCTTCGACAGCCAGATGTTGTAATTCGGATCCCCTGAGCTGTCGGTGTGGCCGACGATGACGCCCGAATAGGCCCCGGCCGTCTTCGATTTTAATTTCCCCCGCTCCTTGTCGATGGCCGCCTTACCCTCCGGGGTCAATTCGGCACTGTCGAATTCGAACATGAGCGCATGTGGCGACGTAACGGCCAGGACGACGCCATCGCATCCCTCTATCCGCTCCATCTCCACAGTCCAGTTGCGCGAATGAACACAGCCACGGCTCTTTCCGCTACGAACGACAGTCCCCGACTTATCCTCCACGTAACCTTTCGACGCCGTGATTTCCTGCGCATGCACGCCAGCACAGATAAAGCCCAACGCTGTCACGACAATTGAAAATGACGCACTGAACCCACTGACTATGGATTTCATGATATTTCCCTCGGAAAATTAATTGTTTCTGTTTATTTTTAGAGAAGGAATTCTATTCCTTTCGAGCTTATTTTTCTTTTTGACCGCGAATTCGTCGGCAAATGGCCATCGACGCTTTTTACATAAGAGCGAAAATTCACTGGCAAGTCACTGGAGTCCGGCCGCATTTAATCGCGCAACGCTCACTCGTTCCATCTTTTAATCTCATCGGGGATCGCCCAGTCACCTGTTTCGCTCTTGTAGATAATGTTAACGAAGGCGCGACCATTCAGCATGGCCTGTCCCCAGACCGGGTCAAGTGCGGCCAACGGCTTGGCCGCCTTAATCTCCTTCAGGTTCATGCCTTTCTCAATCAGCGCCACGACGCTCTCCCGGGCCGTGACCAGCATGTCGCGAATCTCGATCATGCGCTGCTTGTCCGCCAGCGGGCCATGCCCCGGTATCACGATCGTATCGTCGCCGATCATGTCAATCATGCGGTCGGTCGCTTCAATCTGCCCCTTGATCGTGCCGCCGCTCGCGACATCGATCAGTGGATAACCGCGGTTGATAAAAGCATCGCCCGTGTGCAGTACATTCGCACCGCGAAAATAAAAAGCCGAATCCCCATCCGTATGCGCCACGGGTAAGTGGATTACATCGATCCGATCGTCGTTAAAGTAGAACGTCATGCGGTTGTTGTAGGTAATGATGGGCAGTGCTTCGTCCGGTCGGGGCCGGGTGCCCGTTTTGAACAGGAGATGGAATTGCTCGCTGGTCATGCGTTTCCGCACGTTGTCGTGAGCGACGATGGTGTAACCCATGCGGCCGAGATTCACATTGCTACCGGTGTGGTCGCCGTGCCAGTGCGTATTCAGGACATAACGGAGCGGCTGGTCGGTCAATTCAGCGATGGCCGTCAGAATCCGCTCGGTCATCGGCGCAAACTGATCGTCGATCAGGAAGGCACCGTCGTCACCGACAGACACAGCGACATTGCCGGCCGGCTCCATGACCAGCAAATATATATTGCCCCGCACCGGGGTCACTTCGAGGTTGCCTTCCATGCGCCGCCCCTGGGCCGATGCGACGTTCACCACCAGTGCCTGCACGAACAAGACGAACACCACGAGAATCAGCTCGATTCGCATAATCATTAATTGTTCTCTCCCTTGATTGGGGTCTGACCCCATTTTAAATGGGGTCAGACCCCATTTTTTCTAAATTTTTTCTCAATCCAGTAGTCGAGGCTAACGTATTTTCCGCCGCCAAAAAAGAACAGCACCAGCAGCATGATAAAATACGTTGCTGCAAACTCGATACCGTTGTTCAGAACAACAAAACCGCCGTTCT
>Ga0114949_10001269_pt1 | contig 15195 bp, 13 predicted proteins | sample N074metaG_FD_83505 | JGI IMG/M metagenome (GOLD analysis project Ga0114949, IMG submission 83505) | Deep subsurface microbial communities from Kermadec Trench to uncover new lineages of life (NeLLi) - N074 metaG | ecosystem: Environmental > Aquatic > Marine > Ocean trench > Sediment | place... | reverse complement strand
CATGCCACCCATCGAAATACCCATTACATGAGCTTTTTCTATATTAAGTGCATCCATCAGGCCAACAACGTCATCCGCCATTTCTTGTAGCGTGTAAGCTGGCTGAGCTTCGCCACGAGCAATCTCGCCAATATCGGGTGCTCCCGAGTCATTAAAATTTTGAGACAACCCAACATCTCTATTATCAAAATAGATGACATGGAAGCCCTGCCCCACCAGCTCATCAATAAAATCTTCTGGCCAATCAATAAGCTGGGTACCCAGTCCCCGGATGAGAATCAGCGACGCACTTTCCCGGCTTCCTTTTTCTACGAATTCAATCTGAATGCCATTGGCGGCAATTTTGCTCATAATGATTCCTTTACACCTCTTCCATATACCTAAGCAGTTCCGCTGTTTTTTCCTGCATCAATTGCTCATCGCCACGCGATTCGACATTGAGCCGTACGACAGGTTCCGTATTCGACATGCGAATATTAAATCGCCAGTCTTTCATTTCCATGCTTAACCCATCTGTGTGATCTACTGACACAGCGTCGCTGGCGTAATCCTTTTCAATTGTTCTGAGGAGCTCCGCGGCACCTTTAATCTGTCGGTTAATTTCACCGCTGGCAGGAAACAGCGCCATGCGCTCATCCACAAGCTCCGCCAGGGGTAAGTTTTTCTCACTCATCAGTTTTGCAACCAATAACCATGGCACCATGCCACTATCACAGTACGAGAAATCCCTGAAATAGTGGTGAGCACTCATCTCCCCACCATATACTGCATCTTCGAGCCTCATCCGCTCCTTAATAAAAGCATGACCTGTTTTACATTGAATGGCTTTGCCACCCGCCTTGCTAACGATATCGATCGTGTTCCAGGTAAGCCTGGGGTCATGAATAATGCTGTTATCATTATTCTGGTCCAGAAACGACTGGGCCAACAAACCGACGATGTAATATCCTTCGATGAATCGACCTGTATTATCGAAGAAAAAACATCGATCGAAATCACCATCCCAGGCGATACCCAGATCAGCATCATGCTCTGTAATTGCATCTATCGTCGGCTGGCGATTTTCAACCAGAAGCGGATTTGGAACTCCATTTGGAAAATTTCCATCGGACCCATGGTGGACCTTGATGAAATTAAATGGCAGAAATCGCTCAAGTCGATCGATCACAGATCCAGCGCCGCCATTACCTGCATTCACGACCACTTTTAGCGGTTTAAGACTGGCGATATCAACATAGGTCAACAACTTGGCAATATAGGCGGCGCGGTGGTCCAGAGTTGCCAATGTGCCTCTTTTAGCGGCTGGCTCAAAGTCGTCTGCCTCTGCCAGAGATTTGATCTCGTTCAACCCGGTATCACCACTAATAGGTCTGGACTGTTCACGCACTAATTTCATGCCGTTATAGTCTTTTGGATTGTGGCTTGCCGTGACGACAATGCCACCATCCATATCGTAGTAATCCGTGGCAAAGTAAATTTCCTCAGTGCCACATTCGCCGATATGAAACACATTGACGCCTGCATCCATCAAACCATTTACCAGTGCCTCACAGATCGCCGGGCTCGACAATCGAATATCATGCCCGACCACCACTTTCTCAGGGTTCAGCCAACCCGCGTATGCCCGGCCCACCCGGTAGGCAATGTCTTCATTGAGTTCATCAGGAATACGACCACGCAGGTCATAAGCCTTGAAGCATTTGATATCCAATGATCGTTCCCATGACAAAAAGGACGCATTCTACACTGAATATTCAGCGGGGAAATCCAGGGAATCGAATTAGTTTGCGAGCCTGAAATTGCGTAAGTTTATGCCGAGCTCAACATCCTGCTTGAGCGTGACCAATTGCTGGCACCTGAGTGCGAGAGACGAGTCCTCCCGGACCTTCTTCGCTTTAGCGTCGTCCTCATCTGAGGCTATGATATCAACCAGCGCTGCGTAGTGATTCAGCAATTCAGCCGCAGATTTTTTACCTATTTTTGGAACCCCTTTGATATTGTTACTGGCATCGCCAACCAGCGCCCAGTAGTCTGTGAGCTGTGAAATGGATACCCCGTAGCGCTCTTCGACTTCAGCCTGAAGGTATTCCTGCTGATTGAAATGGTTGAAGACACGGATGCCGGGCCGGAGTAACTGCAAATAGGACTTATCTGTGGAAAGGATAATGGCTTCTCCCCTCGGCTGCATTTTCCCGACGCCAACCACACCAGTGGCTATCGTCGCAATAATATCGTCCGCTTCATAGCTTGGCAGCGAAATCGAATGTACCCCCAGGATCTCGAAGGCTTCTTGAATGGAAGGCAGCGCTTTTAGCAGGGGTTCTGGGGTGGGTTTCCTGCCTGCCTTGTACCCAGGATACAGGAGGTGCCGCCAGGTGATGTCGTGATCTTCAAAGACGACGATGGCGTGACTGGGCTTATGGATGTTCAGCGCTCGCTGGACAGATCTGGCCGCGGAATCACTCAGACCCTGGATATCACTTGTCTCAGGCATCGCCTCAAAGATACGACGGACCAGGTTGAATCCGTCTATAAGCAGAACCTTGGTCTGTGATGCAGGCAATCAACCCCCTGTTGTGACACCCAGCTTTGCCAAAAGACTATTACCTAGAATCCAACTGCTGCGCCTTCACTTCTGGGATCCTTGATACCATGAATGACACCATCCTTGTACAGGATGGAATTAGCATCGCCAATTCCCCGACCAAATCTGGCCGGAGTAATGTTGATATGTTTCATTGCTTCCAGCCGTTTCCTGGTGTCCGGGCTAACACCATACTTGTCATAATAGATGGCGTCCGGACTCCACTGGTGGTGAAAGCGTGGCAGGGAGACCGCATCGTCAATATTCATACCATGATCAATAACATTGGTAATAACCTGCAGCGTCGTCGTAATGATAGTGGAACCACCGGGAGATCCTGTAATCATAAAAGGCTCTCCACCTTTGGTCACGATAGTTGGCGACATGGAACTCAGCATTCGTTTACCCGGTGCAATCGAATTCGCTTCCCGGCCGATAACATCGTACTGGTTCGGTGTATTCTGCTTCACTGAAAAGTCATCCATCTCATTGTTCAGGAGAATGCCGGTACCAGGAACAACGATCTTATTGCCGTAGCTGCTATTCAGCGTCGTCGTCAGGGCAACCATCATCCCGGAAGCATCCATCACAGAAAAGTGAGTCGTCTCCATACTTTCTTCCGGCCATGAACCTGCAGAGATTTCGTCACTCCGGGTTGCCATCTCAGGATCAAAATCACTGAAACGCAGCTTTGCATATTTTTTATCCGTCAGCATGGCGATTGGCACATCGTAGTAATCCGGGTCACCTAAATGTTCTGCCCGGTCTGCATAAGCCCTGCGTTCGGCTTCAATCATGATGTGCATAAAACTCGCACTGCCCCACCCCATCGAACCGACATCATAGGGTTCAATCATATTCAGTATCTGGGTAATCAATACACCACCTGAAGAAGGTGGCCCCATGCCCCAGATTTCATATCCACGATATGATCCTTTAATCGGATCACGCCAGACGGACTTATAGTTCGCCAGATCCTCCATGGTGATATCACCACCACCGGCAACCATTTCATTGGCGATTAAGCTCGCTACTTTACCCCGGTAGAAACCATCACGGCCCTGCCTGGAAATCCTGATCAGTGTGTCTGCCAGGTCAGGTTGTTTCCAGATATCCCCCGGCTCATAGGCTTCACCGTTCTGGGAAAACTTGGCAACAGACGCCGGATAATTCTGCATCGCCTTCAATTTGCTTTTGAATTGCCGGGCCAATCCCCAGGTCAAAGGAAATCCATCTGTTGCCAGGCGAATGGCAGGTGCCATTACCTCCTTTCGTGATTTTGAACCATACTTCGCAAGCAGAAGGAGCAGGCCATCTACAGAGCCAGGGGTGCCCGCTGCCTTATGAGATCGAGTGGATAGGCCCTTGATGACATTTCCCTGATCGTCAAGATACATATCACGGTGGGCACTGGCCGGTGCAGTCTCTCTGTGATCGAGAGTTACGACAGTACCATCTGTTAAGCGTACGACGGCAAAGCCACCACCACCGATGTTACCCGCTGATGGATAAGTCACCGCCAGGGCAAAGGCTGTCGCTACTGCACCATCAACCGCATTGCCACCAGCACGCATGACTTCCACTCCCGCGGCAGAAGCCAATGCCGAACGAGAGGTCACTAACCCATTCCTGGCATGGGTCGCCTCCGGGCTGGCGGCAAATAAAGCCTCTGTAAACAGGGCTCCGCCTACAGAAAGCAGTATCAGTAACACAATCTTCATGGTGGTCGTCTCAAGTTTCCAATGGAAAAGGAGCTTAGCATGAACCTACACCAGCCGGTTTAAGGCCATGCTGCACAACTTGCTCTGTTAGTATTCCACAATGGACATTACTAAAAAGGAAGCAAAACGAATATTCCTGTCGAGGCAGGGACTGCTTCGAAATGACCATTTCGGTCGTGGCACAAATGCAGTACGCAAAGCCATTGAGCAACTCTCATGGTTACAGATCGACACCATATCAGTTGTACAGCGGGCACATCATCATGTACTCCGGTCACGCATCAGCAACTATGAGCCACAAATGCTGCACAAGTTGCAGGTGAAAGATCGTCAGATTTTCGAGTATTGGTTCCATGCAGCCGCATACCTGCCTATTTCGGACTACCGATATTATCTGCCGATAATGAAAGGCAGTGCAGTAAAAAGGAAGCCAGATAAAAAACTGGCCCCTGAGATTCTCAAGCGAATCGAGATTGAAGGTCCCCTGCAATCCCGAGACTTCGAATCCCCATCGGGCAAGAAATCGTCAGGCTGGTGGGACTGGAAACCCGCAAAAAGAGTGCTCGAACAACTTTATCTTTGCGGTGAATTGATGGTCACTCATCGTGATGGATTCCAGAAAGTATACGACCTCCGGGACAGAGTATTACCTCCTGAAACCAACGTAAAAGAACCAACAGACTCAGAATGGTGCGAATATATTGTGCACCGAATGGTGGGTGCACTTGGCCTGGCCACGGAATATGATATCGGCTACCTGCGGACCGCAGTAAGGCAGCTCACGAATCGGAAAATCAAGGAACCGTTACGTCTGGCGATGAATAACCTGGTGGAGAACAACAAACTGATTAAGGTCACAATAGGTGAACTTACCTACTACACTCGCCCTGATCTGCTATCCGAATCTGGCGCACGGCTCGGCAAACGACGAGTTCGATTCCTCTCCCCTTTTGATAACCTCATTATCAATCGACGACGTGCTCTTGAACTGTTTAATTTCGACTATCAGCTGGAATGCTATGTTCCTGCCGTAAAACGTCGATATGGATACTTCTGTTTACCAATCCTGTACGGTGATGAACTGGTAGGCAGGATGGATGCAAAGGCAGATCGTAAACAGAAACTGTTGATCGTCAGGAATCTGCATATTGATGATCACGTGAAGCTGAATGATTCTCTGATTTCAGCGTTAGACACAGGATTGAACCGTTTCGCGAGGGATAACCAGTGTGAGTCCATCACCATTGAGAAAACTAATCCTGCCGTGCTAAGTCATATCTGCCGGTCCCTGCCAGCCCAATAAGGTTCCCTTACCAGTCTTCGCTGGATTTTTCCGGAAGGCAACCTGGGCAGTTCATCAACAAAGTCCACAGAACGCGGTGCTTTAAATGCGGGCAACCCTTCCCTTGCAAAAGATTTTAAATCTTCAGCCATTTCGTCCGATGCAACCAGCCCGTCTTTGAGAAGCACAACAGATTTGACTTCCTCACCCCATTCTTCACTCGGGACACCCACCGTGCAGACATCAGCCACTGCAGGATGCTTCAGCAATACATCATCAGTTTCCTGCGGATAAATATTAACGCCGCCGGAAATAATCGTTTCTGCACTACGACCAGTCAGGAAGAGATAACCATCCTCATCGAAAAACCCCATGTCCCCCAGGGTGAAGTAGTCTCCCCGATAAGTGCCTGCTGTTTTTTCAGTATCCCTGTAGTACTTAAACCGGATGGCAGGTGCCTTAAAGTAAATGGTGCCCACTTCTCCCTGGGGCACCTCATCACCATCATCGGTTAAGATTTTATTGTCAGCACCGTCAGGTGCCTTACCGACGGTGCCGGGTTTCATCAGCCACTCTTCCGGTGTAACGAAAAAACCACCCCCGCCTTCTGTCGCTGCGTAATATTCATATATCACGGGTCCTATCCATTCGATCATTGAATGTTTTACATGAACCGGACACGGAGCTGCCCCATGCAATACATAGCGTAGTTTGCTGGTGTCATATTTGTTACGAATGTCATCCGGCAGTGCCAGCAAACGATGAAACATGGTGGCGACCATATGCGTATGGGTGATGCCATATTCCTCGATCTTCTGAAGCGTTTCTTCCGGGTCCCACTTATCCATGAGAACCGTACCCACACCGTTGGCGAGGGGCGCAAGGATATTAAATGCAAGCGGCGCTGCATGGTATGCCGGTCCGGTGCACAACGCCCGGTCGGTCTCCGCATTCCACTCGGCCGCCTCACTGCTCCGGTTTACCGTGTCGGTCGCGGCCGGTGCCGCACCCGTACCACTTGCTGGTGCAGACGACGTCACAGAACCGGCTGCTGCTGTAAGACCCCTCTCTCGAAAGACGCCTTTAGGTCTGCCTGTTGTGCCCGATGTATAGAGCATCTGTGCGCCAATTTCCGGGTGATCAATATTGGAATCATCCTCGACGGAAACAATTGATTCATAATCTTCAAATCCTTCAATGGAACCACCTGCCGCCAGCATAACCTTCAGATTTTCCTTGTTGTCTTGCAGCGCATCAATTGCAGATTGTTCACACCTCACATCGGCAATGAATGCTTTCGCCTCGGAATTACCTACGACGTAGGATGCATTGTCCCCCGTCAGATGCCAATTGATTGGCGTTATCCTGAGCCCTGCCCGCATACAGGCGTAATACACTTCGAGAAACTCTGGCCTGTTCACAAGTAACATCGCAACACCATCATCTGTTTTCAGGCCAGCTTTGCGAAAAACCCGGGCCAGTTGATTCGCCCTGGCATTGAGTTGTGCAAATGTCCTGCTCCCATGATTTGTAATGACAGCCATACGTTCCGGTGACAGCTGCGCATGATAAGCGACGGTCATTCCTGTCATCATTGCCTGTGGAAGATCCAGCCGGTAGTTCTTAGTCATTCCATTACCTCTTTGCTTCACGGCATATTTGTTGCTGTGATGTTGCTTGTTTTGTGCAATTAGATTGCAGTAACTTATTCACTAACGCAACCAAACCCTCCCTGGCACCCACTATTTTAATCTCACGGAGAAAAACAAATGGCTGATGCTTATACCATCGCCAAACAACACCTCGATGCAGGTATTGCTGAGGCAAAGGAAAACAATATTGATGCAAATGCTTACAGCCAGGCACAATTTCTGGAAGATTCTGGAGATGTACAAGGAGAACGGTCGCAGCGGCGCTGATTTCGTCAGTGAAATTAAATACACACTCGACAATATCGATGATGATGAAACATTTCATGTGTCGCGAAACTAGATCGTAAACCCGTAGAGCCAGACCAACTTTTATACTCTTCGATGCTGTCGCAAGCCATTTGCGACAAATTTGAATCGTCCACTATCACTCTCTGAAAACAAGAACATAATTCGATCCAGCACCGGGTTACCTGTATTCATTCTCAGGGATTGTTTGTCTATAAACATCACAGGTCTCCTGTCAGGGAAGGCTTTACCGCCACCGTTAAGCCGCGAACTGACAACCAGTTTGCCACGTGACCGGCTGAACTCCAGCTGGCCATTCATATTGGCATAGCTGCCAATATATTGATTCAAATCAACCCTCAGGTTTTCATTGATAACTGGACGGACGGGTTCTGAACTTTTCGCAAGACCCTGAAATATCGGTCGGAAAACCGAGTCGAACAGGCCCTTCGCATCTCCTCCATTAGTTAGTAAAGCGACCGCCAGGTTTTTCTCCGGCAGGATCCTGAGGAAAGCGAATTGGCCAATGGTTGCGCCGTCATGTCCGTATAACTTCGTGCCATTCCAATCCATGAGGAACCATCCAAGCCCCCACCCGTGAATAGCGCTCTGGGTATTCTTCGCCACCCGAATCTGCCTCCGCTGCATGGCCTTAACACTCTTCATTGAGAGCACTTTTGCGCCTTTAGAATTTTTCCCACCATTCATGTGCATCTGTGCAAAGCGAAGAAGATCCGAGGCTGACATTGCTGGAGTTGAACCTGCTGCCTTCTGGCCAAAAGAGAGGTAAGGCGTGTTCGTAACATACCAGACATCTTTCTTTCTCTGGCTGGGTACATGACCAATAGCGCAGCGGAACCTTAAGGTGTCTTCAGGCAGACTAATGGCTCTGGTCATACCCAGTGGTTCAAATATTCTTGTCTTCAACGCCGAATCAAATGTCTGCCGCGTCAGCACCTCTATAACTCGCCCTAGCACAGCAAAACCCAGGTTGCAGTAAGAATGTTTAGCCTCTAGCGGAAAGAGAGCAGGCACCATTGTCGCCATGTTGATCAACTTTTCGATACTGTCATCACCCCTGCCGGAGTCGACGAAAAAATCACCATCAATACCACTCTGGTGAGACAGAAAGTGTCTCGCGGTGACTCGATTCGAAACATCCAGGTCTGCGACCCGGAAATCAGGCAGGTATTCTTTGATGGGCTTATCTAAATCCAGCAAACCTTCATCGACCAACTGCATGATCAACGTTGCCGTGTGGGGTTTGCTGATGGAGCCAATCTGAAACACCGTATCAGTTGTTGTTGGTACCCGGGTATCCAGATTAATGACACCCACAGCAGTTTCTCCAAGGATTCTGTTGTTGCGTAATATCGCGATACTGGCTCCAGGCACCTGGTGCTTGCGAATTTCTCTTTTCAGAATTCCGGGTAAATCCTGCATTACTGACATGGCGTTTTCCTCAGCTGGTTTCCATTTAAGTTTGCCACTTGCGGTGAAGACAGGACAACACTTGATTAACCTATCCATTGTCGCCATTGTGCCTTTTTGCTCTCAACTACAGGACATAGACGTGCGAATTGCAATTGCTGGTATCAGTCATGAAACCAATACCTACTGTCGGGAACAAACACAGCTAGCCGATTTTCGCATCGCCAGGGGAGAGAAAATTCTTAAATTTCGTGACACAGAAACCAGCACTGGTGGTGCCCTGGATACCTGCGACGAACTTGGCTTCGAAGCAGTTCCCATCATGATAGCGGGCACCCAGCCCTCCGGAACCATCGCCCGTGACGCCTATCAATCAATGAAGGACGAAATCCTGGCTGGTATCACTCGGGAAGCCCCCATTGACGGGATTTTTCTCGACCTACACGGTGCAGGTGTTGTTGACGGCATTCCCGACCTCGAAGGTGATCTCGCCATCAGCATTAGAAGACTCGTCGGCGAAGCCGTTCCTATCACCGCCAGCTTCGACCTGCATGGCAATATTACGCAGGACATGGCAGATGCGCTCGATGGTGTATTCGCCTGTCATCAGTATCCACACATCGATATGCATTTACGTGCCCGTGAAGCGATTGAACTTATTGCAAGGATGCTAAAGGAGAATTTTCGCCCGTGCCTGCATGTTGAGACCGTTCCCATGCTGATGCCAACTACCACCACCTTCCTCGGCCCCGGTAAAGAGATGCTCGACAACATTTTGGCCGAAGAGGACAAGCACGGTGTCATCGACATTAGCTGGTTCCATGGATTTCCCTACACGGATATTGAACATGTGGGTACACATATTTGTGTGACCAGCCAGGGAGATCGAAGTGAAACAGAGGAACTCACAAAAAAGATTGCTGAAGCCTTGTGGCAATTCAGGGAGAACTTCAGGCCCATTAGCCTTTCAGCTGATGAAGCGGTGAAGCAGGCTCGCGCTGCCGAAAAATTACCGGTGGTTATCAATGAAACATCTGACAATTGTGGTGGAGGGACTCCCGGTGATGGCACCCACCTCTTGAGAGCAATGCTGGATGCCAGGTTAAAGAACGCCTGTTTCGGTTTTATCGTAGACCCGGAAACTGCGGCGCAAGCTCATGAAGCAGGGGTCGGATCGTCAATTAATATTTCCCTTGGAGGAAAATACGATGATCTTCACGGGGAACCACTTGAATTACATGTCTATATCAAGGCATTGCATGATGGCCGATTAACCATGCAGGCAATGGCTAAAGGCTCGCCCATTAATTATGGGAAAATGGCTCGCCTGCAAGTAAATGATATGGATATCATAGTCGCCAGCAACCGCTCGCAGACCTTTGATACCGAACCATTTCTGGCCGTGGGCATTGATGTGACCAGGCTGGACATCATCGCCCTGAAATCCAGCAATCATTTCCGTGCCGGATTCAGCGATATTGCAGGGGCTATTATTACCGCAGACCCACCCGGACTGACGACCCACCATATTGAAATATTTGAAAGAAAAAATGCCAGGCAGCCATTGTGGCCAATAGATGATTTGGCCGACTATTCTCCTGCAGCATAATGCTTATGGGAAGGGTGAGGAGAGAACCACTAGGCCTGACCCGGAACTCACCGTATGATGACCAGCCTCACATCAATGTGAGCCAAAACGAAAACAAGGGAGTAGAAAACAATGATTGGATACGTGACCATCGGTGTGAATGATATGGAAAAAGCCAAGGCATTCTGGACCGGGCTCCTGGAGCCACTGGGTGTCTCGATGTTAATGGATATGGGCAGAATTGCCTTGATGGGGACAGGACCCGGCGCTCCAATGCTGGCAGTCTGCGTTCCTTATGACGAAGGCGATCCAAACCCGGGCAATGGCAACATGGTGGCTTTTGACTGCGGATCAAGAGAAAAAGTCGATGAGCTCTACGCAAAGGCAATTGAAATGGGTGCCTCGGATGAAGGCCCCGCTGGCGAGAGGATGCCCACATTCTACGGTGGCTACTTTCGTGATCCCGATGGCAATAAGGCTGTTTTTTTCCATATGGGATAAATTGGCTATTGAATAATAAGACGATCGGCAATTGGTTCTATACAGCGATCGTCTCTGTTTCTGGCATTGTTCACATAAGTTGATACAGGTGTAATGCTGAGCGGGTAGCGAATATCCGGATAAAGTAGTTCTTTCAGCTCAGTGGGGCTGGAATCATTATTCACCCAGTGATTAATCTGGTCCGACGAGAGATGAACCGGAATTCGATGATGAATTCCCTTCATTGAATCGGGTGCGGCGGTAGTGACTATTGTGCAACTTTCAATGACCTGTTCACCGTGACCCCATCGATCCCACAAACCGGCAAAAGCAAAACCAGACCCGGATTCAGGTTCGATATAGAAAGGCACTTTGGCTCCTCCTTCTTTCTTCCACTCATAGTACCCGGATACAGGAATAATACAGCGCCGTGTCTTGAATGGACCACGGAAGGCACTGCTACTTGAAAGAGTTTCTGATCGCGCATTAAACATGCTGTACTTCGTGGATGGTTCTTTCGCCCATGAAGGTACCAGCCACCAGCGCATATCATGCAGTGACCAGCCTTGCATGTTATCGTTGACCAGCACAGGAATCTGTTCAGTGGGCGCTATATTGTAACGAGTACCTCCCGAGTAGCTGAGCTGCGCTATTTCCATAATCAATTGTGTAAACGGGTCATCAATGATGTTGAAGCGGCCACACATTATCTTTGTGAGATCTCGGCCACCTGCTTCATTTCTTCATCCGTTAGCCGCCATGAAGCAGCCTGTGCATTCTGTTTGACCTGCTCTGCGCTTGTGGCACCGGCTATAACGCTCGATATAAAGGGAAGTGTGGCAAGCCAGCTCATGGCCAGCTCAAGTATTGTGTGGTCTCTTTCTTCTGCAAATTTTGTCAGCTTTTCGACCATGTCAAAGACATCATCAGACATGGCAGCCTTGGCCCTGTCTCCCATCATCGATAGGCGGGTTCCTTTTGGTGCCTCGACGCCACGGCTGTATTTTCCTGTTAGCATACCGCTGGCTAGTGGGAAATAAGGGAGGATTCCTATGCCGAACTCCTTGCATGCTGGAATCACTTCCCGCTCCAGTCTCCTGTCAAGCAGACTATAGAGATTCTGGGCTGTGACAAAGCGATTCATTCCTTCATCTTTTGCAGTCCAGTCAGCATTGGCAATCTGCCAACCTGAAAAATTGGAGTTCCCGACATATCTGACCTTCCCCTGGCGAATCAAATCATCCAGGGCTCGCAAGGTTTCTTCAATGTGGGTATCAGCATCAGGCACATGCTGCTGATATAAATCAATGTAATCGGTACCCAGCCTTTTCAAACTGGCTTCCACCGCATTCATGATGTGCCGCCGGGATGCGCCTTTCATCAGTTCACTATCGCCCATCGGGCTGGCAAACTTCGAGGCAATTATAATCTGGCCTCGATCCTTTCCCTTAAGTGCCCTGCCGAGGAATTCTTCAGAAACACCCCTTGGCCCATATACGTCTGCAGTGTCGAAGAAATTGATTCCCTCATCCAGCGCCGTATTGACGACCATGCCGGTTTTCTCTTCATCGCATCGCATCCCGAAGTTGTTGCAGCCAATACCAACGACGGATACTTTCAACCCTGTTGGGCCGAGGTTTCTATATTCCATGGCATTTTCCTGGTTCGTCCAAATACACAGATTACGGTTTTCGTGTAGAAGGTGTAAAGCGTTCAAATACTTCCACTGGCCAGTGGCTATGTACAAATCAGGCTATTTCCGGTAATTTGCGCCTTTTGACCTGATCAGCTGATAGTTTTCCCAAAGGGGAACTCCAATAATAGAAGTCCAGCATCGCTGGTCTTTTTTTTTTGGATGGTGAAAATGAGACACATACCCAACTTAAAAGACCTATCCAGGTCGGATCTAGAGAGCATCCTCGCCAAAGCCGCAGAAATCAAAGCAAACCCTGCTGAATTCAATACGGTATTAAAAGGTGAATCCCTTGCCATGATATTCCAGAAGACCAGCACCAGAACCCGGGTGTCCTTCGAAGTCGCGATGACTGAATTAGGTGGACACGGTATCTATATCGACTGGGCCACATCGAATTTTGTGTTATCGGGAATCGAATACGAATCCGATTATCTGTCCCGAAACGTGAGCTGCATCATGGCTCGCCTGTTGCACCACAGTGACCTACTGAAAATTATGGCTGGCAGTCGGGTACCGGTCATCAACGGATGTTGTGAAAAATTCCATCCCTGCCAGGCATTAACCGACATACTCACGATACAGGAGCAGTATGACGGTGAATTGAAAGACGCCCATCTTGTTTATGTGGGAATCCAAAATAATATTTCCAATTCCCTCGTGTTAATTTGTGAAAAACTGGGAGTTAAACTTACACTTGCCACGCCAGAGCAGGATGACAATGGCGAGAGCCAGGATTCCGATGTGCGGGAAATAATAAGTTCGTCTCCCCGGGTCAGTCATACCAGAGATGCAAAAACAGCCGTTCAGGATGCTGACTTTGTCTATACAGATACCTGGGTTGATATGCAGTATTTCAACAACCCGGATCATGTTGACGAGAAGGAAGCGACGCTGGAGAAAATGAAGCCTTATCAGATCAATCGCGAACTGATGGAAGGCCTGGATTGCAAGATCATGCATGACATGCCAATCCATGACGACTATGAGATCACACCGGAAATGGTTCGTGATTCCAGGTCAATTATTTTTAGTCAAGCGGAAAACAGGTTGCATTCACAGAAAGGACTCTTGTGGTGGGTATATAGAGAGGCAGGTTTCGCACTCTAGATCAATTTTTCGTGTAGTAACTCGACCCAGTGCATGACGGGGACACTTGATTCCGACTGCAGATGAAGCTGGCAGCCAATATTGGCGCTAACGATAACATCCGGTGGATGCTCCTCAAGCACTTCCAGCTTCCTGGTCAATAATTGCCGTGAGAGTTCCGGTTGCAGAATTGAATAGGTGCCCGCTGAACCACAACAAAGATGAGAATCGCGACACTCTACAATCGTCATTCCTGACTTCTTGATAATCTTCTCAATGCGGCCATCCAGTTTTTGACCATGTTGCAATGAACAAGGCGTGTGTACGGCGACTTTTACCGGAGAACAATTGAATTCAAATTCTGCGAGAAGCTCAACCACATCCACGACTTTAGATACAACAGATTTTGCTTTCTCGACATACAGCGGATCATCCGCTAAAAGCAGTGGATACTCTTTGATGGTAACGCCACAGCCACTGGCGGAAGAGACGATATAATCAATGTATGGTAGTTTTTGGTATAACCGATCGATAAGGTTACGCATACGTTGCAGCCCCGCCTCATGAGCTGACAAGTGATACTCCAGCGCACCACAACAACCTTCATGTGGAAGTATCTGTGTGTCAATTCCCTTTGAAGCCAGCAATTCTTCCAGCGCTTTGTTGACATTCGGCGTCGCTGCTCGTTGTACGCATCCCTGCAGTAACAGGACTTTTTTACCAATATTCTCTACCGGTTTTACTACACTCAAAGAAGTCATCTTGTGTTGTCTGCGTGGAGCCATCTTCGAAAGGAAACCCGGTAAGAGTGGCTTAAAGAATTGACCTGCCCACAGCAGCGGTTGAAAAATATATCGCCGTGGTACAACGAACCTCAACACCAGGGAAATAAATCGTTGCCTGACTGGCCGCGATGTTCGGTCACTAATCAACCCCCTGCCGATATCCAGCAAACGACCATATTGAACGCCCGAAGGACAGGTCGTTTCGCACGAACGACAAGTCAGGCACCTGTCAAGATGAACCACTGATTTTTCATCTATACTGTTTTCTTCCAGCAGATTCTTGATAAGGTAAATTCTGCCACGTGGACCATCAAGCTCGTCACCCAGCAGCTGATAGGTTGGGCAGGTCGCATTACAGAAACCACAATGTACACAGCTGCGCAGAATCTCATTAGCTTCATCAACGCCTGGCATGCCAATTAAATCAGGATGGATTCTGGTTTGCATCAGAGGCCCCTGTACATCCTGCCTGGATTAAAAATTCCATGGGGGTCAAATTGCCGCTTCAATCTCTGTTGAATTTCCAGTACCGGTCCTGACAAGGGATGGAATACCTCAAGGTCAGGGGCAAGTGATTCAGGGAGATACTTCATCAACGTGGCGTG
>Ga0114949_10001268_pt1 | contig 15196 bp, 16 predicted proteins | sample N074metaG_FD_83505 | JGI IMG/M metagenome (GOLD analysis project Ga0114949, IMG submission 83505) | Deep subsurface microbial communities from Kermadec Trench to uncover new lineages of life (NeLLi) - N074 metaG | ecosystem: Environmental > Aquatic > Marine > Ocean trench > Sediment | place... | reverse complement strand
TCGGGTGAGACGACATGCTTAGATTCCTACAGCGTCTGCTGGGGTGGAACTCACACCCTACCGAATCGCACCCAGAGGGTGATGAACGGCGCCGGGAGCCCCGGACTTCGGTCACGTCCGTGCTGGCCACCCATCCATCGCGGCTGGCCGAGAAAACAGATGCGGAACCCACGAAGCGCGGCGAAGGCCGCAAATACCCTGAACTAAGCATGAATAAGCCCGGGGAAGGTGGTGGCCCCCCCCAGAGCACGGGCGGGATCTAACCCCCCCCAACGCCTGGGTCACGGTAACCGCTGATCGCTAAGCCACTGGCGGCGGTCAGAAACTGATACGGATCGGCGTGGTCAAAGTGAGTACGCCGTAACTGTGTTTGAATTTCGGCCATGCTATCCTTCTCGGCGTCGAAGGAGGGTCGCGATTCGACCATATCCGGGGCCGCAGCCCAAGGACAGCTTGAGGAGGTATCGTGAGGCAGATAATGCGATGGTGGGCTGGAGCTGCGTTGTGTTTGGCGCTAAGCGTTGCGAACACAGTAACGACAGATCCCGAGGCGGGTCTCGCCATGGGCGAGAAGCATCCGGATATCAGCCGGCGGGTGACGCGGATTATTGAAGACCTGCACTACTCTCGACCTCATATCGACAATTCATTCTCCTCCGCCATCCTCGATCGCTACCTGGACACACTGGACGGGAACCGGCTGTACTTCCTCAGCAGCGACATCTCCTCCTTCGGTCGTTACCGCTATGAGCTCGATGATCGAGCTCGAGACGGTAAGCTCGAGCCTATCTTCGAGATATTCAACCTCTTCAGCGACCGAACCGAGGAACGCATCGCCTACGCGCTGTCGCTCCTGGATCAGGAACCGGACTTCACGATCGACGAAGCCTATCACTTCGACCGTAGCGATATGCCATGGGCCAGTACGGAAGAAGAGATTCAGGATGTCTGGCGACAACGCGTTAAGAACGACGGCCTGGGTCTGGTGTTGACCGGTAAGACCTGGGAAGAAGCGGCCGAAGTTCTACAGGAGCGCTATAAGCGCGTCCTCAGACGGATCTCACAACTGACCGCGGATGAAGTCTTCGAGACCTTCATGAACGCGATGGCGCGTACGATGGATCCGCACTCCAGCTACATGTCGCCGCGCAATAGTGAGGAGTACCGCATCCAGATGAGCCTGTCGTACGATGGCATCGGCGCATCTCTCCAGCTGACAAACGACTACGTCACGGTCATCAACGTTATCCCCGGCGGCCCAGCTCAGTTAGACGGCCAATTAAAACCGGATGACCGTATTACCGGTGTGGGCCAGGGCACCGACGGTGAAGTGATCGACGTCATCGGCTGGCGACTGGACGACGTCGTACAGATGATCCGCGGACCCGGCGGGACGCTTGTACGACTGCAGATTCTGCCAGCCGGCGCGACCCCCGGATCACCGGAAAGAATGCTGGAGCTGGTCCGTGACAAAGTGAAGCTCGAGGAACAGGCTGCTAAGAGCGACCGGGTCGAGGTACAGCACGAAGGCGACACCTACCACATTGGCGTGATCCGCGTGCCGAGTTTCTATCTGGACTTCGCCGCGCGTAATCGCGGCGAAGAGGACTACACGAGCACGACTCGTGACGTCGAGCGACTCGTGGGTGAACTCGAGGCGGAGGGTATCGACGGCCTCGTACTCGATCTGAGACAGAACGGCGGTGGGCATCTCTCCGAAGCGACCGAACTTAGCGGGCTGTTTATCGAACGCGGCCCTATCGTTCAACTTCGCGAAACCCGGGGCAATATCCAGATACTGAACGACACGAATCCTGGCGTAGCCTATGAAGGCCCGTTGGCGGTACTCGTCGATCGCTACAGCGCCAGTGCATCGGAAATCTTTGCCGCAGCCATCCAGGATTACGAGCGTGGTATCGTGATCGGTCAGACGACTTTCGGTAAGGGATCGGTACAGAACCTGTTTAATCTCGATCGGTTTATGCGCGCACCAGGTTACGGCCAACTGACATTGACGATCGGAAAGTACTACCGCGTGACGGGTGCCAGCACTCAACATCGCGGTGTCGTCCCAGATATCGAGCTGCCGTCACTCGTGAATACCGAAACGGTCGGCGAGAGTACGCGTGATACGGCACTGCCCTGGGACCAGATCGAGCCAACCCGTTTCCGGGCTGAGACATCCCTGGACCCGGCCATCCAGTTGCTGCAAGCGCGTCATCTGGAGCGCGCGGCCGCCGATCCTAACTTCAACTTCCTAGTGGAAGACGTCTTGGCCTATGGCGAGCTCAGGGACCGCGAAACCGTGTCCTTAAACCTGATCGAGCGACAAGCCGAGCGGGACAGCATGCTGCAGCAACAACTGCTCAGAGAAAATCGACGTCGCGTTGCGTTGGATCTGGAGCCGCTCGAATCGATCGACGATCTCGAAGCCGCAGAAGCTTCCGATATCCTGCTGGATCAGGCCACGTTGGTGGTCGCCGACATGGCAGCGCTCCAGAAGACCCCGGCCGGACGCGAACTCGTCACGACCTCTGCGACGTCGAGCGACTGAACGCACAGCGACACGTCAGTCGCGCCATCGCGTAAGGGGTGATACGTGAAACTTCCCTGCTCAACAGAGAACCGAGAACAGCTCCCAGTACTCAGCTTCTAGCACGTTGATCTTCAACGGCGCATCGCTCGTGCGGGACATGGCTTCCATGCCTTCGTCGTCGGCCTGGGCGATCGTCTTCGGCGTAGTCGCGACCGATTCGGGCGTCGGCAGGGCGTTCGATTCGTCTGCGTATTTGACGTGATTCACGAGATAGTCGGTACGGCGGCGGACGTCATCCGTCAGGCGCTTCTGCTGGTGCAGATCGTCAATCCGTTCGCGGATACGTTCCACCATTTGGTCGCATTCGCCTCGGTCACCGAACTTCATGTCTGCCACGGAACGCTCGGTGGCGGTCTTGGTCAGGCTGACCAGATCATGCTCGGCGAAATGCACCACGAGGTATTGAGCCATCGCGATGACAGCGCAATTGATTAGTCTGCGGCTCCTCAGGGACAGGCCATCAGGCTCCGGCAGGACTTCGTTCCGGATCCCCTCTCCTAGTTCCTTTAACTCATCGATCTTTTCTTGAAGTGCGTCGTTGCCATTCTTCATGCCGGCGAGTCGGCGCCGCATGCTTGGCCCTTTGAAGAAACGAATCAACCCGTTCAGCGCCTTCAGGCCATCCTGCATAGCGCTGATGTTCTCTGCCAGCGCCTGCTGCTTACGCAAGACACTGTCCAACTTCTCATTGATCGCACTTAAGCGACGGCGGCGCTTGGCGAGCGCGGCTTCGTGGAGCCGGGCGCGCTCGCGTTCCTCGCGTTGAGCCCGGAGGTCGGCAGCGAACTGCTCAAGCTTCTGGGCGCCTACGCGCCACAAGTGCCGCAGTTGGAAGTACACCATGGCGTTAGCGGCAGATAATGGGTCGGTTAAAAGGCGTTCCAGGCCTTCTAGCTGCTCATGGGCACGGAAAATCGCGTTTTCCTGCTCCTTGAGCTTATCGAGCAACTCATGGCGCTCACGGCGCATATCGCTGAGCTCACGTTTGACGCCCGCACGATCAGAGTACAGCTTGAGCAGCCGCTCTACCGGTTGGTCGTCTCCACGGGCCCAGAGTTTTGTCAGCATGGCGCTAAAAGCCACCCTCTCTCAGTCTAGAAAGGTATCGGTCGCCGCCCCACTATAGCTCCGGAGTCAAGGTCAAACCGTGACTCACACCAGAAAACGGAGCGCCAGCGCTCAGGCGAACTCGTGGCCCATATCCAGGAGGTAATCCAACCATTTATTGAGCAGGATATTATTCCGCCAGCGCCGATTCAACTCGATAGAATGTGCCCGTGCCAGCGCCTGGAGCTGCGGGTGACAGTGCTCTTCCCGCCCGCTGACGACCTCCACTAGGCGCGCGTCATGGTAAATCCGGAGCGTCAGGTCAGGGTCTGCGACGGGCTCGGCAGGGTCTTGCTCAAACCAGTAGGTGAGATTGACGGTCGTCGTGTAGGCTTCCCGGCGCAGCAGCCTCAGGTACAGAACGCAGTCCTGCTCACTTCGGGAAATCCGCAGTGGCGGTGCCGTGCCGAGCCGGTCTCGCAACTTGGCGCTCAGATGGGTCAGCTTGATGAAGTTGCTCTCGTAGATAGTCATCAACGCGGTGAAACTTCCCGGGCGGAAGATGCACTCTGGCACGATAAGACTGTCTGCAAGCATTCGTCATACGCTCTGATTCGGTTCCGTCGAGCATGCCATAACCACTCTGACAGGACAAAGACACAGCTCCGGCCCTTACGGCCTGACGCGTCTCTCAACGCCCGTTTCGTTCAATATCGTGCTGGCGATCTCCTCGATCGAGCAGTGGGTCGTATCGATGAACGGGATATTATGGCGCTTATACAACGCCTCAGCAGCGCGCAGCTCGAAACTCACTTGTTGCGCCGAAGCGTAACGGCCGGCCGACCGACGCTCCAGGCGGATCTGACGCAGCCTGCCCGGCGCAATCGTCAACCCGTAGAGCTTTTCGCGAAACGGTGCCAGAGTTGCCGGTAACCGACCGGTCTCAAGATCTTCTTCCGCCAGCGGATAGTTGGCGGCAAAGACACCGTACTGCAGGGCCAGGTAGAGACAGGTCGGCGTTTTTCCCGACCGAGATACGCCCGTCAGAACCACGTCCGCGCTATCGTAATGTCGCGTGACGTGGCCATCATCCGCCTCCATCGCGAAATTCGTGGCGTCGATTCGCATGTTATAGCTAGTCGTGTCCAGCATACCGTGAGCCTTCCCGAGCGTATGCGAAGACCGCGTCTGAAGCTCCGCCTCCAACGGGGCGATAAAGGCCTCGAAGAAATCCAGTACCAGCCCCTGACATCCAAGTAGCGGTGCCCGGACCTCGTCTTGCACGAAACTCGTGAAGACTATCGGACGCACCCCTGACGTAGTTGCGGCAAGATCGATACGACGCGCAACTTGTATCGCCTTGTCAACGGTATCGACAAATGGCACAGTCTCCGACTTGAACTCGACGCCGTCGAACTGCGTCAGCAGGCTGTGGCCGAGGGTCTCTGCAGTCACACCGGTTTGGTCAGACACGAAAAATACTGTTCGCTGGGTCATAACGGGCAAGTCCAAGTCCGTGAGGGTCTGGCAAGGGAGTATAACTTGGGCGAATTCGTAATTAGGTTAACCGACTGCCGGATGGGCGACGTCGAGCGAGTGGGCGGCAAGAACGCGTCACTCGGCGAGATGATCGGCAACCTGGCCCCGCTGGGTATTCGCGTCCCTGATGGCTTCGCCACAACGGCCGCAGCTTACCGCGAATTTCTCGTGCGGGACGGGCTGGATGACAAGATCCACTCATTACTCGATAGGCTGGACGTCGATGATGTACCTGCCCTGACGGAGACCGGCACCGAGATTCGCCAGATGATCATGGACACGCCGCTCCCGGCAGCGCTCCGGAACGCGGTCAGCGCAGCGTGGGAATCGCTACGAGAAGGGGAGGAGATCGCAGTCGCTGTTCGCTCCTCGGCCACGGCAGAAGACTTGCCGGAAGCGTCCTTCGCCGGCCAGCAAGAGACGTTGCTCAATGTTACCGGCCTCGATCAGGTCATTCTAGCCATTCACGAAGTCTATGCCTCGCTGTTTAACGACCGTGCCATCTCCTATCGCGTCCACCAGAACTTCGATCATCGCCTCGTCGCGCTGTCGGTGGGTGTACAACGCATGATGCGGAGTGACCTCGGATCGGCGGGCGTCATGTTTACACTCGATACCGAATCCGGGTTCCGCGATGTGATCTTCATCACGTCGAGCTACGGTCTCGGCGAACTGGTCGTCCAGGGCGCAGTCAATCCCGACGAGTTCTACGTGTATAAATCGGGACTCGCGGCCGGCCACGAAGCGATCCTGCGACGCAACATCGGCAGTAAAGCCACCAAAATGATCTACAGCACCGACCCGGCGGAGCGGGTCGTCACCGTTGACGTCGATGAGGCCGATCAGCGCCAGTTCTCGCTGACCGATCAGGATGTCGAGAGCCTCGCTCGCCAAGGGGCAATAATCGAAAATCATTACGGGCGCCCGATGGACATCGAATGGGGCAAGGACGGTAATGACGGCCAGCTCTACATTCTGCAGGCGCGCCCCGAGACCGTGCAGAGCCGTTCGGGCCAGGTCATGGTGCGCTTCTCCCTGAAGGAACACTCGGAAATTATCACCACCGGGCGGAGTATCGGCCAGCGGGTCGGTACGGGCGTGGCCCGAGTCGTGAGAAACGTCGCAGAGATGAATCTCATTCAGACGGGCGATGTACTCGTCGCAGACATGACAGACCCCGACTGGGAGCCCGTGATGAAACGGGCCTCCGCAATCGTCACGAATCGAGGCGGACGAACCTGCCATGCGGCCATCATCGCGCGTGAACTCGGTATACCGGCTGTCGTCGGCTGTGGAGATGCGACAGACGCGGTGCATAACGGGGCTGAGGTCACGGTCTCATGCGCGGAAGGTGACGAGGGCTACGTCTACAAGGGGGCGCTGCGCTACGAGGAGACGGAGATTCAGATAGAAAAGCTGCCGGATATTCCGGTGAAGCTGACGATGAACGTCGCGAATCCCGATCGGGCGTTCACGTTCGCCGCCATCCCCAATCACGGCGTAGGCCTCGCGCGGCTCGAATTCATCATCAACCGCATGATTGGCGTTCATCCCCGGGCGATACTCGAGTTCGACCAACAAGACCCGGAAATTCAGGACCTGATCGCAGAACAGATGGCCGGCTACCCCGACCCCATCTCGTTCTACGTTCGCAAACTTATTGAGGGCATCGCTACCATCAGCGCCGCGTTTGCTCCGAACCCGGTGATCGTGCGCCTGTCCGATTTTAAATCGAACGAGTACGCAAACCTGATCGGTGGCAAGCGCTACGAGCCCGTCGAAGAGAATCCGATGTTGGGATTCAGAGGCGCGTCACGCTACGTGGACGACGACTTCAAACCGTGCTTCGAGCTGGAATGCCGGGCGTTGAAACATGTTCGCAACAAGATGGGACTCACCAATGTTCAGATCATGGTGCCGTTTATCCGAACCATCGGGGAGGCGGAGCAAGTCGTTGCCCTCTTGGCAGAGAACGGCCTCGAACGTGGCAACGATGGACTGAAAATCATCATGATGTGTGAGCTGCCGAGTAACGCGTTGCTGGCCGCAGAGTTCCTCGAATACTTCGACGGCATGTCGATCGGTTCCAATGACATGACTCAGTTGACGTTAGGGCTCGATCGCGACTCGGCCAAAATCGCAGCGTTGTTCGACGAGCGCGACCCAGCGGTCAAAAAAATGCTGGAACTCGCGATCTCGGCGTGCCGGGCCCAGGGCAAGTATATCGGCATCTGTGGTCAAGGGCCGTCGGATCACCCCGACCTGGCGCTCTGGTTACTGGATCAGGGTATCGAGAGTATGTCTTTGAACCCCGACTCGCTGCTGGATACCTGGCTCTATCTCGCCAAACACTCGCATTAGCGGCAACGGTTCGCGGCGAGGTAACCCCTCCGACAGCGCAACGGGGAGCCGCCTACCAACTGGAACGACGGCGGCGTCGCAGTCGAGGCGCGATCAGTCCGACCAGGATGCCGGCAAGCAAAACGCCGGCACCGGCGAAGAACCAATCGCGAGATGAGCCGCTTCTGACTTGATCGATCTCGATCTTCAGCAGATCGCCTTCTTCATTACTTTCGCTCAAGCGCCGGCCCGTATCCTCCAACGCCTCTGTCGATGACGCGACAGACCTCTCCAGCGTCGCAATTCTGACCCGTGCCTCGACGAGATCACGCTTGGCGATCACTAGCCGGTCCTGGAAAATGGGTCTTTCGACGAGATAGCGGGACACAACCCAGCCTTCCGTGCCACTCTCCGTTCGTATCCGCGTATAGCCGCTCTCAGCGTCGGCCTGGATCACCTGAACGGCATCGCCACTAACCAGGTTGGTTAAGATCACGTGCTCCATACTCGAGCCGGTCCTTACCGTGATCACGAGTTGGTCCGAAACGAACAGCGTCTGGCCGGTCGCCATCGCCGTGGCTAGCGCGAGAGCGATGCCCAGAAGCCAAGCTATCATCAGGTCCCTCGATTACGTCCAATACGGGCAGCCTAACGCATCTGACAGGACGTTAAAACTAACCCCCTCTTACCCTCAATTCTGCTAACCCAGAGACCGCCTGCTGCGACCTGCCGTCTAGAGTTTCAGAAAATGCTCACGGTAGAACCGCAGCTCACGGATCGAATCATTAATGTCAGCTAACGCAAGATGAGTCGAATGTTTCTCGAACGCGGCTGCGATACTCGGTGCCCACAGATAAGCTAAGATCTTCAGCGAGGTAACATCGAGGTTCCGATAGTGAAAGAAGGCAGCAAGCTCGGGCATATTGCGCACCAGGAAGCGTCTATCCTGGCAGATGCTATTGCCACACATGGGCGAGACGATCGGGTCCAGATAGTTGCGTAGGAAGGTTAGAGTCTCCTGCTCCGCGTCAGACTCCGTCGTCGCACTCGCCTTGACCCGCTCCACAAGGCCAGATTCGTTGTGCTGACGCGTATTCCACTCGTCCATGCCGTCCAGAGTGTCAAGGCTCTGATGAATCGCGAGCACCGGCCCTTCGGCCAGCACAACGAGATCCTTATCGGTCACGACGGTGGCGATCTCGATGATCTGGTCCTTTTCGGGATCCAAACCAGTCATCTCCAGATCGACCCAGATCAGGTTCTCTTTAGACTTCAAACTCACCACCTCCTGCGGCAGAGTGTAACAGCCCCGACCGGACTGGCGGAACTTGCAAGCGCGCGGTGCGAGAGCGTCGCCGCGTGAGCGAGCTCGGGCTCGTCGTCGCACGCTATCGACGTCATAGTCTTATCGAGGATGACGACGGCAATCGAATCGTATGCCAATTTCACGGCCGGGCCCTGAATCCCGTGGTCGGCGATCAGGTTCAGTGGCAATCGGAACCCGGCGGTAGTGGCACTATCACGGAAGTGCTGCCACGCGAATCGACGCTGACGCGAATCGACAACCGTGGTAATCCAGAGATCGTCGCCGCGAACCTTTCCCAGCTTGTCGTGGTCCTGGCGACGGGTCCGGCCCCCGACTGGTTTCTACTGGATCGTTATCTCGGCGCAGCCGCGCTCGCGGGATTAAAGAGCGTCATCGTTTTCAACAAGCTCGACGATAACGACTCGCCCCCGGACACGCTGGCGGGCTATCGCGATCTAACTGATGGCATCTGTCTGACAAGCGCACACCAGAAACTTGGTCTGACGGAGCTGGCCGCGTGTATGGACGCGGAACGCAGTGCGATGATCGGGCAGTCCGGTGTCGGCAAGTCTTCGTTGATCAACGCCCTGCTCGGCGACAAGCGTCAGGCCGTCGACGAGTTGCCGGACAAGGGCGGCCACGGACGGCATACCACAACCACGTCCGTGCTCTACGGGCTGCCCGGGGGCGGTGAACTGATCGATTCGCCCGGCGTCCGAGACTATGCACCGTATATTGCCGATCCCCGCGAAGTTGAACGCGGGTTCAAAGAGTTCGGACAGTTCTCCACCAAGTGCCGCTTCGACGACTGCCGACATCTGGCCGAACCCGAGTGCGCGGTGAAGGCAGCGGTGGCGTCCGGCGAGATCGCCGAACGTCGTTACGAGAGCTTTAAAATCTTGCTCGAGCTTACCGAATCGCTGCGGAAGAAACGCCGCTAACCCGCAACTCGCACGATGCCGGCTAGCCGAGCGTCGCTTGCATCTGCCGGCCGCCCAAGAGATGCATGTGGACGTGAAACACGACCTGCCCGCCCTCTGAGTTCGTGTTGATTACGACTCGGTAACCCGGTAGGTCATGTTCTAGGGCAAGATCGCGTGCGATCACGAAGAACCGGCCCATGAGTTCCGCCTGTTCGTCACGGAGATCATTCAACGTCGCGATGTGGGATTTGGGAATGATGATGCCATGGAATGGCGCCTGTGGACTGATGTCCTTGAAGACCAGCACGTCCTGATCTTCGTAGAGCCGATCGGATGGCAGCTCCCCCCCGACGATCTTGCAGAAGATGCAGTCCGGGTCCACGTCGTTGGTCATGGGCTATCCTCGGTCGAGTGCGTCTCGATCTCGCGACGACCCGTCATCGCGCGAGCCAGAGTACCGCTGTCGATGAACTCCAGCTCGCCACCCATCGGCACGCCATAGGCGATGCGGCTGGCGCGTATAGCGTGTGCCTTCACCATGGCGGCAATGATGTGAGCGGTCGCATCCCCCTCAACCGTCACGCTGGTGGCGAGCACGACTTCGGTAATGTCCTCAGCCTGCAGGCGCCGCTCCAACAACTCCAGGCCCAGCTCTTTCGGGCCGATACCGTCGATCGGTGACAGATGACCCATCAGCACGAAGTAGCGGCCTTGATAGGCCGCGGACTGCTCGAGAGCGATCACGTCGGCGGGCGTCTCGACGACGCAGAGTTGCGAGGTGTCGCGTCGCGCACTAGCGCAGATCGAGCACTGCGATTCCTCCGTCAGCATCCGGCAGATCTCGCAATGCTGGATCAAGCGGCTACCCTCCTCTAGCGCCCGGGCCAGACGTGTCGCGCCTTCACGGTCTTTATCCAGCAGGTGGAAAGCCATGCGCTGCGCTGACTTCGCGCCCACGCCGGGCAGACATTGCAGCGCCTGGATCAGTTTCTGCAGTAACGGTGAGTAACCCTGGACCACTAAAATGGCAACTTCATACCAGCAGGCAGCGCGAAACCGCTCGTCAATCCCCCGATCTTCTCCTCTACGGTTCGCTCGACCCTCTTAGCGGCGTCGTTATACGCGGCCGCGATCAGGTCTTCCAGCATGTTCTTGTCGTCCTGCAATAACGTGTCTTCGATCTCCACCCGGCGCACCTCATGCTTGCACGTCATGCGGAGTTTGACCATGCCACCGCCGGCTTCCCCGGAGACCTCGATAGCCGCGAGTTCCTCGTGCGCCTTCTTCATGTTGGCCTGCATTTCCTGGGCCTGTTGCATCAGTCGCCCTAATCCCGCCATCAACGTCCTCTATCCTTACCTGTGCTCTCGACTATGCATAAAGATATATTGATATCAGTATCTTATATCACTATTCTCGAATGACACTACGATCTGCGCACGACGCTGGCCTGCCTCGCGAACGCCGTGCCGCGCATTATCCCACATGTGCCACGACCGTTAGCATTCATGGGCAACTCCACCGATCGAGGAACAGTGAACCCCGTCACATTACCTGTCGGACAAATACCAGATGCTAACCGTGGCTAACAGCCTCTTGAGGTGATGACATGGGTAGCAAGGCTAAAACGGACCCCAGAGACACATACATCTTCAGCGATGAAGTCATGGACGAGATGCAGAACCTCGAAGCCACTGCAGAGCTGTTGGGTCTCGAGGACCTGCCGCAGGACGACGACGCGATTGCTGTGCCCGACAAGAAACGCCGCGTCAAAGCCACGGGTGACGATAGCGCCTGACACGGCCTGGCTCACTCACCGCTCGATCGGCGCGCGATCAACTCTGCCCGGACCGACTGAAGAGCTCCTCATCGTCAAGCGATCGCGGCGACCACGTTAACTCAACACGTAGTGGTTCGGCCGTTGACCCGGCACTTCGGACGTGTGGGCCACTTCCTTGCGGTTGGGAATCAGGCTTCGATCGACGCTCGAAATCGCGTGCACAATATCGGCCACGATCGGCCGCTGGTAGCGGTGAGAGCTGTGGACTGACGGTTTCTTGCCACTACGATCCTTTAGGCCGGCCACTTCAACCGCGTTGCTATTCGCGTATTTCTCTGCGTCTATGGCGACAACATTCGGCGGGAGATTCGTAAAGTCCTCCGGGCCATGCCGCCCGAGTCGGTTGGCACCGAAACGCTTCGCGCTTGACGCCTTCAAAGCGCGATCGTGTTTGGAGTAGTACAGGTGTACCCGTCGAGAAAAATCCGCGATGTACTGGCCTTTACCATCGCGCTCGATATCCAATGCAGCGATATCGGGCGCCAACATGACGGTCTCGCTGAACATCACGCGCCCAACGGGCGTGCCTAAATGGTCAGAAAGGTACTCTGTCCCCTTGCGGAGCAGATAATTACCCATCGAGTGCGCGATGCAGTAGCTCGTCGAGAAACACTGTCGCTCCGTCTCGAGCAAGAACTCGTGAATATCGCCTAAGAATCGAACGAATGCCGGAACCGAGTCGCGCACTTCCTCGCGGTCTGACAGATATCTCCCGGTCCTGCCTGATGAGGGCCAGGAAAACCCCACGAGTACGGGATCGTAGCCGATCTCCCTGCTGAGCGCGGCATGCATGTCTACCAACTCGTCAATGCTCTCCTGCCAGTCGTTGTTGTAGCCGTGGATATACAACCCCACCTTGGGTGTGTGGACACCGACCACTTCCTTGAGTCGTTGCAGTTCGTCCAGCAGCGCCGTCGTGAACGCTTTCTTGTCTTGTTTCGTGCGGCCTCCATCACCGAACCCATCGGCTCCTGGCTCGCCGCCCAGATAGTTATGCAGATAGTGGTAACGGTAGTCGGCTTGTTCCTCGTCGCCATATCCCCTGGCTAGCGGCCGACGGTTCGTCACCATTAGCAGCATCGTAACTATTCCTCCATGGGCCGAATGCTGTCCTCTTCCACCACGGCATCAAACGCGGCCTGGACGGCCTTGACGTTCGGGTCCTGCTCAATCGCTTCGCGTGCCTTGCGCATGCGCAGATCCTCGCCGGCCTCGCGGATCTGCGCCGGCGTAGCAACAGGCGGCTCCCCAGCAGCGATCTCGAGCTTCAGTGGTCGACCCAGGTGCTCCCCAAGAGCCGTCTCGAGCGTACCCTTGACTTGTTTCGTGTTCAGATGTGCACAGTCTGCCGTCAGGACGAGCGCGATGCGGTTGCCCGATTGCTCCTTGATCGTGCAGTGCTCAGCGAGCTGGCGCGCCGCGCCGTGAATGTCGGCCGCGTTCAGAAGCGCTTCCCAGTTGCCTGTAATAGGCTGAACCGAGATGATGGTATCCGGTTCCGGACCGGAGGCGCGCGTTGCCAGCGCACTCTCGTCCGGCGCTCGGGCGGGCGCGGCCCGCGGCGCCGTTTTAGCCACCGTCTGCGGGTTCGAAGAACGCTGCCCGGCAGCCCGATCGGTCCCAGCGCTGTCATCCGCGACCGGCCGAAACGCCAACATGCGCAGTAGTGTCATCTCAAAGCTTGAGCGCGCATCCCGGCTCATCTCGAGATCGCGGCGACCCTGCAGGGCGATCTGATAGTAAAGTTGGACGTCCTCCGCGGGCATTGCCGCGGCCAGTTCCTGCAACCCCTCGTGCTCTTCCCGTGTCTCGTCGTAACCGACGAGCTGAATTACGGCCAGGCGTTGCAACTCACCCATCAGGTCGTCCAGAACCGTAGCGTAGTCCGGCGCATACTCATCGAATGCCGCGACTTCGCTCAGTAAGGCGGAGCCATCCCCAGCCGCAAGGCCTTCGAGCAAGCGGATAACATAACCGCGATCGATCGTCCCCAGCATCGCATCGACAGATTCCCCGCTAACCTCACCGCCACCGAACGCGACTGCCTGATCGAGAAGACTCAGGGCATCGCGCATGCTGCCGTCAGCGCCCTTTGCGAGCGCCGCAAGACCGGCGGGTTCGGCCTTGATGCCCTCTTCGACGGTGATCTTTTGTAACTGCTCCTGAAGCTGCTTCAGTGTCAGACGCTTCAGATTGAACTGCAGGCAGCGCGACAGCACCGTGACCGGCAATTTCTGTGGTTCGGTCGTTGCGAACAGGAATTTGACATGCGGTGGAGGCTCTTCGAGCGTCTTCAACAGCGCATTGAAGGAATGGTTGGAGAGCATGTGCACTTCGTCGATCAGATAGATCTTGAAGCGTCCGCTCGTGGGCGCGTATTGCACGTTGTCCAGGAGCTCACGAGTATCATCGACTTTCGTGCGGGACGCGGCATCTACTTCGATCAGATCGACGAACCGCCCCTCGTCGATCGCGACACAGGCTTCACATACACCGCACGGTTCGGATACGACACCATCAACGCAGTTCAGCGCCTTGGCGAGAATACGGGCTAGCGTAGTCTTGCCGACTCCGCGCGTCCCCGCAAAGAGATAGGCGTGGTGCATTCGCTCCGCGGCAAGGGAATTCACCAGTGCTTTGACGACATGCTGTTGGCCGACGAGCTCCTCGAAGCGCCGCGGCCGCCATTTCCTTGCGAGAACCGTATAACTCATCGATGAGAAAACCTGTCAACAACCGAAATTTGATCTGCGCCCGCTCGGACCCGGCACCGGGCCGGACCGCTGCCACTACACCCTTCCAGATCGGACGGGATTCAAGGCTGCCCGTCGCGGAAGAACCGGCCTACTGTAACAGCGTGTCGCCACGGGCGTACAGCGCGACCCGGCGACCGACATCGGGTCAAACCGAATCTAGATTGGTTTGATGAATACTCTATTAGCCATTGTTATCGCTATGATTATTAACGCTACGAAGCCGACAGCGGTGGCAACAGCCGCATCGTTACGTTACGCTGCGCGCGCCGTGCCTCGGCGCCGGGTTAGCACTAGAATCACGAACAGCGGAGAGGTGGCCGAGTGGTCGAAGGCGCTTGCTTGGAAAGCAAGTGTACGGGTCACACCGTACCGTGGGTTCGAATCCCACCCTCTCCGCCACGTACTTAGTATAACTAATTGATAAACATATCAATTAAATAAAACAGGACCTCATTACCCCACAAAACAACCCACATTATTTACTGGCTTCCTTCGCAGCAATGAGCCGCAGGCTGGCGCCCTGTGGACCATTTATCCTGATGTCGTGGCCGATGACTACCTGGACACGACGCTGCAGGTCCCAGACGCCGTCATCCAAGATACTTCCACCCAGATCTGCTCTTTGGCCTGCGTGTAACTGTGAGATCAGGATCTGTGATGAACGAATTCGGTCGCCGGGTAGAAATTCGCGAATCGCAAGTCTCAAAAGAGTCTCATGCTTTTCCGACACAGAAATTCGTAATTCAGGCGCTAGGGGCGAATGCCATTTGGTACCATACCCCTCGATCTGGACACGCCATTTTTTTTATTTTTTGAACTTCCCAGTAGCCTTTTACAAGCCCGGAAGAG
>Ga0114949_10001267_pt1 | contig 15198 bp, 12 predicted proteins | sample N074metaG_FD_83505 | JGI IMG/M metagenome (GOLD analysis project Ga0114949, IMG submission 83505) | Deep subsurface microbial communities from Kermadec Trench to uncover new lineages of life (NeLLi) - N074 metaG | ecosystem: Environmental > Aquatic > Marine > Ocean trench > Sediment | place... | reverse complement strand
TCAGGGTCGTCTTGCCATGGTCAACGTGACCAATCGTGCCTACGTTTATGTGCGGCTTCGTTCTTTGAAATTTCTCTTTGGCCATGACCTGTTTCTCTTTAATTTCTCTTGGTGTTCGGTTAGTCAGCTAAAAAATAAAATAAATCCAACATCCTGTTCCGTCTGGAGCCCACACCCGGATTTGAACCGGGGACCTCTTCCTTACCAAGGAAGTGCTCTACCCCTGAGCTATGTGGGCATAACCCTTAAGGCAACTGCACTACCTTCCTCATATTTCTTCCTGTTGGAGCGGGTGATGGGAATCGAACCCACATCATCAGCTTGGAAGGCTGAGGTTCTACCGTTGAACTACACCCGCCTTTCGCTATCTCGTTCTTACAACCTTGCGCCACTTTTATCGGCGCGCAAGAAATTCCGACAGTCCGTGTTATTTAAACCGTCCGAATTTTTTCTCTGTGTGTCTTCCTGAAAGGCCACCGCCAACCCGGCCACCCATCGGCAAACTATTTGTAAACAATCTTGTATCCAGCGGTTTTCCTGCACTCAGTCAGTGAACAACACCAGCCTGCGTCGTTAAATCAACAATGCTGCTATACTTGTCTTCACCGTCCACCGTCAAAACAATTCTGGTGGAGGGGGTAGGATTCGAACCTACGTAGGCTAAGCCAGCAGATTTACAGTCTGCCCTCGTTGACCGCTTGAGTACCCCTCCGCGGACACAAGCCGGCTATTGTCTAATCGTCCTGTCCGGCTGTCAACAGCTAAGTCACTGTTTTTTACTCTGGCACCTGCACTGGCTTTTTGGCACAGCCATGGGTCCGCCGGCAAAACTTTTGAGGGATGGCGGCCTCCGGTTCCCTGCGGTCCGCTTTATTCCCTCAAAAGCTTCGCCAGCACACCCACGGCTTTCCATTCCTTGCTGGTGGCTTCAACCAGCGAAATCCAGTCATTCCGATCTTCGCGAGTAACTGACGGCTGCCAGCTTCGAGCCTGCCAGAAGCATTGGATACGTCGGGATAACTATTGGGGGAATAAAGCGGACCGCAGGGAACCGGAGGCCGCCATCCCCTAATAGTTATACCGTCGTGTCCAATGCACTCTCAACCATCGCCAAGAGCCCAATGCCAGGGCTCATAAATAATTCCAAGAAGATTCTCTCGAGGATAAGTCATTAAAAAATGGTGAGTTTTCGCATTCTCCGTCAGCCATGCGAATGCATCCGAGGTTTCGAATTCCTCTGTCAGGGGCCGGCTGCCCGGGGTCGCTATGTCAATTGCTTCGCCGGTGTGGTGCTGGCTGTATCCGGGGGCGGCGTTTATTTCGAGGATTTTTTCGATGGATTGGCCCTTGTCCAGCTTGTTGCGGATCAGGTCGGCCTGGTAGGCGAAGCTGCGGTAGCCGGACACGATGAGCAGACGAATGCCATCTGTTGCGGCGGCATCGACCATTTGCTGCCATTTTGCAGCGGCCGTGGGGGTGAGTCGCTGCATGCGGCCGAGCAGGTTTGGGCCGACCTCCACCAGGTCGTCGGTCTGGGCGTAGGCTGGCAAGTCTGTGGTTGAGGCAAAGTCGGCAGGGATGCCGAGCTCTTTGTGCAATCTTGATTTGATCTTGTTCAGCATAATGATGTCGGTGCGGCCCTCGGACGAAGTGATTGTCCCATACCGGTGGCGCACGGCAAGTAGCGATAGATGCGGGCGGCGCATACAATGCTCTCCTTTTGCGAGCCTCGGGCCCCAAATGACGTCCAGAGATACACTTTACGCACCCGAATCTGTTGAGACAGTCCCGTTTGAATTCACGGACGACGTCGCCCGGGTGTTTCCGGATATGCTGAAGCGGTCCATTCCGGGTTATGCAGCTTCGATTCAGGCGATTGGCACGCTGGCGGCGGAGTTCGTGCAACCGGGCAGCCGTTGCTACGACCTGGGGTGTTCTCTGGGCGCTGCCACATTGGCGATGCGGCGCAATATCAAGGTATCCGGGTGTCGCATTGTCGCGGTGGACAATGCGCCTGCCATGGTCAGCCGTTGCAGAGATCTGCTTGGGGCAGATGAAAAGCCGGCTTCGACCGAGGTCTCCGTAATTGAAGCAAACATACAAGACGTGGAAATTACTCGCGCCTCGATGGTCGTAATGAACTACACCTTGCAGTTTTTGCCACTTGAGGAAAGACCGGCGATGATCAGGAGCATCGCCGAAGGCATGTTGCCGGGCGGCGTCCTGATTCTGTCAGAGAAAGTTGTGGACGAAGATTCGGAGGTGGAGAAATCATTGCAGAATCTGCACCTCGACTTCAAACGACGAAACGCATACAGCGAACTTGAGATAAGCCGCAAACGTGCCGCGCTCGAAAACATCCTGGTACCCGAAACAGTACGCGTGCATAAGCAGCGACTCAGTGATGCCGGATTCAGCCATGTTGGCGTGTGGCTGCGTTATTTCAATTTCATATCGATAATCGCCATTCGCTGATGATATTTGACTTCGACCGGCTGCGAGAGGACCTGGCTGGATTCTCGTCGGACGAATGGGCATCAAGACTGATTGACTTAAGCCAGGAAAAAACGTCGGTTACCGCTCACGGCAATCTGTCGGATTGGCAAGAAGCGCTCGGTCGCCTGCCCGACGTTGGCAAGCACATATTCAATTCAGGTAGCGACGTCATCACGTCGCACTTCGACTGGCCGGGTGAAACCGAACGCGAGGCGCGAGACGAACTTTTGAAACTCATTCCCTGGCGCAAGGGACCGTTCGATATCGCCGGCATTGAAATCGATACCGAATGGCGCTCGGACTTGAAGTGGCGGCGACTTGAAAATTCAATTTCTGCGCTGCCTGACAGACGTATTCTCGATGTTGGTTGCGGCAACGGATATTACGCTTTGCGAATGCGTGGTCTTGGCGCCCGCTTGGTCTTGGGCATCGACCCTACCTTGCTGTATGTCATCCAGTTTGCTGCGCTGACTCATTTTATGCGACCGGAGCCTGTGCATATATTGCCGTTGCGCTTGCATGAGCTGCCTGCATCCGGTCCTTTGTTTGATACTGCTTTTTCGATGGGTGTGCTTTATCACCAGCGCGACCCGATTGAGCACTTGACTCAATTGAAGGAAACATTGCGCATTGACGGCGAACTGGTTTTGGAGTCCCTGGTTATACCCGGCGACTCGTCCGAAATTATTGTTCCTGACGATCGCTATGCGCGCATGAGAAACGTCTGGCATCTGCCGACGATCAAGCGATTAAAGGAGTGGCTGGATGAAACCGGATTTACAGACATCCGTGTCATTGATCAAACGATTACCACTATTGACGAGCAACGCACGACCCGGTGGATGCCATTCGAGTCCCTCGGCGAAGCACTGGACCCGTCTGATGCCAGTAAGACAGTGGAAGGATTGCCCGCGCCGATGCGAGTCGTGATGATTTGCAAAAACACAGAAATCAGCGCGCCTTAAGCGTTGTCTATGACGAAATCGCCTGGAGTTTGACTTGGTGTCTGATCTTTTCTAAGTTTCAGTCTAAACAGAAACAAGAGAAACCAGATCATGAAGCTTTCGCCCGCTGTTGAAAAGTACGTGTTGCATTGGGGTGAAATGGGAACCCGATGGGGGACCAACAGAACTGTCGCGCAAATTCAGGCCCTGTTGTATTTGTCACCCACACCAATGCACGCTGAAGAAATCGTGGAAATCCTGTCGGTAGCGCGCTCCAACGTCAGCACCAGCATTCGCGAGTTACAAAGTTACGGCCTCGTGCGGATGACACATGTCCTTGGTGACCGGCGAGATTACTTTGAATCGTTGAGTGACGTCTGGGAATTGTTTCGGGTGATCATTGATCAACGAAAACAGCGAGAACTTAATCCGACATTGACTATGCTCAAACAATGCGCGATTGAAGTGCGCTCGGAGAAGGACACGAATGAAGTAACAAAAGAGCGCATTCAAAACATGCTTGATTTCGTTTCGACAACCAGTGACTGGTATGAACAGATTCAGGCCGTGCCAACTTCGACGTTGCAGAAATTAATGAAACTCGGGTCGGGGATTACGAAGTTCCTGAAGAAAAAATAGGACAGTAGATTACAACTTGTTGGAGCGCCTCTGCAGGCGCGATTAGAGTTGGTCGCGGGTTCAATCGCGGGTGTGGACCCGCTCCAACAAAAATTCTTGTGGCCGTTTAGTCCGCGAGCTATTCCGGGTTTGTTATTCCGCAATAAAGGTTTCTGGTGTAGCTGGCGTGATTCGGTACGCGCATCAGCCATACCGTTGTTTGAGCAGCGACTGATTCCGGACCACCGTTAATGGCGTTCGCCGGTCTGAGAAAATACCCGCCGGCTGTGTAGTCGCCCCGAACCGGTCCGTGGGCGGCGCATTCCACGTGATGATAGTCACCCGACAACATGAACCCTTCCTGTGTGTTGCTCGCTTTCTGCCAGTCCTGCACCGCACCCGGCTCGACTTTCAATAACCAGGTACGTGCACCGCTGCCAGGATCCAATCTCATTTCTTTGGTTGATATGCCAAACGCCTCGATCGCATCCGACTCCGCACGCCATTCCAGCAGATTGCTGTTGCTGATTATGGGCGTCTGAATAATGGCGCCTGGCTGCACATCGTCAATAAAGTACAACAGCAATGCTCCTTCAACCGAAGACATGCTAACGCCCATGGATCCCGATGGCAGGTAGGCATACCCGCCTGGCCCCAGATCGAATTCTCCAAGTGTAAGCTCGCCCTCCAGGACATAAATCTCGATCGTCTTGTTCGGCGCCGCCCCGGCAACAAAACTCCAGTCTCGCGGCAGCTGCAGTCTCATGCTCAGGCGCCGCGAACGATTGTCTTCAGAGTAAACCTTTGCCCTGGTGTTGGGGAAACTGGCCAGAAAGGTGTCCGGCACGTCGGCGGTTTGAATGTAGACCGGATAAAATACCTCCGGCCGAGTGCTCGCACACGCTGTTAAACATGCCAGCAGTACGATGAGAAAACTGTTTCTGGTGATCATTTGCGTATCAACCGAATAAATCCGGCGATAAGAAAACCGAACGCCATCAGACCCACTATTTCTACCAGCCAGTGCGGGCCAAGCCACCCCGTGCCGATGCCGTCAGGCTTTTTGCCAGACATGAATGCAGCGCCGGCGATTGCCACGCCCAGCAGTCCTTCGCCGCCGACGAATCCGCTTCCCAGTAACACGCCTCGCTCACGTTGGGACGCTGCTTGCTCTTTTGAACTGGCGCGTCGCTCGAAGAAGCCGCGCAACAGGCCGCCGAGAAATAATGGCGTCATTGTGGACACGGGAAGATAAACACCAACGGCAAATGGCAATGACGGAATTTTTAAGAGCTCACAGATCAATGCGATACCCATACCGATCGCAACAAAGCCCCACGGCAATTGCTGGTCCAATACGCCGTCAATTACGAGCTTCATCAATGTCGCCTGCGGCGCCGGCAATTCCTGTCCGCCAAAACCAAACGTTTTTGCGAGTAACAGCACGGACAAGCAGACGAATGTTGCCGACGTAAGTACGCCGATTAGTTCACCCAATTGTTGCCGGCGCGGCGTAGCGCCGAGCAAATAGCCCGTTTTTAAATCCTGTGATGTGTCGCCCGCGATGGACGCAGCAATGGCCACGACACAGCCGACCGTTAGTGCGGCCGCCTTGCCGGTCAGGTCCGTCCATCCCATCACCAGAAAAACACCCGACGTACCAAGCAAAGCAGCGATTGTCATGCCACTGGTAGGGTTACTGGTAACGCCGACCAGGCCGACGATTCTTGATGCAACCGTTACGAACAGAAACGAAAATATCACGACGCAAACAGCGGCGACTATTCGAACGCCTATGCCGCCGACATTGCCAAGAACCTGCGGCACAAAAGCGAGCACCAACGCAACTGCCAATAATCCGATGCCCACGACCTTCAATGGCAAATCGTTATCGGTTCTCTCTATTGAGGTACCTGGATCATCCGAGTCGAGACGATGCGTCAACTCGGCGGTGCCAATCTTGAAACTTTGCACCATAACCGGAACACTGCGAATCAAAGTGATGATTCCCGCGGTGGCAACTGCGCCGGCGCCGATATAGCGCACGTAGCGGGTCCATATTTGTCCTGGCGACATGTCCCTGATCAATGCTTCGGTTTCCGGAAATACGGGTACTGTGAATGCGTCGGCCCAATAGGCGATAGACGGGATTATGATGAGCCAGGCGAGAAAACCGCCGCCAACCATTACCGACGCGATTCGCGGTCCCAGGATATAGCCAACGCCAAACAGGGCTGCCGACAAATCCATGCCCAGTTCTCCCTTTTTCAGGAACGGAATACTGGTCGACACGTGCCCCGGCAACAGCTTGATCCACGACGTCAGGAATTTGAACAAAGCGCCAATGCCGAGTCCGTAAAAAATGTAGCGCGCAGCTTTGCCACCCACTTCATTTGCAACCAGCACTTCAGCACAGGCGGTGCCTTCCGGGTACGGCAATCGTCCGTGCTCACCTTTGATAAGAAAGCGCCGCAATGGAATCATGAACAGAATTCCGATCACTCCGCCACACATCGCGAGCAATGTCATTTGCAGAAGATCGGGCGCGACACCCCACAAGAACAACGCGGGCAAAGTGAATATCACGCCGCTGGCAAGCGAGCTCGAAGCTGAGCCGATGGTTTGCGACATGTTTGCTTCCAGGATCGTCCCTGGATGACCGATCGATTGCATCGCTTTGAATGCAGCAACGGTCATGACCGCAACCGGAATGGACGTGCTGATCGTAAGCCCAGCCCGCAGACCGAGATAGGCGTTTGCGGCGCCAAAAATGATGCCGAACAGAATGCCGAAAAAGGCCGCCTTCAAAGTAAATTCGGGCATGGACTCGCCGGCGGGCACGTACGGCGGATAGGTTTGGCCCGGTGCCAGTTCTGTGTAGGCGAGTGGCGAAAGACCAGGCGAGCGTTCTTGATTGTTATTGGATTCGGTCACGTAACTATCCTGATGTTGCGATGGCGTAACCATACACATAGCTGTGGAGGACAATCAATTGATCGGGCTGTTCGGTTTGGGGACTCCGTCGACACACGCCGCTCCTGCGCGCTCTGGATAGGACTGCCATGCAGTAATCTATTGGGTGGGTTGATTAAGTTTGGCACTTCGTCGACACACGCCGCTCCTGCGCATCCATGCGCTCGCGGCATACGGTCCATCCGTGGACGTAAAAAACGCCGCCCGAAAACCGGGCGGCGCCTAAGCAGAAGGTGTAGAAGGCGGTAATATTGAGGCGTACGCGCAAGCATGAACATCAGTGTTCAGCACCCGCCCTGCCGTCACTATTACAATACCCGCATCAGGTGATTCGATTGCCCTTTGAAGGACTGATCATCGCAGGTGATGAGAGGTATCACACTGACATCGATCGCCGACGTATCATCCGTGGTGCCCAAAAACCGGTATTGCCTGTCTTTACACCCCATCTCCGTGCGTACCGAGTTGGTACGCAAGAGAGCCTACTACATCTTGTGGACTAAGGCGAATTATGTACAAGATATGGGAATGATTGCGAATTCGACGAGGAGTGAGCGTGAAAGATCAATTTTCAGTCAGCAAAAAGAATAAAGTTCGCCAGCTCCGTGAAAAAGCCGACTATGACCGCGCCACAATTTATCGAATTCTGGATGCCGGTCTGCTTGCCCAGGTTGGGTTCGTCCAGGATGGCAATGCGGTCGTCGTTCCGATGATTTACGGACGCGTTGACGACACCCTTTATCTGCATGGCGCCAGAAAGGCGCGCGTTATTCGACTGCTCGAACAAAACGATGAGGCTTGCGTAAACGTCACCCTGATCGACGGCCTGGTGCTAGCCCGCTCTGCATTCAATTCGTCCATGCGCTATCGGTCGGTGACGGTTTTCGGCCACCCCAGGTTCGTTGAATCGACAAAAGACAAACTGCACGCGATGCGTGTCATTAGTGAACACAGCATGCCCGGCCGATGGGACGAGCTACGAGAGCCGTTATCCAAAGAAGTTAAAATGACGGGCGTAATCGCGTTGGATATCAGCGCCGCCTCAGCGAAGGAATCCGCGGCAATGCCGGATGACGAAGACGAGGACTACAACATCCCCATCTGGGCAGGTGTTATACCGCTGGAGGCGAAATTTGCTTCGTTGATAGACGACGACCGATTGTTAGACGATGTTGAACCGTCAGCCGCGGTCAAGTCTTTGCAAAATCGAACGCTTTGATCAGTCGCTCGGCAGGTGACCGGTTTTTTGCCAAATCAGGCAGTCTTCAGTTGCGTGCATTTTAAAGCTGTCGCCTGCCGGAAACCGAAACCAGGATTCCGCAAAATAGTCCGATGAGTCGAAACGCAACGACCCGCTTAGCAACAGCCACTCAAGACCGCCACGTGCGACGTGTATGGACATGTCGTGTCCAGACTCGATACGCAACATTGAGACCTGCTCTTCCCCGTAACCGTACAATACCCTGATGTCCGCAGCGGTTGTCTCGTCCGTCTGCCAACTCTGCCCATCTGTCGTATCGATGACGACCGGCGTCAGGTCATCGGCGCTGAATTGCCTCAGCTTCACCAGGATACGACAGCCATCGGTACTGAACGGATTGTGCGCACTACCGGGAGGGTTGCGCACATAGGTCCCTGCCGGATACTCGCCAAGCTCGTCTGAAAATACGCCCTCCAGAACCAGGAATTCCTCGCCTTTTTCGTGTCCGTGCCTGGGAAAAGAACTCCCCGGCAAATATCGGACAATACTGGTCGCGCGCGCCACTTCGTCTCCAATCCGGTCAAGCATGCGGCGCTCAACACCTGACTCAGGCGACCTGATCCACTCGTCGGCGCTTTCGGTGCTGATCGCCCTTTGCGAAAAATCTGCGTTTAATCGCATGAAGATTGAACGTCCTGTTATTGTGCAAGCTCTATAATAATCAATTCCGACGCACTCAACATCACTGTCAGGAGTATCCTTAAATGTCTGATCCAGTAAATCGCCAGGTTCGACTGGCTGGCCGGCCCACAGGCTGGGTTACACCAGAAAATTTTGAAATGACCGAGGAAGCTGTGGCGGAACCCGCTGACGGTGAAATTCTTATCCGCAATATTTGTATGTCCGTGGACCCGTATATGCGCGGGCGTATGAACGACACAAAATCCTACGTGCCACCGTTCCAGATAGGCGAAGTCCTGCAGGCTGGTGTTGTGGGACAGGTTATCGCCAGCCGCAATGATAATTTCGCGGAAGGAGATTACGTTAACGGCATGCTTGGCTGGGAAAATTTCTCGATATCGAACGGGCAAGGTCTTTACAAGCTAAGCAATTCAGATGTTCCATTGTCCTGGTATCTCGGCATTCTTGGAATGCCCGGCATGACCGCCTGGGTAGGTCTGACGGAGATCGCAAAACTCAAGGAAGGCGAGTCGGTATTTGTATCCGCGGCGTCCGGCGCCGTTGGTAGTGTCGTTGGCCAGATCGCCAAAATATACAATTGCCACGTCGCAGGCTGTGCAGGATCAGACGAGAAGCTTGAAATACTGAAATCTGAATTTGGATACGACGATGCATTCAATTACAAGACCAGCAAGTCGATCGCAGCGAGCATCGGCAAGGTATCCCCGAACGGTATCGACGTTAGTTTTGAAAACGTTGGTGGTGAAATTTTTGAAGCTGTGATCTGGAACATGGCTAACTTTGGTCGCATCGCGCTTTGCGGGATGATCGCCAACTACAACGACGAGAAACTTGCTCCAGGCCCTCGCGGCATGATGAGCCTGATTGGCAAACGCCTGACCATTTCAGGATTTATCGTTTCGGATCATCCGAAGGCCTGCGCCGAATTCACCAGCAAAGCGGCCGGATGGATTGCTGAAGGGAAACTGAAGTACCGGGAAACGATTGCCGAGGGCATCGACAATGCGCCAACAGCGTTTATCGATATGCTCAAAGGAAAGAATATCGGTAAGCAAATCGTCCGGCTCGATGATGATTGACCAACCCGGTTCAAGATTGTAAAGAGCAAAAAAAACCCCGCAAATGCGGGGTTTCTTGATTGCGCTTTATGAACCTTAATACCGATATTGCAGTTCCACACCGTAAACCCTGCCCTTGTTCAACGGTGAGAATGTAGAGCCTGGGAAGAACGGCAGTTGCGTGTCGCCACCAATGGTCGACTCGTTCTTCAGGTTTCTGCCAAAGACTGAAAACACCAACTTGTTCTCCATTACGGCCAGCCTCAAGCTGGCATCAACCATGTCTGACGGGCGCAGTTGACCGAGATTGTTGTCGGTATAGGCTGCCGCGTCACGATGATAACCACTGATCTGTGCGGTGAACGAACCAAACGAGAACTCGTGATCGAAAATGAAGGTTGCGCCGTATGTCCATGGGGACAAGCGAGGCAAAGCAAGATTCTCGTCTGCGTCGTCGATTACGCCGTCTCCATTCAGATCAAAACGGACCTCGGTGTAACTTCCGTCGACATATCCAGCAGAAAGCTTAAGAAACAAATTGTCTGCCATTGCCCAGTGAAACTCCGCTTCTGCACCGGTTATAACCGCGTCTGCTGTGTTCTTGATCAGCTGAACGACGCCAGAAGTCGTGCTAGGCAAGTTAACTTCACGTTGCATGTTATCGATCGTGTTGTAGAAAGCGGCAACGTTCAATCTGATCTTGCCGTCGCTGAAGTCTTTCTTGATACCGAGCTCGAACGAATTTTGTTCTTCCTGGTCAAAGCGTTCGTTTGGATCGGTCAACGAGGTATGGCGGAGGTTGTAGCCGCCACTGCGGAAACCTTTCGTCCAGAAACCATAAAGCTGGGTCTCATCGTCAGGCAAATACTGGAAACCGATTTTCGGCGTAAAGCTGGTCCACTTGTTGTCGTCGATGAAGTCGTAGTTTTGACATCCCGTTTCGATGCTACAACCGCTACCTGTTAATGCCGGAATAAAGATGGTCGCGACTTTCGCGTCTTTCTTTTCTTCGGTGAAGCGGCCGCCCAGGTTCACGATGAATTCATCGGACAATGACCAGTCAACCGATGCGAATATTGCTATCGTATCCTGGTTCTGAATACCGCCGCCTACAAACGACGGAGGAGGTGCAGGAGTCGCTCGGAGAAGGTCCCGTTGCTCGATGTACTCGACTTCCTGGCTGAAATAATAGAGGCCGGTTGTCAGGTAAATATTGCCGAAGGTACCGTTGTAACGTAGTTCGTTTGATATCTGGTTTTGGTCCAGTCTCGCCGGCGCATCGAACAGGCTAATTGCGACAGCGTCAATGTCGCCCAAAGTGAGTGCGTCATATTCACGCCAAGCCAGAATGTTGACGAACTGACCGTCACCAAATGATACATCCCAGGTTGCCTCAAGAATCGCGTGTTGCCAGTTGCTGTCGTAGAAGCCTTCATTATCAATCGCAAAGTCGAATGAACTATGGGAATAGATACCGCCATTTTGTGCCGCCGGGCCATCGCCTTCAGACGAGCCGTCTTCGACTCGAAGCAGCAATTCGAAATCATCTGTGACATCCCATTCAAGCGCGCCGCGGAACATTTTCGTCCGGGCCTTGCCGAAGTCGCCGTTGCCGTTTGCCAGGTTTTCGAACCATCCGCCATCATCATTATAATAAGCGGAGACCTTGCCTCTGAATGAGTCACTTATCGGTCCGGCAACAACGGCAGACAGATACTGGTTTTCGCCTGATTCATAGGCAACGCGAGCGTTGATCATCAACTCGTCAGTTGGTCGTGTGGTCCGCATCAATACCGCGCCGCCGGTTACGTTGCGGCCAAACAGCAGCCCCTGTGGGCCACGAAGCACTTCGACACCTTCCATGTCGAATGTGTCCAGCACCACGCCTGCATTCAAGCCGAGGTACATGCCGTCAATGAATACACCAACGGTCGGGTCGATGGACGGGATCGAGCTGTTAATGCCGAGGCCGCGAATCGAGAAGTTTGCGGTGCCGCGAGTCGTGCCGATGTCTTCGAGCTGCACGTTCGGTGCCGAGAATCCTATCGCTTTGAGGTCACGCAAGTACATGGCGTCGATCTGGTCTTCACCGTAGGCCGTTATTGCAACACCTGCATCCTGCACAGATATTCCGCCGGTGCGTTTGGTCGCCGTAACCATAATTTCTTCTATAAACGCGTCGCTACTGCTTTGTGCATGAACAGCGCTGGATAGCGTCATTACGGCCAGAATCGCGGCCAGTCCGACCCGTTTGCAGGCATTTGAAAATATTTGCATTGCTGTCTCCACATCAGAATTCAAAAAGTTGGCTTTGTTGCTATGACACAAACAAAACTGCAAGGTTCGAAGCAACCACTTAGTCTGCCAAGTTATAAGAGTATGTTACTGAAAATCACCAGAAATTGGTATGCGTTGACGGAATTCAGCGGCCGGCTTGTCCGGCTATTAAAGCAATATGTAGCATTTTTGCCACAAGATCTGCGGATATTGCAGAAAACCTCTGGCAAACCAAGTGTTTGCCTGCGGCCCTACTGGAACTGACTGTTTTCCAGTTCCAGTCTCAACAGTGCTTTTTTGGTAGGGATGCCGCCGCCGAAACCCGTCATGGTGCCGTCACTGCCGATTACCCGGTGGCAGGGGATGATTATTGGGATCGGATTTCGGCCATTTGCTGCACCGACAGCCCGCACTGCCTTCGGCCGGCCGATTCGCTCGGCGATTTCGCCATACGATGCCGTCACGCCGTAAGGGATACGCTGCAGCTCCTCCAACACGCTTAGCTGGAAGTCAGTTCCGCCCGGGTTCAGTGGCAGATCGAATGAATGACGTTCACCGGCAAAATAGTCGGTGAGCTGCTGCTTCGCGTCGGTGAACGGTTTTTCCGAATATATCCAGTCGGCCTCAGGTTCGCGTCTCATGGAGCCTTCCGGGAACCCGATAAGGCACAGTGCATCCTCTTCGCCCGCGAGCAGCAGGTCGCCGATGGGCGTATTTAAATAGCAGTAGTACATCTCGTTAACCTCCGGAACCCGCTAGGGAGTTCCATAGCAGTAGTGCGGCATAGGCCCGCCACGGTCGCCAGCGCTGTGCATGGCGGGAAAGCTCGGCTGGCGTCACCTTTTCAGGATATTTCAGCGCTTTGATCAAGCCGAGATCACTGGCCGGAAACGCGTCGGGATCTTTCAGCGCTCGCATTGCAACGTATTGCGCAGTCCAGTCGCCGATGCCCCTTATTGATTTAAGTGTAGTACAAAATTCCTGCGGGTCTTGTGCGGTGTCGAACTGCAGCTCGCCGCGCACACAAGCGCTCGCCACGCGTCGCAATGTTGCCGCTCTGCTGCCAACCAGGCCGATATCGTTAAATCGTGCTCGCGAAAGTTTTTTCGCTGTTGGAAACAGATACATCAAACCACTGTTGCCTGACGCTTGATGATCCAGGCGTTCGCCATACCGAGTGGCGATTCTTCCCGCCAGGGTCGTCGCTGCTTTGACTGATATCTGCTGTCCGAGGACAGCCCTTATCGTCAATTCAAATCCGTCCCAGGCGCCAGGCACGCGAATGCCAGGATGCGCTTTCAGAACCTGCTTTAACTTAGGGTCCGCCGACAATACCGACGCAATTTCGGCCACCGGCGCATCCAGGTCGAATACGTCGCGTGCCCGTTGTACCGTTTCAAACAGAGACGATGTGCTGACGCCGTGTAAAGTCAATGAAAGGTAGTCTCCTTTTTCGCTTGGCCGCAGTTCCACGACAGCATGCTTGTTGTCGACTAACAACGTGCGTCGATAGCAGTCGCCATCAATCACTTCCACACCCGGCGTTACCCTGTGCCTGAAGAATTCCAGCAACGCATTCCACGCAAACGGTTGCCGATATGGCAGGCGAACAGATAACGTCGCCCCGGATCGATGCGTATCGTCCTTAAGACCTATCTTGCGGAGATCACGCGGTGAACGGCCGTAGGTATTTTTGAACGTGTCGTTAAAGCGGCGAGTGCTGCCAAATCCTGCCGCAATGACGATTTGATTCAATGGCAACGTTGTTTCATCGATCAGGCGTTTTGCGAAATGCAGCCTCTGTGTATGCGCCACCGCGAGAGGCGACGCGCCAATGTGCTGCGTAAAAAGCCGTCGCAGATGACGACTGGTCACGCCGAGTCGATCTGCCAGGTTCTCGACCCCGCCATTGTCCAGTGCGCCGTTGGCAATCAATCGCAATCCACGCCTTACCGTTGTGGAGGTACCGCTCCAGGCCGGGGATCCAGGTGCACATTCCGGGCGGCAGCGCAGGCATGGACGAAACCCTGCCTCGCCCGCTGCCGCGGCGCTGGGGTAAAACTGGATGTTTTCGCTCTTCGGCGAATTGGCCGGACAGATCGGGCGGCAATAGATCCCGGTGGTGATGACCCCGACGTAGAACTGACCGTCAAACCGGGGGTCTCTGGCCAACCTGGCGCGTTCGTAAATTTTGTGTTGCTGTTGCATGCGGCAAGTATACGCCGCGGCAGCGTCGGAACTAGCCAGAATCGGACCTGTATGAAAACGGGCTTGGCATTCGCCCGCTGGGCGTGGTTATTTCTCCCGCTGGGCGTAGTCATTTCGCCCGCTGGGCGGGCTCCTACAATTCTTGTTAGCATCTGTAGGAGCCCGCCCAGCGGGCGAATGCTGACGCCATCTTATTTGTCGATCCCGCCCATGCACATGTACTTGATTTCCAGGTAGTCGTCCATGCCGTACTTCGATCCTTCCCTGCCCTGGCCTGACTCTTTTACGCCGCCAAACGGCGCCATCTCGTTTGAAATAATTCCCTCGTTAATACCAACGATGCCGTATTCCAGTTTTTCCGCAACCCGCCAGATTCGACCGATGTCCCGGGTGTAGAAATAGCTGGCCAAACCGAATGGCGTATCGTTTGCCATCGCAATCACTTCTTCTTCGGTACTGAACTTGAACAACGGCGCGACCGGGCCGAATATTTCTTCGCTGAACACGCGCATGCTGGTATCAACGTTCGTCAAAATAGTCGGCTCCACAAAACAAGCGCCCAAGTCCGAACGCCCACCACCAGCAACGACTTTCGCGCCTGAGGACACGGCGTCCTCGATGAACGACATCACATCGTTTGCCGCCCCTTCGTGAATCAGCGGACCCATCGTTACCCCGTCGGTTGCGCCGTCACCCAGTTTCATTTCGGCTGCTGCAGCTG
>Ga0114949_10001266_pt1 | contig 15199 bp, 13 predicted proteins | sample N074metaG_FD_83505 | JGI IMG/M metagenome (GOLD analysis project Ga0114949, IMG submission 83505) | Deep subsurface microbial communities from Kermadec Trench to uncover new lineages of life (NeLLi) - N074 metaG | ecosystem: Environmental > Aquatic > Marine > Ocean trench > Sediment | place... | reverse complement strand
TGGAAGATTTTGGTTTTCGCTGCATTATTGCCAGCAGTTTTGCTGACATTTTCTACAATAATTGTTTCAAGAACAGTATTTTACCGATAGCCTTGGACGAAGATGTTGTAACTGGCCTGTTTGCGGCGCTATACGCCGATGACGCCTACAGCTTGAAGGTCGACCTGGAGCGGCAACTTATTGTCAAACCCGACGGCGATACCATCGCTTTCGAGGTGGACAGTTTTCGCAAACACTGTCTGCTGAACGGTCTTGACGATATTGGCCTGACCCTGCAACGTGGCGATGCCATCAAGGCCTTCGAGCAGCAGTGGCGGCAAAAATCGCCCTGGCTGTTTGGTGCAATTTCTTAATCAGAAGATAAAGTAGAGAGCGGGAGATTATGAGCGAACAATACGATGTGGCTGTTGTCGGTGCCACCGGCGCTGTAGGAGAGGCCATGATTGCCATCCTGGAGGAGCGTGAGTTTCCCGTGGGCAATCTCTATCCACTGGCCAGCAGCCGCTCCTCCGGTAGTACAATTCAATTCAGGGGCAGTGCCGTGCGGGTCACAGAATTGTCCGAATTTGATTTTTCCACCGCCCAAATTGCTTTATTTTCAGCCGGTGGCAGTGTTTCAGAGGAATTTGCGCCCATCGCTGCCCAGGCGGGTTGTGTGGTCATCGACAACACCTCGCAGTTCAGGCGCGAGGAGGATATCCCACTGATTATCCCGGAAGTAAACGTTGAGGCACTGGCGCAGTACAGCACGCGGAATATTATTGCCAACCCCAACTGCTCCACCATTCAGATGCTGGTGGCACTCAAGCCCATTTACGATGCGGTGGGTATAGAGCGCATCAATGTTGCCACCTACCAGGCGGTTTCCGGCAGTGGCAAGAAGGGCGTGGATGAATTGGCCAGCCAAACAGTTGGGCTACTCAGCGGCAAGGAAGTGAAGTATGAGGTCTATCCGAAACAGATAGCCTTTAACGCGCTGCCCCAGATTGATGTGTTCCAGGACAACGGTTACACCCGGGAAGAAATGAAAATGGTCTGGGAAACGCAAAAGATCTTTGATGATCACAGTATTCAGGTAAACCCCACCTGTGTGCGCATTCCCGTGTTTTACGGGCACTCGGAAGCGCTCCATATCGAGACTATCGATAAAATCACGGCGGATCAGGCCAGAACTCTGTTGCAAAATGCCCCGGGGGTTACGGTGGTGGATGAGCGGGTCGATGGCGGTTATCCCACACCCGTGGGCGATGCTGTAGGCAAAAACTCGGTGTTCGTAGGTCGCATTAGAGAGGATATTTCACACCCCAGGGGGCTGGACCTTTGGGTGGTCTCAGATAACGTCAGAAAGGGCGCTGCACTCAATAGTGTGCAAATTGCCGAATGCTTGATTAATACCTATTTATAAAAGATACTTGAGTAAGTGACTAAGTTAGGGGCCTGGTCGTTATAAGCGTTGTAGGGTGGGTGAGGCATTACGCCTTGTTCGTTTCGTAACCCTCTGAAAATATTGAATTAGTACGCTGGTAACTTCCTGGATTAGTAGTCGCGCCCGTGGGCGCCGGCTTTCACGTTGAAGGTAAAATAATAAGGCAATCATATGGCTCGTAGGACTGCTGCAGTTATACTAACTCTGGGCTGTTTACACGCCGGCGGTGCATCGGCACTAGGCCTGGGCGAACTCACCCTGGATTCATTTCTAAACGAGCCTTTCAAGGCAAGTGTAGATCTCCTCAATACGCAGGGGCTGAATCAACACCAAATCAGAATACGGCTGGCGACCCTAGACGACTTCGATCGTATGGGCGTCGACCGGGCCTATTTTCTGACCAGCATCACCTTTGAAGTAAAAATTGACGACGATGGTCGGGCTCAAATCCTGATAAGTTCAGATGCGCCTGTGTTGGAGCCCTATCTGGATTTTATCGTTGAGGCGCGCTGGCCCTCCGGGCGCTTGCTCAGAGAGTACACGGTGCTGATCGACCCGCCCGTTTTTGATTCCACCCAGGTGGTTACGATTTCTGCGCGTGAATTGATTGCCGACGCCGATGGTGATGGAGCATCCGATGTAAAAAAGTCTCAAGCGGCAGTAGCCAGTAGTGGCACTCAGGTTAAGGTCGCTAAATCCGGTTTGGCGCCGGGCGAGATGCCACAGCGTAATTTTAGCTCCGATGCCGCCCATGACCCGACAGCGGGCAATCGTTACCTGATTCGTCGCGATGACACCCTGTGGGACATCGCACTCAAGGCCAGGCCCCAGGACACCTCCGTACATCAAACCATGCTCGATATTCAACGCCTGAATCCCAGCGCATTCATAGGCGGAAACATCAATCGAATAAAAGCCGGCTATGTTATCTATCTGCCCGCTACCGGCGATATCAGCTCCACCGATAACGCAGCGGCGCTGGCCGAAGTGCGCCAGCAAAACCAGGATTGGCGCGATGGCGTGAGTTCCGATAGAGGCAGCGCTGGCGGCGCATCGCTGCGTATATCCACCGAACCGGCCCCGGAGTCTGCCGCTTCCAGTGTTGGTGATAACAATTCGGCCACCGGGTCGGCCACAGAGTTGGCCAGCCTGGAAGACCTGGCACGGTCAGAGCGCGGTCGGGAAGAAGTCGAAACACGGCTCAGTGCCATGGCCGATCAAGTGGACACTTTGGAGCGCATTGTCAGTTTGAAAGACGACCAGATCGCAGCTTTGCAGAGTGCGCTTGCGCAGGCCAATGCCGACAATGGCGAGGCCGATAGCGTCGGCGGTCAAGCTGAATCCGATGCCAGTGTAGACCTGCAGCTAGATGCGATGGCAGCCGTTGCCGACCTCGAGGGCGAGGCCGCCGTTGAAAGTGACCCCGATGTTGACAGCAAGGCCGAAACGACAGCGCCGGCCACAGTTGAAACACCCCCACAGCCGAAGCAAGCTGCGCCAACACCCCCCCGGGAAGAGGGCGGTTTGTTTGACAATATGCTGGTCATCGCGGGCGGCTTGGTCGCCCTGGCTATTGCCGCGTTTGCCTTCATGCGTCGCAGACGCAGCGACGACGATGAGGAGGAAGCACCCGCAGCCAAGGATGTTTTCGCCGATATTAAATTGGGCGAGCAAAAACTCGATGTGGACGCCGCGCCCCCGGCAGAGTCCACCGATGAAGCCCAAGAGCCCGCCGGCAACAGAGGCTACGGCCAGCGTAAGCACGACGAGTACGCCGACGATATTGACGCCGTCGACGCCCTGGCAGAGGCAGATATTTATATCGCCTACGGTCGATTCCCCCAGGCCCGTGACCTGCTCAAGACCGCGATAGACAGTGAGCCCAACAACGCAGCCTACAAGCTCAAAATGATGGAAGTGTGTGCTGAAATGGGTGATCAGGCAGATGTTATGGCACATTATGCCGACATCAAAGCCCTGGGTGATGCCGTCGCTCTGGCGGCCGCCGACGAAATAGCAGGCGGCCTGGGTGGTGTTGCCGTTCAAGCCGAAACCCCCGTGAGTGATGTGGCAGCTGATGCCCCGGACTTGTCGGATGAGTTGGATATCCCCGAATTGGAAGTGTCTGGTTCAGATATCAATGATCTTGACCTACCTGATCTTGACCTGGGTACCGGTAGCGAGGAGGTTAATCTGGAGGAAGACTTCGGCAGCCTGGAAATTGAAGGGTTTGAATCCGATGACGATGATTTGGATTTGTCAGCCGATTTCGACAAGGCCGATGCCGTCGGGGATGACCAGGAACTGGTTTTTGCCGAGGACAGCGATGCCATGTCCACCAAATTGGACCTCGCCCGTGCCTATCTCGACATGGGCGACCAGGACGGTGCCCGACAAATTTTTGAAGAGGTGGTTGCCGAGGGCAGCGACGAGCAAAAAGAAGAGGCACGGGCGCTGTTAGAGCGACTCAGCTAGCTATTGCACAAGTAATCCCCACCCCATTTTCGGCTGACCCCCTTCCTGTGGGCAGCCGAATTGCCTGTTGTATTGAGTACGATGGCCGCCCTTACAGCGGTTGGCAGCTACAGCCACAAGACCATGTCACAACGGTCCAAGCCGAGATAGAGCGCGCTCTGGCGGGGGTAGCAAGCTGCCCAGTGCGGGTACATTGCGCGGGGCGTACTGACACCGGCGTACACGCCAGTGCTCAGATAATTCATTTCGAAGCGCCGGTAGTGCGCAGTGCCAAAGCCTGGGTGTTGGGCAGTAATACTCACTTGCCCGAGTCCATACGGGTGCTGTGGGCGGTTGCTGTGCCTCCCGATTTTCACGCTCGTTTCTCTGCGGTGTCCCGACGTTACCGCTATGTCATCAGCAATACCCGGGTTGCCCCCGCACTATTGCAGGGTCAGGTCAGTTGGCAGCGCAAGCCGTTGGATGTAGATCTGATGCATCTAGAGGCCCAGTCTTTGCTGGGGGAGTGCGATTTCAGCTCCTTCAGGGCCGCCAGTTGCCAGTCCACCACTGCCATGCGAAACGTGCACCATATCGAGGTCACACGCCGCGGGCAAATGGTGTTGATAGATATTCAGGCCAATGCCTTTTTACATCACATGGTGCGCAATATTGCCGGCTCATTGATGGCGGTGGGCAGCGGGGTGGAAGGTAAAGGTTGGCTGGCCCGGCTGTTGGCGCTGCAAGATCGCAAACTGGCGGCAGACACGGCGTCCCCCCACGGGCTGTATTTGGTCCGTGTTGCCTACCCGACGAAATATACGTTGCCCGAACTGCCAATTGGCCCACTTCTGGTGGGCAATTAAAGACAGCCCGGCCGCTGTTCTGTTATCATACGCGATTGTCTTTTCAGCATATTCCCGGGTATTTAGTGGCGCATACGCGTATCAAAATTTGCGGTATTACCAGGCCGGCAGACGCGCTGCTTGCGACAGAGAGCGGGGCAGACGCCATCGGTCTGGTCTTCTATAGCGGCAGCGCCAGGGCCGTCAGTATTGCGCAGGCTCAAAAAATTGTCGCGGTAGTCCCTCCTTTTGTTTCTATTGTCGCCTTGTTTGTGGACGAGACAGCTGCGGCAATAAACGCTGTACTGCAGGGGGTGGCTGTGGATGTCATTCAATTTCACGGCGATGAATCTGCGCAGTTTTGCACGCAATTCCAGCGCCCTTTTATCAAGGCGATCAGGGTTAAACCCGAGCTGGATATCGCGGCGGCGTGCGGTGACTATGCAGTGGGGCGAGGCATACTGCTGGATGCCTGGCAGGAGGGTGTGCCCGGGGGAACAGGTCAGTCATTTGACTGGCGCAGGGCGTTGGTGAACCTGCCACTGCCGTTGGTGCTGGCCGGTGGGCTCAACGCCGACAATGTTCGCACCGCCATAGCACTGATACACCCCGCGGCGGTGGATGTGAGCGGTGGCGTGGAACGAGCGCCCGGCATTAAGGATGGCGACAAAATTCGACAATTTATCGAGGCGGTACGACTCGCCGATCGAGCGTAGATGGAAGGCGTAATGAAACCAGATGTAACACAAGCAGATTATTCCAGTGTGCCGGACGAGCACGGTCGATTTGGTATTTACGGGGGCAAATTTGTTTCTGAAACCCTGATGGCAGCGCTGGCAGAGTTGGAAGAGCTATACACGCGTTTGTCCAACGACCCCGCCTTCCAGGCGGAACTCGATAGCGATCTGGCGCATTACGTGGGACGCCCCTCGCCACTGTATGAGGCGGTGCGCTGGTCCCGGCAAATTGGCGGCGCGCGCATATTCCTGAAACGTGAAGACCTCAATCACACCGGTGCGCACAAGGTGAACAACACGGTGGGTCAGGCCCTGTTGGCAAAGTACATGGGCAAACCACGGGTGATCGCCGAAACAGGGGCCGGCCAGCACGGTGTGGCAACTGCGACAATCGCCGCGCGCCTGGGCCTGGAGTGCCAGGTGTTTATGGGCGAGGACGATATCAAGCGGCAGACGCTTAATGTTTATCGCATGCGTCTGCTGGGCGCTGAGGTTATTCCCGTCACCTCCGGCTCCAAAACCTTGAAAGATGCCATGAACGAAGCCATGCGTGACTGGGTAACCAATATCGACACCACCTATTACATCATTGGCACCGTGGCTGGCCCGCATCCCTATCCCTTGATGGTGCGCGATTTTCAGTGTGTTATCGGCCGCGAAGCCCGTGCCCAGTCGCTGGCCCAGGTGGGCAAACTACCAGATGCCCTGGTTGCCTGTGTGGGCGGCGGCTCCAATGCCATAGGCCTGTTCCACCCGTTCCTGGAAGATGAATCTGTGGCCATGTACGGGGTAGAAGCGGGCGGTCTGGGCGTGTCCACGGGGCAGCACGCGGCGCCGCTTCAGGTCGGCAGCCCGGGTATATTGCACGGCAATAGAACCTATTTGATGCAGGACGACGACGGGCAGATATTGCATACACACTCTATTTCGGCCGGGCTGGATTACCCCGGAGTGGGGCCAGAGCACTCCTGGTTGAAGGACATCGGCCGGGTAAATTACGTGGATGCTGACGATGAGGAGGCCCTGCGGGCGTTCCATACACTCACTCGGGTGGAGGGCATCATGCCAGCGCTGGAGAGTAGTCATGCGCTGGCCTACGCCGAAAAGCTGGCGGCTACCATGGATCCGGATCAGACTATTATCGTCAATTTGTCCGGCCGCGGCGACAAAGACATACACACCGTTGCTCAACTCGATGGCATTAAGGTTTAGGGAAATAACACATGAGCCGTATTGCCAATCGATTTAAAGCACTGCAAGCACAGGGTCGCAAAGCGCTAATACCCTATTTTGTCGCCGGAGACCCGGGCATGGACGCCACCGTGCCCCTGATGCACCGCCTGGTCGCCGCCGGTGCCGATATTCTGGAACTGGGCATTGCTTTTTCCGACCCCATGGCCGAGGGGCCGGTTATCCAGTTGGCGCACGAACGCGCCCTGGCTAACGGTGTTAGCCTGAGGCGTTCCCTGGAGTTTGTGCGCCAGTTTCGGGAGCAGGATCAGGATACGCCGGTATTGCTCATGGGTTATGCCAACCCGGTGGAGCGTATGGGCTATGCCAACTTTGCCGATGCGGCTTCTGCCGCCGGTGTTGACGCCTTGTTGAGTGTGGATATTCCGCCGGAAGAAGTGGCGCAGGTGAATGCCGAGTTACGCCGCGTGGGCATGGACAATATTTTTCTGATTGCACCCAATACACCGGAGCCCAGAATCCAGCAAATTGTAGAGCAGGCCAGCGGTTTTGTTTACTATGTGTCACTCAAGGGTGTAACAGGGGCCGGTCATTTAGACACGCAGGAGGTGGCTGCACGAGCAGCTGTGATACGCCGGCACACCAGCCTGCCACTGGCGGTGGGCTTTGGCATCAAGGATGCTGCGTCTGCCAGGGCGGTAGCCGAGGTTGCCGACGGTGTTGTGGTGGGCAGTGCCCTGGTCAATGCCATGGCCCAGGCGGTAGAAAATGGCGGCGCCCAGGATGCTGCGCTGGAAGCTGCCGCGGCGCTGTTGGGTCAAATTCGAGAAGGCATAGATACACTACACTAACAGGGGGTAGGGTGTTTATAATGAGTTCACATTACGGGGAATGTCATGAGTTGGATTGATAAAATTTTGCCATCCGGTGTTCGTCAGGGCGAGGGCGGCCAGCGCGCCAGTGTCCCTGAGGGTTTGTGGAAGAAATGCGTTAAATGCGATGCGGTACTGTATCGCCCGGACCTGGAGCGCAACGACGATGTCTGTCCAAAATGTGATCATCACATGCGTATCGGTGCGCGGCGCCGTCTGGATGTATTTTTGGACGAGCAGGGCAGGGAGGAAATTCTCACTGACATAGAGCCGGTAGACAGGCTCAAGTTTAAAGACAAGAAACGCTATCGCGATCGTCTGTCTGCGGCGCAAAAAGCTACCGGTGAGAAAGATGCTCTTATCGCCATGCGCGGAACCCTGCGCGGTTTACCGTTGGTGGTGGTCGCCTTCGAATTTAAATTTCACGGTGGCTCCATGGGTTATGCGGTGGGCGAGAAATTTACCCGGGCTGCACAATTGGCTCTGGCCGAGAACATCCCGCTGGTGTGTTTCTCGGCTTCCGGCGGGGCGCGCATGCAGGAGGCGCTTATCTCCCTGATGCAAATGGCAAAAACCAGCGCCGTTATAGAGCGTATGAAGCAGCAGTGCGTGCCCTATGTGTCGGTCATGACAGACCCAATATATGGCGGTGTATCGGCATCACTGGCCATGCTGGGCGACATCAATATTGCCGAGCCCGATGCCAGGGCGGGCTTTGCCGGCCCCAAAATCATTGAACAAACCATCCGTCAAAAACTACCCAAGGGTTTTCAGCGCAGCGAATTTTTGCTGGAGCACGGCGCGATAGACATGATTGTTCACCGCAATGACATGCGTGACACGGTTGCCAGGTTGCTGTCAAAATTGTCCCACACGCCACTGCTTGATGAGCCTCCCGAAGAAACCGCGCCGGTAGAAGAATTGGAAGGGGATGAATAAAACCACACTGGACCAGTGGTTACAGCGTCTGGAGTTGCTGCACCCCAATGAAATAGACCTGGGCCTGCAGCGCATCACGGCGGTGGCCGAACGCATGGGGTTACTGCCCCTGGCGCCGCCGGTGATCACCGTGGCTGGCACCAACGGCAAGGGGTCTACGGTGGCTGTGCTGGAAGCGGTTTTGACCCAGATGGATTGCGTGACAGGCAGTTGCACCTCCCCGCATCTTCTGCGCTTCAATGAGCGTATCCGCGTGGGCGGCAACGATGTTGACGACCTGGAAATAATCCAGGCGTTTGAGCAAATAGAACAGGCCAGAGACGAGATAAGCCTCACCTATTTTGAGTTTACCACGCTGGCGGCACTGGTCATTTTTCGCAAGCGAAAGGTGGATGTCGTTATTCTGGAAGTTGGCCTGGGTGGTCGGCTGGACGCGGTAAACATGGTTGATGCCAGTATGGCTATCATCACCAGTATCGACCTGGATCACCAGGACTGGCTGGGTGATACACGGGAGCAGATAGCCGTCGAAAAAGCGGGCATACTGCGAGCGGGGCAGCCTGTGGTGGTTGCCGAAAGAGAACCACCGGACTCCCTGCGTGAAAGGGTAGAGTCGCTGGCCTGTGACGCCTACTACAGCGGTGAGCAATACCGGGTAGAGCAGAGGGGCGGCAGCTGGCAGGCGACCTTGTGTCGTCCAGGTGGTGGCAGCAGGGCGATAGCTGAGCTTCCCTGTACTGCGCTGTTGCCGGATAATATAGCGGCGGCACTGCAAGCACTGCTGTTAATGGGCTGGGAGTTTAGTGACAGGCAATTGCAGCGTGCCCTGGCAGGGCTGCAACTGCGAGGCCGACGAGAGCTGCAAAGTTTAGCGGGGCGAGAGTATCTATTAGACGTGGCGCACAACCCGGCTTCTATTAACAAACTACTTGAGTATATTGATTCAACTCCTTGTAATAAAAGGACTATTACATTATTTTCAGCAATGGCTGATAAAGACTATGCGCAGATGATAGAAGCATGTGCCGGGCATTTTGATGCCTGGTTTACGGCGGATCAGCCGGCTAATCCAAGGGCGGCCAAAGGTGCTGACATCGCCGCCAGTCTGCGTGCCCAAGGCATAGAAGCAATCAGTGTCAGTAAAAACATTCGCCAGGCCTTCCGCCGGGCCCAGAGCGTGATGGCTGAGGGCGACAGGTTGGTAGTGTTTGGTTCATTTTATACCGTGGCAGATGTGTTGCCGCTGTTGGACAAAGAAAAGCAAAAGAGGGCAAGGGCGCAGCAATGAACGATATCCTGAAGCAGAGGCTGGTTGGGGCGCTGATACTGCTCGCCCTGGGCGTTGTGTTTTGGCCGATTATCTTTGTCGAGCAAGACGCCACGCCGCTGGGTGAGGCGGCTCAGATCCCTGTGAGGCCCAGTGTTGACACAACGCCCCTGGTGCCGCCCCAGAAGGGCGAGTTGCGGTCCTCACCTGAGATAGCGGCAAATCTCGCGATGGAGTTGGCTGCGCCACCGCCGGCGGCCCAGGCATTGCCGCAGCCCAGCACTGAGAAACAACCCAGCGCCGTAACAACCAGCGTCGATAAGCCACCGAGCAAAACCCGAACCCAGGCACCTGCCAAGCCGGCACTCGATGCCGACGGTGTGCCCATAGGTTGGATTCTCCAGGTGGCCAGTGTCAGTAGCGCCGACAAGGCCGAGGTCTTGCGCAAGCGCCTGCTCGAGATGGGCTACAAGGCCTATGTCAAAAAAATAAAAAGCGGAAACTCAGTACTGTTGCGAGTTTATGTGGGACCCAAGTTTGAACGGGCCAGGCTGGAGTCAATACAGGCCAGCATTGATGCTGAGTTTAAAGTGAAGTCCATGGTCAGGCGCTATATTCCGTGAAGATCACCACTCTCTTTGGGTTTAGTGCGGCCTTTTGCTCTGGTAGACTTAACGTTCACCGGCCACCGAAAACGGGATATTGGGATCAATCGTGAATTGGGCTGTCCTGAACTGGATTGATTGGACAATTATTGCTGTTTTAGGCGCATCGACCCTGCTGAGTTTATGGCGTGGTTTTGCCCGCGAAGCGCTATCCCTGGTGGGCTGGGTGTCTGCTTTTGTTTTGTCTAATCTGTATGCCAACCGTCTGGCTACCTTGTCTGTAGATTTAATTGATAATGAAACGGCGCGCTATGTTGCCGCCTTCGCCGTGTTGTTTGTCGGCGTACTGATGTTTTTCAACGTGCTGGGCATGTTGGTCAAGCACTTGATACGTCTCACCGGCCTGAGTGTACTGGATAGATTGCTGGGCACTGTTTTTGGCTTTACCCGGGGGCTGATTATCTTGCTGGTTATGGTCTTTTTGGCGGGGGAACTACTGGCCCCCGATACGCAGGACACGGTGAGACAATCGCTTTTAATGCCCTATTTGGACATGTTAATGCAGTGGACCCAGTCCATGTTCGGTAAGATGGACATTGGCAGCGCGCTGGCTCCCAAGCTGTTAGAAAGTGGCGTTTTGCCAGAGGTATCAATCTAGGCCGTCACGGTCTACCAGTACGAGGTGTTTGCAAAATGTGTGGCCTGGTTGGAATAGTCGGTAACTCCAATGTTGCTCCCCAAATTTACGATGCCCTGACGGTGTTGCAACATCGCGGTCAGGATGCCGCGGGTATTGTGACATTCAGCGAGGGCAAGTTTAGCCTGCGCAAAGGCGTGGGGCTGGTGCGCGATGTTTTTCGCCAGCATCATATGCAGCGTTTGGCCGGTTCCAGTGGCATGGGCCACGTGCGTTACCCAACCGCAGGCAGCTCTGGCCCGGCCCTCGCTCAACCCTTTTATGTGAACTCCCCCTACGGTATTGCCCTGGCGCATAACGGCAATCTCACCAATGCCGAGCAGTTGTCCAAGGAAGTATTTCAGGACGATCTGCGACACCTGAATACCGATTCGGATTCAGAAGTACTGCTGAATGTCTTCGCCCATGAATTGCAAAGACTTGGCAAGCTGAGCCCCGAGGCCGATGATATCTTCAAGGCGGTTGCAGCGGTGTACCGGCGCTGCAAAGGCGGCTACTCGGCCATAGCACTGCTGGTAAACTACGGCGTAGTGGGCTTTCGCGACCCCTTCGGTATTCGCCCGCTGGTGGTTGGCGAGCGCGAGGGCGCTTCGGGCAAGGAGTATATGCTCGCCTCTGAAAGTGTCGCCCTGGATCAGCTGGGTTTTACCTTGATCAATGATGTTGCACCCGGCGAAGTGGTGTATATCGATATGAATGGCGTGTTGCACCGGCAGCAGTGCGCCGTGGACGCGAAGTTGCGCCCCTGTATTTTTGAGCACGTGTATTTTGCCAGGCCCGACTCCCTGATGGACGGTGTGTCAGTTTACAAGACCCGCATGAGGCAGGGCGAGGCACTGGCGAGAAAAATCCTCGAGGAACGCCCGGACCACGATATTGATGTGGTTATTCCCATACCGGATACCAGTCGCATAGCGGCGCAGTCCATGGCGCATAATCTGGGTGTAAAGTTTCGTGAAGGCCTGATGAAAAACCGTTATATTGGCCGAACCTTTATTATGCCCGGGCAGAGCCAGCGCAAAAAATCAGTGCGGCAGAAGTTGAACCCGGTGCCGCTGGAGTTCAAGGGTAAAAATGTCATGCTGGTGGACGATTCCATAGTGCGTGGCACAACCTGCCGGCAGATTATTGATATGGCCCGGGAGGCGGGAGCCAACAAGGTTTACTTCGCGTCGGCGGCACCGCCTGTGCGTTACCCCAATGTCTATGGTATCGATATGCCCACGGTCAAGGAGTTGATCGCCCACGACCGGACCGAGGACGAGGTCTGTGAACTGATAGGCGCGGACTGGCTGGTTTTTCAGGACCTGGATGACCTTATTCAGTGTTCCCGTGACGGCAACCCCGACATTGAACATTTTGACTGTGCGGTTTTTAACGGCGAGTATGTTACTGGCGATGTAGATAAAAGCTATCTCGCCAGAGTCGAGTCCCTACGCAATGATAAAGCCCAGAGCGAGCGCCGTGCCGCTGAGGGCGAGGCCGATGTGGTAGGCCTGCACAACGATGTATAAGCAACCGTGGTAATCGTATGAGCACAAGCAGTAAAGACAGCCATCTGGTGGGCGCCCATCTGGATACGCTGGCCATTCGTGCGGGTATTGCACGCTCGGCAGAGGGCGAGCATTCAGAGCCCATTTATATGACCTCCAGCTATGTGTTCGACAGTGCCGCAGACGCCGCTGCCACCTTCGCCGGTGACAAAGAGGGCAACGTCTATTCGCGCTATACCAATCCCACCGTTAGAACCTTCGAGCAGCGACTGGCGGCGCTGGAGGGAGGGCAGCGCGCAGTGGGTACCGCCTCTGGTATGTCTGCCATTTTGAGTACCTGCATGGCCCTGTTAAAAGGTGGCGACCACGTGGTGTGTTCTCGCGATGTATTCGGCACCACTACAAATTTGTTTGGAAAGTATCTCGCCAAGTTTGGTGTTGAGGTGAGCTTTGTGGCGCTACTCGATATTGAGGGGTGGCGGTCTGCCATTCGCCCCGCCACCAAAATGCTGTTCATGGAGACGCCCTCCAATCCTTTATGCGAAGTGGCAGACCTTGAAAAGATGTCGGCACTGGCAAAGGAACATTCCTGCCTGTTGGTAGTGGACAATTGTTTTTGCACGCCGGCTTTACAAAAACCCCTGGCACTGGGTGCCGATATCGTCGTGCATTCAGCCACCAAATACCTGGACGGCCAAGGCCGGTGCATGGGTGGCGCGGTGGTCGGCTCCGATCAGCTGATGGAAGAAGTGGTCACCTTTTTGCGTACCTGCGGCCCCACCATGAGCGCCTTCAACGCCTGGGTTTTTCTCAAGGGCCTGGAGACCTTGAGCCTGCGTATGGACGCTCACAGCCGTTCTGCACTGGATATCGCCAACTGGTTGCAGCAACATCCGTCGGTAGAGAAAGTCTTTTATTGTGGTTTGGAGTCACACCCTGGATACGAGTTGGCCAAGCGGCAACAAACGGCCTTTGGTGGCGTTCTCTCCTTTCGGGTGAAGGGTGGTCGCGAGCAGGCCTGGCGGTGTATTGACGGCACACAAATTATGTCGCTGACTGCCAACCTGGGTGATGCCAAGACCACCATCATTCATCCGGCTACAACCACTCATGGTCGCTTGACCGATGAGGGCAGGGCGGCGGCTGGCATTAGCGAAAACCTGGTTCGGGTGGCGGTCGGCCTGGAGCATGTAGATGATTTGAAGGCTGACCTGCAGCGTGGCTTCGATGCACTGTAGCTTACCGATGACAGGAGTCTAGCGCCGTGTCAGATCCTAATTTTCAAAAGGCTATCGAAGCCGCGGTAGCGGAAGTGGGTGGTGTCGTGCTGGGTAAGGAGCCGCAAATCAGGCTCGCCTTGTGTTGTTTATTTGCCCGCGGCCATTTGCTTATCGAAGACCTACCCGGCATGGGTAAAACCACATTGTCCCAGGCACTGGCCAATGTATTGGGGCTGGATTACAAGCGCGTACAATTTACCAGCGATTTACTGCCCGCCGATATCCTGGGTGTGTCTGTGTTTGACCGCAGCGACTCAAGTTTTACCTTTCACCCCGGCCCTATCTTTACCCAGCTGTTACTGGCCGATGAAATAAACCGTACCACGCCGCGCACCCAGAGTGCCCTACTGGAAGCGATGGCCGAGGGGCAGGTGACAGTGGAGGGTGAGACTAGAGCACTGCCTGACCCCTTTTTTGTTATCGCCACACAAAACCCCATCGACCAGTCCGGTACCTATCCGCTACCCGAGTCTCAGTTGGATCGCTTTCTCATGCGCCTGGAACTGGGTTACCCGCATCCTCGGGCGGAGCGGGAGATGTTTGAGCGGCAGCACAGCCTCGACGAGGCACGCAACAATCTCAAACAGTGTATCGACACCGCCCAATTGAACGCCATCAGGCTGGCGGTTACCCAGGTGCACGCTTCGGATAACATTCTGGACTACCTGCAACGTCTGGTGGCCTATACAAGACAGGCCCCTGAGTTCGCCGTGGGCCTCTCTCCCAGGGGCGCGCTGGCGGTGCTGGACTGCGCCAAGACCTGGGCCGTGATGAATAGCCGCGGCCACCTTGTGCCCGAGGATATTCAAATGGTGCTGTCCGCAGTCACCGCTCATCGCCTGCTTCCCAGCGGCGATTACACCGGGGATAGTCTCGCCCTGGTGGAGCAACTTCAGAGTCATGTGGATGTTGTGCGATCCTGATAGGCAGACGCTGTGATGGCTGAGGCCGGGCTTAATATCAAGACCCGTCTGCGCAAGCGATTTCAGGCCTGGGTCTCAAGACGCATTCCCCCCGCCAGGTCGGTCACCCTGGACCAGAAACGCTTGTTTATCTTTCCCTCCCGGGTCGGGTTCTTTTTTGGGCTGTGCCTGTTTGTGATGCTCATCGCCGCGATCAACTACCAGAACAATATGAGTTATGCTCTGACCTTTTTGCTCTCTACCCTGTTTATTATTGCGGTGCTGCATACCTTTGCCAATTTATCCGGGCTGACCATACACGCGGTCCACGCGCAGTCGGCTTTTCCCGGTCACCAGTCAGAATTTGAAATTCTCATTGAGAAAACAAAACCGCGAGAGCACTTCTCCCTGCATGTCCAGTGGCCACAAAGCACCACCGCGGTGGTTAATCTGCTGCAGGAAGACAGTGTGCGGCTGTCTCTGCATACGCC
>Ga0114949_10001265_pt1 | contig 15200 bp, 11 predicted proteins | sample N074metaG_FD_83505 | JGI IMG/M metagenome (GOLD analysis project Ga0114949, IMG submission 83505) | Deep subsurface microbial communities from Kermadec Trench to uncover new lineages of life (NeLLi) - N074 metaG | ecosystem: Environmental > Aquatic > Marine > Ocean trench > Sediment | place... | reverse complement strand
CTGGTATGGCCTCATTTTGGGAAAGAGCCAATGGAGAAACCTTAGTGGTGGTGGCATTGGAAGGTACAGATGCTGCTGGTGATCATCCTATGCACATTCATGCAAACACTGCAGCCGAGGGTGGAGGTATTTTGATTAGCTTAACCAATATTAATGGAGCAACCGGGGTCAGTGCAACCAGCGTTAGTACGTTAAATGATGACACCTCAATTACCTATGCAGAACTCATCGAATTTAATGGTTATATCAATGTACATCTGAGTTCTGGTGATTTAGGCACCCTAATTGGACAGGGGGACATTGGACAAAACGCACTGACTGAAAATTCTGTGGAATATCCATTGAACAGTAAATCAGATCCCAATATAAGTGGTACAGCCACTTTTGCCCAAAGAAATAATGGCTTCACTTTGATCACCGTACAACTTGAAGGAACCGGTGAGGGCGGCGATCACCCTTCTCATATACATGAGAACGATGCCGCTACCGGAGGAGGTATTTTGATAAGTCTAAGTAACGTAAACGGAGCCACGGGCATGGGCGCTACTAGTGTAACCATGTTAAATGATGGAACTGCCATTACTTACGACGAACTCATCATTTTTAATGGGTATATCAATGTTCATTTAAGTGGTATGGACTTAGGAACGTTGGTTGCTCAAGGGGATATTGGATCTAATGCGGACTAGCATAAGAGGGTTGATTATACTTTCGTGAAATTTAGGTATTGACTTGTTGAATAGTTGGACATTCTTTGACCCAAAGAATGTCCAACTATTGTTATTGTGACTTGATGATCTTTATGGAAAAGTCCGTATCTGCAACTGTCATTTTTACCAAATAAATACCAGGCGCCATTTCCGAAAATTTGACTTTTGCCGTTTGTTGACTGGAGGTTGCCAAAGACTTGCTGAATTGTAGTTTTCCCATCATGTCATAAACATAGAGTTCGGTTTTTTTCTCCGGGATTGACACAAAGTCAAGGGTTAGGTAATCTGTGACTGGATTGGGATAAACCATAAACATTTGTGAATTGGTACTAATATGGGTTGGATTGATAACCAGCTTGAACCGATCAATATATGAACTGGTATCGTTGTTAATGCCAAAGGTGTAAACTGTACTATCAACCACCATTACTGTAGAATCAACATAACCATCTACCAAAGATATTGAGTACGGAAGATTAAACTTTGCTAATTCAGTGAACCCAAGATGGTATTTTCCTGGTTTGGTGTTACTCAGTTTAACTGAGAGTTGTTCATCATATAATAATTCGGGTAGACTATTAATGGCCATTGGTCCTTCTGACTCTATAAAAGTAGAAATATTTATTCCACCGTTGTTAAACTTTTTAGCGTCCATTTTAGGATCATAACCGGTAGTAGCTTGCGGACTGAGCCTGACAACTGCTTCGTCTGCCTGATTGTTTCCGCTCAAGGTGATCCTAAACCAATTGTCCGGTTTGGATTTTCGGAAAAATACGCCGGTTGTATTACTTTTTGCTCGCTCGTTTATCTGGAGGGTGGGATCGCTGCCAATGGCCAGGACCCAAAATGACTGCCCTGTGGCCACTAATCCCGTACCGCCATTGGTGCCAATGCCATCAACAAAGGAAGCCACAATTGAATTGGAATTCCCATTTTCATTGTTTCTTATATATATAGCATTGGCTACATTGGAACTGCTCCAGCCATTGGTTGCGCTCCAATCGATAGTAGCAGGGTAGGGGTTACCCAAGAGGTTCCAGCCACTGCCAGCAAAGGAAACATTAAAACCAAAATCCCCTTGATTTATGGGCCCGGTTACCTCGACCACCGTGGGGATTGATCCGTCGAGCATAAGCGCGGAATACCCAGCTCCGGGAATGATGGAATTACCAGCCGCGGTTCCCGATGACGGATAAGCCGTCCACCCAAGTAGTAGATTTCCGCCACTGCCAGTTTCTCCATAATAGTAAAGCGACGGTTCAGAAGAATTGATCCCGGGACCAGTGCTTGGATCGGAAAAGTTACCAGTAATAGGGAAATCATCCTGCCAATCAGCAACCGTTGCGTTGGTAACAGGCGAAGAAATATACCTCCAAATATTACCCTCGCCACTGATGTAACGTTGCACAGTAACATCACCAGACACCACTCCTCCATCCGGAATGACCCCAATCATGGCATTTCCGGAGGCACCATCTGAAGTTGAGATCATTTTTAGGTGCCCATTCGAAGCAAATTCGCTGGCCGTCTGCAAGATTAATTGCCCCAAGAGATTAACAGGCTGAGTCAGTGATACTTTCCCATTAGGTTTATTCACTATCACATTAAAAAGCGTTTCATTGTTTAACGCCACTGATTGGTCACCAGATCCATTAAACGTCACAGTTTGAGATCCAATGTTCAAGGGGTCTCCGTTGCTACTAATATTGGTGATATCACCACTGATGAATAGGTTGTTCGGACTTATGATATTCAATGCGGCGGTATTTTGGATTATCAAACTGCGTGCGTTACCTTCTATGTTTAGACTTATTGTATGGTTATTTCCTATCACTACATTAGTATTGACATCAGGTGTACAAAGACATGAGGGCCCACCAAGACCTGAGGTTGACCAGGCGTTTTGATTGTTCCAATTCCGGTCTGCCCGAGAGTAAAGAGTGAGCCCGCCAAAAACACTGTCAAACACCCTAACATTGTCAAATATATGTGTCTCGTTTGTCGCATTATTTCTGACCCTGATAATAATTTGAAGGGTTGCACCTGATAACACCGGAGTAAATACGGTTTGAAATGATGATCCAAAATCGTTATTAAAATCACCAAAGAGGGTCTCGGAGCTCCCATCCAGTATGTAATATAGTCGCAGATAGTCATTCCCCTCCAAGGTGCCAAACTCAGCCACATCCACTGAGGCTAAAACCGAAGGCAGGGATGAAATGTCCAATATTTCTGAAAACCAAACTGCTTCGCCGCCCAGGTCTACTCCCTCAAATACCGTAAAACCATTATTTGTTCGGGTTTCAAAGTGGCCCTGGGGTCCTAGATTGGTGCTGCTGATATCCAGGCTCCATGCCGTGGGACCATTGTCTATGGTGGTACCGGATGGAAGTTCAAAGTCTTCCCAGTAGAGATCTTGGCCGTTCATGCCCAGGCATGTACAAATGAGAATTGTACATAATAAAAACTTTGAACGGTATGCTGTAAATCCCCTAATGGTGAAGAGCAAAAGACCCGAGACAAAAATGGATAAAACATTCGATGGAAAATAGTAGATATGGAAATCATATCTACTTGTGTAAGAATTAACTAGAAGTAGATGTTTAAACTTTAAGTTGCAACCCTGGTTGAGAAAAAAGACCAACTTAATATAAAAAAAGTTATATAATAGTAGCTAGTTATGGTCAAAATACTTAAAATAATTCAATTATGGAAATATTCCTTTAGCCAAAAAATTGGCAAAACGGAAGTGCGATATATCACTCTTGCGAGATCATCAGTTCAGACTTACCAATAAAGAACTCCTCGCCTAAAGCAGTATCAGTGAAGTAGGCCTCCTCATTAATGCTGGATTGATAAATTACACTATCTGCGGAGTCTTCGAATGCCATTATGGAAATCCGGGGTTGGTTCATGGACTCAATTACGATATCTGCTATCTTCGCCCCTAGAGAGCTCCCGTCCTCCGATGCGAAATCATTGCTGAATTTCAAACTCAGGTTGCGGATGTAAAATAATGTTTTTGCAGAGTCTGCCGGGGTACTATCATTAAAAGTCCAGGAACCTGCAGTTTTGCTTAATTGAAAAGAACTATCACCGGGATAGTTGAAGCTGATGGATTCAATTGAATCTGTTTTCATACGAAGAAAAGTATTGTCCCGATAGTGATTGATATTGTCATAAGTACTCAATCCCTTAAAATCATCAGACGCGTACACTTCAACTTCGCCTGCTAATCTGATATAAGTGGTAAATCCCGATTGTCCTACCACCATATCCAGTGTTAATTCATCACCCTCTTGAACTTTTAGTACAGTACCCGTAGAATCTACCTGGTAGGCTGCCCATTTTTCCTCCTCCTTGGCGGCCAATCGGTCTGTGCTTATATCCATCAACCGACCCAACACACTGTTTACTTTACTGACTACCGCTGTGACTTTTTTTCCTGAGGGCAATTCCAGCTGCCATTGATTGGCTGGTTTGGTTAGGGTTACCCGCTCATCCGCTGTCTCAATGATTAACCCGGTGACTTTCGAAGTATCAATAGTGACTAACTGTTTTTCCAGAGGTGCGCTCTTGGAGCTGTCGAAATAAACCACAGCCAGGTAGATCAACACCAATAACACAAGCCCCAGGATCAATTTCAAATTTGAAATCTTCTTAATCATAATTTGTATAAGTCCTTAATTACTAAATGTATTTTCCCTCCAACCAACGCTGTCGCTTACGTAGGTTTTTTTGCCTTCTTTGAAATCCGAAAAGCAACACCAATAGAATCGGAACCACTACATTGGAATACTTAATTATATTTTTGGTACCATCTTCAACAGGGTCAAGTGGTCGGCTGATAACACCTTTGGTGCGCAGGTCGATCAAGCCGGTATCATCAGACATCCAGTCGATGGCGTTAGCCACCAGGTTGATATTGTCAGGGTTAAGCTGTTGCGGTTGTTGTTGTGGCCCGGGCAGTCCGTTCACGGTGAAACTACCGCTGCCTACCACTACCATTTTTCCGGACTTACCCTCGATAGCTACTGCCACACTTTGACTGCCAAGGGGGAAATCTGATTGGTCCCATTGTTTGTTAACATCTACCATCATGGGTAGATTTGATGACCCGGATTGTTCAGATGTAAAAGCCAATGGTGTAACTTTTTGGGTGGAATCAATCCCCAATGGAACTATGGCATTGGCAAATGGCAACAGTATGGCGTCCAATCCCTCACTGGCCGGGTGATCTGCGAAATTGCTAATAATAGGAAAATATGGGAATTGAACCTGGGCTGTCATAGAGAACGGGCCTACTTGTTGCGGCACCCCAATACTGGCACAGTTCACATCGGTTAACAACTGGGAACTTATGCCAACTCCTTTGGTACTGAGCCAGGAGATCAATCCAATATCTCTGGCATTAGAAACGAACCCGCTGTTCAGGTTGCCCTGGAAATTATCGTACCCGACAAAAATACCACCGCCAAAGCTTAAGTAGTTGTCAAGTTTGCTTAGCTCAGATTGAGATAATGTGTCGGTGGGATTGATCAAAACCAGGCATTTATAATACACTGGAATATCTGTTGAATCATTCAAAAAGAAAGGTTCTACTTCATACGAAATTTGAAGTTGCTCTTGTAGCTGCGGTAGAGCAGCTAACGGTGGCTCTCCATTACCCTGAAGAATCCCTATCCTGGGCTTATCGGTTATGGCCATCTTCTTGATGGTAGTAGTAAGACTGAACTCCATCGCCGCTCCAGGTTGAATTACCGGGATGACTTCTTTTTGGTCTTTCATGCGCAAGACTGCCCCCATATAGGCCCGTAGCTGTTTTACCTGATCGCGTTCTGTTATATTAACCAAAAGCGGGTGTATCCCTGCTTGCTGGGCTTTGGTTTCGGACTCATCATCTTCGTTGGGGTTGATGAATTCGTAAACCAGATTACCGTTGGCACGTTTTTCATACTCTTCCAGTATATCTCGCAGGTCCTTTCGGGTTCCTAAAAGCTGCGGTGGCAGGTCTTCTGAGAAATAAGCGGTGACGGTGATCACATCATTCAGATTCTTCAGAGTGTTTTTAGTGGCCGAACTCAAAGTATAGCGTTTATCGGCGGTAAAGTCCAACCTAAAGAACAGTTTACTGGAGATCAGGTTGATGACAATCAAAATCCCAAAGAATATCGCCAGCTTTACTATGATCGCTTGTTTGGTCATGTTCGTGTTAGTTTTGCCAGTTTCTACGTGAAATCATGGTGGCAGATAGCACCAGGCCACCCAGTATGATTGAAATGAAATACAGTAGATCTCTTGAATCAATTACTCCCCTGGAAAGTGAATCAAAATGAGACCTCGCACTCAAAAATTCGAAAACTGATCCCAGAGTACCTTTCAATCCAGATGAGATCAGGTCAAAAATAAGATGAAAGAAAATGCCTATGAATAGCGCTAATAGAAAAGCCACAATTTGATTGTTGGTGATACTGCTGGTGAAAATACCAATACTTACATAAGCTGCACTGATCAGGGCCAGCCCGAAATAGCCGCCAATGATGCCCCCGTGGTCGGCGTTTCCAAGCTTACTCACGGTGATATAGTAAGGTAATGTGCATAACAACGCTACTAATATCAGTATCCAACAGGCTAGAAACTTCCCTACCACAATGTCCCAATCGGTGATGGCTTTGGTGGATAATAATTCGATGGTACCCGTTTTATTTTCCTCGGCAATAGATTTCATAGTAATTGCCGGTATAAAGAAAAAGAGTGTCCAAAAAGAAATACCAAAAAATACGTCCAACCGGGCCTGACCTTGCACAAAAATATTGTTCACACTCAGCCAGGTGAAAAATCCGCTAAGGCCTAAAAACACCACAAGCATTACATAGGCTGTGAGTGAATCAAAGAAACTAGCCAGCTCTCTTTTTGTAATTATCCAAATACGATCCATAAATAGAGTTCTTTGTTAGTTAGTTAACTCCCTGAATACATCCTCCAACTTGGTTTCCAGGGCTTTCATTTCCAATAAATACCATTTACTCTCCACACACAGGTCAAAAACCGCTTTTTTTGACGAAGTGTTTGGTTTACTTTGTACCTGATAGTAATGCTCTTTGCCATTGATAGATTCTACTGACATTACTGTAGGCAGTCCTTCTAATGCACTTTTCGGAGTCTTATCACCATTACCATTCAATTCAACTTGTATGGTAAGCAATTCATTGCCCTGGGCTTGTTTTCTTAAGTCCGCAGAACTACCGTTAGCCACAATTTTACCTTTATTAATAATCAGAATACGGTCACAGGTGGCCTCTACTTCTGAAAGAATATGTGAGCTGAGGATCACCGTTTTTTCCTTTCCCAGCTTCTTGATCAGATGGCGGATTTCCACGATTTGATTGGGGTCCAGGCCTGAAGTTGGTTCATCCAGAATTAAAATATCAGGGTCATGGATCATAGCTTGTGCCAATCCCACCCGTTGTCTGTATCCTTTTGAAAGCTCCTGAATTTTTTTATGCTTCTCGTCTTCCAGGCCACACTTGCGCACCATCTCTTTGATGCGTTTTTCAAGCTCCGACTTTTCTACGCCCTGTAATTCAGCACAAAATTTCAAATAATCGATTACGGCCATTTCGGAGTACAAGGGATTGTTCTCTGGAAGATAACCGATCATCTTTTTTACATTGTCCGGATCTTCCCGCACCGATACTCCGTCTAAAAGCACATCACCTTGCGAAGCCGCCTGATAACAGGTTATTATTCTCATGGTGGTACTTTTACCAGCGCCGTTAGGGCCAAGAAAACCCACCACCTCACCGGTTTTAACCTCAAATGAGATATTATCCACAGCTTTTTGAATACCGTAGGTCTTCGTCAAATTACGTACGGAGATCGTCATAGTTGCATTTGCTCTTTTGGACTGCAATTTTAATCGGAGCATTTACAATTATCAAGTTTTAGGGGATAAGTTTTCGTTAAAAAGTGTTAAATAGTCCCCATGAAAACCAAATTATGTCTTTTTATCTCAATATTACTTTTTTTTTGTTGCAACCCTGAAACCAAGGAATCTGGCAAATCACCGGATAGACCCAATATCGTATTTTTATTCGCTGATGACTTTTCCTATAACGCCGTCCATGCAATGGGCAACCAAGTAATCAAAACCCCTAATTTGGATCGATTGGTTCGAACGGGTACATCTTTCACCCATGCCTATAATATGGGCGGTTGGCATGGAGCTATTTGTGTGGCTTCCCGTTCTATGATTATATCGGGTTTATCGCTGTGGAAGGCCCACGAGATAGAAAAGAAATGGCAACAAAGCGAAGGACAGGCGGTTGAAAATACCTGGGGCAAACTAATGCAGGAACAGGGATACGATACTTATATGACCGGAAAGTGGCATATACAGGCTGCAGTTGACAAGGTGTTTCAAACAACAAAGGATGTTCGCCCCGGGGGAATGCCCCACGATTATTGGGTAGGCAACGACAGTACCTGGAGAATTATTAGAAAGACCTATGAAAGCGGTGGTGATTTGGGGGCAGTACTGCCGCTGGGCTACAACCGGCCAATTAATGAACAAGATGATTCCTGGTCAGCCTCAGACCCTAAGCACGGTGGTTATTGGGAGGGCGGTACTCATTGGAGTGAAGTAGTGAAAAATGATGCTTTGGATTTCATTACACAGACTGCAGATAAAGAAAACCCCTTCTTTATGTATCTGTCTTTTAATGCGCCCCATGACCCGCGTCAGGCCCCTCAGGAGTTTCTGGACTTATATCCTTTGGAAGACATTCCCTTGCCTGAAAACTGGCTGCCGGAATATCCTTATAAAGACAGTATCGGCAATACCCCATTGCTGCGGGACGAGGCTTTGGCGCCATTTCCACGAACACCCCATGCCATCAAAACCCATATTCGTGAGTACTATGGAATAATCAGCCACCTTGACCAACAGATTGGGGAGATACTCGATGCACTTGAGGCCGCTGGCCAGATGGATAATACCTATATCTTTTTTACCGGGGATCACGGCTTGGCGGTAGGCAGCCACGGTTTATTGGGAAAACAATCATTGTTTGATCATAGTATCCGGGTGCCGTTGATGATGACCGGCCCGGATATTCCTCAGGATTCAAGGGTACAGGCTGACGTCTATCTCCAGGATATAATGGCTACAAGTTTACAACTAGCCGGGATTGCCAAGCCCTCACAGGTGTTCTTTAACAGCCTTCTGGATTTAGCTCAGGGTAAACAACAAAAAAGCCACTACCCAGCAATTTACGGGGCATATATGGATTTCCAACGCATGATCCGAAAGGATGGGTATAAGCTGTTGGTCTATCCCCGGGTAAATAAAGTGTTGCTCTTTGACCTGGAAAATGACCCTAATGAGGTGTATGATCTGTCAGATGATCCCGAACAAGCAGATCGCGTCAAGAACTTGTTTGCAGATTTAACGGAACTGCAAGAAGAAATGGAAGACCCCCTTAAATTAAGCATTGGAATAATGGAACATTAGGAACAGTAGAACGCCAAACAATAGAACGCCGAAATTAGAAGTCAAATACTCAAATGTTCAAATGCTCTATTAGTCTCGCGGAGCGTGCCCCAGTCCATCCGGAGCTCCTTTGTAATGCCTGAATCGTTCGTATGACTTACCATCCTCAACCTTTATCCGCCGGCTTATCCGATCTCTCAATTTTTGCTCTTCACCTTCCGGATATTTACTCAGGTCCGGCCCTAGGTAGTCCTTCCAACCTGAGCTGAACTGACTGACATATTTCATGCCGGCTTCTACTCTTTGGTCCGCATAATCGGTAATGTTTACTCTGGTATTTTTGTCAGGTATATTCCCGCCATAGAACAGGTATTCTTCAACTACGTGGGCTTCCAGGCCTCCATGAATGATCTGTCCTTCATAAAGCAGACGCCACTCAGCGGCCCGGGCCGCATCTGCCGCCAGATAGGCAGCGGCCCGGTGATCACTTTTCTGCCATACCTGGTAGTTATAACCCGGGTCAAAAGCCATCAATACATTGGGTTTCAGTTTTCTGATATAATAAACTATTTTCCCCACTATTTCTTCCCGGTCGGCAAACTCCGCCCGGCCATCATCGTAACCCAGATTAATATAGTGTTCTTCAGACAACCCGATGGCCTTCATAGCGTCCAACTGCTCTTGACGACGAATTATAGACAGGTCATTGCGACTGATCTTTGGATCTTTTGTTCCTACGTTCCCGGTGGTCAAGGTCAGGATGTAGACATCATTGCCGTGGTCTTTCAACATAGCCAGGGTGCCATGAGATTGATGATCATCATCCGGATGTCCTCCAACAAGTAAAATGGTTTTACCCGTCCATTCTTCCACCGGCTGTTCCGGTTGGGCATAAAGACAAAAGGGTACTAAAAGTAAAAAAGTAAAGATGAGTTTCATGATATAATAAGTTTGTTGCCAATAAGTGATTAAACTAGAACTTAATGACCGGAATAACAAGCCTCAATGGAAGGACTCCTGATTTATCGTTTGCTTTTCAGGTTTTTATGATATATTAGGCGCTTGTCTAAAATACTACATAACCCTACCCAATTTAATTACGAAATGAACAAATTCAATCATTATCTGGCCTTCTTCCTGGGCTTTTTTTTACTTTTTAGTTGCCAACAAAATAAAACGGAAATTTCGGATGCCAGCATGGTGGATGAACCGCCCAAGGACCGCAATATGTTTGGGCTTTATATTCCCCGGGGATTGACCCATACCTCAGATAATCTTGCACCCGGATATGTACTTTTTGCTGTTCCGAATTCGGCTTCAATGTATCTAGTAGATCGCCAAGGGGTGGTAGTTCATGAGTGGAAGGGCAATTACGGTGTTTCTGGCGGCTATCTGGTCGATGATGGTTCACTGATTCAAATGGCAGTCGACCCCGATTTTCCGGTATTTGCTGGTGGAGGAGAATCTGGAAGGTTGCAAAAAATCAGCTGGGATGGTAAAATGCTGTGGGATTTTGAATATGCGACGGAAGAGTATCACGCACATCATGATATTGCGGTGATGCCGAATGGAAACATCCTGTCAATAGCCTGGGAAGCTAAGACTCCAGATGAAGCAAAGAAAGCCGGCAGAAAATCGGAGATGGTTCCTGAAGCAGGAATATGGCCGGATAAAATTGTGGAAATAAAACCGCAGGGGAAAAGAAAAGGAGAAGTAGTTTGGGAGTGGCATATGTGGGACCATATGATCCAGGACTATGACCCTAACATGGACAATTACGGAAACCCGGCAGATCATCCGGAGTTGTTGGATATCAATATGGGGCGACCACTTCCACCACCAATAACCCAGGATAGCATGGACATATTGCACGCGCAACATCAGCCCTGGAGGAATCAAACGGTAGACAACCGCGGTTCCGATATATATCATGTAAATGCCATCAATTACAACCAGGAGCTGGATCAAATTGTCTTCAGTTCACCAGGCGTAAACGAAATATTTATCATAGACCACAGCACCACCACCAAGGAAGCCGCTAGCCATAAAGGAGGAAAATGGGGACAAGGAGGTGATTTTTTATATCGATGGGGCAATCCTAAAAATTATCACCGGGGGGACTCTACGGATCAAATACTCTTTGGCCAGCATGATGTACGTTGGATTGAAAATGAAAAACCTGGGGGAGGTAATCTCATCATATTCAACAATGATATTCCATTGATCCCAGACAGTCTGGATTATTCTGCGGTGTATGAAATTGCTCCACTCACCGATAAACAGGGGAATTATGTGCTTTCTGAGGATCATCGGTTTGGTCCGGATGCGCCTACCTGGATATATATGGCTCCTGATACACTTTCTTTTTACGCTAGTTTTATTTCAGGCGCTCATCGTATGAAAAATGGTCACACATTTATCAACGAAGGCCCTAAGGCCCGTTTTTTTGAAGTAACGCCAGACGGAGAAATCGTCTGGGAGTATTTTAATCAGTACCGAGGAGAAATTCGATACCCAAACGGCGATGCTAAACAAGACAAACCATTTACCTATTGGGGGTTCAGGTCGACATTTATTCCTGCTGATCATCCTGGCTTGGTGGGGCGTGAATTGAAACCTTTAGACCCTCAGCCGGAAGTGTTCAAATTGCCGCCGGAAGAAAAGGTTGAGGGATAGAAGGATTTCATTAATTAAAATACCATGAAGAAAAATTTTATCATACATTTCATCCTGCTACTACCCACATTACTAGTTGCCCAATCAGGAAAAGTTTTTGATGAACTTTCTATGACCAGTAAAATTCTGGGCGGAGAACGCAAGTATGCGATCTACCTGCCTCCGGATTATGAAAGTTCACAACGAAGCTACCCAGTACTCTACTTATTACATGGAGGCGGAGACGACCAGACTGGATGGATCCAATTTGGAGAAGTATTGCATATCGCCGACGAATCTATTAAAATGGGCAAGGCTACTCCGATGATTATCGTAATGCCAGATGCAAATACTGGCAGGAGGGGTTATTATAATGATGCTAAAGGTGAATGGCGGTATGAGGATTTCTTCTTTGAGGAGTTAATGCCCTACGTCGAGAAGGCTTACCGGATTAAAGGAGAGAAACGTTATAGGGCAGTAGCTGGCTTGTCTATGGGCGGAGGCGGCTCGTATATTTATGCACTACACCGCCCTGATCTATTTTCTTCGGCCTGTCCATTAAGCGCCGGTACTGGTCCTCTAACCTTAGAAGCCACTCAGGCTTATATAACCAGAAGGGGAGGAGGAGATACATCAGATGAACAGGTGCAAGCGTATTTTAAGCAATACAGCGTGATGGATCTGGTGAAAAATATGCCAGAGGATCAAAAAGAAGAAGTAAGATGGTTCATAGATTGTGGAGACGACGATTTTCTTTTTGAAGGGAACTCATTAATACACATTGAGATGCGTAAAAGGGAAATTCCCCATGAATACCGGGTACGTCAGGGCGGCCACAGCTGGACCTACTGGAGGGAGTCGTTGCCCAAGGTGCTTTCTTTTGTTTCGGAGGCCTTTCATCAGCACTAAATTGCAACCTCTTTTAAAGGGTATAGAAATTAGCTGCCATTATTAGAAAAGACCACCGGTTTATTAGTTTTTCATTATATTGTGACAACTCAAAATGGGTGAATAAGGCCTATTAAATCGTTTGAATTAATTGTACCAAAAACCAACCAGTTTGCCAGCGGGAAACCTTGGGAGAAGAATTTTTATCTCTTTGACCTTGCTAATACTTTTCATTGGTTTCAATCCAGCACATGGTCAAAAAACGCTAATCAAGGGATTTGCAGAGGTAGTCACCACCGTACAAGATGGCAAATTAAGTTTTGGAATCGGTGAACAAGACCTGTTCATTACCTCAGAAATTAGTAACCGTCTATCGTTTCTTGGGGAGACAGTTTTTAAATTTTCTCCATCCTCCCCAACAAAATTTAACGTTAGCATTGAACGAATCATTTTAAAGTACAATTACAAGGGTAATCATAATTTACTGGTCGGTAAGCATCATACCCCGATTAACTATTGGAACGATACTTACCACCATGGACGGGTATTCTTCCCCACTATAAACCGCCCTTTGTTATTTCAAAAACATATAATACCGATACATACCACGGGATTAAGTTTACAGGGGTTAAACCTGGGAAAACTGAAGTTTGGTTATGACATTATGATTGGTAATGGTCTGGGATCTAGTGACGTGCTTGATAACGATAAATACAAATCCATTACCGCCGCTGTCCACATTAAACCTAAAGATGGTTTACGAATTGGGGCTTCTTATTATCACGATGTAATATCGGAAGGGGCTGAAATTCATGGTCAGATTGTCACTACCCGCATTAATCAAAGTCTGATTACGGGGTCTGTGGCCTATTTTGGAAAGAAATTTGAGTTATTGGCTGAAAGCACTTTGGCTATTAATAGCAATGATTCTACGGGAAGCCCGTTGACAGTTGCCTCTTATGCATATGCAGGCCTTAAACTCAAAAAGAAATGGGTACCCTACATTAGGGTTGACAATCTTAACTATCAATCTGGGGAATTTTTATTTGAAGCTGATAATACCACATCATTCGTAGGTGGGCTACGCTATGAAATTAATTTCCTGGCGGTAGTAAAATTGGAGTACCAATATGAACACCGGGAAATAGCGGGCAACGACAATAGAGTCACCGCGCAATTTGCTATCGGTTTTTAAGATGAGGCGATGAGAGCTGAACCTTTTTTGAAAAGATTAATTTTCAGTACAGTGTACTGCTGGGCGGCGATTTCGTTCACATGTCCAGTAACCCAGGCACAGAACGCAGAATTGCTGGTAATTGGCAATATTGAAACAGTGCCCTCTGAAATGAAAAAAAACCAACTGACTTCGGTGTTAAAAGGTGAGCAACAGCGTTGGAAAAATGGGACTAAGGTAGTACTGGCATTGATGGACCCGGACACACCCATTGGAAGAAACACCTGCACTCGCGTTTATAACATGAGTGGAGATGAACTGCAAAGGTACTTTCTGCTTTTAGTTTTCCAAGGTAAGGCAAGGGCTCCTAATTTTTTTGATTCCACCATTGACCTTGAGGCCTTTGTGGCAAAAACACCGGGTGCAATAGGGGTGTTGGACCAGGCAACGGATAGTTCTGTAAAAATCGTTTTGATCGATGGGAATGAACTACTGTGACCTAAAGATACGCAAGTGAAAACAGTTATAAGCGCTTAATCATTTTCAGGATCCGTTTTCAATTCATCAATTCTTCCACTTTGCAAAAATTCATCCAGGTTGATAACACCATCCCATAGTTGGACACTTTCGGTTGAACCAGTTAATATTTGGCCACCATCAGGAGAAAAGGCCACCGCAATTATTTGTCCCGGGTATTCTTTTAACATATTGCCCTTGAGGTCCCACAAGCGGGCCGAATTACCTAAAGTTGCGGTAAGTAATCTGGAACCATCCGGTGAAAAAGCCACCGCAGAAACAATCCCGGGGTGATTGCTTAGTTCCAAAAGGGCCTTGCCTTCAATATTCCATAATTGCACTGATCCATCACCGGATCCTGTTAGGACCTTTGATCCATCAGGGGAAAATACCCCCGAATAGATCTGGTCAGCATGGCCCTCAAACTGAACCAGTATATCCCCATCTAAACTCCAAATCCGGGCCACTTTGTCCCAAGATGTCGTCAGAATTTTGGTGCCGTCAGGTGAAAATGCCACCGTCGACACCCGATCATCATGCTTTCCTATCTCTTTAATAAACTTACCATTCAGGTCCCACAGCCTAATACTATGGTCCGCTGAACCAGAAATTACTTTGGTCCCGTCTGGTGAAAAAGCAACGGAGGAGACTCCATCTTTATGGCCTGAAAACTCCTGTAGTTTCACGCCATTTAAATCCCACAAAAAGGCCTTGCTATCTTCGGACCCGGTTAAAATTTTGGTGCCATCCGGAGAAAATGCTATGG
>Ga0114949_10001264_pt1 | contig 15204 bp, 15 predicted proteins | sample N074metaG_FD_83505 | JGI IMG/M metagenome (GOLD analysis project Ga0114949, IMG submission 83505) | Deep subsurface microbial communities from Kermadec Trench to uncover new lineages of life (NeLLi) - N074 metaG | ecosystem: Environmental > Aquatic > Marine > Ocean trench > Sediment | place... | reverse complement strand
GCCCGAAGTTGTCACTCGAGACCGTGAATGGGAGCATTCGACTGATCGAGAGATAGTGGGGCGCCTAGCGACTTTCGATCCTCGGTGCAACGTCAGTGACCTGACGTGAGCCTGCGCCTGATGCCGGGTTTCACTCTCGGACTACTGTCCGTGTGTCCGCCCTGACAAGATCGCTGAACCGCGGATCACCGTCTTCAGCCTGTACCTCGAGACATATTGGGCGCTTCGGGTCTCGAACTTGCTTGTTCGTTTGGGACCGCGTTTTTTTGGGTACAGGGATCGGGGCCACGGTACTTGGCCGTCTACGTGAGGGAACTGCGCGTCGGCATCGCGATCCCAATGGGCGAGAGCTGAAGTGACTTCGCGCCCCGTCCCCCCTGTCCACTATCTTCTCCCCATGAGCCATCTTCCCCGACCGATCACCGTATTACTCCTCCTGTCTGTTGCCGCATGCAGCCGTGGCGAATCGCAGTTCGATGCGATCGTGGCCGCCGCGGCAGAACGCGTTGTGCCAAGGGTAGAACAGGCGGTAGGCCTAACGTTCCGTACCCCGCCCGACATCCGGATTCGGACGCGGGAGCAAGTCACCGCCTACCTCGAGCGCAAGTTCGAAACTGATCTTCCCCCTGAGCGTGTGGCAGGCATCGAGGCGGCGTACGCGATGTTCGGGTTGATTCCGGACAGCATGGACCTCCGTGCGCTGCTCTTGCCGCTCTACTCAGAGCAGGTGGTTGGGTTCTTCGATCCGGATTCGAATGCGCTTTACATGATCGACGGCACCGACGAGCTGCAGGTGGCGCTCATCCTTGCCCACGAACTAGTGCATGCGCTCCAAGCCCAGTACACGGCGTTGGACTCGATCCTGTCGATAGAAGAGAACGATGTCGTCGTTGCCGCCCAGGCGACGATGGAGGGGCAGGCGACGCTCGCGATGATCTCGGCGATGATTCCCGGACAAGACATCAACATGATCCCGGATTTTTGGGAAACCTACCGGGCGCAGATCCGTGCCGGGCAGGAACAGATGCCGGTGTTCAATACTGCGCCGAAAATCGTCCAGGAAATGTTGATCTTTCCGTATCTCGAAGGGGCGATCTTCAACAACTGGTTTAAGCAGAACTATCCTGACACCGTTCCCTATGGCCCTCGATTGCCCGTCTCGACGGAACAGATTCTCCACCCCTACAAGTATCGAGAGGCGGACCTGCCGGTACGGTTGCGATTCGAAGATGGCGCGGCATTGATGTATCAGAACGGGTTGGGGGAGTTGGAAACGAGGATCATGCTTCAGGAGTTGACCGGCAGCATGTCCGTCGGGACCGCAGGGGCACTGGGATGGGACGGTGACCAGTATGGCGTATTCGTGGAAGGTGACGACCACGCGCTCGTGTGGTGGACCGTGTGGGACAACGAACGGCTTGCCGATCGTTTCGAGGAGCTGCTGGCCAGCGAATGGACCCATCGCGAGGCGCCCGGACGCCGTTTCGAGGTCGATCATGGGACGCTCGCTGGGCAGGCGGCGGTGCGCCTCATCGACGCGCCCGAGAGTTGGAGCGGCTGGTCCGACCCGCCCGCGGTGTCCGTGATCGAGAACTGAGGCCTACGGTAGCACGAGGGACACGCTATAGGCGATCGCACCGACGAGTGCCCCCAGGACGTACCCGAGCCGTATGATGAGGTCGAGTTCCCGTTGGGTGGTGGCTCGGACGATCTGCTCGATCCGTTCGAGCGAGAATCCCAACACCTTCCGTTGCACCAAGCCCTGGACATCGATCTTGGCCATGACGATCGGTACCTGTTTCTGAATCCAGCTCCACATGGCCGGGGCCAGATGCTCGGACACGCGGTCGACCGTTCCCTCCGGTAGTACATCGGTGGGCCGGCCGATAGGGCGTTCTACGAGGGCATGGAGAGCCTTCTTGGTGCCGTCAGCGATCCACTCCCTGAGGCGCGGCGTCTTCGCCGCTTCCGCGAGCCACCCGGCGACGCGATCGGGTGGTAGGTGCTTCAATAGGTCACCCCAGGTTCGTTGCTCGGCTGACTGCAACGCTCGATCGAGTTGCTCGATGGCATAGGAGCGGGTGGATTCATCCTTGAGTGCGGCGATCATGTAGGTTGCCGCCGTGTTGGCGATGCCCGCTACGCGTTCCGGACCCAAATGGTCGATGTGCTCGGCAAGAGGCTTGCGGAGAAATCCCACGACGGCGTCGTTGATGCTCTGGGCAACCTTGTCGCGCATCTCAGGCTCGTCGAGGAGGGCGGAAAGCTGATCCACACCATCCTTATCGAGTTTATCTAACAGCCTAGCCAAGGTCTTTTCCGTCACGATCAATCGGGCTACGATCCGTTCGTGGAACACCAGATCCTTGACGTATTTCTCGAAGAGCTTGTGCAAGGCGCGTTGGATCCGAGCGCGTGATTCGCGATCTCGGAGCAGATTCGCGAGCCGGTCGAGTGCGACGGGGAGATACCCCGCCATTTCCTGCTCCAGCGCCAAGACCAGGTCCGGCGGTAATCGATCGAGGAGGGGGCTTTTGTCGGTGGCGAGGCGTTCGGCCTGCCGATCGAGCCAGGCGCGAATCGTCCGCTCCAATTCGTCGCTCTGCACTGCGTCGGTCACCCAAACCTCGACCCGCTCTCGGATCGCCTCCCGACGCGCGTCGGTCAGGACTTCGGACACGGGCCGATCGGCCAGGTCACGGTGGGCCTTCTCCAGGAACTCTTCGACGGTCGGGCGGAACTGATCGCTCGCCGCCCAATCTGCAAAACGCTCGGCGACGGAATCGGCAACCGCTTCCAGGATCGTCTCGAGTTCGTCCACGAGGGCAGGCGGGAGCTCCTCCCGGAGCGAGCGCCGCTCGGTCTCCAGCATTGTGGTGACAAAGCCGCGCACGGCTTCATCGAACGCCTGGCGGGTGGCGGTGTTACTCAATTGACTGGTGAGGTCATCCGGGCTAAGTAACCGTTGCCCGACCGTCCGGCCGATGGTTTCGGCGAGGCGGGCCTTGTTCTTTGGGATCGCACCCTGGAACTTGAACGGTCGCGGCCCCCTGGGCTCGTAGGGGTGGAAGAGCATCCAGATGGCGACGGCATTGGTCGTCCCGCCGGCTAGGGCACCAAACAGCACGGTAACCGCCGCGTTGGCGGCGTTGAACTCAGCCATGAGAAGGCACGGATCCTAGGCGCATGCTATGAAACTGTATACGAAGATATCTATAGGCTTGGTTTTGGGCGCGGTGTCCGGCGTCGGTGCCAACGTCATCGCGTCGCGAACCGGCTCTACCTGGTTGCAGACGACATTCAGCGCGTTGTCTCCCGTGGGGGATGCGTTCATCAACGCCATCACCATGATCGTCATTCCGCTCGTCGTCGCAAGTCTCATTGTCGGAGTCGCCAGTCTGGGAGATCTGCGGGCCCTGGGCCGATTGGGCGGGAAAACCCTGGCGTACTACCTCATCACGACCGCGATCGCGGTTACGATCGGGCTCCTGCTCTCCAACGCGATCAAGCCCGGGTCGGGGATCAATGAGAACAGCCGGGCGGCCTTGCTCGCCGAGTACGGTGGCGACGCCGAGGGGCGAATCCAGCTCGCCCAGGATAAGCCGTCCATTGTCCAGGTGTTCGTGGGCATGATTCCGCGTAACCCGGTACGGGCTATGGCTGATGGCGACATGCTCCAGGTGATAGTGTTCACTATTCTGTTTGGGGCGGCGGCGTCGATGCTCCGCGAGGAGTACAAGAAACCGATCATCGACTTGTTCGTCGCCATCAACGAGATCTCCATGACCATCATCAACTGGATCATGGCGGTCGCGCCCTACGCCGTGTTCGCGATTATTGCGGCGGTGACGGCCCAGTTCGGACTGGACATCCTGAAAAGCCTCGCGGTCTACACGATTGTCGTTGCCGTCGGGTTGCTCATTCATGCGTTCGGTACGTACGCCCTTTCCGTCAAGTTTCTGGCGCGGATGAAACTCTCCGAGTTCTACAAGCATGCCCGGGAAGTCCAGATTCTCGGGTTCTCGACCTCCAGTTCCAATGCCACTCTGCCACTCACTATCAGGGTGGCCGAAGAGAAGCTTGGCGTGTCGAAGCGCGTGGCGGGGTTCGTGCTACCACTCGGCGCCACGATCAATATGGACGGCACGGCGCTCTATCAGGGCGTGGCGGTCATGTTCATCGCGCAGGTTTACGGCATCGACCTCACGATCACGACGCAGCTCATCGTGGTGCTCACTGCGACGCTGGCCTCTATTGGGGCGGCCGGTGTGCCCAGTGCCGGCATCATCACGCTCACGTTGGTGCTGATCCAGGCCGGGGTGCCTGCCCAAGGTATCGCGCTCATCCTCGGTGTCGACCGGATCCTCGACATGCTGCGGACGGCGGTGAATATCACGGGAGACCTCTCCGCAGCGGCTTTCGTGGCCCGGAGCGAGGGGGAATTGGCGGATCGCGCCCCGGAGGAAACGGTGGCAAAGCAGGGAGAGGCAGCGCTGACGGGATAGGCGTCGACGGCCTATGGCCGATCGGCGATAGCCGTCTAGATGCGGGCCTCCTCAGCGCCATCGACCATCGACTATCGGCTATCGGCCGCCTTCCACCACTACCATCCCCCTCCCCACTGATCTATTTTACACGGCTATGTTCTCCGGGCTCTCTGAGAACCTGTCTGCGGTCTTACGGCGCCTTGCTGGGCAGGGGGTGCTGACCGAAGAGGCAATCAAGGAGGGTCTCCGAGAGGTTCGGCGGGTGCTCCTCGAGGCCGACGTGAGTTACGAACTCACGCGCGACTTCGTCGAGCGGATCAGGGAAAAAGCGGTCGGATTGCCCCAGGTCAAGGCGGTACGGCCCGGGCAGCAGTTGGTCAAGATCGTCCACGACGAACTGGTCAGGTTGCTCGGTGAGGAGAAGGTCCCGGTAGAGTTTGCACCGGTCCCGCCAACGGTCATCCTGTTGGTGGGGTTGCAGGGTTCGGGTAAGACGACGACGGCCGCGAAACTGGCGCGTCGTCTCAAACGCGAACAGAAGGCGCCGTTTCTGGTAGCCGCCGACGTTTATCGGCCGGCGGCGGAAGAGCAGCTGCGGCAGTTGGCTGAGAAGGTCGGCGTCGGGGTTTTCGGTCAGCGGGATGGTGGGACGATCGACGTGGTAACGCTGGTAAAAGACGGTCTCGTCGCGGCGCGGAAGGCGAAGGCGCGGTCAGTAATCATCGACACCGCTGGTCGGTTGCAGATCGACGACGCGATGATGGACGAGTTGGTCCGCATCAAGGCGGCGATCAAACCGCACGAGGTGCTCCTCGTTGCGGATGCGATGACCGGTCAGGATGCCGTCCGGATCGCGAGTGGATTCAACGAAGGCGTCGGGGTCACCGGGGTGATCCTGACCAAGCTCGACGGCGACGCCCGGGGCGGTGCGGCCCTGTCGATGAGGGGCGTGACGGGGGCGCCGATCAAGTACGTCGGTGTAGGTGAGGCGCTCGACGCCCTCGAGCCCTTCGATCCGGTTCGGATGGCCGGACGGATCCTGCAGCAGGGCGATGTGGTGGGGTTGGTGGAGCGGGCGCAGGAGGCGGTGTCGGTTGAAGATGCTGAACGCCTGGCCCGGAAGGCGACCTCGAAGAAGGGCATGGATCTCGAGGATTTTCTCTCGGCCATGCGGCAGATGCAGAAGATGGGACCCATCAAGAACCTGTTGGGCATGGTCCCCGGGGTAAACGCGAAGATGCTGGGCCAGGTCGACGCGGATCCCAAACGGCTGGCGCACGTGGAAGCGATCGTCCTCTCGATGACGCCCGAGGAGCGCAAGAAGCCGAAGGTGTTGAACGGGTCCAGGCGGGCGCGTATCGCGCGCGGTGCGGGCCGGCCGGTCCAGGAAGTGAATCGGCTCGTGAAGCAGTTCGAGCAGATGGCCAAAATGATGAAGAAAGGGAATCGCGGGGGATTCCCTGCGATGATGCAACAGTTTCCGAGGTAGACGCATGGCAACACGAATTCGTTTGCGCCGTATTGGGCGAAAAAAGCACGCCTTTTACCGGATCGTTGTGACGGAAAGGAGTGCGGGGCCCGGTCGGTTCATCGAAACGATCGGTCACTACGACCCGCACACGAAGCCCAAGACCATCACGGTCGATGCCGACAAGGCAAAGGCGTGGTTGGGGAAGGGCGCGACTCCGTCCGATACGGTGCGGTCGCTGTTCAAGAAGGCCGGCGTATTTACGAGTGAAGCCGCGGCGGCCCCAGCCCCCGCGGAATAGCGACAGATGGCGGAGGGCGGCTACCTCGCGGTGGCGCGCGTCCGCAAGCCACACGGACTCAAGGGCGATCTGGTGGTGTGGGTTCTCACCGACGACCCTGAGGCCGTGTTCAGTCCGGGCAAGCAATTGATGCCGGTCGACGAACAGGGACATCCGATCGACGCCCCGGTCACGATCGAGCGGTCGAGACAGTACCATCGTCAGTGGCTACTCAAGTTCGAGGGCGCCCATGAGCGGGCGACGCTCGACGCGTGGAGGGAGCGTCTCTACGGTGTCGAGGCGTCAGAGTTGACGCCGCCGGCAGAAGGCGAGATGTACGAACACGAAGTTCCGGGTGCCGACATCGTGGTCGATGGTGAGATCGTGGGAAAGGCGATTGATCTCGTCCGGGTGCCGGCGGGCAAGTTGCTGGAAGTGGAAATCGAAGGGCGGACCCTGTTGGTGCCGTTCAAGCGGCCGATCGTGAAGCGCGTCGATCGAACCAAGCGGATTATCGAACTCGATCCACCGGACGGGTTGCTGGAGTTGTAGGGTGCGGATCAATGTGGTGACGTTGTTTCCGGAGTTGTTCGACGCGCCGCTGAGAACGAGCATCGTAGGGCGGGCGGTGGCAGCAGGGTTGGTCGAGGTGCGCGTCGTTAACCTTCGCGACTTCACCGACGACAAGCACCGGACGGTCGATGACTATCCGTACGGCGGGGGTGCCGGTATGGTGCTCAAGGCCGAGCCGTTTTTCCGAGCAGTGGAAACGCTGGAGGCAAAGGCGCCGATCGCTTTGCTATCGGCCCGAGGTCGGCAATTTGCCCACGACGACGCCGTGCGGTACAGCGTTGGTGAAGAGTTTACACTCTTGTGTGGGCACTATAAGGATGTCGATGCACGCGTCACATGCATCGACGGTGTGGAAGAGGTCGCGGTTGGTGATGCGGTGCTGTCAGGTGGGGAGTTTGCCGCGATGTGTGTGTTTGATGCGGTGATCCGGCTGCTGCCGGGAGCGTTGGGAGATCATGAATCGGCAGCGGGCGATTCGTTTTACGAAGGGTTGTTGAGCCCGCCGAGTTACACGCGCCCCGCGACGTATCGCGGAATGGAAGTGCCGGACATATTGTTGAGTGGAGACCACGCGAAGATCGAGGCGTGGCGTCAGGTCGAGGCGGAGCGCCTCACCAAGGAACGACGCCCCGATTTATGGGATCGGCATCGGTCGGCGAAGTTTCCTATCGAAGAGGAGTAGCGAGGTTGATCATGAAGCGCTTAGAAGCGGTGCGAGCAGAGAACTTGCGAGACGATATTCCCGAATTTCGACCGGGTGATACGGTGCGGGTGTCCGTCCGGGTTCGTGAGGGTGAGAAAGAACGATTGCAGGCGTTCGAAGGCGTGTGCATTAGCCGCCGGGGGTCAGGGAGCGGTGAGATGTTCACGGTCCGGAAGATTTCGGCGGGCGTGGGTGTCGAGCGCATCTTCCCGCTGCAGGCACCAGTTGTGGCAGAAGTGAAGGTCATACGGCGGGGCCGTGTGCGTCGGGCCAAGTTGTATTACTTGAGGAAGTTGTCGGGCAGGGCGGCTCGTATTCGCGAGCGACAAGAGCGCTAACATGCCGACCCCGACGCTGGAGCGCGAGCGAGCGCTTTGGGCGAAGGGATACGAGTACGTTGCCGGTGTAGATGAAGTAGGACGCGGGCCCCTGGCGGGGCCCGTTGTCACAGCTGCCGTGGTTTTCGATCACGAACAAGGGCCCATCGAAGGGCTTCGTGATTCGAAAAAAATGACGGCGAACCAACGAAACGCGGTTTCTGAAGCGGTGCGTGGCGCTGCGCGGGCATGGGCGATCGGCGCCGCGTCGGTACGGGAAATCGATCGAAGGAACATCAGACGGGCGACCGCACTTGCGATGCAACGAGCGGTAGCCCGTTTGTCGTTGTTGCCCGACTATGTCATCATCGACGGGCGTCCGATGCCGGAACTGGAATACGAACACGACGCCATCGTCGGCGGCGATGCGACGTCGATGTCAATTGCAGGTGCCTCGGTAATCGCCAAGTGTGTCCGCGACCACCTCATGGAGCTGCTCGACAAACGGTATCCCGGGTTTGGCTGGGGCGGGAACAAGGGTTACGGGACCGCGGCGCACATAGCGATGCTCGATGATATCGGGCCGACACCGCACCATCGAAAGAGTTTTGGTCCTGTGGTGCAGCCGAGACTGCTATAGAAGATCCTCTAGTTTTTTCTCCACGGTCTCCACCCTCGCGATCGCCCCCATCTGTCGCAGCGCCTGCCCGGCAGATTCCAAGCACGCTATGGCGTCAGTTGACCTACCCATGGCCGAGTAGGCCTCGGCGAGATCGCGTTCTACTTCGGTGGTGGTCCAGGCGTGCCCCAGCGGTCGTACGATGTCCAACGCAGCTTCACCAAAGCGCACGGCCTCGGTAGGATTGTGGCGAAGACGTTCGATTACAGAGCGCACGCGGAGCGCATCGGCCTCGTCGAGCGGATTCACTTCGGTCACGGCGAGTCGATAGGCCCGGTGAGCTTCAACCGTTGCCACCTCGAAATCATGGAGGTGGGCACGCGTCTCTGCCCTTTGAGCGATACTTCAGCTAGTCCCTTATGCCATCCCACCTTCTCGAAGCTCGCTCGGGCCAGGCTGTATGAGGACAGTGCCCGCGAATATTCGGCTCCCGTGCCGTCACCGCACGCGGCGACGAATGCAAGGGCGAAGAAGGCTCCCCATTTGAGATGGGTGCGTTGCATGATGTGTTGCTCCTGTTGATTGACGTTGTGGTCAGTTGCCGTCAATCAGGGGCAAGCTGGGTGCCCATGTGGGGGGCATCAGGGGCGAGGCCGCAAGCGGTTGCGATTACAGCGATTAGACGTGGTGAGTGACGAGGCTCACACTCAGGGTACTGCATCGTTTCGAGGCAAGCGGATCGTTTCGAGGCGGGCACCCTTGGGGGCCGACGAGCGCGTCGACCCCCCACCGGGCGGGGCTGGTACTTGGTCCTGGTACTGCTTCTCGTGTGCTGAGTCCTACATTCCTGCCGCTACTCGACGTGCTTATTCACCAACTTCGTCATCTCAAACATGCTCACTTGCTTCTTGCCATTGAAGACCGCTTTCAGCTTGGCGTCGGCGTTGATCATCCGACGGTCCTTGTCGTCCTGCAGTTTGTTCTTCTTGATGTACACCCACAGCTTCTTCGTGAGTTCTGTGCGCGGAAGCGGACTGGATCCGACAACCTCCGCGAGTTTCGCGTCTGGTTGCACCGGCTTCATGAATGCCAGGTTCAGCTTGCGTTTTGTCTTCTTTTTTGCAGCCTTTTTCTTCGTGGCCTTCTTCTTCACCACCGTTCGCTTCGCCACCTTGGACCTCTTCTTGGTGGCTTTTTTCTTGGTCGCACGCTTCTTTGTCGTGCGCTTGGCCGTGCGCTTCACTGCCTTCTTCTTGGCCTTCTTCTTCTTTTTCTTAGCTGCCATTATCACCTCGGCAAGTGTGTGAATAGGGGTAGAACCCAGCCCCAGCACGCTCCCAAGGTACAAGTTTCTCTCAGTAGAACAAGCCTTTTTTGCCCTAGGTTTGATGGTCCTCGAGGAACGCCGTGACCAGTTGTTCGAGCGTGGGATCTCCTTCTGCTTCCAACTCGTACCGGACCCGCACCGCGGGCCCTTGACCGTCCGCGAGTGTGGTCGAGAGCCGGGAGGGTGATGTTGGTGATCTGCATGACGTGGAGATCAGGCCGTACGGGCGCGGGACCAACGCTTGGTGACCGTTTCAGTCCCGTATGATTCTCAGAATTGTTCCGAGCCTCTTTGCCATCTCGTGGGAGGTCTTTCCCCGGTCGGCGCCCAGGGTCTCCTCGTTCTTCCAGTACCGCTAATGGGTCGGAAGTACGTGATCTCACGCTGTTCGCATCTACCGTCTAGGTTGCCATGAGGGCACTAGATCGTCTATGGCTACCATTCATGGTCAATGTGACCGGTGTGCCGCGGTTCGCTGGAATCTTGAAGATCTCATAATCTCCGTCACGAGCGCCTGGCCAACGCTATTTCAGTTCCATCGCGTGGAGGGACATGACCAACCGTACCAATCATCTTCCCGACCGACTTTACGACTATCTGATCAACGTGTCCCTGCGTGAGGGTCCCATACTCCGGAGGTTGAGAGAGGAAACGGCGGGCCTGGAGCAAGCCCGTATGCAGATCAGCCCGGAGCAGGGACAGTTCATGGCTCTGATGGTCGAACTAATCGGGGCCAAGCGCACCCTGGAAGTGGGCACGTTCACCGGGTACAGCGCGCTGGTCGTGGCGTTGGCATTGCCCGATGACGGGCGTCTCATCGCCTGTGACGTGAGCGACGAGTGGACCGGCATCGGTCGTCGGTACTGGGAGGAGGCGGGGGTGGCCCACAAGATCGACCTTCGTCTCGCGCCTGCGGTGGAGACCCTGGAAGGACTTCTGGACGATGGCGGGGCGGACACCTTCGATTTCGCCTTTCTGGACGCCGACAAGGAAGAGTACGACGCCTACTACGAACGGACGCTCCGACTCGTGCGGCCCGGTGGTTTGATTGCCATCGACAACACCTTGTGGGAGGGGAAGGTCGTCGATCCCAACATCAATGACGGAGATACCGAGGCCATTCGGGCCTTGAACCACAAACTTCACGAGGACGGTCGCGTGACCCTCAGCCTTCTGCCCATTGGCGATGGCCTGACCTTGGTTCGTCGTCGGAACTGAGGCCGAGCAAAGGCTCGGCTGATCAGCGTCCACCACACCAGCACGGCGCAGCCCTTGAGAGGGGCGCGAGACCAACGCTCTGGAGGTTGGTGCCCTTGCTCTGAACAGGGCGTTGCCCCGATGCTGCCAAGGGTTTCGACGCCTGGCACCCTTAGCACGAAGCGTCGGTCCATTGTTAGTCCCAAGGTCACGAACCGTGTGCAGAAAGTTTTGGCCAGACTAAATTGTAGGTTGCGTTGAAATAAGCAGTTACAACGTTACGACCGGGTAGCTCAGCTGGTAGAGCAACGGACTTTTAATCCGTAGGTCCTGGGTTCGAGACCCAGCCCGGTCACTGAGGTTACGGCCGTCCCGACGTGAGGCGGTAACCCTAACGAAACCCTATCGTCGTGTTAACGGGCTGTGGAGGCGCGGCCTCCGAGATGGCCCACGGATTAGCAGTCCGTAGGCTCCGAATCCTCTCGTCGGTGGTACCGGAATGTGGCCCTAAACTCCACGCACCTCGCGCTGCCTCGTAGGGACTCACATCTTATCCCCATGCCCGAGATCACCTCCCGGCTCTCGACAGCCCTCGCCGACCGCTACAAGATCGAGCGCCTTCTCGGCGAAGGCGGCATGGCGACCGTGTATCTCGCGCAGGACGTCAAGCACGACCGCAAGGTCGCCGTGAAAGTCTTGAAGCCCGAACTGGCAGCCGTGATTGGTGCCGAGCGTTTCCTGCAAGAGATCAAGGTCACGGCCAACCTGCAGCACCCGCATATCCTGCCGCTGCACGATTCGGGTGATGCCGACGGCTTCCTGTTCTACGTCATGCCGTTCATCGAGGGCGAGTCGCTGCGCGACACGCTCAATCGCGAAAAGCAACTCGGCATTCCCGAGGCAGTCGAGATCGCACGGGCGGTGGCATCGGCGTTGGACTACGCGCACCGCCACGACGTGATCCATCGTGACATCAAGCCTGAGAACATCCTCATGCACGACGGTCAGGCGACCGTTGCCGATTTCGGGATTGCCCTGGCCGTGTCCCAAGCAAGCGCGCGACTCACCGAAACAGGGTTGTCGATCGGCACACCGCAGTACATGAGCCCCGAACAGGCCATGGGCGACCGCGAACTCGATGCTCGGAGCGACGTCTACAGCCTGGGTGCCATGCTCTACGAGATGTTGACCGGTGATCCCCCATACACCGGGAGCACTGCCCAGGCGATCGTCGCAAAGGTCATCACCGAGAAAGCCCCGCCGGTCACACTCGCGCGTGACACCGTTCCAGAGCACGTATCGGCGAGTATCCAAAAGGCGCTCGAAAAGTTGCCGGCCGATCGCTTTCACTCGGCGAGCGAGTTCGCCGAGAGCCTGACACACGCGCACCTAGCGCCGGTCCCTTCGCCGGCAACCGCGGAGACAGCGACCGAGCCCGCAATCGAAACCGCATACACTAAATGGAAGTCCGCCATTCCCTGGGCGCTGACATTCGTTTTCGCTGCGACAGCGATCGTGCTGTTTCTTGGGCGTACGAACGACACGCCGCAGACGGCACTCCGACGCATCGCGTTTGTCGTGCCTTCCGTCGATCCGTCGTTCAACGGGTGGGCGCTCTCGCCCGATGGACGCCGGCTCGTCATCAGTACCCCGGCGTCGGGCATGCACGTGCGCGACATGGCGTCGACAGGCATGCGGCCGGTGCCGGGGGCTGACGCGAACGCTGGTGCGATAACGATGTCGCCGGACGGCGACTGGATCGTCTACGTGAATCCGGTCGAACGTGAACTGCGGAGGATACCCATCGAAGGTGGCGCCCCCACAAAGATCGTCGACGTGTCCACGCCGTTTGGTGTGGCATGGGGGCCGGACGATCGCATCGTGTACTCCCCGGGGATCTCGTCCGGATTGTGGATCGTGCCCGTCGACGGTGGGACGCCCGAACAACTCACGCAGCCCGACCTCGAGGCTGGAGAACTCGGGCATTGGCACCCACAGTTTCTGCCGGGTGGCGATAAGGTGCTCTTCAGCACGCACCGATCGGCGTTGGACAGCTCGACGATCGAGGTGCTGGATCTCGAAACTCGCGAGCGGATCGTGCTGTTCTCGAACGCGGAAGACGGTCAATACGTCACGACCGGTCACGTGGTCTTCATGCGCCGGGAAACCATGTGGGCCGTGCCCGTCGATCTCGACGCCATCCAGGTCACCGGTTCTGCGCAACCGGTCCTCGACGACGTCGGCTATGACCAGATCAATGGGTATGGCTGGTCTTTGATTTCGGAGAACGGGACTCTTGCCTACCTACCGGCGTCAGAATGGAATTTCGATGGCTCTTTGGTTTGGGTCGATCGGGGAGGAAGCGAGCGACCGGCGCTCGAGGAACGCGGCGTGTTCGCGGACCCCGTGCTCTCGCCCGACGGCACGAAGTTGGCCGTGATCAAGCAGGTGCAGGGTGAGAACGACATCTACGTGTACGATCTCGAGCGTGGCGAGATGGATCGACGCATCACGCGTAACCTGGGGCTCGTCACCAGTCCGATATGGAGCCCGGACGGTTCCAGCATTCACTATTCGAAAGAACAACCAGCGTTTGACCTCTTTCGCGTGAGATGGCAAACCGGCGGAACCGCCGACCTCCTCCTGACGAGCCCTCTCGACAAACACAGTGGATCCGTTTCACCGGACGGGCGCACGTTGGTTTTCATGACCATCGACGAAAGCCGAGATCTCATGATCCTCCCACTGGACGGAAGCCAGGAACCGCAGCCCTTTGCCGCTGACGACGATCACAACGAGGTCGCCGGAGTGTTCTCACCGGACGGTGGGTGGATTGCTTACATCTCCGACGAAACGGGGGAACGGGACGAATTGTGGTTGGATCCCTACCCGGCCGGCGATTCGAATCGGCGTCGGTGGCGAGTGACCAACAACGGCATACGTGACAAAGCCGTCTGGAGCGATTCGGGAGAGCTGTTTTACGTAGTGGGCGATTCGATGATGGCCGTGCCCATCGATCTCACTACCGGTCGCCCGGGCACGCACGTGGCCCTCTTCACCGACCCCGCTCTCGCCGCTGGCGTCCCGTGGGACGTTCATCCCAACGGTCAGGAGTTCATCATGGTGAGGGCGCCGGAACGCAGTCGGAATATCACGATCGTGTTGAACTGGTTTGACGAACTACGCGAGAAGATGAAAAACTAAGTAGGGTCAGGGGAGCAGAATCCTGTCCCCTCTGTCCCCCCCCGTTCAGTTTCCTGTCAAATACGCGCATCGGAACAACGTGATCCATGGGGGCATCAAGCCCGAGAACCTTCTCATCCACGACGGTCGTCCGATGGTGGCCGACTTCGGTATTGCATTAGCGGTTAGTGCGGCGGCGGGTGGGAGGATGACGGAGACTGTACCCTATCGAGCGTGAGTCTCTGCCAAGACGGACGGGAGCCCTATGCCTCGGGCCCCAAACGGTACCCCAACTGCGCAAACTTCAACCGATCTCACCGTAACTCAGCGCTTTGAACGCGTCTAACTAATGACCACTCTTCAGTGCTAAACGCACCTCAAGCGATCTCAGCGACACCACCTCGCGTCTAACTTTTAATCCGTAGGTCCTGGGTTCTTCTTCGGACGCCTGAGCGGCGTCCTCGAAGCGCTTGGCTTCGCCGGCGCGTCGAAACCCAGCCCGGTCACTCTCGAAGTCCTAGCGGCACAACTGGTTGTGCTTTCAGCGTGGTTAGTTCCGCCGGCGTGGCGGTGCCCAATCGGGCCCCAACTGTTTCAGCACCTCGCGCTTCCTCCGGCCGCCTCACATCTTATCTCCCATGCCCGAAGTCACAGGCCGTCTCTCGACCGCCCTCGCCGACCGCTACCGCATCGAACGCCGCCTCGGCGAAGGCGGCATGGCCACGGTCTATCTCGCCGAGGACTTGAAGCACAAGCGCAAGGTCGCGGTCAAGGTATTGCGACCCGAACTCGCGGCGGTGCTCGGGGCCGAGCGGTTCGTGCAGGAGATCACGACCACGGCCAGTCCTCGACCCCGGTAGGAGACGAGCATGCGAGTACACGACGAACAGGCCTCAGGCAGTGGGTTCACGCGGCGCGGGTTCATTGCGGCCGCCGGTGTGGCGGGCATGGCGAACCTGGCGTTCGTCCCACTGCCGCCGGCGACGCGAGTGCAACAGGACTTGCCTCCGCTCGACCGTCCGGCGGGGTCGCCGGAGGCCGTCGCCCGTG
>Ga0114949_10001259_pt1 | contig 15231 bp, 6 predicted proteins | sample N074metaG_FD_83505 | JGI IMG/M metagenome (GOLD analysis project Ga0114949, IMG submission 83505) | Deep subsurface microbial communities from Kermadec Trench to uncover new lineages of life (NeLLi) - N074 metaG | ecosystem: Environmental > Aquatic > Marine > Ocean trench > Sediment | place... | reverse complement strand
CTACAGTTATACAACGATACCAAAGGAAGCGTCCCCGTCTATTGAGATTCCCAATATCGGCGTGTCTACGATTTACCAGGGAGCAAGTCCCGACGATATCGAATCGCTGATCACGCAACACATTGAACGAGAGGTTCAGGGAATTTCGGGAATCAAAGAGATCCGGTCCACTTCTACTGAAGGAGTATCCTCAATCCAAATTGAATTTGAGCCGGACGTTTCAATCGATGACGCGTTTTCCAAGGTCCGTGACAAAGTAGACGTCGCCCGGTCCGACCTCCCATCGGACGTCGAGGAACCGGTGGTTTACGAATTTGACTTATCGGAATCTCCGATTCTGACGGTCAACCTGTCAGCGCCGTATCCGCTCACGCGCTTGAAAAAAGTTGCCGAAAATCTTCAAGACGAGCTCGAAGCCATTCAGAGCGTCCTGGAGGTAGATCTGATCGGTGGATTGGATCGAGAGGTGCAGGTTAACGCCGACCTGAGTCGACTGCAGAGCTATAACCTGACCTTCTCAGATTTAGTCGACATGATTAGGGACGAAAACACAAATCTCCCTGGAGGATCCGTCAACGTAGACCATCTGAATTATCTGGTTCGTGTCGATGGAGAATTCGATGATCCATTCGAAATCCAAAATCTGATCATTCGCACCGAAAACGGAGTACCGATCTACGTGCGAGACGTGGCAGATGTGGATTTTGGATTTAAGGATCGGGAGTCCTTTTCACGACTCGCGGTCTATAGAGATGAGACCGATGATGGAACGCTCATTGAATTTCCAGATGAAGACGCAATTATGCTGCCGGTCATCAGTCTCCATGTCAAAAAGCGATCCGGTGAAAACATTCTGGAAACCGTAGCTGAGGTCGATGAAGTCCTCGAAACCTTTCCATTCCCGAACGGGACAAACGTCGTCATTACTGGGGATCAAAGTGCTTGGGTAACTGACCTGATCACCGATCTTGAAAACAATATTATCAGTGGTCTCATCTTTGTAATTCTCGTTCTTCTATTCTTTTTGGGCGTTCGAAACGCTGTTCTGGTCGGAATCGCTATTCCTCTCTCCATGCTCCTCTCATTCACGGTATTCCAGGCGCTCGGCTACACGCTGAATTTCATCATCCTGTTCAGTCTGATCATTTCGCTGGGGATGCTAGTGGACAACGCCATCGTGATCGTAGAGAACATCTATCGATTCAGAGTCAACGGGTACTCGAGATTCGAGGCAGCAAAACGAGGAACCGCGGAGGTTGCAGGAGCGGTTATAGCGTCCACTGCGACAACGGTAGCTGTATTTGCGCCCATGATGTTTTGGCCCGGGATGATCGGAGAGTTCATGAGCTACATGCCATTGACACTGATCGTCACGCTGCTCTGTTCGCTTTTCGTGGCCATCATTATTAATCCTGTATTGACCGGGACGTTTATTCGACTCGATAGCGACACGAAAGTAAATAGACCTCCTCTCTTTAAGTACATGGTAAAAGGCCTGATCCTCGTGTCCGCCTTAATACTAGGCCTTTCGAATTGGCGAACACTCGTTGTTGTCAGCACTGCGATTCCCCTCGTGTACTTCTTGCACAAGCTGATTTTGAAAAGGATGGGGGAATGGTTTATGAACGTCGGGCTTCCGTCGTTTATTGAAAGGTATCGAGACATGCTGAACTGGATGCTTGACCGGGATTACACCGTCAAGTATGCGTTGCTCCGAAATTCGTTTTCGCTTTCGGCTTTGACGTTGGGGGTCGTAATGTTGATCGCCGGCGGGGTCGTAAGTTCGACAGCCGGATCTACTGCGGGATTCGTGCTTCTTGTACCGGGTGGCCTGCTTACTATCGTCGGCGTACTGGCCACGCTGATTCATACCGCGGAAACAATCTACCTCGGCGGAAGACGTAGCGTGCGTGTCGGCCTCATCTTTGGTCTGCTGTCATTGGCAATTCTTAGTCTGATGTCTCTTGGTACGAAAGACGTGGCCTTCAGCACGATTCTGACTCTCATGGCATTCCCATTCGTGATCTCGATTATTGGGCTGGCGGGAGCGACCCTGAACACTCGCAAGCACCTGATCCTTACCGACAACCGCTCGAGCTTGATGAATACGTCTTTAGGAGCTCTGTTCGGGATCATTTTCATGTTCGCCGCCGCCCCAACGGGTATTGAATTTTTTCCTGAAACGGATCCCCAGCAGGTTAGGGTGACCGTCACGGGTCAACTCGGGATGAATATTGACGCCAGCAACAATCTGGCAACCGTCGCACAACAGCGTCTTGCAATGCTGCTCGATTCCAACAAGGAGTCGGAAAAGAACGTCAAAAATATGCTAATCAACGTCGGTGTTTCGAAGGACGCAAATTTCAGAGGTGGAGCACCAAGTCCGGAGCGCTCGCGAATCACGTTGATTATGATCGATGATGAGCACCGAGACGAAACGAGTACGGAGACCCTGACCAAAATTAGAGCGGGTCTTCAGGGTATTCCGGGAGCAGAACTGCAAATTTCAAAAGACAGGAAGGGCCCTCCCACCGGACCGCCGGTGAACATCGAAATATCGGGGCAGGAGTTTTCGCAAATTGTTCAGATTACCAGAGATATAAAGCAAATTTTACGGGAAGCGTCAGAGACCAATGAGATTCCCGGTCTCGTGGACGTTGCGGACAATCTGGACACGGGTCGTCCAGAACTTTTGGTTCATATCGACCGTCTTCGAGCGGCTCAATTTGGCCTGAGTACCAGAGATATAGCTTCCACCGTCCGGGCCGCGGTGAATGGGGTCGAAGCGGGAAAATATCGAGACGGAGATGATGAATACGATATTGTCGTTCGGTTGAGAGAGTCGGATCGATCGAGCCTGGAAAGTCTGAACAACCTGACTATTCTAGAAGAGGGAATTCAAGTTCCCTTGGTGGCCGTAGCCGAACTGAAGGTCTCGAGTGGATTAGGTTCCATCACCCGGCTCGACATGGATCGGGTTGCGACCGTTTCGGGAAATGCGGCTCCCGGGTTCAACGGCCAGGCCATCCTCACGCAGGTCCAAAGAAAACTTTCGGAGTATGAGCGCGCGCTTCCAGTAGGTTATAATCTGTCCTATACCGGCGAGAATGAACAACAAGCGGAGAGCTTCTCATTCCTGACCGTCGTATTGATGGTTGGTATTTCGCTCATTTTTATGATCATGGTCGCTCAGTTCAACCGTGTGAGTTCGCCGTTTATCATTATGGTCGCAGTCGGATTTAGTCTGGTAGGCGTAATACTCGGGTTAATCTTGACTCGTACGCCGTTCGGGCTGATGACCTTTATTGGCGTCATCAGTCTGGCGGGAATCGTGGTTAATAATAACATTGTCTTGATCGACTACACGATGCAGCTACAGGCCAGAGGAATGAACCGGCACGACGCCATTATAGAGGCCGGAGCCACACGATTAAGGCCCGTTCTCTTAACTGCGCTTACCACTATTCTTGGTCTGATTCCGCTCACGTTTGGAATCAACATCGATTTTGTCGGATTGCTACGAGATCTGAACCCAAATTTCCAGTTTGGTTCTGAAAACACCCAATTTTGGGGACCCATGGGAACCGCCATCATTAGCGGACTAGGATTTGCGACATTCCTGACTCTCGTCATCGTACCCGTAATGTATTCTATATTTGATTCGGCAGCGAATCAAATGCGTCATGTATTTGGCGAAGCATCGGGAGACAGTTTCGTTGCCGAGGTGGTGGCCGACCAGAATGGCAACGCGGCGCAATAACGTTCGCTCGGAAGCGGCGACCGAACTCCAGTGTCAGATCCCGAAACTAGTCCAACAGACTCAGTCTGAGCGACTGCAGATATTCGAAAATGAGGCAACTTAGGGACTATCCGGACTCTGATCTTCGCATCTTTGAGCGCCCGATTCTTCCCGACTCGAAATTAATCAGTACGGTTCACTTGATCGGGGTATGTGGAATCGGAATGGGGTCTCTGGCAGGGTTGTTCAAGGAAGCTGGCTATTCGGTCACCGGATCAGATAAGGCTGCATATCCTCCAATGAACGATCGGCTCGCGGAACTAGGAATTCCCATTATTGAGGGCTTCGCGGAGGAAAACCTGTCGCCGCTACCCGACCTAGTGATCGTTGGAAACGCCTGTACTCCGACTCATGTTGAAGCGGCGTACGCACGCGATCATCGACTCGTGCAAGCCTCCTTCCCTGAGGCACTCGCCCGATATTTCATTCAGGATAGGAATTCGATTGTTGTCGCAGGAACCCACGGAAAAACGACGACCACAAGTATGCTGACGCATGTTTTTAAAACGGCCGGATTGGATCCCGGATTCCTGATCGGTGGAATCATGAATGACGGTGGTAAAAGCTTCTCAACGGGTTCGGGTGATTATTTTTTGGTAGAAGGTGATGAGTACGACTCTTCCTATTTCGACAAGCGTCCAAAATTTCTGCATTATCAACCACGAGCTGCGATCGTTACGTCCGTAGAATTTGACCATGCTGATATTTACAGCAACCATGAAGAGTACCAGGACGCCTTTCGAGAATTCATAAGACTGATCCCGGCAGACGGACTCTTGGCACTAAACGTCGATGATCCCGCCACACTTGAATTGGCCGAAATCGCAACGAGTTCCGTCGTTACATACGGGCTGAACAATGCTTCGTTGACGGTCAGGAATGTAATTGCGTCACGTGATGGACAATCGTTTGAGGTAGTAAGCGACGGCCAAATCCTAGGCACGTTCGAGCTTTCCATGTCCGGGCGCCATAATCTTCAAAATGCACTGGCCGTCGTGGCGATCGCCTTGGACACCGAGATTCCGTTAGAAGTTATACAGTCTGGCTTGAAGTCGTTTTCGGGAGTCCAGCGGCGGCAACAGATTCTTGGAGAACAAGGTGGAGTAATTGTGATAGATGACTTTGCTCATCATCCGACAGCTGTTGGTGCCACTATAGAGTCGATACGCGAGAGATTTCCCGAACGTCGAATCGTTGCCGTATTTGAACCTCGGTCCAATTCGAGCCGGCGAAAGGTGTTTGAGAATGGATACGCCGAAGCACTCAGTCACGCGGACGCTGCCTTCTTATGCAGCCCCCCCTTCCGTCATAACGACGACGTTACCAACTTTATGAGTATCGACACCGTGCTCGCAAGCCTTCATCGATCTGGCATTCATGGATTTTCTGCCGAGAGTGCCGATTCGCTGTTGGAGCCCCTTCTCGAATTTCTCGCCCCTGGTGATGTAGCGCTCGTCATGAGCAACGGCGGATTTGGAAATATCCACCGTCGAATTCTAGCGTCTCTGCAAGGAGACGACCGGGGAAGTAGTTTTTAGATTTTGCTCTACCGGTTTCCGTCTCTCACTTTAATGGTTTGTAGCAAGCACTTTAATGCCGTTCCAAGGTGGAGTTGATACGCGGAAATCCATATGTTTCGAGTCCCCGACGACATGTCCCAGCTTGTCAAATTCATGGATCGCCAAACACTAGAGCGTCTCATTGACGGTATCGACTCCACCTTGGGCCCTGAGGCGGGCCCAGAACAGGTCGAGGAAATCGCCGTCGAGCTGCTTACCAACCTCACATCCGGGACTGTTTCCGCTACCGCTTCTTCCGGGACGAGCGCGCATATCACGCCTGAGGAAGTGATCGTACATGTACGCTTGTCAGACTGCAACAGCCGTCTAGCTTCGACCGTCGTCGCCCTCGGTTACGACAAATTGCGAAGGACTACTTCCAACCTGCCAGAATCCTTTAGAGATTATTTCCGAAAGGCTGAATTGAACGTCCCGAAAATTACTCTGAAAGTGGACGGATTGGGAGAATTATTGAAAGGTTTCTCCGCCTCAGAGATGATCGAGATCGTAACAACTCTTGAGCAAGCGGCCATCGACAGCACATTCAACCGGGTTCAACTCCTCAGGCTCAAGGCGGGAAAAAATGATTCCGCCTCATATCTCCTGCCCCACCTGTCTGATCTGCTTTCCGCTTGTTCCATGGCAGAGATCGACATTGAAATTGGCTCAAAGACAGTCGGCCTCAGGGCTCAAGACTTGCTCGATGTGGCGAAGGCCTTGACGCATTCTGATGACAACGAGAGTAGAATGTCATCCCTTACGGTGTCATGCAACACGTCCACCGAGTCCAATTCTTTCGCCCTCCTGAGGGGCGATCTCCGCGTCGATCTTTCGTTATCCGTCTGGCCTCAGCTTGAGGAGGCGCGAAGCGACCTCCCGGCCGGAGCCTGTTATACGGATCGATATGAGGTATTGGGGAACGTCGGACGCGACCTCACGACCAGAGGATTATCGATATTGGAGCAGATGATCTCCTCAGATAGGATAATTGTTAAGGAACACAGCCTCGGAACCGTTTCCCTATCGCTGAATACGCCGAATGAAGGGTCTTCTCCAGCGGGGATTTGGGCTGGATTGCCGGTCGATGCGAGCTCGACAAATGGAGCCAGTCGTGCTTCCGCGGTTTTACTTCGAAACGGCCTACTTTCGAAAATGAGTACAACCAACGGAGTACAGGTGGTCTCCGATGGACTACTCGTTTCGAATGCTCTCAAAAACGAAGTCGGGGTCTCATACGATTTTCCGCCTGCGGAACTCGCTGGATTCCTCGTTGAGGCTTTCGCCGACGCCGTCGAATCCGGGATGTCGAAAAGACTCCGAATCGTGCGTATCGAAATCTCCGGCGATGACGAGCGGTCACGTCTTCATACAGCAGGAACGATCGACCGGATCGAGGGAATGAGTGGTTGGACCGACGAGCACTTTGCTCGAGGGGGAGCTATGATTCCACCAATCGGATAAAATTCGTCAGCAAGAGACGAACGATCATGACGGTTACTGTCGAACCATTGATGTTGGATTTGGCTCGTCCGTTTCGAATCGCCCACGGAACAAGTACTTCGAGAGAAAATGCCCTTGTGCGGTTAAAAGACCATGTCGGTGAAGCCGCCCTCCCACCCTACTACGAATATCGGCTTGATGATGTGAGAGCGTATATCGAATCCCTCGATCTGTCCTCCATATCCGTCGCCGGTGGTTTCGCAATAGACCACGTCCTTCAGGCGCTTCCAAAAGGACCTCCACCGGCGGTCGCAGCATTGGACATGGCACTTCATGATATGTGGGCGAAGACCGTTGGGATGCCATTATATCAACTACTCGGACTCAGCGACACTAAGTCTGTCGTGAGTTCATATGCGTTGTCTATCCCCACGAAGTTTGACGAATGGAAAGAAACGCTCGATTCCGTCCGTGAATATCCTTCGATCAAGCTCAAACTTGGATCGGGAGACCTGGCATTTGACGAGACGATCGTCAGGATAGCTCGCGAAGAGTACGCCGGAATACTTTCCGTCGACGCAAACTCAGCCTGGTCTATTCCCGACGCTGTTCGAATCATCCCGAAACTTCAAAAGTTTGACTTGGCTTTCATCGAACAACCTATAGGCTTCGGAGATATAGACGACTGGCACCTACTTCGAAGATTGCTGAGAAAGCCGGAAGTACCTCTGATTGCCGATGAAAGCGTTCGCACGGCTGACGATGTCATCGCGTTGGCTGGAGCCGCCGACGGCGTAAACCTTAAGCTCGCGAAGTGTGGAGGAATTCGCAATGTCCGCCGATTGATTACCATTGCCCGGGCTTTGGACATGAAGGTGATGATCGGGTGTATGGTCGAAAGCAGTTTGGCGCTAACAGCAGCAGCCCATCTTTCTACTCTTGCTGATTTCGTAGATATCGACGGCACACTTCATTTAGCGAACGACCCGTTTTCGGGTCTGGAGTTTTCGCTCGGTCGCATCCGATTGCCTGATCGACCCGGTCTAGGAGTAATCGAGAAGTAGAACTGGCGCCTTCATAGAGAAATGACCCATCTGAATGTTGACGTATTGGTCGCCTTTCCGTTACGATCAAAATTTCGTTCTACAAATGTCACTTCGCCATCCTGGCGGATCAAAACAACGGTAGACGAGCGGGTACCGTAGCCTTCTGTTCGGATAAACATGGAAGACAGCACCCGTTCGAGCTCAAGACCCACACCGGTCTCCGGCAAATCGTCATCGCCGGCCTGCTGCGTATCGTGAATCATCGTCAGGAAGGAAGAAGGATTGACAGTACCATTTTTAATAAGCGACTCCAGTAACGCTTTTCCCTTGGATACTTTGGGCCACTGCGAATTGATCAGATGATTACTCAGGCCATGGATACCGGACGCGAGCTGCGTGGATGCCTGATTACTCCGGTTGGACAGGTACCCAAGGCTTCCCTTCTCCCACACAACGAGGTTGAATCCGTTGTACGAGTCGGCTGAATGTCTGATTGCGTCCAAGTACTCGGAGGGCACAAGCCCGGATTCCAGAAAGTTGGTAACGAGTGCACCGCGAGAGGGAGCGTCCGTCCTTTCTTTCGTAGGGTCCCTGAAGTTCGTTACCGCTGCCAACCGACCGTCAGTAGATATGGCCAGCCACGTTCCGCCGCTTTTCAGATCTCTTCCGCCGTATATGCCCGGTTTATCTGGCCATCGGTACGCGTAACGCGTCGGTCGACTCATGAACTCGTCTCTATTCGCGACCAGTACGAGTGAATACTGGTCAGAAACTTGATGTCCGAGTAAGATGAGGCACATGGTTCTGGAAAAGGTCTCGCAGAAAGACCAAGGAACGGGCACATACCCATATCGATCCCCTCACTCTACGCAAACTGGCCGCTATTTAGTCCGGGCGCTGCCGGGAGTTTGACGACGATTCCGGTATTCGGCTGGAATGTGTGCCCTTCTTGCGAGAATACTATCTTCAACCTTGTTCGTTTTCGCCAGGCTTCATACGAAAATTCAATCCGGTGCCCAATCAAACTTCCGATCACCCACTTGTCGTGAACGTCACCGATCACCAGAGTTACCCGGTTCTCTTCGAACCTCTTCAGAACGTCCCGGAACTCCTGCTGAAATCCGGGCATCAGCCTGGTCGAGTCCTTGTCGTCACCGATGAAAACGTTGGAGCTCTCTACGCCGAGGAATTAATTGGCCGACTCTCAGAATTGAATTGGCGGCCTCGATTAGTGACACTTCCACCCGGCGAGTCTACCAAGTCGATGACCCGATTGAGCGAGTTGTACGACTCGGCACTCACGTGGAATATTGACAGACAAACGCCTGTGCTGGCCCTCGGTGGAGGTGTTATCGGAGATATTGCAGGCTTTGCCGCGTCGACCCTCCTACGGGGCCTCCCTCTTGTTCAGTTACCGACGACCCTGCTGGCACAGGTGGACAGTTCTATAGGAGGCAAAACCGGCATTAATCACGAATCTGGGAAGAATCTTATTGGATCGTTTTACCAGCCGGCGTTCGTGTGCTCGGATCCAATTACTTTAAAAACGCTTCCGGAGAAAGAATGGACAAGCGGACTCTCCGAGGTCGTAAAGCATGCATTGATCGCCGATCCCGATTTTCTGGATTGGCTAGACGAAAACCTGCATCTCGTGCTCGCAAGAGACGAGCCAGCGGTCGCTACCATGATCGCGCGTGCAGCACGAATCAAAGCAACCATTGTATCTCTTGATGAACGAGACACGGGAGTTCGAGCTACACTGAATTTTGGTCATACATTCGCTCACGCACTAGAAAAAGTTTGCGGATATGGTCGCCTCACCCACGGAGAAGCCGTCCTCGTGGGGTTGAAAGCAGCTGTTTTACTATCCGGCAAAAACAGTACGAAATTGGACGTTGAACGGTCCATGAATGTCCTGTCCCGGCTACCAATGCCATCAATTCCAGAGTCCCTCGCGTTCGGAGACCTTATCGATGCAATGCGAACCGATAAAAAGAGAGCATTCGGAAACATCCGCTTTGTGCTGCTCAGAGAGATTGGAGAGGCCTACATCACCTCTAAAATAGATGAAGACGAGGCTGAAATGGCCTGGAAGAGCGTTTTTGCGTTTGATTGATTTGATATTGCCCGCTTCCAATTCGGAAAGAAAGAACCCATCACCGGTTGGAATGAATCGGGCACTTCCCCTCTCGGGAGTCGTTTAGGCAGCGATAAAGCACCATCACGACCATTTCAGCATTGATTCGACGTGTTCGCTCGATTTCTAGGATATATCTCTAAACGAACTGTACACATCAGCGCAATCGTCGTTGTGACTATTCTCATCGCTTTTTTTGCCGCGACACAAACGCAGGTCGGCCGCGATGAGCTAAAGCGCCAGATTATAAAATCGTTCAACACCGCCTTTCAAGGAGAGTTGTCGATAGAAAGGCTTACGGGAAATCTCTTGTACACGTTGTATGCGGAAGATGTCCAGCTCAAAGCTGCAAATGGAGATCTTATCGCGACGATAGATTCCGTAGTCATCGAACCGCGCTGGAAAGATTTATTGCAGCGGACGTTTTCTGTCAAGTCTATCTACCTTCACCGCCCCGTTCTCGAGCTAAGTAGCGATCGCAATGGAGAACTGAATCTGAACAAAGCGCTCGAGCCCAGGGCCGGTGACTCCCTGTCCTCAACGTCATCCTGGACGTTCAAATCTGCAAGCGTTCGGATAACAGATGGCCGATTCGTGACCCGTAACCTTGGTGAACCCGGATCCGTTGGCAATACGAATCGAGTATTCGATTTCGCCAATGCGTCGTTTGAGGATCTGGATCTAGACGCACGCATCGACTGGGATGCGCCGAATGGACAAATAGATCTTCTGGACTTTTCGGGTAGCCTCGACAACGGTCGATTGCGTGTGAAAGGTGAACCGACCCAGTTACTCATTAATGGACCGCGACTTTCGGTCAATGATTTTATTTTCACGGTCGGCTCCTCGTCTTTTAATCTAAACGGATTCGCGAATGTCCTTGAGTCTGTAGAGGAACAAAACTGGTGGGAAATTCCATTCCTAGCGGATCTCGACCAAAGCTATATATCCTTCGACGAACTTAAAACGCTTTTCCCGTCACTCCCCGTGTCGGGCGATGCATTGGTTTCCGCACTCGTCCAGGGCCCTCTGAGCAATGCAACCATCTCCTGGATTCGCCTTGAAACGGAACAATCTGATATTGAATTTTCTGGTACGGTTCGAGGCCTCCCCGACTCAGTCTTTTTTGATGTCTCTTTCCGTTCAGTAAATATGAATCCTGATGACTTCAATTCCTGGTTGCCCGCTTCACCTCTGGAATTGCTGAGGATGGACAGCCTGGCTCTTTCCGGCACTTCCAAGGGTTCATATATCTTTGATGCCGAGATGCCTTTTCTAGCTGCTTCAGGTGAGTTGGATATATCCTCAAACAGAGGATCCATGTTTACGACTTTTGAATTTGATGGTCCCTTCAATGAAGAAATGGCTTTTGATTTCACGCTCACATCCAACAATATGGATCTCTCGTACTGGGTGCCAAATCAAGATCTCCAGACCGATTTCAACGGCGCGATCCGCCTGGTTGGGTCAGGTGTCGATCCAGAGAAGATATACGCTGAATTCCGGCTTGACTTAACCAACTTGTCAGTCGGATCGGCGTTCATCCCGGCGATTGAATTGACCGGCGAAATCAACGCCGGTCGCTACACGGCCCATTTCATCGCTTCACAGCCCTCGGGTAGCCTGGAAATCGAAGCCAGCGGACAATATGAACATACCGTCCTCGATTATGCGCTGTCACTTACTGCCCGCTCTTTTGACGCCGGCCCTCTTCTAGGAAGGGATTCACTCGTTACTCAATTGAATGTAGAAGCGAGCCTTGTCGGGACCGGAATTTCTGAGAGCGAACTCGCCGTAGAGCTTCAAGCTGTTTTCGACTCGTCGTATGTTCGTATGGCATCTCTGACGAGCGTAATCTCGCCGCATTCGCATCGACTGACCCTCCGTAGGCCTGACTCTGTCGGCCCGAGAATATCGCTCCGAGGTGACCTTGCTGATATCGACATTTCAGGTGTATCAAACCTATCTGCGCTGTCAACTCTGGGTTCCGCATGGATAAACGCCTTTCGCCAGACTCTGGAACGACAAAGTGACAAACGACTTTATCCTTCACCTGAAACTGAAACGACGACCGACGACCTTTCGGAATCGTTGTTGTGGGCCGACGCTCGAAACGCGGTCGAAGGAGCCCTAAACGGAACGACGACCACGATACGAGCCGATATCATCGTTCATGACCTCAGCATCATTTCGACGTATCTACCAACCCTACCTCAGCTGGCATCGTCCGGTACGGCCAGAATAACCGTGTCGCTCGACGACAAGGACATTTCAGTGGAAGCCACCTATGAGGCCGATTCTCTTAAAATTGGGGGTATCGCTTTCGGAAAAACGATAATCGATAGCCAGATTGCTTCGTCCAGAACGCCCTCCATTGAGGAGTCGGTGAACGGCTCGCTTGCTCTCTCATCAGATACACTGATGGCATTTGGTCAACCCTTCCAGTCTCCTGCGATTGATTTTTCGTTGGAGCATAGAGAAGGTTCTCTCACCTTCACTACGTCCGGATCGCGAAGAATTGAGTCCATACGCGCGGCTTCAAGACTCTTCTTGTTGGAAGACCGCAACGAGATCATATTCGACGAGATCAATGTTGTGGGTAACGCGACGACCTGGCGCGGAGTGGGCACGCCTATCGTTCGGCTGTACAGCGACGCAATAATCGTTCAAGACGCTGAAATTCTGCAGTTTGGGGAAGCCGGTACAACCGGGCAAAGAATAAAGGCGTTCGGAACGTTTTCGAGTCAGTCTCAGGATACGCTTCACGTTCAGGCTGAAAATGTCATACTTCACGATGTCTCAGAAATTCTTTTTACGGCGCCGCATCTCGACGGTCGTCTGAATGGGATCCTTGAAGTTACGTCTAGCGATAATCAGCTCGTTGTCGCCGGCGCAATTGACATCTCTCAGTTCGCGTTGGACGGTCGAATACTCGGTGATATAACGATTGAGAGCAGGTTGCTCGCCGGGTCGCCGGACCTCAGCGTTCGTCTGGCGATCGCTCCGATAGATCCCGGCACTGATATCGAGCGTTTCGGAAGTGATTTAGTTCCGACTCAGGTTTCCAATCAGCTTGAGATCGCCGGTACGATTCGTCTTCCCAGCACATCCCGAACCGGGATCTCAGATGCTGGATCGCTATCCCTCGAGGTTCAGATCGACAGTACGGACATTTTCTTCCTCGAATACGTGGTCAATGATCTGGAAAACGTAGTGGGGTATATGAAAGGAGGAGGGCACATCGGGGGTACGCTTGCTAATCCACGTTTTGACGTTGACCTGGAGCTTTATGACGGACATTTTGAAATTCCCCAATTCGAACTGGCTTATGATCTATCAGGCGATCTGGTGATAGACGGGGATGGAATCCGTATTGACTCAGCACGTATTGTAGACCAGACTGGAGGAACGGCACTGGCAACAGGTGCAATTCTCTTCAATGAATATCGGTTCTTCTCTCTTGGGCTCGAGTTTGATTTGAACGATTTCCAGATCATGAACGTGGGTTTCTCGGATGAGCTTCCCTTTTACGGGCATCTTTGGGCAACCGGCACGTTAACGTTGAACGGACCTCTCGATGACGCGACACTTCGATCTATCGACGCTGTAGTCTCGTCGAATTCAGAGCTGTTCATTCCGGTGGTCGAGACAGCCTCCGGAACAGACGAAGCATATATCGTTTTCGCGGACTCTGCTGACCATATCCCAAACTTTAAAAAACTTGCGACGCGATCGTTTCTGCTCGCTCCGCGACCGGATGCCGAGAGGAGATTCCTCGATGCATTGGATATGGACCTTAGCATTTTCGTGACAACGGGCTCAACCATTCACCTGGTTATTGATCCCCTACTGGGAGATGTCATCAATGCCTCCAGTTCGGGACAGATACAAATTCAGAGAAATGAGGGAGAATTTCTGGTGTTCGGCGAGCTTCGGGTAAATGGGGGGGACTACCTCTTCACGGCCGGAGAAGTATTCGTCCGGCGATTTATCATTGAGCAAGGTGGTTCGATCTCGTGGAATGGGGATCCGGTCAACGCATCTCTCAATATTCCAGCGGTGTATCGTACACGTGCATCATTGGCGGGTCTTCCGGGGTACGAGGATAATTCTATTGGGCTCGTTCCACTCATCGTATCTCTTCAAATCGGCGGAACGGTCGATTCTCCAACAGTAGAATTAGGACTTTCCGTCGATCGTTCCAGACAAAATGTTCTGGGAGACTACCAGGGACTTGAGGCTCTACTTAATTCCCCTGAACGAGCTTCGGAATACGCCACATCGGTTCTTCTTACCAACTCCTTCCGATTGACGACGGACAGTTTCGATTCTGAATCGGGAAGCCAACTGGCTTTCAACAGCGTGTCTCAACTCGTGTCGAGCCAGGTGAATCGATTTATTAATCAAGCGCTTCCCAACGTGGATTTCAGCTTCGGCCTTCAGGGCGAGAATGCCCAGGATCTGGATGTGACATACGGCGTGGCACTTCGGCTTCTCGATGAACGACTCATCATACGAGGAGAAGGTGTTTACCAGGGATCTCGAACGAACGCAGACAACGTGAGTACGGCGAACGATGGCCTCCAAGGACAATTCCTCATCGAAATCAAGTTAAGCCCCAGGGTCTCGGTCGAAGTATTTTTCCGTCGGGAAGGAGATATCCTGCAGAGTGCGACACTCACGAATACGACCGGGGCAGGCTTGTCTTACCAGACAGAATTTTCTGCCTGGAAAATTTTTTGGAGGAAACTTTTCGGATGGATGACGCCAGGCACGAAGCACAACGAAGATTCTGTTGCGTCCGAATCGGCCGGCGAAGGCTAAGGGAATTAATATTTATCCAGCTCGAGACTAATAGGGTTTCCGATCTGGATTATGGAGCCATTCGTCAAAGACTTTCCTCGATTCCTTTCCTAAAATCTGCTGCATTGATATACTTCTCTTGTCAGCCGGTAGCGACAATTCGCGATAGATAAACTCGTCGTCGAAGTCTGCAGCTGAGGCGTCCTCACGGGACGCGCCGTAATAGATGCGGTCGGGACGCGCCCAGTAAATTGCCCCGAGGCACATTGGACACGGTTCACAGGATGTGTACAGCTCGCAACCGCTTAATTGAAAACTACCCAGCTTCGAACACGCATTCCGTATCGCAACAATTTCAGCGTGGGCGGTGGGATCGAGGATTGAAGTCACCCGATTAACGCCCGTGGCTACAATCTCCTTCTTTCGGACGATTATCGCTGCGAAAGG
>Ga0114949_10001258_pt1 | contig 15252 bp, 11 predicted proteins | sample N074metaG_FD_83505 | JGI IMG/M metagenome (GOLD analysis project Ga0114949, IMG submission 83505) | Deep subsurface microbial communities from Kermadec Trench to uncover new lineages of life (NeLLi) - N074 metaG | ecosystem: Environmental > Aquatic > Marine > Ocean trench > Sediment | place... | reverse complement strand
TCCACCAACTTCACACCACCGGCTTTGCCGCGGCCCCCAGCGTGCACCTGCACCTTCACCACCCATCGCTCACCACCGATTTTCTCGGCCGCGGCCACCGCCTCGTCCGCCGTATCCACCGCGATTCCCAGGGAGACGGGCAGACCGTAGTCTGCAAACAGTCCTTTGGCCTGATATTCATGTAAGTTCATGATATTCCTGTAACTTTTTTATCCCACCGACGAGGTGTGGGCTTACTTTCTCTTCCGGTTGACCATATGTATGGCGTGGCCGGCTACCCCGAGGGCAGCTTCGTGTATCGCTTCAGATAGCGACGGATGGGCAAACATCGTCAGCCCGAGGTCTTCCGCGCAGGCATCGAATTCCATCGCGATAACCGCCTGGGCGATGAGTTCCGAGGCTTGCGGTCCGAGCACGTGGACGCCGAGGATCCGATCGGTCTGCGCATCTGCTATCACTTTGACCATGCCTTGCGTGTCGTTCGCCGCCAGCGCGCGACCGCTGACCGCGAACGGGAAGCTGCCAACGCGATACTCCTCGCCGCTGGCTTTCAGCTCCTGTTCCGTTTTCCCCACCCAGGCGACTTCGGGATGCGTGTAGATTACCGACGGCACGCAGTCGTAATTCACCAACGGCTTCGAGCCTGCGATGCGCTCGGCAGCCATGATGCCTTCCTCCATCCCTTTGTGCGCGAGCATTGGACCACGCACCGCATCGCCCACTGCGTAAACGTTTGCAACCTCGGTGCTACAGGTGTCATCCACCACCAGGAAACCCTGCTCGTTGAGATTGACCCCGCTGTCGGATGCCAACAGTCCGTCGGTAAAGGGTCGCCGGCCGACCGCGACGATCAATTTATCGACGATCAACGTCTGTTCACCGTCGCTGGTTTCATAACTCACGGTGACGCCCTTCTTGCCGGGTGTCGCGCCCGTCACGCGGGCGCCGAGAAGGATCTGCATGCCCTGGGATTGCAGAATCTTCATCGTGTCGCGCGCGATCCTCGCATCCGCCATCGGCAGAAACTCGTCGAGCATTTCGAGCACCACCACCTCAGAGCCAAGGCGATTCCAGACGCTGCCGAGTTCGAGTCCGATAATCCCGGCACCGATGACCCCAAGACGTTGCGGCACGTGATCGAATTCCAGCGCCCCGGTCGAATCCACGATCAGATCATCGCTCAGCGGCGCGGGGGGAATGTCGATGGGCACCGAACCTGGCGCCAGAATCACGTGTTCCGCCTGCAGTACGCGGGTTTCACCCGCGTGCGAGGTGTATTCCACCTGGCGACCCACCAGCAGCCGCCCCGTGCCGGCAAGTGCGGTAACCCCATTGCCCTTGAACAACCCGGCAACGCCGCCGGTCAGACCTTTAACCACTTCATCCTTGCGCGCCATCATGACCGCAATATCCACGCTGACCTCACCGACATTGATGCCGACGGTGGCAAAGTTATCTTTCGCATCCACGAATTTATGGGACGCATCGAGCAACGCTTTGGAAGGGATGCAACCCACGTTCAGGCAGGTTCCACCGGGCGCCGGCTCACCGTCTTTGCCGAGCGATTTATCAATGCAGGCGGTATTGAGCCCCAATTGAGCAGCTCGTATTGCCGCATGGTAGCCGGCCGGGCCAGCACCGATGACGATTACATCAAATGAGTCACTCATACCTATAGTTCCAGCAGAATTCGCGCAGGATCTTCAATCAGTTCTTTGATCGTAACAAGAAATCGAACTGCTTCCTGACCGTCGATCAGGCGATGGTCGTAAGACAGCGCAAGATACATGAGCGGACGAATGACAACCTCCCCATCCAGCACGACTGGCCGCTCCTGGATCTTATGCAGCCCGAGTATGCCCGTTTGCGGCGGATTGAGAATTGGCGTCGACAGCAACGAACCAAAGACGCCTCCGTTGGATATGGTGAACGTGCCACCTGCCATTTCTTCAATTGCGAGCTTGCCGCTGCGCGCCTTGGCGCCGTAGTCGACAATCTGAAGTTCGATTTGCGCAAAACTCAACGCATCGGCGTCCCGGATCACGGGTACGACAAGCCCTCTATCGGTGCCGACGGCTACGCCCACGTCGTAGTAGCCGTGGTAGACGATGTCGTTGCCGTCGAGAGAAGCGTTTACCGAGGGAAACCGTTTCAGTGCCTCAACGGACGCCCGCACGAAGAAAGACATGATTCCCAGCCGAGTCCCGTTGTGCCGCGCCTGGAATTCTTCCTGATAGCGGCGACGCATGGTCATCAGCGCCTGCATATCCACTTCGTTGAAGGTGGTGAGCATCGCAGCGGTGTGTTGAGCTTCGACGAGGCGCCGCGCAATGCTCGCACGCAGGCGGGTCATCGGCACCCGGCGCTCCACGCGTTCACCCACGGGGATCATTTCGTCCGGCGCCGTTACCGGCGGTGGCGCCGCCCCGGAGGGCGCGTTGCTTTTGTCGTTCAGTGCGCGCGTCACATCGTCTTTGGTGATCCGCCCGGATTTTCCACTACCGGCGATCGAGGCGATGGCGATACCCCCTTCATCGGCCAGCTTGCGCGCGGCCGGACTTGCGCCGACTTCCCCCTGGGCAATTTGTGCTGCATGGCCGACATCTGCAGCCCCCTCGGTCGCGCTAAATTCGGCGGCTGCCGCAACGGCACTACCCGCTTCGAACTCGGCAATGGTCTCTTCGCTGAGGACAATTTCACCTTCGTCTTTCAAAATAGACGTGAGTTGCCCGTTTGCGGGTGCTACGACTTCGAGCACCACCTTGTCCGTTTCGATATCCACCAGCAGGTCGTCGCGGCTGACACTTTCACCCGGCCTCTTATGCCATACCGCCACCGTGCCGTCGCTGATGGATTCCGGAAAGGTTGGCGCCTTAATTTCCATTGTTCTGAGCCTGCCTTAATCGTTGTTGATCGTTAACCGAACAGTGCATCTTCAACCAGTTGCATCTGCCGGATATTGTGAGCGCCGGCGTAGCCGCCGGCGGATGCGGCAAATCCTTCGCGCCCTGCGTAGGCCAGGTAAAGCGACTCGTCGTGCCGCAGAATCACCCGTCGCATGTGGTGTTGGCTGGCGTACCAGGCGCCCTGATTCATTGGCTCTTCCTGGCACCAGACCGTTTCCTTGAGATTTTTGTACGGTGCGATGATCGACTCGAGTTCCGCTTCGGGAAACGGATAGAGCTGTTCCAGGCGAACGATCGCAACGGTATCAATGTCGCTTTCGCGGCGGCGTTCGAGCAAATCGTAATAGACTTTGCCGCTGCACAGTATGATTCGATCCACCCCCGCCGGATCCTGCTCATCGACCTCAGGCAGGACGGTATGAAAACTTCCCTGACTCAACTCCTCGAGCGTGGACACGGCAAGCCGGTGGCGCAGCAGACTCTTGGGGGTCATCGCGATCAATGGCATTCGTGCCAGGCGAATCGCCTGGCGCCGCAGCATGTGAAACACCTGTGCCGGCGTTGTTGGAATACACACCTGCATGTTGTGTTGCGCGCACAACTGCAGATATCTCTCGACTCGCGCAGATGAGTGTTCCGGCCCGGCACCTTCATAGCCATGCGGCAACAGCAGCGTAAGACCACACAACCGTAGCCACTTTATCGCACCACTAGCGATGAATTGGTCGATAACCACCTGGGCGCCATTAGCAAAATCACCGAACTGCGCCTCCCAGATGACCGCCGTGTTCGGCGCTGTGGTCGCATAGCCGTATTCAAACGCGAGCACGGCTTCTTCCGACAACAGCGAATCATATATATCGAAGTTGACGTCATCTGAGAGATGATTCAGCGGAATATGACGCTTACCGTCTGTCTGACTGTAATGACAGGCATGACGGTGAGAGAACGTACCGACGCCTACATCCTGACCGGTCAGGCGCACACCGTAGCCTTCATCGATCAACGTCGCGTAGGCCATCGTCTCCGCGTAGCCCCAGTTGATCGGCAATTCCCCGGCAGCCATTTTGTGGCGATCTTCGACGACCTTGGCAACCTGGCGCTGGAGTACGAACCCGTCCGGCATCTGCTCGATGCGTTTTGACAGCGACCGCAATTTCCCCAGGGCAACCGTAGTATCTGCCGGAGTATTCCAATCGTGACCCAGATACGGCGCCCAATTGACAAAGAGTTCCACGTTAGGCTCATGGACGAGACTGAGAGCGACATGACCGCCGTTATCCAACGTCGAGCGATACTGATCCACCAGCTCGTCAGCCTGCACCGACGTGACCGTTCCCTCTGCAACAAGCTTATCAACGTACAATGTTCGAGTCGTGGGATGCGAACGGATTTTCTGATACATCATCGGCTGAGTTTTCATCGGTTCTTCGGCCTCGTTGTGGCCGCGCCGGCGATAGCCGATGAGATCGATGACCACGTCTTTGCGAAATTCCATCCGGTAATCGACTGCGAGCTGTGTCACGAAGATGACTGCTTCCGGATCATCCGCATTCACGTGAAATATCGGCGCCTGAATCATCTTGGCAATTTCGGTGCAATATTCGGTCGATCGGATATCGTCCTGGCGATGCGTGGTGAAGCCAATCTGATTATTGATGATGATGTGTATCGATCCGCCGGTTTTGAACCCGCGCGTCTGCGACATCTGGAACGTCTCCATCACCACACCCTGGCCGGAGAAAGCGGCATCGCCATGGACGATGATCGGGACTACCTTGTCTCCGCGATAATCACGTCGACGATCCTGACGGGCACGGACGGACCCCTCAACCACTGGCCCGACAATCTCCAGATGCGAGGGATTGAACGCAAGGGCGAGGTGCATCTCGCCACCGGGTGTCATCAGATTGGTCGAAAAGCCCTGATGGTATTTGACGTCGCCGGTTTCCTGAACGTCATCTACTTCTGGCATTTTGCCATCAAATTCATCGAAGAGATCCCAGGGATCCTTGCCCAGGATGTTGACGAGCACATTCAGGCGACCGCGATGAGTCATGCCCAGCACCGTCTCGATCACGCCGTGTGAACCGAGCCTCTGCAGCATCTCATGGAGCATCGGAATGAAACTTTCCCCGCCTTCCAAACCGAAACGCTTGGTACCCGGGTAGCGGCCGTGCAGGTATTTTTCCAGGCCTTCCGCCGCCGTCAGACGTTCGAGAATCGTCAGTTTTTCGGCGTTGGTGTACGCAGGATGTGCGCGTACGCTTTCCAGCCGCTCCTGCACCCACAGCTGCTCCCCAGCATCGACGATGTGCATGTACTCAAAACCGATCGAGCTGCTGTAAGTTCGCTCCAGAGCATCGACGAGATCACGCAACTTCGCCGTTCCCTCGCCGTAGTGAAACGTGCCGGTGTGATACGTCTCATCGAGATCGGCCGGCGACAAATGATGGTACGCCAGATCGAGGATGGGCGAAGGTGGCCGCTCCATCATCTCCAGCGGATCGATATTGGCCTTCTTGTGGCCACGATGACGGTAGGCAGAAATGAGGTCCTGCACGCGCATCTGCTTCTGCTCATGCGCGTTTTGCACGAGTGTGCTTTCCCGCTCGGGCCGTGCCTTGAGACGGTTGCGGCCGAGGCGCTCGAAATGCTGAATGATCGTGCCATGCGGAACATCGCCCTGGGTCACGCCTTCGAGCTGCGGCAATTCGTCGAAGTAGTCGCGCCACTGCTCGGGCACGCTGGCGGGATCATCCAGAAACGATTCATACAACGCTTCGATGTAGGCGACATTGTTCCCTGCAAGATGGGAACTGCTCTGCATTCGTTCGAGAAATGACTCAGCCATTACGACTCTCGGGTTGAGATTGATTTGATGACAGCGACAGCCGCCGGGGTCCCCGACAGTGCTAGTGCTCTGTCTACCCTAGGTCCCCTGGTGCAGCAGCATGGTGCGAATCTTGCCGATCGCTCGCGTCGGATTCAATCCCTTGGGGCACACGCTGACACAGTTCATGATGCCGCGGCAGCGAAACACGCTGAAGGGGTCGTCCAGGTTTGACAACCTCTCTGCGGTGGCGGTATCGCGGCTGTCTGCGAGAAAGCGGTATGCCTGCAACAAGCCTGCCGGACCGATGAACTTGTCGGGATTCCACCAGAATGACGGGCACGCAGTCGAACAGCACGCACACAGGATGCATTCATAGAGACCATCGAGCTTTGCGCGATCTTCTGGAGACTGCAATCGTTCAATGGCAGGTGGCGGCTTGTCGTTGATGAGAAATGGCGAGATCTTCTCGTACTGCGAATAAAACTGGCTCATATCGACCACGAGATCCCGCACGACCGGCAGGCCCGGCAGGGGTCGCAGGATGAGCTTGCCGCGTTTAACAACCTCCGAGACCGGAGTTATACAGGCAAGTCCGTTCTTGCCGTTCATGTTGATGCCGTCGGAACCGCAGACCCCCTCACGGCAGGACCGGCGATACGACAAGCTCGGATCCTGTGCCTTGAGCAGCTCCAGAACATCGAGCACCATCAGATCTTTGCCCGGCGGCATCTCGAACGTCATCTCCCGCATTGCGGGCACTTCGTCCTGATCCGGGTCAAACCGATAAATACTTACCTGCATATGACTCTATCCTCTAGTACTTACGCTCTGTGGGTTCGAAGGTCGGTACGGTCACCGGCGAAAAATTTACGGCTCGCTTGGTCACTCGTTTGCCCACGGGGTGATACAGGCTGTGACATAACCAGTTCTCATCGTCTCTGGACTGGTAGTCATCACGGGCGTGCGCGCCGCGGCTCTCCTTACGGATCTCTGCCGCCACGGCCGTGGCTTCGGCCACCTCCAGCAGGTTGTCGAGTTCCAGCGCTTCCATGCGGGCCGTATTGAATACCTGACTCTTGTCTGGCAGATGCGCCCGGCTGATTCGCTCTCTGAGATCTGCCAGTTGGCTGATACCCGTTTGCATATGGGCTTCGGTGCGGAACACGCCAAAACTGTTCTGCATGATTGTCTGCAGCTCTTTTCTGAGATCTGCGACGGCTTCGCCGTCGCTGGATTCGTTCCAACGCGCGAGGCGTGCCTCTGCACGATCGATGTCGGATTCGCTGGCTTCGCGATAGCTCACGCCCTGACGGATGGCTTGCTCGATTTCCATGCCGGCCGCGCGACCAAAGACGATCAGGTCGAGCAGCGAATTGCCGCCAAGCCTGTTTGCGCCGTGCACAGAAACACAGGCCGCTTCACCCACCGCATAGAGCCCGGCAACCTCCTGATCTTCACCCGCGTCGTTCTGCGTCAGAGCTTGCCCATGCACACCGGTAGGCGTGCCGCCCATCATGTAGTGACAGGTCGGAATCACCGGAATCGGCTCGACCATCGGATCGACATGAGCATAGGTCCTCGCAAGCTCCATAACGCCCGGTAGCCGGTTGTTCAGAACATCCTCCCCCAAATGGTCGAGTTTCAACAGGATATGATCCGCATCAGGGCCGACCCCGCGACCTTCTATAATTTCGATGATCATCGAACGTGCAACGACATCCCGCCCGGCGAGATCTTTGGCCGTGGGCGCATAGCGCTCCATGAAACGCTCGCCATCCTTGTTGATGAGATAGCCGCCCTCGCCGCGGCAACCCTCTGTCACCAGAATGCCCGCGCCATGAATGCCCGTGGGATGAAACTGCCACATCTCCATGTCCTGCAGCGGTAGGCCCGCACGCAGCGCCATACCGGCACCGTCACCGGTACACGTGTGAGCGTTCGTGGTGCTGGCGTAGATGCGCCCCGACCCACCGGTGGCAAGCACCGTCGCTTTCGAGTTGATAAAGACGACTTCGCCGCTTTCGAGCTCAATGGCGATGATTCCGACCACCGCGCCATCCTGATTGGTCACCAGATCGACGGCGAACCACTCGCTGAGGAAAGTGGTCTTTGCGCGGATATTGGCCTGATAGAGTGTGTGCAACAACGCATGCCCCGTCCTATCCGCGGCTGCACAGGTCCGCGCCGCCTGCCCGCCTTTGCCATAATTCTTGGACTGACCACCAAAGGGACGCTGATAGATACGGCCGGATTCCGTGCGAGAAAACGGCATTCCCATGTGCTCGAGCTCGAACACGGCCTGCGGCCCCTCGCTGCACAGGTACTCGATTGCGTCCTGATCGCCGATGTAGTCGGAACCTTTGACGGTGTCGTACATGTGCCAGCGCCAATCATCGTCGGGGTCGTCGCTGCCAATTGCGCACGTGATTCCACCCTGAGCCGAAACCGTGTGCGAGCGCGTGGGAAATACTTTTGAGATAACGGCCGTCTTGAGCCCGGACTCTGCCAGCTGCAGGGAAGCCCGCAGGCCGGCGCCGCCGCCACCGACAATGACGCCGTCGAAATCCATCTTCCGAATTCTGGTCATGGTGTTAGAGACTCCAAAACAGCTGTAGCGCCCACACTACATAGACAAAAAGAAACATCAGACAGCCCGCCTGGTATCCCAGGCGAAAGGCCGTTGCATGAGTACCGAAATAATGCGGACGGATGTAGTCGGTGCCTATTGTCCACATCCCGATCCAGGCATGGGCGGCGGTCGATAACACCATCAGCGTGCTGAACAGCACCATGGCGGTGGAGCCGAAGTAGGCAACCAACTTTGCATGGGTCATGCCTGGGTTCGCGAGAAAAAATCCAACGACACAAAACGTGTAAACCGCCATGACGACGGCGCTGACACGCTGCACAATAAAATCAGAAAGCCCGCTGCGTGTCAGACTGGTGACATTCGTTACCATATCCAGACCCCTAAAGCGGCCGTCAGAATCGCGGAGATGATGAAGACAGCGATTGAACTCGCAGTCGCCGCTTCGAACGAATCACCGATGTGAAAATCCAGCAGCATGTGTTTTATGCCGGCGACCAGGTGATAGGTAAGCAGCGCGAGGACCGTGAGCATGACGAGCTTAGGCAGTGGCTGGCTCATGACCGACTGCGCATCCATGAAGCCAGTGGCGGAGCGCAAAGCCAGGTCCAGCATCCACAGCAGAAACCCGATGCCAACGAACAGGATGACCCCGGTTACTCGATGCAGGATCGAGGCGATCGCGGGAATCGGCCAGCCAAACTGGGTCAGAGACAGATAGACAGGTCGTTGTTTGTTCATGGCGTCACATCACCTGGTTGTCTTTGTTTTGATTCTTCTTCTTCCCGGCAAGGCCGTCAACGCGCCCTCGCTATACCTCGATTGCGACAATCAATCCGTATCCTTTGGGGTCCGCGCCGTCCGCCAATGCCGCTAGCTCGACTACGCCAGGTTCACTGCGCCACGTTCACTTATGCTGCTTTCACCGCCGCCACTACCGCGTTCACTGCTCAGCGCCGTTGAGGCAGCGGTCCGTTCCCCACCCAGGGACCACGATTTTAGTCCGCTCGCCGGGGAATTGCCAAGCTGAACCCCTGGCAGACTCTCCGAATTGACATCGAGCGCGACCGTTTATAGGCTCAGCGGCCTATTCCAATGAAGCCAGGGCACGGATCCTGGCAGATCAAACGCTCAGCGGAGGATGCATGGCAGATAAGCCGGCTAGAACGGCCCAACTTACCATCGACGGCAAATGTATAGAATTACCTATATTAAGCGGTGAACTCGGACCCGACGTCATCGATGTCGGCAAGCTGACCGCAGAGGGCTATTTCACCTACGATCCCGGATTTGTCTCTACCGCGGCTTGTGACTCGGAAATCACCTACATCGACGGGGACGCCGGCGTTCTGCTGCATCGCGGCTACCCGATCGAGCAGCTCGCAGAGCACTCCGAGTACCTGGAGGTTTGTTACCTTCTGCTCAATGGTGAACTCCCGAGCGCCGAGGAAAAGCAGCGTTTCGACAGCACGATCAAGCATCACACGATGGTGCATGAGCAATTTGCGAATTTCTTTCGCGGATTCCGCCGCGATGCTCACCCGATGGCTATCATGTGTGGCGTAACCGGCGCCCTGTCGGCGTTTTATCACGACTCTCTGGACATCGATAACCTCGAACACCGAGTGGTCACCGCGCATCGGCTGATTGCGAAGATGCCGACGCTTGCGGCGATGAGTTACAAGTACTCGCAGGGTGAACCTTTCATATATCCGCGAAATGAGCTGAGCTATGCGGAGAACTTTCTGCATATGATGTTCGCGACCCCCTGCGAGGACTACAGGGTCAATCCCGTAATTGCCAAGGCGATGGACCGTATCTTCCTGCTGCATGCGGATCACGAACAAAACGCCTCCACTTCCACCGTGCGCATGGCCGGATCGACCGGTGCCAACCCGTTTGCCTGCATCGCCGCTGGGATCGCAGCACTCTGGGGGCCCGCACACGGTGGCGCGAACGAGGCCGTGCTCAATATGATCGACGAAATCGGTGATGAAAAGAACATAGACAAATACGTCAAAAGAGCCAAAGACAAGGACGATCCCTTCCGGATCATGGGATTCGGTCACCGGGTGTACAAAAACTATGACCCACGCGCGAAGGTCATGCAGCAGACGTGCCGCGAAGTGCTCGACGAGCTGGGCGTGGTGGACAACCCGACCCTGAGGATTGCCCAGCGCCTGGAGAAGATTGCACTGGAAGATGACTATTTCGTCGAGAAAAAGCTCTATCCAAACGTCGACTTTTACTCAGGCATCATTCTCAAGGCGATCGGCATCCCAACCGAGATGTTCACCGTGATATTCGCAACCGGCCGGACACCCGGCTGGATCGCCCACTGGAACGAGATGATCAGCGGGCCGTACAAGATCGGCCGCCCACGACAACTCTACAAGGGAGCTGCGCGGCGCGATTATGTGCCGATCGACAAGCGCTGAGGCTCCCTGGCAGTTTGTTACGCAAAAGCCCGGCGTGAACCGGGCTTTTTAGTGCCTCGCCCTCTGCGTGCAGCGCGGGACTCCGAGCGCCACCAGATACGGTAAACTTTTGCCTCGATGGCAGTTGGATCTTGTGGGGGATCTATTTTAAATGAGTAATTTCAACGGCCTAGGGCTACATCTTGGCAACATTTCTGTGTTGTCATCGGCCCAGTCCCGCGCCATCAGTCCGGAAAACTTCACCGGGGCGAAAGGCGCTGGCGGCGCGGCGACAAAAGGCACGGGGGCGAAGGCCGCGCGCGATCTGGGCCCGGGTTGGAAGATCTCGCCTTCGGTAACGATCGAGCCGGGCGCAACCTTCGAGTTGGCCAATATTACGGGCAGCGGCGCCATCCAGCAGATCTGGCTCACCCCCACCGGCAACTGGCGCCAGCAGATCCTGCGCGCGTACTGGGACGAACATCAGGCTGCTTCGATCGAGTGCCCGCTGGCAGACTTTTTCGGCATGGGCTGGTGTGAATATGCGCCGCTTAACTCGCAGGCGATCTGTGTCAATCCGGGCAGCGGCTTCAACAGCTACTGGGAGATGCCTTTTCGCCGCCACGCCAGAATGACGCTGGAGAACCTGAGCGCCGAAACTGTCACTCTCTATTACCAGATAAACTATGCGCTGACGGACGTGGAAGCCGACCGGGGTTACTTTCACGCCCATTTCCGGCGCGTCAATCCACTGGCGTACGGCGCCGTCCATACCCTGCTCGAGACCGCGGGCGAGGGCCACTATGTGGGCACCTACATGGCCTGGGGTTCCAATAACAAAGGCTGGTGGGGCGAAGGTGAGGCCAAGTTCTACATCGATGACGATGGCGAATTCCCAACAATCTGCGGCACCGGCACGGAAGATTATTTCTGCGGTTCCTACTGCTTCCTGGCACAGGACAAGAAGCAGGGTTATGAGGTTTTCTCCACACCCTACGCGGGTCTGCATCAGGTCATCGCGCCGACTCCAGGTTTCGCAAGTCAGCAGCGATTCGGCATGTATCGCTGGCACATTCCCGATCCCGTGCGATTCTCGAATCGCCTCAAGGTCACCATGCAGGCGCTGGGCTGGCGCAGTGGCCGACGCTACCTGCCGCTGCAGGATGACATCGCGTCCGTCGCCTTGTGGTATCAGCGCGAACCCGCCGCCGAAATGCCCGCATTGCCCGACGCGGACGGCCTCGAGGTGATCTGATGGCGAATTTTCGCGACCTGCCCAGCATCGATCGTTTGTTGCAATCGCCCGCGCTCAAAGCGCTGACGCGGATCCATGGCATGGAACTCGTCAAACGGGAACTGCGCACGATGCAGGACGCCTGGCGCTCGAGCGGAGACCTGCCGGACTGGGTGGCGGACGAGGCGGCCTACGCCGAGTCCGTCGGCTCGCGCCTCGCAAGGCACGGCTATCAGCCGGTGTTCAATCTCACGGGCACCATCATTCACACGAATCTTGGTCGCGCCCTTCTCAGCGCAGACACACTCAATGAGATCGCAGCCCTCGTGACACGCCCGATGAATCTCGAGTACGACCTGACTACGGGAAAACGCGGTGATCGCGACAAGGTTGTCGAAGAACGTCTGCAACTGCTCACCGGCGCCGAAGCCGCCACCGTCGTGAATAACGGCGCAGCCGCCCTCATGCTGGTTCTGAACACCCTTGCGCTGGGCGCTGAAGTCACCGTTTCCCGCGGTGAACTCATCGAAATCGGTGGCAGTTTCCGACTGCCGGACATCATGTATCGATCGGGCTGCCAGCTGCGGGAGGTCGGTACCACCAACCGCACTCATCTGCAGGACTATCAGGCGGCAATCGGCGCGATGACGCGTCTGTTGTTGAAAGTCCACCCAAGCAACTACCACATCAGCGGCTTCACCAGTGATGTGGGGGTCCGGGAGTTGGCGGAACTCGCTCATTCGAACGACCTGCCGATGTGCGTAGATCTCGGCAGCGGGACGCTCATCGATCTCACAAAATGGAACCTGCCCTACGAACCGACCCCGCAGGATGTTCTCAACCAGGGTGCCGATCTGGTTACGTTCAGCGGTGACAAACTGCTCGGTTCCGTGCAGGCAGGCATCATCGTCGGCAAGACTGAATTCATCGAGCAGCTCAAGCACAATCCGATGAAACGTGCCTTGCGTCCCGACAAGCTCACTCTGGCTTATCTCGATCGGACGTTGGCGCTCTATGAAAACCCGGATGACCTCGCGCAGAAAATCCCGTTGCTGAAGACGCTTACCACGCCACTGGCGGAACTCGAAGCGCGCGCTCAGATCGTCAAAGGCCAACTGCAAAGCGTACTGCCGGAATTTTCGATTGAGATCGTTGCCGCCCGTTGTCAGATCGGCAGCGGTTCACTGCCCGATCAGACGATCGAAAGCTGTGCGGTTACGTTGTGCCATGAAAATGACGCCGAGGTGCGCGATCTCGCAGAACGCCTGCGCGGATTGCCGGTGCCGGTGATCGGGCGAATCCAGCAGGATCGGCTGTGGCTCGACATGCGTGGCGCGGACCTTACCGGCGAACTGACGGCAAATCTCAGCAATCTCGGGCAACCATGATCGTCACCCTGGCCGGTCACGTGGATCATGGCAAAACAAGCCTGGTGCGTGCGCTCACCGGAGAAGACACCGATCGCCTGGCCGAAGAGAAACGCCGCGGCTTGACGATCGATCTGGGTTTCGCCTATCTCGTCGCCGATGGGCTGACGCTGGGTTTTGTCGACGTGCCCGGACATCACAAGTTCATCCACAACATGGTTGCGGGCGTGGCCGCCATGCAACATGCGTTGCTCGTCATCGCCGCCGACGACGGCCCGATGCCGCAAAGCCGCGAGCATCTGCAGATACTGGAGTTGCTTGGAATCAGCCACGGTGTGATCGCACTGACCAAGTGCGACCGGGCGAGCGCGGAGCGCCAGGAAGAAGCCCGGCGGGAAATTCGTCAGCTGACGGCGAACACGTTTCTGGCAGACGCACCCATCATCGCAACATCCATAACAAATTCGACAACGGCGGAAGCTGGCATTGCTGAACTCAAAACCCGCCTGCTCCAGGCAGCGGCCGAGCATGCCACGGCGACGTCTACGACTGCGTTGTTCCGCATGGCCATCGACCGGGCATTTACCGTAAAAGGCGCCGGCGTGGTCGTCACGGGGACCGTACACGCGGGGACGCTCAACGTGGATGAGGTTCTACATCTCTTTCCATCTGGCCAGGCGGTGCGGGTCAAAGGTGTGCGGGTGCAGAGCCAGGAATCGATGACCGCAACACTCGGCGACCGCTGCGCACTCAATCTCGCTGGCGTTGCTATCGAAGCGCTTGCACGTGGCCAATGGTTGGCCGCTTCAAGAGATCCGGGCAGCAATCAGTTCTCGGTGCAGCTGAAGGTCCTGGCGGACTTCCCAAGGCAGATCAGGCACTGGCTTCCCGTTCATGTGTATCACGCCACTTCTCACACCACCGGCAGATTGGCTTTGCTGAGCGACGCGCGAATAGACGCAGGCGGCGAAGCACTCGTCGAGCTCGTCACCGACTTGCCACTTTTAGTGAAACGTGGCGACAGAATCATCCTGCGCGACCAGAGTCTCGATCGCACGCTCGGTGGTGGCGCGGTGGTCACCACTCAAGCCCTGCCCGGCAGGCGGCGTGAGCCACAGCGGCTGCGACGAATTGACGCCGACAGGGTCACCGACGCCGCCGATGCGTTCGTCAGACACCTGCGTCTTGGCGGTGTCGATCTCAACGCGTTTTCCGCAAACTGGAGCCTTGACGAGCAAGCCGTTCGAGAGCTTGTTGAAACAAACAGCTGCATGGTCATCGATGGCTTCGCTCTCGAGATCGAACAATGGCAACAGTGGTCGCAGGACCTGGTCGCCGAAGTAACCGACAGGCATCGTGCGGATCCAACGTTGCAGGGATTGAAGGTGAGCGATCTCGCAACCAGCATCCCGGGCGATTTTCTACTGCTTGCGCTGAATGAACTGGCGAAAACGCAGAAGCTCGTGCAGCGAGCCGGCCGCTACATGCCGGCGGCTCACGAAGTGAATTTGAGCCCCGCTGAGGCGCAAATGCTCTCGCAGATCCGCTCACACCTCGAGCAGGCACAACCGCCCAGTCTAGGCGATCTGAGCAAACTGATGCACATACCGATTCCACAACTCGCCAAAAGCCTGCAGCAACTGGTCAGTAAAAAGCAGCTCGTGCGCATCAGCGACAATCGTTACTACCTGCCCACTTACGTCGAACAACTGGCACGGTTGGCGATCGAGTTGGGTGAGCAAGCACCCTTTACTGTCAGGCAGTACCGGGATGCCGCTGAGATCGGCCGCAATGTGGCAATTGACATGCTCGAGTATTTTGACGGCCGGGGATTCACGAGACGCACGGGCGACACTCGAGTTGTCGCTGGAGACTTCGCTCGCATCAAGGCCTGATGCTAAACTG
>Ga0114949_10001255_pt1 | contig 15269 bp, 12 predicted proteins | sample N074metaG_FD_83505 | JGI IMG/M metagenome (GOLD analysis project Ga0114949, IMG submission 83505) | Deep subsurface microbial communities from Kermadec Trench to uncover new lineages of life (NeLLi) - N074 metaG | ecosystem: Environmental > Aquatic > Marine > Ocean trench > Sediment | place... | reverse complement strand
CCAAGTCCATGGCCGTGGAGTTCGCGCCGGACAAGATCCGGGTCAACGCGCTCTGCCCGGTGGTCGGCGAGACCGCCATGCTGGAAACCTTTCTGGGGGTGCCCGACACCCCGGAGAACCGGGCCAAGTTCATGGCCACGATCCCGCTGGGCCGTTTCTCCACCCCCAGGGACGTGGCCAACGCCGCGCTCTATCTGGCCTCCGACGAGGCGGATTTCATCACCGGTCTCTGCCTGGAGGTGGACGGCGGGCGCTGCGTCTGAGGCGAAGCGTCCAAAGCCCAGCAAAAAGGCCCGGGACAACGCCCGGGCCTTTTCGGTTGTTATGCTCGGCGGCGTTAGTTGCGCATGATGCCGAGGATGCTCAGGATGTAGACGAAGAGCGTGATGAAGGCGCCGTACAGCATGAAGGCGCCGAAGATCGCCTTGCGCGTCGTCACGTCGCTGCCATCCGACTCGTAGTACCAGTTCTTGATCATCTGGGTCTGGTAGGCGGTCAGCCCCGAGAACACCAGGACCACGCCCACCGAGAGCAACAGCTGGAAGCCCATGCTCTGGACGAAGAAGACGTTGATCAAGAGGGCGATCAGGATGCCGATGGTGGCCATGGAGAGGAACGCCCCCATGGGCCCCAGGTTCTTCTTGGTGGTGTAGCCCAAGAGGCTCATGCCGGCGAAGGTGCCCGCCGTGATGAAGAAGGCGCGCGGCACCAGCATGGGGTCGATGGCGGCGTAGTAGAGCAGCATCGGGCCGATCAGCGCGCCCCACAGGCCGGCATAGACCCAGAAACACGCTTGGGCGGCGACGATCGACTTGCTCATCATGATCTTGGGCGCGAACCACCCCAGGCCCAGGATGCCGATGAAGAACAGCCAGAACGTCGACCCGACTGTGTTCACCAGCGCCGGGCTCGATGCCACCAGCAAGGCGATCGCGCCCGTGAAGGCCACGCCCAGGGACATGTAGTTGTACACCCGCAGCATGTAGCTGCGCAGACCCACATCGATCTGCGCCTGCGCGGCTTGGCTGCGGTTCATGTATCTGCGGTCACTGATCGCCATAGCAAACCTCTCTCGTGACACCGGAATGAATTGCTCCCCTCATATTGGCCCATCCGCGCAAGGAATCAATACGCTTTCACCCGCCCCATCGCGCGATTTTCATGACAAAACGTTCATTTCAACCGGATCGTTGCCGATCAAGGGCTTGGCAGGCGCAGACCGTCCAGCTTTTGGGATCGTTCCGGGAATGTTGGACAGTTTGCCATTACCGGTCGGGAGCCGGCGCGTCGCCGTGTTCAAGCCAGTGTCGCGCTTCGGATGAAAGTAGCTGCTCCATCCTTTGGTCATAGGCTCTCAGGTCCTCCGCGGTGAGTCGGCCTTCCCATTTTCGACCCGAACCGCTGTCGAAGAACCCAGCATCGTTTTTCCAAACGCCTTGGCCAGCATAAGGCGTGAAACGATGTGCGTTGGATTTCATGCTTTCGAAGGATGTGGCAGCGACAATGGCTGCGATGGTTTCGGGCGGACGAGGGGTGCCGATATGCATGCCGATTCGCGCGACTGCGTCTTCTGGGTCCCGCTGCATATCGGCATAGTGGAGGATCAGCACATTTTCCCTTTGCGCCAATCGGCTTGCCTCGTAGTGGTGGACGATGGCCTCAAGGCTCGGCATATCGAGGTCCCCGCCTTCCAGTCCGCCGTTCAGAAAGTGTCGAAAGCCTGCGCTCTGGTCTTCGGGGAACAAGGCTTTCAGCGGGGATTCGACGGCATTCGAGATGAAATTTCGCATCGAGACATGCACGTCAATCGGATGCCGGTAGACCATTATGTAGCTGACATCATGCCAGTTGGGCAGGCCGTCCAGGGGCGTATGCGTCTTCATGCAGCGACGTCCGGACTGCATGTCGAGTTCCGATAAAACGTCTTCGATTGGCCGGAGCTTGTGATCGACCCAGGGCGAAGGTGTGCCGTTGGCAATATCGACGCCATCGGTCCCGGCGATCAACATGGCGACGATGGCCTGACTCCAGGTCGTGCCGGATTTCATGGGCGTGCAGACCACAACATCACCGGGACGATGCCGAAGTCCGCTCCAGCGCGTAGAGTCAGTGATTGGTCCGGTATATTTGCGCAGCCGTTCGGGCAACGGCTCGTCCATCGCGTCCCCCGTATTCACCCACGCTATCTTAAGCCTTTTGCAATTTCCTGCGCATCCTTTGCATTGGGAGGCGCAACGACCGGTTCTGTTAAGGATTCTCAGACACCCAGACGTACTCGAGCTTCGGACGAAAATGCCGGGGTTTCTGCCGCCGATGAGGATTTTAGGAACGACAATTTTTCCTAAACGAAAATCTGTAACCCCAAAATGCCTCCCCCTTGTGTTACCGTTGTCGGCGATTGGGAGGAGCCATCTGGGGAATCCTGGCGCAAAAAGATCAGGAGCTGAGGGTGTTCCCCGTGGCCGCCCGTGTCCGTGAATCCTCGGACCTGGACTGCCGCGAGACGGCTGCTACAAGACACGATCAGACCAGAGCGCACAAAGAACCGCACATGACCCAGGAATTGGCCGACACCGAAACGGGCGCGGGATCGAATTTGAAGGCGTTGCGCCTGTCGTTGCTGTTCTGCCTGGGGCTGTCGGGTCCGGCCCTGGCACAAGATGACGCAGAGCCCTATGGCCCGGCGACGCCGGCCCACGCCGCCAATGACTACGACGAGGCCGGCAAGCTGCTCGAACGCATCCGGGCGCGCGTGGACAAGATGAGCGCGAGCGCAAAGGACTCCGACGCGGCGATGGCGTTCCTGACCGAACAGGTCGAGGCGGCGGTCCGCGTGCTCTCGAGCCGGGAGACGGAAATCTCGGCCTTGCGCGGCAACGCGTCCGGCTTGTCGGACGAGTTGAAAGCCGTCGCCGCGACGCGCGACGAGCTACGCTTCCAGGTCATCCGCCTGAGCGAGGAGAAGGACGAGATCTTTAAACGGCTCGAAGCACAGGTTCGCGAACTCGCAAGCCTGCTGTCCCTGGAGCACGAGACGACGGCCAGCCTGCGTATGAGTATCGAAGATCGTTCCGCCGAACTGCGCGCCAGTTTGGATGAGCGCGACCGGATCGCCAACGATCTCGGCAACATTCAGGGTGTGCTTGTCGACCGACGGAAAGAGTCCGAGGCGCGACGACACCGTATGGCGGCGTTGGAGCAAGACGTCGCCGAATTGCGCGACGGGCGCGCGGAGATCGACTCCCGCCTGGCGGCCAAGACCGCGGCGCTCGAGACCACCCAGGCCTCGCTCGAGCAGTCCCGCACCCGGAACCGCGCCATCGATGGCGAGCTGATCGTGGCCGGTGCCGGGATGGCGGCGCTGACCCGTCAACTCGCAGCACTCCGCGCGCAGATCGCCGCCTTGAGCGGATTGCTGGACGCCTCGGAAGGCGACAACAAGGAACAGCAGGACGTCATCGCCGATCTCGGACGCCGGCTCAACCTGGCGCTCGCGAGCAAGGTGCGTGAGCTTGCCAAGTACCGCTCCGAATTCCTCGGCCGGTTGCGCGAGGTTCTGGGCGAGCGCTCGGACGTGCGCATCGTCGGCGATCGCTTCGTGTTTCAATCCGAGGTCCTGTTCCGCACCGGCGAGGCCGATCTCGAGGCGCCCGGGCGCGAACAGCTCCGTCATCTCGCCGAGTCGCTCCAACAGATCGCCGACACGATCCCGCGCGATATCGATTGGGTCTTGCGCATCGACGGCCACACCGACGAGCGGTCGATCCAGACCCCGCGCTTTCCTTCAAACTGGGAGCTGTCGACGGCGCGCGCCATCTCGGTGGTCAGGTTCCTCATCGAGCAAGGCGTGCCCGCCAGCCGCCTGATGGCCGCCGGCTTCGCTCATTTCCGGCCCCTGGTTCCGGGGCGCGACGACGCCGCCTTCCGGCGCAATCGGCGCATCGAGTTCAGACTGACCGCAAAATAGGCCCGGTCGCCGGTTGGGTTCACCGCTCGGTGCCCGGATCGAGGCTGGTCGTCTAGGCGCAAACTGAGCTTAAGGTCACTCTCGGGATCAGCTACGCCGCTATCCAGAACCTCCGATTATTTCGCGCCTCGGGGCGTCAGAAAGCATGCGGTAAATTTTGTTCATGGCTTGGATTGACCCTCACGGCCAGGTCCACGCGTCGTGCTGTCCAGCCCGAGAGCCTCAAGCACAGTCTCCGGGAACAAATCGTAACGCGGCAGACCGTCATTATTCGTTGCGCAGGAGGGGGGCCGCCTTGTGGGACAAAGCTTGCCAGGTGCCGACGAAGCCGAGCGCCAGGGTGACCACGGCGGCCAGGAGCGCGGTCAGGAAGACGGCGCCCGGCAGGAAAATGAAGGGCATGTGCATGACCTGGGTCAGCACCAGAAAAGCGGCCAGGGTGCCGATCGCGGCGGCCAGGGCGGCGGTGGCCAGGCCCAGGAGGCCGTATTCCATCAAGAACGCCTGGCCGATGACCCAGCGCGTCGCGCCCAGGACCTTGAGCACCACCGCGTCGTAGACCCGGCGCCGATGGCCGGCGGCGACCGCGCCGGCCAGCACCAGCACGCCAGACACCAGGGCCACGCTGGCGGTGGTGCGCATGGCGATCGCCAGACGGCCGATGATCTCGCCCACGGTCTCCAGGGCCTCCTTGACCCGGATCGAGGAGACGTTGGTGAAGCGGTCGGTGACCAGGCGTTCGAGCGCGTCTTCCACGGCGGGCTCGGCGCGCACGGTGGCGATGTGGCTCTGGGGCGCGGCCTCCAGCAGGCCCGGCGAGAACACCATGACGAAGTTGATCGACAGGCTGGCCCAGTTGATCAGGCGCAGGTTGGCGATGGTCACCTGGAAATCGCGGCCGAGCACGTTGATGGTGAGGCTGTCGCCCACCTTCAGGCCGAGCAGCCGGCCCACCTCGTCGTCCAGAGAAACCAGGGGGTCGCCGTCATAGTCCTCGGGCCACCACTGGCCGGCGGTGAGCTCGGCGCCCTCGATCGGCTTGGCCGACCAGGTCAGCCCCCGGTCGCCCCGGAACACCCATTCGATCTGGTCCGGGATCTCCATCTCTGACGGGGGCGTGCCGTTGACCGCGACGATCCGGCCCCGCAGCATGGGCACCCGGCGCACCTCGCGCACCCCCGCCTGGGCGCTCACCAGCCGATCGAAGGCCTCGGCCTGATCGGCCTGGATGCCGATGAAATAGAACCCCGGCGCCTCCCGGGGCAGGGTCTGGTTGACCTGCCGGGACAGATTGCCCTCCACCAGGGCCAGGGCCACCAACACCGTGATGCCGAGGCCCAGGGACATGACCACGCTGCCGGTCGGCGCGCCGGGCCGGTGCAGGTTGGCGATCGCCAGGCGCAGGCCGGCGTGGCGCGGCCGCGGCACCCGGCGGGCCAGGGCGATCAGCCCCGCGCCGGCCAGGCGGAACACCCCCAGGGCGGCCACGGACCCGGCCACGAAGTAGGCCGCCAGCCGGCCGTCGCTGGCGTTCCAGATCGCCAGGGCCCCCAGCAGCAGGGCAGAGAGCGCGATCCCGGCGAGGGTGCGCCAGCCGATGTGGCCGTGGGCCGGCGCCACCTTGTCCCGGAACAGGCTGGCGGCCGGCACGCTCTGGGCCCGGGCGATGGGCCAGAGCGAGAACGCCAGGGTGGTGAGCAGGCCGAAGGCCGCGCCCACCGCGAGCGGCATGGGGTAGACGCCGCCCAGGGTGCGCCAGCCGAGCTGATCGCCCAGAACCGCGCCCACCACCAAGGGGGCGAGCCCGCCCGCGGTCAAGCCCACCGCGATCCCCAGGAGCGACAGGCAGAGGATCTGGGTGAGATAGACCCGGAAGATCAAGCGACCGGAGGCGCCGATGCATTTCAGGGTGGCGATGGTCGCGGTCTTGCCGTCCAGGTAGCTGCGCACCGCATTGCCGATGCCGACCCCGCCCACCAGCAGGGAGGCCAAGCCCACCAGGGTCAGGAACAGGGTGACCCGCTCGATGAAGCGGCGCACGCCCGGACTGGCTTCCCGGAAGTCGCGAACCTGCCAACCGGCCTCGGGAAAGGCGTCGTCGAGCTCCTGGCGCACGGCCAGGACGTCGGCCGACTCGGGCAGGCGCAGACGATAATGATAGTGGGCCAGGCTGCCCGGTTGCAGAAGCTGGGTATCCGCCAGACTGTCGAAGGCCACCATGACCCGGGGACCCAGCGCGAAGATCCGGTTGGTCCGGTCGGGTTCGCGCTCCAACACCGTGCGCACCCGGTAATTGGTGTCGCCGACCTGCAAGAGGTCGCCCACGGCCAGGTCCAGCCGGCGCAGCAAGCTGTCCTCGACCGCCGCGCCCCAGGTCCCCTCGGCAAAAGCCAGGGCCTCCGACAAGGGCACCGGCGGCGCCAGGATGGTCTCGCCGTAGAGCGGGTAAAGACCGTCGACCGCGCGCAGCTCGACCAGCTTGCGGGGCGCCTCCGGTCCGGTCCCGCGCGCCATGGTCCGCATCCCGGCGATGGTGGAGACCTGGCCATGGTCTTGCATCCAGGCCAGTTGCTCGGCCGTCGCCTCCCGGTGGTTCAGGCGCACGTCCGGATCGCCGCCCAGCAGGACCCGCCCGTCGGCGCGCAAGCCCGCCATCATGGCCTCGGACACCGAGCCCACGCCGGAGATCGCGGCCACGCCCAGGGCCAGGCACGCCAGGAACACGCGGAACCCCGTGAGCCCGCCGCGCAGCTCGCGCCGGGCCAGGCGGAGCGCCAGGAAGAAGCGGCCCCACTGATAGCCCGCGCTCAAGGCCCAGCGCTCTCGTCCGGGTCAAGGATGCGGCCGTCGATCAGGTGCACGGTGCGCGCACAGCGCGCGGCCAGGCCCGGATCGTGGGTGATCAGCACCAGGGTGGTGCCATGGCTGCGCTGCAGGTCGAACAAGAGGTCGATCACGTGGCCGCCGGTCGCGCCATCCAAATTACCGGTCGGCTCGTCGGCCAGCAGCAGGTCGGGCTCCGGCGCGAAGGCCCGGGCCAGGGCGACGCGCTGCTGCTCGCCGCCGGAGAGCTGACCGGGATAGTGGGTCAGCCGGTGGTCCAGGCCGACCTGATCGAGACAGGCCTGGGCCCGCTCGAAGGCGTCGGCGCGCCCGGCCAGCTCCAAGGGCACGGCCACGTTCTCCAAGGCGGTCATGGTCGGAATCAAGTGGAAGTCCTGGAACACGATGCCGATCGTGTCCCGGCGGAAGCGGGCGAGCCCGTCCTCGGTCTTGGTGCCCAGATCGGCGCCCCCCACCACCACCGTGCCGCCGGTGGCCTGTTCCAGCCCGGCCACGATCATCATCATGGACGACTTGCCGGAGCCCGACGGCCCGACCACGCTCAGGGTCTCGCCCCGGGTCACCTCCAGATCCAGGCCGCGCAGGATGTGGACCGGGCCCGCCGCCGAGGGCAGGGTCAGCTCCAGCCGGTCGAGCCGGATCATGGCGTGATTGTCGGTTGTGGTCACGGTCTCGCCGCAAAGCTGCTTGAGAGGTACCCCTGGGTTCCGCATATGGCCCGTGGGGGGGCCGTGTCAACGGGTTGCGCGGTTGAACCGGGCCCCGGCGATCGAGCCGAGCCCGGTCGGTGACGCCCCGAAGGCCGTTGAGACCTCGCCCGAACATTTGGAATAGCCGGTAGCGTCCCGAACCACGGACGGTGCCCGATGGCTCAGTTCAACGAGACAGAGCCGATCCTTTGGCCCGGCGGTTAAGTCGGCTTTCTGGGGCAAAGCCGCCCCATCGCGCCGTCGCCCAGGACCGCTGCTTGTAGCCAGACCCAGACATTCGCGGTTCGTCGAATGCCAACGCACTTTGGCATGTCGGGATGCCGGTGGTGGGAATCGTCCACAGCATCAGAAGCAGAAGTGGAGCCAATCGGTTAGGCGGCAAAATTCGTTGTGAAACCAGTGGTGCGAAACCGTAGTCGGCTCATGTTCACGTGATGGAATGACCAGAGCTAACACATGGACCCAATGTAGTCGTAGATATGTACTGCGATTTCTTGGATAACGTCATCCTGTTCTCTTTCTTCAACGCTAAAACCATGAGACGCCCCCTCGATCCATCGTACATTAGCCCGTTCGCCAAGGGTCGCCGCAATGTCGTTAATTTCTGCTTCTGTTCCAAGGCTGTCTTCGGTTCCTTGAATAAATAAAATGGGCAGTGTCACGCTATCAATGTGTGCAGAACGAGCAGGGTCGCCCTTCCTCGGGAATGAGAGTGAGATTATAGCTTTCGCACTTAGACTATCTTCCGCGTCGGCAATTGAGGTCATAAGTGCACTCACAGAGTGACCGCCTACGAAAAGGGGAACACCTGGGTATTCTTTGGCAGCACAGGAAAGAGCCGCACGCACTGTTGCTATCAATACCTCATCTGAATCGGTAGGCATGTCAGAGTATGGAATGAAATCAGGCTTGTCAGAATACGGATATTCAAATCGCAGCGTAGCAACACCTTGATCACCCAGCGCCGATGCGAGACCGGACATAAATGGAACCCGCATGTTCGATCCCGATCCGTGGCCTAAAACGAACAAGCCAATGGAATTGTCCGGTTGGCTTAGGATACCTGACACTCTTCCGATAGAGGGAACCTCAATCGCAAGCTCTCTATCAATTCCCATTTCTGCACCTGCGTTGTGGTTTTCGCCACAGTATTTTCGCGTGATAGGATTGTCCAGCTAAGTGACCGTGTAGTTGGTTGTTCGGTTGGCCCAACGACTGCTCCGGGTCACACCTGGCCGTTCCGGGTACCTTCGGTGAATGTCTGCGTTGCAACGTGCTCCAGACTCCTCACCGCGCCCCTTTTGTACTATCGTCGTCGGCCAGAAAAGCGGTGATCCGGGAAATGTCGGATAACGCAGTCCCAGCGAAGTGAAGCTGGCCCGGCCCGGCGTCCTGCGCGCGGGACGCGGCCGGATCGAGGGAGACCATGGGAAAGCGGCGGTGGCTTGCGATGATGATCGCCGGGACCCTGTGGGCGGGCCCGGCGGCGGCCCACGAGGCCGAGGGACACGCCGCCTTTTTGGTGGTCGAGGCGGACACGGGCGCGGTGCTCGAGGCCGAGAACGCGACCCATCTCTGGTACCCGGCTTCCCTGACCAAGATCATGACCGCCTACCTGGTCTTCGAGGCGCTCGCCACGGGCCGGCTCGATCTGGACCAGACGGTCTTGGTCTCCCCCCATGCGGCCGCCCAGCCGCCCACCAAGCTCGGCTTCGGCCGTGGCAAGAGGGTCTCGGTCAGACTCCTTCTGAAGGCCATGATCGTGCGCTCAGCCAACGATGCGGCGGTGGTTCTCGCCGAGGCTGTGAGCGGCAGCGAGGCCGCCTTCGCAGCGGCCATGACGCGCAAGGCAGGCGCGCTCGGCATGACCCAGACTGTGTTCAGGAATGCCTCGGGCCTGCCGGACGACGGGCAAGTCACCACGGCCCGCGACCTGCTGATCCTGGCGCGCGCCCTGATCGCTGACTTTCCTGACCGCTTCGGGCTCTTCGGCCAGCGACAGTTCACGCTCGGCGGGCGCACCCATTCGACCACCAATGGCTGGATGCAAGGCTATAGGGGCGCCGAGGGCATCAAAACCGGCTTCACCTGCGGCTCGGGGTACAACTTGCTGAGCGCGGCCAAACGCAAGGGACGCCGGCTGATCGCCTTGATCCTGGGGGCCAAGAGCTCGGGCGAGCGCAACAGCCGCATGACCAAGCTGATGAATGCGAGCTTCGCCAAAGCACCGCCATCGGCGGAGGCCGCTGTCCTTTTGGACCAGCTTCCCAGGGAGCAAAGCAGGGTTGTGCCCACTATTCTGTCCGCCGGCGAATGCGCCAGTTCAGCCGTCATCGGTGGCGGGCACCTGCCGGGCTGGGGCGTGGTCTTCGGTTCCTTTGTGAGCAAAGCCAAGGCAAACCAGACGATCAAGCGAAACCGAAAAGTCCTGAAGACCCTGGCCCGGCGCGGCCGCCCGGCCATCATTCCCAAGGCGCGCAAGGGTCCGCGGCGCTACTCTGCCCTGCTCGTCGGTCTCAAGCAGGCCGACGCGGGCCAGGCCTGCCAGCGGCTGCGGTCGCAGGGGATTTACTGCCTTGCGCTCCGGCCCAAGCAACTCAACAATCAAAAGGCGATGTGGCGCTAAGGCAGTGTCCGATTACGTCGACCGGAGTCCGGTCGAAGACGCCCCCGAGGGCAATTGAGACCTCGCCCGAACACTTGGGACCGCGAGCGTGTTTCGAATCCCATGCATCTTGACGCCGGCTCGAATCCACCGCACGGTCTATCTTAGGCTGCCAAATTGGGATCAATGGCCAGGCCTTCGATCGATGCACGATCGTGCAACCGTCATCGGCAATGGGCGGGAGCTCCCTGGGAAATTTCGTAGGGGACCGCGATATTGATGAACATTAACAAAACAGATGCCGTTGTTGTTGGTCTATTTACTGTACTGTACATTCTTCTTTGTATAATTTTCTATTCTGAAACAATAAATTTTTTGGAGAATCACATAAGCCCTGATGGATACATCGAGTTTCCCGTTGTCGTTTTTATGATGATATATATTTCGGCATTATTGTCCGCATTGACTCCGGTGTTGTTATATAGAGATTTAGCACGAAATCGCGTTGTACCCAAGGACTTCATAATCGTCAGTTTTGCTATATTAATTCATTTGTTATTATATATATGGTGGGGAGAAAAGCATTCTGAGAACGACATATTTGAATGGTCGACGTTTGTTCTCGCCTTATCGGCTTCCATATTCTTTCTGTTTAGTGGCAAGGGGTTTGATTGGATCAGATATGGTTTTTCTGCTCTCTTTTTTATGTTTGCAATGGAGGAGGTGAGTTGGGGTCAACAAATTTTCAGTTGGACTTCACCGGCGTTTTTTGAAAAATACAATACCCAGAACGAAACGAATCTACATAATTTCTTAAGTCCTGTGATAGGGAATTTTTATATTGCCTTTTTTCTGATAATTTTTGTCTTTCTGAAATGGCAAGGGAAGTATGCGGTCAGCGATATCCTGCTGAAGTCCACCTATTTGAAGCGTATTTTTCAGCTCAGTGACAAAGCGAAACTGTGGGCTTTCGCATCCTTCGCGTGCGTCGCGTCGATGATACCGTTTCTCGGCCTGGAATATGTGGAAGAAATATTTTCGATTTTGGGGTTTTTCGTTTCTATACATATGTTTTCCAACCGGGGTCTGGCTTGACGGATTGATCGTCGGACCGTTCCGGGTCCCCTCGGTGTCGGACCGTTCCGGGTCCCCTCGGTGTCGGACCGTTCCGGGTCCCCTCGGTGCATGCCTGCAGTGTGGCGTGCTCCAGACTCCTTTGGATCGGACAATTCATCTCGATCTGGTCGATCGGATCGAGGCGCGTGTGACGAGAAAGACCGCCATCGGTGGGAAAATTCGGTGGGTTTAGACCGCGACCAAGGCCGTCTCCTCGGCGCCGATGCTGGCGGTCGTGACGCCGGAACCGGCCCGGGTTCTCGTGCCAAGTGGCTTGGGACGTTGCTCGGGGCTCCCCACAAGGCCCAGGAACTGGCCGAGCGAACGGGCCTCGCGGTTGAACCGGGCCCCGGCGACTGTTATCTGCAGGGGGCCGGAAGAAACGGGACCACGAGTTTCGCCAATGCAATTCCAACGACCCTACCAGCCGCCAGCCACCGTCCGGGCCGTCCTCTGGGCCCTTGTGCTGATCAGCGCCGCTCTCTTGCCGTCCCGGGGGGCCGAGGCGCGCCCGCTCAAGATCCTGGCTTTCGGCGACAGCCTGACCCACGGCTATGGACTGCCCGCCGGCGAGACCTTTCCCGAGCAGTTGCAACGGGCCCTGGCGGTCCAGGGCCGGCCGGTGGTGGTGATCAACGGCGGCAACTCGGGGGACACCACGGCCGCCGGGCTGGCGCGGCTCGACTGGGCGCTGGCCGACCGGCCGGACCTGGTGATCGTCGAATTCGGCGCCAACGACATGCTGCGCGGCCTGGACCCGGGCCAGACCTATGACAATTTGGACGCGATCCTGTCCCGGCTGGCGGCCAAGCGGCTGCCGGTGCTGCTGACCGGCATGGTGGCGCCGCGCAACCTGGGCCGGGACTACGCCGCCCAGTTCGATGCGGTCTTTCCCAGGCTGGCCGAGGCCCACGGGGTGGCGTTCTATCCGTTCTTTCTGGACGGGGTGGCCTTGGACGGGTCGCTCAACCAGCGCGACGGCATGCATCCCAACGGCCGCGGCGTGGCGGTCATCGTGGAGCGCCTGGTCCCGGTGCTCCAGCCCTTGCTGGACCAGGCCTGGGGCGGGACGGCCGGCGCCGGTGGCTGACCAGGCTCCAATCGCCGATGCCGCCGAGGGCTTCGCGGCGGCCCTGGCCACGGGCGCGGACTGGGGCCAAACCGTCCAGCGCTGCCTGGAGGCCCTGGGCGATCCGCCCCTGGGCGCCAATCTGGGGTTCGTCTACGGCACCGACGCCCTGGCCGAGGACATGTCGGCCATCACCGCCGCCTTGCGCGCGGGCACGGGGATCGACGACTGGGTGGGGACCGTCGGTCTTGGGGTCGCCGGCGGCGCGGTGGAGGTCTACGGCCAGCCGGCCCTGGCGGTCCTGGTGGCAGCCCTGCCCGACGACGGGTTCCGGATCCTGCAAGCCACGCCGGAACCGCTGGCCGCGCGCCACGGGGCCTGGCTCGAGCACCACAAGCCGGCCTTCGGCATCGTCCACGGCGATCCGCGCAACCAGGCGATCGCCGAGCTGGTGGCCGGACTGTCGCGCGAGACGTCGAGCTATCTGGTGGGCGGTCTGACCGCGTCCCACGGCGGCTTTCCCCAGGTGGCGGGCCGGGTGAGCGAAGGCGGCCTGTCCGGGGTCCTGTTCGATTCGGAGCTGCGGGTGGTCACCGGCCTGACCCAGGGCTGCACGCCGATCGGACCGGTGCGGACCGTCACCGAGGCCCAAGAGAACGTCATCGCGACCCTGGACGGCCGGCCCGCGTTCGACGTTTTCCAGGAGGACATCGGCGAGCTCCTGGCCCGGGACCTGCGCCGGGTCCAGGGTTATATCTACGTGGCCCTGCCGATCCGTGGCACGGACACCGGCGATTACCTGGTGCGCAACCTGGTGGGGATCGACGGCGAGCGGGGCCTGATCGCGGTGGGCGAGCTGATCGAAGTCGGCCAGACCTTGATGTTCTGCCGCCGGGACCACGACGCGGCCGTAGCGGACCTGAAGCGCATGCTAGACGACGTGAAACGCCGCGCCGGCGGGCGGCCCAAGGCCGGCGTCTATTTTTCCTGCATCGCCCGCGGGCAAAACCTCTTCGGCCAGCAGTCCGAGGAGTTGGGCTTTGTCCGCGACGCCCTGGGCGATTTTCCCCTGGCCGGGTTCTTCGCCAACGGGGAGATTTGCAACGAGCGGCTTTACGGCTATACCGGCGTGCTCGCGCTGTTTCTCTAGGCGCCGCTTGGCGATCCCCACACACAGCAATTCGAATAGGTACACCCATGGACTACCGTAAACTCGGCCGCAGCGACATTCAGGTCAGCGAGATCTGCCTGGGCTCCATGACCTGGGGCGAGCAGAACAGCGAGGCCGAGGGCTTCGAGCAGCTCGACACTGCGCTCGACCAAGGCGTCAATTTCATCGACACCGCAGAGATGTACGCGGTGCCACCCAGGGCGGAGACCTATGGCCGCAGCGAGGAGATCATCGGCAATTGGCTCCACGCCCGGGGCGCACGCGACAAGGTGGTGCTGGCCACCAAGGTGAGCGGGCCGGGCGCGCGCTTTCCCTACATCCGGGACGGCAAGCCGAAGCTCGACCGGGCGAACATCGAGGCCGCGGTGGAGGCCAGCCTGAAGCGCCTCAAGACCGATGTGATCGATCTCTACCAGCTCCATTGGCCGGCCCGGCCGATGCGGATTTTCGGGCGCCTGGGCTACGACCACCAGGACGACGGCGACGCGACGCCCATCGAGGAGACTTTGGCGGTGCTCGACGATCTGGTCACGGCCGGCAAGATCCGCACCATCGGGCTGTCCAACGAGACGCCCTGGGGCGTGTCGCGCTTTCTCGGCCTGGCCGCAGCGGGCGGCGGCCCGCGGGTGGTCTCGAACCAGAACCCCTACAGCTTTCTCAACCGCAGTTTCGAGACCGGGCTGGCCGAGATCGCGATCCGCGAGGATTGCGGCTTGCTGGCTTATGCCCCCCTGGGCGCCGGCACCCTGACCGGCAAGTACCTGAACGGCCAAGCGCCGGCCGGTGCCCGGCTCACCTTGTTTCCCGCCAACACCCGCTATCGGGGACCTCAGGGCGAGGCGGCCGTGGCGGCCTATGTCAAGCTGGCCCGCGACCATGGCCTGGAGCCGGCACAGATGGCCCTGGCCTTCGTGTTGTCACGTCCGTTTCTCACCTCCGCGATCCTGGGCGCCACCTCGGTCGACCAGCTCAAGACCGACATCGCCGCCACGGAGGTCACCTTGTCTCAGGAGGTGCTTGACGAAATCGAAGCGATTCACAAGGTCTACACCTATCCCTGTCCGTAAAACCGGGGTCCAAGGACGACAAGCATCATGCGCTTTTTCATCGCCCTGCCGCTTCCCGAAGCTGTCCGCCAGCGCCTCACCGTGCTGTGCAATGGGCTGCCGGGGGCCAAGTGGGTGGCGCCCGAAAACTTGCATTTGACCGTGCGATTCCTGGGCGAGCTGGACCGCGGACAGGCGGCGGACCTGGACGGCGCCCTATCGGCGGTGCGGGTGCCGGGTTTCGACTTCGAGTTGGCCGGGGTCGGCCACTACGGCAGCGGCCGGAACGTGCGTGTGCTGTGGGCCGGCGTGGCGCCGAACTCGGCCTTGCTGCGCCTGCACCACAGGATCGAGACGACGGTCATGGACATCGGGCTGGCGTCCGACACGCACAAGTACCGGCCCCACGTGACCCTGGCCCGCTTCAAGAGCAATCCCGGGGCCAAGCTGCAGGACTACCTGGCGCACCACGCCCGGTTCCAGGCCGGGCCGATCGCGGCCAAGACCTTCACCCTCTACTCCAGCTTCCTGTCGGCCAGCGGCGCGATCCACCAGGTCGAAGCCGAATACCCCCTGGCACCGGCCGAGGAGCCGCCGGCCTCGCTGTAGCAGGCACTCATACCAACCTGCAGTGAGTGAAACTCATTGCAGGTTGGCAAGCGCGACGGCGCGCCCGAGCCAGTGCGAGGAAAGCCTGCGTGGCGATTGAACGCACTGCAAACTGCGATGAGTCTTGCTCAT
>Ga0114949_10001249_pt1 | contig 15292 bp, 15 predicted proteins | sample N074metaG_FD_83505 | JGI IMG/M metagenome (GOLD analysis project Ga0114949, IMG submission 83505) | Deep subsurface microbial communities from Kermadec Trench to uncover new lineages of life (NeLLi) - N074 metaG | ecosystem: Environmental > Aquatic > Marine > Ocean trench > Sediment | place... | reverse complement strand
CGGTGAGAATCATGTCCACCAACTCGGCCTATCGGGACTACGAGCGCACCCTCGAAGAAGCCCACATACTGGGCCGGGTCGTGGCCCGCTGGCAGCGCCTGGGACGCAGTACTTGAGCGCTAGCGCAGCCTAGTGTGGTGACGACAACCGGTGAAGCCAAGTTCCTAACCGGATCCACCTTGCGTCACATCGTCGTCATGACGTCGACGGCGAGCATCGGCTTGATGACGCTGTTTCTGGTCGATCTGGCGGATATGTATTTCTTGAGCTTGCTGGGCGAGGTAGAGCTTGCCTCGGCGGTCGGCTATGGCGGCTCGGTCCTGTTCTTCACCACCTCGATCTGCATCGGTCTGATGATCGCCATGTCGGCGCTGGTGTCCCGGGCGATCGGCGCCGGCGACACAGAGGGCGCCAAAGTTACGGCGGTCAATGTCCTGGCCTACAGCCTGATCCTGACCTCGGTCATCGCCACCTTGGTCTGGTTCGCCATCCCCTGGTTCTTGAGCCTGCTGGGTGCCAGCGGACGGGCCCATCTCCTGGCCGGCCAATACCTGCGCATCGTCGTCCCCTCAATGCCGATCCTAGCGCTGGCCATGGGCTGCACCGGCCTGTTGCGCGCCCGAGGCGACGCCAAGCGGGCCATGTATGCCACGGTTGCCGGCGGCCTAGTCAATGCGGTGCTGGATCCCTTTTTCATCTTCACCCTGGGCCTCGGTATCCAGGGGGCGGCCATAGCTTCGGTGATCGCACGGATAACGGTTGTTTTCGTTGGGCTCTACGGCGTCCTCGCCGTTCACAAGGCGCTCTCCCGGATTGAACCGCGACGCCTCTTGCGCCAGTTGGGCCCGATCTCGGCGATCGCCATACCGGCCATGCTGACCTCCGTCGCCACCCCCATCGGCAACGCCTTCGTGACCGCGGCCATGGCCGCGTTCGGCGACGGCGCGGTGGCCGGCCTGTCGATCATCGGCCGGGTCACGCCGGTCGCCTTCGGCGCGATCTTCGCCTTGACCGGAGCGGTCGGGCCGATCGTCGGGCAGAACTTCGGCGCCGGGGACTACGGTCGCGTCCGACGGTCCTTGGGCGACGCGCTGCTGTTCATCTGCATCTACGTCACCATCGTCTCCCTGGCGCTCTATCTGTTGCAGGATCCCCTGAGCCGCGCTTTCCAGGCCAGCGACGAGGCGGCCTGGCTGATCTCGATCTTCTGCACCTGGGTGGCGATCACCTTACCTGTTCAACGGCGCGCTCTTCGTGTCCAACGCGGCCTTCAACAACCTGGGCCGGCCCGGCTACTCGACCTTGTTCAATTTCGCCAAGGCCACACTGGGAACGATTCCCTTGGTCTATCTGGGCGCGCTGGTCTACGGCGCGGCGGGCGTATTGATCGGCCAGGCAATCGGCAGCGTGCTCTTCGGGACCCTGGCCATTGTGGTCGCCTTCCGATTCGTCCGACGCCTGGCCGCCGGCGACGCCGAAGCGGCACCAAAGGCCACCGACGGCCGGCGCGCCTGGCCCTTCCCGCTCTGGCCGCAGACCAACCAAAGAGGCTGATCCGGCCATTGTCCCGGCGATATCGGTTCGGCGCGCCATTGTGGTGCGCCCCCTTGGACTCTCGGCCCCTCGGCCCGATATCTATGGCAGTTGGCGGATCCCTTGGTATCCAGGAAAGGAAACGAGACGTGAGCATGGCAGAGCAGATCGAGGCCAAGATTACCACGGCACTGGAACCGCGCCATCTGGAGGTGGTCAACGAGAGCTTCAAGCACTCCGTGCCGCCGGGCTCCGAATCCCATTTCAAGCTGGTCGTCGTGTCCGACCACTTCGACGGACAAGCGCGGGTGCGCCGTCATCAAACGGTGCACCGGATCCTAGCCGCCGAACTCCGCGACAGCATCCATGCCCTCTCGATGGAGACCTTGACCGCGGCCGAATGGACCGCGCGCGGCGGCGAGACCCTGGCCACGCCACCCTGCCTCGGCGGCAGCAAGGCAAAGACTTAGTCCAGCCTAACGACGCTCGCGGTGGCGGGACCGAAGCCGTCGCCTCACCAGTCGATTCCGGTTAAACTCGAATGGTCGGCCCTAGGACAGCGTCGCCCACCGAGGAAGCGAGCATGACCACGGAAAACTACGACGGCCTGACCCAGCTTGGGACGGAGGCCGCTTTGCCGGCCTCGCCCGAGGCGGCGGTGTTGGAGACCGTGGCCAATCCCCACCCGGGCACGCTCTATCTGGTGCGCTTTACCTGCCCGGAGTTCACTTCGCTCTGTCCGATCACGGGCCAGCCGGATTTCGCCCACTTGGTGATCGACTACGTGCCGGAGGACTTGCTGGTCGAGAGCAAGTCGCTCAAGCTTTATCTGGGTGCGTTCCGCAATCACGGGGCATTCCACGAGGCCTGCACCCTGGACATCGCAAAACGCCTGGAGCAGGTTCTGGCGCCCCGGTGGCTGCGGATCGGTGGTTACTGGTTTCCGCGCGGCGGCATGCCGATCGACGTCTTCCATCAGACCGGCGAGCCGCCCCAGGGGCTTTGGCTCCCCGATCAGGGCGTAGCGCCCTACCGCGGTCGAGGGTGAACCGCCGGCCACAGAAGCCATCGCCAAGCATCACGCCCAGGTGCTAGTGTAGTGGGCCTCGGATGCGCGCCTGAGCGGCGGACACCGGCCATCTCGTCGTCTTGATTTTATTTCTGAAATAAGGCGTTCAATTGATTAAAATACCTCGAATATCTCTTCTCATGACATCACGGAGGTTGGCCCAGTGATGGCGGCGCCCACCCGTCCGCCTCCAATCGCTATTCTGGTGGCTGTCACCGCCACCGGGCCGCTCGCGCTCAACATCCTCATGCCCTCCTTGCCGAGCCTGCCGGCGGTGTTCGGCACCGACTACGCGACGGTTCAGCTCACGCTCAGCCTCTATCTGATCAGCCTGGCCGGCGCGCAACTGATCTACGGACCCCTTTCCGACCGCTACGGCCGGCGTCCGGTGCTCTTGGCGGGGCTCGGCGTGTTTCTGCTGGGCACGCTCGCCGGCGCGCTGGCCGACAGTATTTCCATGGTCATCGCCGCGCGAGTCCTGCAAGCGATGGGCGGCTGCGCCGGGATGGTGCTGGGCCGGGCCATCGTGCGCGACCTCTACGACCGGGATCGGGCGGCCAGCGTCATCGCCTATGTGACCATGGCCATGGTGGTGGCCCCCATGCTGGCGCCCTTGTTCGGCGGATTTCTCGACGACTGGCTGGGTTGGCGCGCCACCTTCTGGTTCGTGGCGCTTTATGGCTCGGTGGTCGTGGTCTTATGTTTCATGCTCTTGGGCGAGACCCACCGCATCCGCCTGCCATTTCCCGGGCCCGCCGGCATGCTGTCCAGCTACTTTCGGCTCCTGCGCTCGCCCCTGTTCCTGGGCTACGCCCTGGGAATCTCCTTCGCCTCGGCCAGTTTTTTCGCGTTTCTGGGCGGCGCGCCCTACGTGATGATCGAGATCATGGGCCGGCCGCCCAGCGAGTATGGCCTCTACTTCATGATGGGCGGGGCCGGCTATATGTCCGGAAACTTCATCTCGGGCCGGGTCTCGACCCGCTTCGGCGTGGAGCGCATGTTCACCGCCGGCACCGTGATCACCTTGTGTGGCGCCCTGATGATGCTGGTCGGCGCTCTGGCCGGCGTCTTGACGCCCCTCGCCCTGTTCGGACCCATGATGATCTCGGCGATCGGCAATGGCCTGAGCCTGCCAAACGGTTTCGCCGGCGCGGTGAGCGTCGATCCGCGCATCACCGGGGCGGCCAGCGGACTGGCCGGTTTCCTGCAGATGGGCCTCGGCGCCAGCGCGAGTTTCCTGGTCGGCTACATGCTCACCGACAGCCAGCTACCGCTCGCCCTGGTCATGACCGCATCCTCGGCTCTAGCCGTCGTCGCCGCCGTCATGATCCGCCGCGCCCACCGCATTCAGCCGTTGTCAGAGCACGTTTCCTGATTCGTATATTACATAATTTATACTATTTATCAATAAATTAACTGTATTTCCTCAGAAATTACCATAATTCTGGACCAGGCCTCGAAAGGCTAAATCGAGCAGCAATGAGAGTTTTCTCACAGCGCAAAGCTTAGCGCCGTGATCCTCTGGTGCAGCTCGGCACAGCTGGGACTCTGGAACAAAGAGGACGCCGCTATTTTTCATCGTCACGCCACAATCCCACCTAAATCGCAGAGTAATTTTGCCAGCGACTCGAGGAATCAAGCCATGGACTTCGTTTTTCGAGCAGATGCTCAAATGGGTCAGGCCGCCCGAATGGCCGCCGCTGTCGTGTTGGCCTTGGTGATGATGAGCGCCGTGGTGCGGGCCGAGACACCCGCGACGGCCGAAGGGGCGGCCAGCTTCGTCAGCGGCCTGAGCGACCAGGGTAGCGCGGTGTTGAGCGATCCCGGCCTAGGGCCCCAGGAGCGGACCTTGGCCTTCCGGCGCCTCTTCACGTCCAGCTTTGAAGTCGACGCAATCAGCCGCTTCGTGCTGGGGAGACATTGGCGCCGTGCCAGTGCCGTGGAGAAAGCGGAGTTCCGCGCCCTCTTCGAAGACTACATCGTCCCCATCTACGCCCGGCGCCTGGACGACTATGGCGGCGAGGCCTTGGTCCTGGAGAACGCGCGACTGGAGCGGCCGGGCCTGGCCCTGGTGAGCAGCCAGGTGGTGCGGCCCCAAGGCCATTCCGTGGCGATCGACTGGCGCCTGCGCCACGGTGAAGACGGCTGGCGGATCGTCGACATCGTGATCGAGGGGATCAGCCTGGCGATCGCCCAACGGGCCACCTTCGCCGCGGTGATCCGCAACAGCGGCGGGCGGGTCGACGGCCTGCTCACCAAGCTCAGGCAGGCGATCCAGCGGGACCGGTCCAGAGCATCATCCCGGGTGGCCAGCGCCCGCTAGCATTCGCTCCGTCAACCCACCGAGCTTCTCGAGCCGTTCTCGCCTATCCATCAGTCTCTTAAAATTCATGAAATGGGATTTGACCCACATTTTCTCTTGTTTTATGGGACTTATCCTGCTATATTCCCATTTCACCACTTTGGTGAGGCGCTGGCCACCGGATCCAGCCGGATTGGCCGCTAACAGCGCCGCCCCGCCGCCGGTCGCTCCCCCTCCCCGGGCCGGCGGCGGGGCTTTCTTCGAAAGGCGGCAAGAGGATCGGCCCCATGAACCGGCGCGAAGACCTTGAAACCCGCTACGATGCCATGGCGCCGGAGGTCGCGGAGCGGGCCTACGGCGATCCGCTGGCGCGCCGACTGATGGAGGCCGAGGGTCAAGGGGCGCTCATGGCCCGCCTGATCCGCGAGACCATCGCCGCGATCCGATCCCGGCCCCACAGCCCGCGCACCGCCGCCCGGCGCGCCGACGTCGCGACCCTGTGGCACCGGCGTCGCCAGCTCCAGGCCAACGCCCGCCAGCTTCGTCTCCTGATCGCGCAAAGAGACTTTTGCGACCAGCTCTGGGCGGCGGAGTGATGGGTATCGATTGACGCTGGGCTCTGGGGTCTCTATGTCCAGGGCGAAGCCGGGCAAGAGTCCGGCGCCCGTCCAAGCATAGATCCCGATCCGTGACCCATTCCCCCTTCCCCTCCAAGGCCCAGGTCCTGGCCTTTATTCGCGAAAGCCCGAGCCCGGTGGGCAAGCGTGAAATCGCGCGTGCGTTTCGGCTGCGCGGCGATCAGCGGATCGAGCTGAAAGCGCTCCTGAAGGAGCTCAAGCAAGACGGACTGTTGGAGCCCCATGAAAAACGCAAGGTGGCACGGCCAGGCGCGCTGCCGGCGGTGGCGGTGCTCGAGGTGAGCGCGGTCGACCCGGATGGCGAGCTGCTGGCCCGACCGGTCGTCTGGCACCGGGACGAGGCGCCGCCGACGATCTATCTGGCATCGGAACGGCGTGGCCGGACGGCGCTGGGGCCGGGCGAGCGCGTACTGGCACGACTCACGCGGCTGCCGGACGGCACCTATGAGGGGCAGCCGATTCGAGTGCTGGGCGGCGCACCGAAGCGCTTGCTCGGCCTCTACGACCCCGACAGCGATGGCGGCCGGCTGCACCCAACCGACCGGCGCGCCAAGAGCGACTTCCGGCTTGCCCCGGCCGATGCCGGCGAGGCGGTGGCCGGCGACCTGGTGCTGGTCGAGGTCAAGCCTCATCACCAGCGCCTTGCCCTGCGCGACGTGCGCGTCGTGGAGCGCCTGGGCCCGATGGACAGCCCGAAGACGCTCAGCCTGATCTCGATCCACGAGCACGGCCTGCCGACGGTCTTCACGTCCGAGGCCCTGGCCGAGGCGGCCGACGCCGGTCCCGTGAAACTGGGCAAGCGACGGGACCTGCGCCAGATCCCCCTGGTCACCATCGACGGCGCCGACGCCCGCGACTTCGACGACGCGGTCTGGGCCGAAATCGACAGCGACCCCGCGAACCCCGGCGGCTGGCACCTGCTGGTCGCCATCGCCGACGTGGCACACTACGTACGGCCCGGGAGCGCGCTCGACCGGGCGGCCCTGGAACGCGGCAACTCGGCCTACTTCCCGGACCGGGTGGTCCCCATGCTGCCGGAGGCGCTGTCCAACGGTTGGTGTTCGCTCAGGCCCGACGAAGAGCGGCCGGTGCTGGCGGCCCATCTGTGGCTGGACCGGAACGGCCAACTCCTGCGCCACAAATTCGAGCGTGGCCTCATGCGCTCGGTCGCTCGGCTCACCTATAACCAGGTGCAAGCGGCCTACGACGGCATGCCGGACGACCTTGCCGAGCCGCTGCTGGACCTGGTCATCCGGCCGCTCTATGGCGCCTACCAAGCGCTGGCAAAAGCCCGTGCGGCCCGAGGCACCCTGGACCTGGATCTGCCCGAGCAGCAGATCGTCATCGGCGACGACGGCACGGTCGAAGCCATCGAGACACGGGCCCGTCTCGACAGTCATCGGCTGATCGAGGAGTTCATGATCGCCGCCAACGTGGCCGCGGCCGAGACCCTCGAGGAGCGGCGTCAACCCTGCCTCTACAGGGTGCATGACGCGCCGGACCCGCAAAAGATCGAAGCGCTCCGACAGGTGCTGGAGACTTTCGGGCTCCGCCTGGCCCGGGGTCAAGTGATCCGGCCGCGGCTGTTCGCCCAGATCCTCGACAAGGTGGCGGGCGAGGCCCACGCGCCGCTGGTCAGCGACCTAATACTACGGTCCCAGAGCCAGGCAGCCTACGCGCCGGGCAACCTGGGACACTTCGGCCTGGCGCTGCCTCGCTATGCCCACTTCACCTCGCCGATTCGGCGTTATGCCGACCTCATGGTCCACCGGGCCCTGATCACCGGTCTGGCCCTGGGCGCAGGGGCCCTCGAACCGGAGGACGGGGCGCGCTTCGAGGAGATCGGCCAGCAGATCTCGGCCACCGAGCGCCGGGCCCAGGCGGCCGAGCGCGAGGCGGTCGATCGTTTCACCGCCGTGTTTCTCAAGGACCGCTTGGGCACCATCGTCCAGGGTCGTATCACCGGTGTCACCCGCTTCGGCCTCTTCGTCTTACTGTCCGACACCGGCGCCGACGGCCTGGTGCCGATCTCCACCCTGCCCCAAGACTTCTACGACCACAGGGCGGAGGAGCACCGGTTGGTCGGCCGACGCTGGGGCCGCAGCTATCGTCTGGGCGACCAGGTACAGGCCCGGCTGGTCGAGGCAAACCCACTGACTGGCGGCCTGATCCTCCAGCTGGTCACCGAATCGGACTCCCGCGACTCTTCGCAAAGCGGCGACCCGGAGACTGGCCCCGGTGGCTGGGATCCCCTGCGCACCGCGCAAGAGACCGGCACCCCTGGCCGCCCGGCCCGCACTGAAAGCCGCCCCAAGAAGCCGGGGCCGCATGGACGGAGACGTCGGGCTCGGTGAGCAATATCGGGATGTCAATAAAATGTGTCTTGACGAATTATTCGGTATAAGGCTTCTGATCTGGGAGATCGGTGGTCGAATCATTGACAATTGTTCTGACTCGTGATTCGGATTCTTGCACAAACCATTGGCGGACGTGAAAACAAGTGTGGATCGTAAGCAAGGGTGCCGAGGCATGGGTGTGAGCCTTATTGACCACCCCGAAGGCGGTCGGACGAGGCCACGCACCTGGGCATTGCCGCCGCGGGTTCGCCAGATCCTGCACCCTTTGGCGGTGTCTCTGCTCACCCTCGCCTTCATTGCCTGCAGTACGCAGGAGTCACGTGCGCCGCGCGCCTACGACCAGCGCCAGGCCGAAGAGATGTTCTCCTCGGGCTACCACGACATTTCGGACATCTTCATCGAAGAGCGGAAAATATCGACCTTGGCGATGGCCGGTTTGGAAGGCTTGTCTGACATCGACCCCGCGCTTGAGATCAAGAGAGTCGGCAGTCTGGTCGCCGTGGAGGTCGACGGCGTTCCCGCAGGCCGCTACATCGCGCCGGAGGCGAACGACGCCGATGGTTGGGCCGACATCACCGTTGCGGCATTGAGCGGAGGCCGTAGCTTTTCCGTGGCGCTGGGCGAGGCCGACGCCGAGAGAATCTACGACGCCGTATTTGGCGGCATGGTGAGCGAGCTGGATGCCTATTCCCGTTATTCCGGGCTTGAGGAAGCCCAAGAAAACCGGGCCAGCCGCGACGGGTTCGGGGGCATCGGCGTGCGGATCGACGTGGTCGATGAAGGGGTCAGGGTGATCTCGGTCATGGACGGCACCCCGGCGGACGTGGCCGGGCTCTTGGGCGATGACCTCATTGTCCGGATCGAAGACGAGACCGCCGCCGGTCTGTCCCAGCGTCTAGCCGTCCGCCGTCTGCGCGGACCGATCGGCACCAAGGTGCGCTTGACGGTGAGCCGACCCGGCCGGCCCGAAGGGCTGGAGATTACGGTCACCCGCGCCCACATCGTGCCCCAGACGGTCGAGTTCCGGGCAGAGGGCAAGATCGCCTATTTCCGGGTGTCCAGTTTCAACCAGAGCACCGCCCAGAACCTGGAGCAGATGATTCGGCAAGCCAGGGAGCAGATGGGGCCTGAACTCAGCGGGATGATCATCGACCTGCGCGACAACCCAGGCGGTCTCTTGGACCAGGCCGTCGACGTCGCCGACCTCTTTGTCGCCAGCGGGCGAATCGTGTCGACTCACGGCCGCCATCCGGACAGCCATCAGTACTTCGACGCCCAAGCGAACATTCCTGCCGGCGAAGTTCCCGTAGCAATCTTGATCAATCGCGGCTCCGCCTCCGCCTCCGAAATCGTCGCCGCGGCGCTGCAGGACGTAGGTCGCGCCGTGGTGATCGGCAGCAACTCCTACGGCAAGGGCACCGTGCAAACCGTGCTGCGCCTTCCCAACCAAGGCGAGTTGACGCTCACCTGGGCACAGTTTCATGCCCCTTCGGGTTACGGCTTGCAGGGCCGTGGCGTCTTGCCGGACATCTGCACCAGCCAGGAGCGGGTGACCAGCGCGGACGACGTCTTCGACTTGCTGCGGTCGGGTGAAATGCCGATCGCCTATGCGACCCGTGTTCGCAATGTGGACTCCGAAGACCTTGCGGCTCTCGAACATTTGCGCGCGATCTGTCCGGGACGAGAAGGCGACAACGAGATCGATATGAAGGTCGCCCGCCACCTGCTCACCACGCCCGAACTCTACGACCGGGCGCTCGGCAGATCTCCCGGCGGACCTGGGAGCAGCAATTTGGCGAGGCGCGGCGCGCTCTCCGCCAAGGTTGGCTGCGGCGGAGCGGGCAACAGGCTCTGTTGAGGCAGGGCGCCCGAGCACTGCGCAGCTTTGCCATTTGCCGGACTTGACTTGAGCGGCACGAACGCTATGTTCCCCGCTGAATTGACCCCCGTCCGGGGACGAAGGAGCGCACCATGGCGAAACCGGCAACCCAGTTGATCAAGCTCGTGTCCACCGCAGACACCGGCTACTACTATGTGACCAAGAAGAATACACGGAACCTCACCGAAAAATTGTCGATGCGCAAGTATGATCCGCGGGCGCGCAAGCACGTGATCTTCAAGGAATCTAAGATGCGCTAAGGGCTCCGACGTCCCTTTCGCTTGCTATGACGGCCGCCTCCAGGGTGGCCGTTTCGCATTTCGGGTTTCGGCCACGCGCCGATCGCGACTCCTGGACCCATGAGGTTGTAGAGTCGACCGCTCTACCGAAGTCTTGACGATGCCAGAGTTAAGGTTGGCGGGAGTGGACATGCGAATCGGAGTCGATCTGGGCGGTACGAAGATCGAGGCGATTGCCTTGGACGAGGCCGGCCGGGAACTGTACCGCCGCCGGGTTCCTTCGCCGCGAGACGACTATGGCGCAACCATTGCCACCGTCACCGAACTGGTGCGGAGCCTCGAAGCGGAGCTCGAGGCCCGGGGCAGTGTCGGCATCGGCATTCCCGGCACGATTTCGCCAGCCAGCGGCCTGGTCAAAAACGCCAACTCGACCTGGCTGATCGGCCAGCCGTTGCACCGGGACTTGGCCACCGCCCTGGCCCGTCCGGTGCGTGTGCAGAACGACGCCAACTGCTTTGCCCTGTCCGAGGCGACCGACGGCGCGGCCGCCGGTGCCGCCGTCGTCTTCGGGGTGATCCTGGGCACCGGCGTGGGGGGTGGCGTGGTGGTCCGAGGCCGCTCGATCATCGGTCAGAACGCCATCGCCGGGGAGTGGGGCCACAGCCCCCTGCCCTGGCCGCGAGACGAGGAGCGGCCCGGCCCCCAGTGCTATTGCGGCAAGCGGGGCTGCATCGAGACTTTCCTGTCGGGGCCGGGTCTGACCCAAGACTATGCCGCGGCCGGCGGCGAGACGATCACCGCCAAGGAGATCGCCGAGCGGGCCGCGACCGGAGACTCCGGAGCAGAAGCGGCCCTGCGGCGCTATGAAGACCGCCTGGCCCGCGGGCTGGCGCAGGTGGTGAACCTGCTCGACCCCGACGTCATCGTCCTGGGCGGCGGACTTTCGAACCTGGATCGCCTCTATCGCTCACTGTCCGAGGCGATGCCGCCCTTGATCTTCTCCGATGAGATCACAACGTCGATCCGGCCGCCGCGCCACGGTGATTCCAGCGGCGTGCGCGGTGCGGCCTGGTTGTGGGACAAGGAAGGGTTGGCGACCGCGGACGGCGTGCGGTGAGATGGGCGCCCTGTGCCGAGACTGCCTGACCCAGGCGGCAAAGCCGCCACGGGACTCGCGCTGTGCCCACTGCGGCTCACCCAGGCTGGTGGTCCATGACGAACTGGCCGAGCTTTCCATCGCCCACATCGACTGCGATGCCTTCTATGCCAGCGTGGAGAAGCGGGACAAGCCCGAGCTCGCCGACAAGCCGGTGATCGTCGGCGGCCGGCACCGCGGCGTGGTCATGGCGGCCTGCTATGTGGCGCGGGTCTATGGGGTTCACTCGGCCATGCCCATGTTCAAGGCCCTGAAAGCCTGTCCGGACGCCGTGGTCATCCGACCCGACATGGCGAAGTATCAGGCGGTCGGCCGCCAGGTGCGCGACTGCATGCGCCAAGCCACGCCCTTGGTCGAGCCCCTGTCGGTGGACGAAGCCTTTTTGGACCTATCCGGCACCGAGGCACTGCACGGTGGGCCGCCGGCGCGCACCTTGGCAAAGCTCGCCCTCGACATCGAACGCCAGTTCGCCATCACCGCCTCGATCGGTCTCAGCTACAACAAGTTCCTGGCCAAGGTCGCGTCCAATCTGGATAAGCCCCGCGGCTTCGCGGTGATCGGTCGGAAGGAAGCGGTGAGCTTTTTGGAGCGCCGGCCGGTCGGCCTGATCTGGGGTGTCGGCAAGGCCCTGAAAAAGGCCCTGGCCCGGGACGGGATCACCAAGATCGGTGAACTTCGATCCCACGAAGAAGCCGAGCTGGTCGCTCGCTACGGCGCCATCGGACGGCGGCTCTATCGCTTCTCGCGCGGTGAAGACCCTCGACAGGTGGAGCCCGACGCGCCCACCAAGAGCATCTCCTCGGAAACCACCTTCAATGAAGATCTCGAGCGTGCCGAGGATCTCTCCGCCCGGCTCTGGCCACTCTGCGAGAAGGTGGCCAGTCGCATGAAACGAGCCCACATGGCCGGCCGCACCGTTACCCTGAAACTCAAGACCGCGGAGTTCCGGATCCTGACCCGCAGCGCAACCCTGACCGACCCGACTCAACTCGCCGAGGTTCTGTTTCAGGCCGCAAATCCGCTCCTGGAACGGGCGGCCGATGGACGGCGCTTCCGGCTGATCGGTGTGGGCGCTAGCGATCTGGGCGACGAAGAGTTCGCCGACCCGCCGCAACTGCTGGATCCCGGGCGCGAACGGCGCGCCGAGGTTGAGCGAGCGATCGACGCGGTGCGCGCCAAGCTCGGCCACGACTCGATCAAGAAAGGCCGGGCCCTCGGCCACAAGCCCAAACCATCGCCGAAGCGCGCGTGAGCACTGGAAGAACGCGACTGCAACCGACCGGATTCAGTCCGCGCGCGCGACCTCGATGGGGTCCCCGTCCCCGACTTGACTCAAGAGCTTAACGTCGTCCGAGGTCCGGCCCCAGATGTTGGTGGGTGAGGCCAGGCGAATCTCGTCGCCGCGGGAGACCGGCGTGCGGCCGTAGCCGATGGCGATGGCGTCGCCCTCCACCCAGAACGCCAGCTCGCCGGCCTCGACCACGTCGCGGGCGTCAGGTTCCCGGGGGACCTGGACCGGCGTGGAGAAATAGACCTCCTCGCCCCAGGTTTGGGCACGTGAGGTGAAGGGAAGGCTCGCGTAAATTGCCTGGGCGGTCGGCGTGTCCAAGAGCTCCACGTTCAAGGTGAGCGCGCCCAAGGTGATCTTCACTCTTCCCATGGCCATTCCTTTCCCACACCGACCGAGAGTTCTTCGCTATAATGGCCACGGAGTTGCCCGAACACAAAGCTTGCCGAGACAAAAATAGCTCATGCCCGACCCGATCTCCTGGTCTTTCGCCGGCCCCTATTTGGGCGCCGCTTTCCTTGGCGGCTATCTCTTGGGCAGCCTACCTTTCGGCATCATCCTGGCACGGCTGTTCGGTCTAGGCGACCTCAGGTCGGTCGGGTCCGGCAACATCGGCGCCACCAACGTCTTGCGCACCGGGCGCAAAGATCTGGCCGCCGCGACTCTGCTGCTGGATGCCGGCAAGGGCGCAGTTGCGGTCTTGATCGCCGGTGAGCTGGGTGGCCCGGACACCGCCCTCATGGCGGGGCTGGGCGCGGTGCTCGGCCATCTGTTCCCGGTCTGGCTCAGGTTTCGCGGCGGTAAGGGCGTGGCAACCACCTTGGGCGTGTTTTGGGCGCTAGCCTGGCCGGTCGGCCTGGCGGCCTGCCTCACCTGGCTCGCGATCGCGGCCCTGCTGCGCTACTCCTCGCTCTCCTCTCTGGCGGCCACCGCCGCCGCGCCGATCTATGCCTGGGTCTTCATGGCCGATCTGCAGCTGGTCCAGATGACTTTGATCCTGGCGGTCCTGGTCTGGCTGCGCCACCACGCCAATATCCGCCGGCTCTTCAAGGGCGAGGAATCCAAGATCGGTCGGAAGAAAGACTGACTGGGAGCCGCACTCGGCCAGACAACCGGCGTGGACTCGGATCACTCCACCGAAATGGCGGACTCCTCGAGCGCCTCGATGCGTGCGATCGCGGCTGGGAGGTCTTCCTTGATTTCCTCGTGGAATGCACCGTCCTCCAAGCACCAGCGCAGGTATTCGAGCGCCGCCGTCTTGGCTTCGGCAAAGGTCGGGAAATCGCCCGCGCCCATAGGCTCGCTGTCGTCCCAGAACTGAATGCGCGTGTCCACGTCCTCGAAGATCACGTGGAAGGCGCCACCCGACGACTCCTCGACCAGATCCTCGCCTTGCACCAGGTCGGACTCGGCCAGCTCATCGAGCGCCGTCAGCCGGTCGCCGATCAGGGCCTGCTGCTCTTCCAGGTGGCCGCGGGCGGCCGCCTTGGCGTCCTCCAGCGCGGCGAAGATCCCGCGATCGGGATCGGCGGTCTCGCCGTCCACGAAGGTAATCGTCGTCTCGACTCCGGTTCCTTCGACCCGGAACATCTTGTCTACGCCTGACATGAGCAACCTTTCTTTCGTCCAACCGAATCCGCTGGCCGCGGACCGGCTCTTTCTTAGCCCGGATTTCTCGCCATGGATAGGCGCGTGATCAAGTATCGCACCCTGATGGTTTTGGTGCTAACTTACGCGCAAACGTATGAGGGGCAATTCGCAAGTGCCGTGCAAATTAATCCGCCTGGCCTGTCTGCGGACGATGGTCGCGGGCATTGTGTTGCTGTCGACGGCGGCGACCTATGGCCAGGACGCGTCCGAGCGGCCACCCGGTGATATTCTGCTGTCCGACCAGCTTGAGCGGATCGCCCAGCAACGGGGCATCACCTTTAAAGGTCTGGACCAGACTTTCGGCGTGCCGGCGCCGCGCGATGGCGAAGCCGACTGGGATCGGCTCGGTCTGGCGCTTTCCAAATTCAGCTACACCGTGGTGCACACGCCGAACGGTACGGTCACGAAGCTAGTCATCATAGGCCCCAAACCGCGGGCGACAGTGCTGGCCGCCCCGATCCCCCGCCGTCGCCCCGACCTGGCTGCGGCACCTGTGGCGACACCTGTCAACGGCGTGGGCCCGACCAGCGCGAAACAATTGCAACGGGCGATTTTGGCCGCGCCGCCCGACAAAGTGCGGATCTCTTCACGCTATGGCCGGCGGCGGCATCCCGTGCTCGGCTACACCCGCCAGCACCGGGCGATCGACTTCGCGGCGCCGGCCGGCACGCCGATCAAGGCGCCCGCCGACGGACAAGTGGTTCGCGCGGGCCGGAACGGCGCCTACGGCAACTATATTCGGATCGACCACGGCGGCGGCTATCAAACCGCCTACGGCCATCTGCAGCGAATTGCCGCCAACGCCGGGGAAGCGGCCCGAGTTCGTGCCGGACAGGTGATCGGCTACGTGGGGTCGACCGGACGCTCGACCGGGCCCCATCTGCACTACGAGCTCTGGATCAACGGCCAGCCCGTCAACCCCGAGAGGATCGCCCTCCCGGCGGGCGCTCGGGATTTCTGGAGCAGCCGCATCATCGAAGTCAGCGCGCTGCCCTGAGCCAGGCGGGCGCGTCGCGCCTACAAGCGTCGGCCCTATACAATGCGCCGTGCCGCGTCCCGTTCTATCTCTGCAGCCGATCAATGATGTCGTTGTTGTATCGCCGTACGATACCTGGAATGAGGAATAAATCGACGAAAATCCAGATGACCGGGATCATGAAAACGATCACCGCGATCACCAT
>Ga0114949_10001248_pt1 | contig 15297 bp, 11 predicted proteins | sample N074metaG_FD_83505 | JGI IMG/M metagenome (GOLD analysis project Ga0114949, IMG submission 83505) | Deep subsurface microbial communities from Kermadec Trench to uncover new lineages of life (NeLLi) - N074 metaG | ecosystem: Environmental > Aquatic > Marine > Ocean trench > Sediment | place... | reverse complement strand
GGCCATGGAATACGCGAGAATACTGCGCCACTCAGCACCACTCGTCGTGCGCGCACTGAAGCAGTTTTCGCTGGCAACGTTGAACAAGTCGCCGGCCGAAATCGGTGCCATCGCCAGAGATCGACTGCTGGGCGTGCGCCACAGCGCCGATGGTGCGGAAGGCCGCAAGGCCTTTGCCGAAAAAAGGACACCCGAATTCAAAGGTCGGTGAACTCGAATCGACAATCGACAAGATTAAGGCTGAGTCGCCTAGAGGTCTGGGCTAGCCTGTCTGCCCGTCGCCCAATCGCTCCGCGATTCCCGAGCTCCGCGAACTTGCCCGAAGACGGTCAATTCGCTCCGCTCGGTTGGGCGATCACCGTGCCAACAGGCTAGCCCAGACTTCTAGTCGACCCGGCACCAGTACGCTGGAACGGCCGAAGGTCTGCATAGTAACCCGCTAGCCGGGTAACAGATGGGCGACGGAGTCACGCTCTTCGATCAACTCCGCTTCGGTTGCCACCATCTTCTCCCGACTGAACTCACTGATCTCACGACCCTGAACGATCTGCCAGGCGCCATCCTGACAAGTCACGGGAAAGGAATAAATAAGCCCTTCTGCGATTCCGTAGCTGCCGTCGGAATAGACACCCATGCTGACAACGCCGTCGCTGCCGAGCACCCAATCGTGCATGTGGTCGATGGCGGCGTTAGCGGCGGACGCGGCACTCGATGCTCCACGCGCTTCGATAATTGCGGCACCTCGCTGCTGAACACTCGGAATGAATTCCTCCGTGTACCAGTCCATGTCGACCAGCGACATCGCAGCGGTTCCGGCAACTGTGGTGTCGAACAGATCCGGATACTGAGTGGCCGAGTGGTTACCCCAGATACACAAGCCCGTAACGTCCGGCACCGGGTGGCCGGTTTTACCCGCCAGTTGTGCAATGGCGCGGTTGTGGTCCAGCCGCGTCATCGCGGTGAACTGGCGCGGATCGATATCCGGTGCGTTGCGCTGCGCGATCAGGCTGTTGGTGTTCGCCGGATTGCCCACCACGAGAATTCTAATGTCACGGCTCGCGTGATCATTTATGGCTTTGCCCTGGACCGAAAAAATCGCCGCGTTGGCCTCGATCAGATCTTTGCGCTCCATGCCCTTGCTGCGCGGACGCGAGCCGACCAGCAGAGCATAGTCGCTGTCCTTGAATGCCAGATTCGCATCATCGGTGCCAACTATCTCTTTAACGAGCGGGAAGGCGCAGTCTTCGACTTCCATGATGACGCCCTGCAACGCATCCATTGCCGGTGCGATTTCCAGCAACTGCAGGATGATGGGCTGATCCTTCCCGAGCATTTCGCCAGCGGCAATTCTGAACAGCAGTGCATAGCCGATCTGTCCGGCAGCTCCCGTCACGGTGACTTGTACTGGGTCTTTCATCTGAGGCTCCCCGTCTTTTTCTTTTACAGTCTCCAGTCGCTGCTCTTTTCGCGTCGCTGGATCGGCCGTTTACTACGGTTTTTATAGATACAAACGCGCTTGCAGGCAAAGGATTTTGTCCGGAAAGGCCTTTGCCTGGAAAGGGCGCGCATTGTAAGGAATCTGCGCGGCTAATCCCACTCGAATTCAACGAACCAGTCGCCCGTCTGCCGGTGCCGGAGTGCATCGGGCAGCCAGGCCGGATGAGGCTCGGCCAGGTTGTCGGGCGCGCACCACACGCAGTCATCAAACAGCGCCGGCTCATTGATCCCCGGCGTACCCCGCCACTGCTGTGCTTCGAAGAGGAAATTCAGGCCCTGCTGGCCTCCGGCCATGTAGGGCATCACACACACCGGCAGCAATTGGGTGACCTCTACGCCTGTTTCCTCGAAGCACTCACGGATCGCTGCTTCTTTGACCCCCTCACCGCGGCGTTGATGGCCGCCCGGCAGCGCGTAGAAGCCGTCCAGGAAACCGGTATTCGCCCGCCGCAGCAGAAACAGCTCTTCGGCGCGCCACAGCAACACGTGAACAACAACCGGAAAACCGTCTCGCGTCATCGCACCTTCCTGTTCCTCAATCTCCGTTTTTCGGTACTCGATGGAGATTGAATCTTCACCGATGAAATCTTCGCTCGTGTGTATTTGGCTAAACCCTGAAGCTACAACCAGACTCATAGCGTTCGTTGTCCTGTTAGACGTCATTTCCAGCTCGATCTCCTGCCTGAATCGACTGGACGAGAACGACGAAATGAAATACACCGAGGCCCAGTGTAACGAATATCCCTGCCAGATAGATTGCGGCAAGTAACGGCCGGTCAAACAATATCCCGTAGAGGAGATAAAGCGTCGCTGCGCCAAGTATCGTGAAGACTACTCGGGCGATTAGGCTGGGAAGTAGACCGTCACGCATGAGCGGTGCAACAGCGATTGCTGCCCAAACCACTATCGCCACCTGCGCCGCCGCCAATGCGACGGCCGAAAACAACCAGGCAGACATCGTGCTTACTTCATGCTTCAACAGCACAATGGGCAACAGTGAGCCGCCAAGCGCGACAACGCTGTAGAGAAGTAGCGCGGAAATTCTAAATGATCGGATCGCAGGCGGCAGACGTGAGTGCCCCAGCGCACTGACGACGCCGGCAAAACCCACGAGGCCTATCGAGATCTCTGCAAATAGCTCAAGCGCACTAGTGTCTGACACGTCCCGCTACTACGCCTGACAAGCAATTAGATGACTCATGAATGCGATTAAACACGAATCGATGTCGGACTCACACCAAAGATCGGACGTGCGCTATGGTACGGTTGCGAACAAAGGGACAACCGCTTATGAGCCATGTCGTGATCGTCGGCGCGGGTCCGGCAGGCGCGAGTCTCGGATATCTGCTCTCCCGCCGCGGAATCGAAGTGACCCTGCTCGAACGCCGGCGGGATTTCGCCCGCGAGTTCCGCGGTGAGGTGTTACTGCCAGGCGGTATCGCAGCACTCGAACAGATGGGCCTCAAAACGCAGCTCGCAACGCTGCCAAGCTATGCACCGCAGATGATCGAATTCTTCATGAACGGCCAGCCCCTTCTGAGCGAATCGCTCTACACCGATTCTGTCGAGGAACCGCTGTTCAAGGCCGTATCACAACCGGCGTTGCTCGAGATGCTGGTTGCCGAGTCAGCCACCAGCGCGTCGTTCAAACTGATCAGAGGCGCATCGGTCAAGGAACTGATCCGCGATGACGGTCGCATAATCGGGGTGCGCATACGGACCGATGACGTCGAGCAGGAACTGCGAGTCAACCTCGTCGTTGGCGCTGACGGACGCAATTCCGTCGTCCGCAAACAAGCCGGACTGCTGGCCGGTCATGCCAGCCTGCCAATGGATATCGTCTGGTGCAAGCTGCCGTGTCCGGACAACTGGCGCGGAGTCCGCGCCTACGCCGGGCGCGGCCACCTGCTGATCGCCTATCACACGTGGGATGACACCCTGCAACTCGGCTGGGTCATTCTGAAAGGAACATTCGGCGACTTGCGTAATCGCGGCATCGAACAGTGGGTGGAAGAGATGGCAAATCACGTATCGACGGATTTCGCCGAGCACCTGCGCGCGCACCGCGATTCGGTACAAAAACCCTTCCTGCTCAGCGTGGTTTCCGATTGCGTAGATCGCTGGAGCGTGCCCGGTGCCCTCGTGATCGGTGACGCCGCGCACACGATGTCGCCCGTCGGTGGCCAGGGAATCAACATCGCGCTGCGTGATGCGATCGTCGCGGCCAATCACCTCGTACCCGTATTGACTGAGGCGGAACCAGACGACGACGCGCTGACAGCGGCACTGGCTGCAATAGAAGCCGAACGCATGCCCGAGATCCGACAAATTCAGGAATTGCAGGCACAGCCGCCCAAGCTACTTCTGAGCCGCGCCTGGTGGGGCGAACCGGTTCGCCGCATCGCCGGAATGTTACTGAGCAAACCCGCCATCCGGCAGCGGGCGGCTGGCAGGGTCTCGGCCTTTTTGTACGGTGTCACAAAAGTACAGTTGGAGGTATGACAAAAACTTCAGCCAGTCACGAAAGGGAGCCTCTGATCGCCAGGGTCGCCATGGATGTCGACATGTAGGCATTCAATGCGGTCGCGGCATCTTCCCAACGATCCTCATAAAAACCCGCGATGAGAAAACCTGCCGCAAGTTAACCCCCCAAATCTGAACGTCCAGGCTATGACTGAATTCGAGCGCCAACCTTTGCTCTCGCTTGGCCGAAAGTTCTTCTTCGCCGAGGTCTACAACGTCTGCATAAGGCAATCTGTTTTTTACGACGAGCGCTCCTCCGGCATCGATGGCTGCATGATCAAAGAGATAGAAGTCGGGATTCATGAAACCCGATAACAGGCGACCAGACTCGACTAAGACCCTGTGACATTCGCCCCAGACCTTGCGAGCATCAGGCACAAACACGTTTGAGACTGGATTGAATATCAGATCGAATTCAGCGGCTGCAAAGCAGGACAGATCCGCCATGTCGCCTTGCACCAGCTTTATGTGAAGGCCCTCACGATCGGCGACGAATCCATCTTTGGCAAGCTGCTCATCAGAGATGTCGAAGCTCGTGACGTCGGCACCAGCCGCCGCGATAACCGGCGCCTGTTGCCCGCCAGCAGAAGCCAGGCATAAGACGCGCTTGCCACGAACGTCTTCGAACCAACTCTTCGGCGTGGTAATCGTTGGCGTCAGAATGACATTCCAATCGCCTCTTCGGGCATCAGCGATGACCTTTGCAGTAACAGGCTGGCACCAACGGCTTTCACCGCTTCGCGATTCTCGATTCCATGCTGCTGCGTTGTGGCTCACCACATCATTCATGACTCAACTTCCCATCCAGGCGCAAGTTCTACAGGCAGGTTCTGCGGGAGGAAAGGATCCATCTTGCGCAGCAAATTCGCCAGCTGTTCATTGAACTCATCCGGGTTTGCCAATTGCACCCTATCGGCTCGTGCCGCAGACGGACGCTTCGTTTCAGTAGCACCCGGGGGATGGGGAATGGCCGATTTCTACACGCCTGCGCAACGGCAACTGCAGGATGAGTTCGCAACGCGGGGGCTGGCCGACCGGCTGGTGGAAGCCGTTGTGACTGACGAATTCACGGCGCAGCAGACCGCGTTTATCCACGCTCGGAACATGTTCTTTCTGTCCACGATCGATGAGCGGGGCTTCCCTTCGGCTTCCTACAAGGGTGGCGCGCCGGGTTTCGTCCGCGCGCCAGATAACCGTACGCTGGTGTTCCCCAGCTTCGACGGTAACGGCATGTTCCTGTCGCTCGGCAACATCGAGGCGCAAGCTAACGTAGGCTTGCTGTTCATCGACTTCGAAACCCCCCAGCGCCTGCGCGTGCGCGGTGTTGCGCGCCTGCTGCGCGAAGGACCGATGCTGGCGAGCTACCCTGGGGCGATCGTCGCAGTCGAGGTGGCCATCGAGCGGATCTGGCAGAACTGTCCGCGCTACGTGCACAAGATGCAACCCGTCGAACAGTCCCCCTATGTGCCAGCCGCAGACGGTTCTGCGACGCTTGCCCTGTGGAAGCGAATCGACGTGATTCAGGACGTATTGAGCGAAAGCGATCGTGCAGAGGCCCGGTCCATCGGTCTGATCACGATCGAGGACTACGAAGCGCGGGTCGCGCGCGGGGAACTCGTGTAGCGACCGCGGCTGTCGTCCAACGGATGTTCGGCTCAACCTACATGGGGCAACTGCTCCCACCATTCAGGCCACAGCGCTCCAGGTAAACGGCGTCCCGAGTCCGGTGACGGCCTGCGGCGAGCCGCGGCTGTTACCGGCGGCTGACAAACAGCGCGTTTTGCAACCCGCTGCTGGATGCAAGTTCTCGCAGCGCGCTACGCGGCGAGCCCGGCCCGGCGGCCCTCCTCCCAGGTCTCAAGCAACGTGTCGATGGTGACTTCTTCGATGACATTCAGATCATCATCGAGAAATTCGAACAGACGGCCGTCGTCTGCCTGACACTGGTAGTAGACCAGCGCGCCGCCAGCGCCGCCACGTTCCATATGTGGCAACGCTTCCGGTCCTGTGCCGCGATGATAGGCGCCGGCGCTACGCGTACGGTGCTCAACGCTGCCGTCCGGCTTCAGATCGAACAGATGCTGCTCGCCTTCCAGGACGAGAATCGTCGTGTTTGCCAGGTGACGGTGGCGCTGACAGTGCCCCCCATCAGCCGCAAAGCGCAACACGAAATCGATTTCACCTTTCTCGTGGTCCCATCCCAGCACCTTGAACTCGTAGTGCATGTCGTAGGAAAGATCCGGGTCCTGCGGTACGTTCAGCCATTCGGATTTGTCGTCATCGTTGAATTGAGTCATCGGGAAATCTCACATTGGCAGCGTTAGATATTGTAGGACACACCGGCCGCTGCTGCCTATGTTACTTTCTGCGCGATGGATATGCCCGAGCCATTGCAAACACCGAGTGCCTCACCGGTTGGCGTAGCCACGCGCCGGGTGGAAGAGGCCTCGCTCAACGCCTGGCCGGCGATTCAGCAGATGCTGTTCGATGGTTGGCTGCTGCGCTTTGCCGGTGGGTTCACCAAGCGCGCGAACTCAATCGTGCCGTTGTATCCCAGCATGCAGCCGATTCCGGAAAAAGTTCGCTACTGCGAGAATCTCTTCGCGCGCGAGCAACTGCAGACTATTTTTCGCCTGACCTCGATTGACGAAATGCGTGAGCTTGACGACTACCTCGCCGCTCGCGGCTATCGTTATGCAGACCGCTCAGAAGTTCTAACGACCACCCTGAACGGTGGCTCATTGGACAAACGGCTGCGGCTCCTGCAACGCGATGAATGGCTCACGGTCTACGGCGAGTTGACCGATATGCCGGTGCCGGCGATGGCTTTGCATGGGGCAGTGCTGAAAGGCATCCAGGCAGAGTGTGCGTTCGCCGTTCTCGGCGAACCCGGCGATCCGCTCGCCTGCGGCCTGGCGGTGGCCGAACAGGAACTGTTAGGCCTTTTCGATGTGGTGACTCACAGCGATCAGCGACGCCAGGGTCACGGCACGGCCCTGGTGCGCAGTCTGCTGGCCTGGGGCAGCGCCAAGAACTGCGCCTCGGCTTATCTCCAGGTTGTCAGCGATAACGCAGCCGGCCGGGCTTTGTATGCCAATTTCGGGTTCGAATCCTGCTACCACTACTGGTATCGCATCTCCGGATAAACTTGCTTCAGACCGTCATTTTTGAGATGTTTCGTCCCTCGCGCGAAAATAGCGTCGCCTGTTCGAAATTAAACATATATAAAACAAAGACTTAAAGAAATTTAGAACAACCTGGCGCGGCTGCAGGCTGATTCAAATACCGGCGAAACGATAACCTGTGGGTATCAACAAGCTCCGTTTTCGCGAGCAGACGATTATTCCTGTGCCTTCGACATGGGCGAGAGACGACGCAACGCGCGCTAAGAAAGTGAGTGGAGTAGTTTCGCAAGTACAGACCGGCGCCTGTATAGCGCAGCTATGATTTGAGTAATAGAGAGACCGCACATGAGTAATCAGTCGCAGGTGGGGTTGCCACCGAAGCGAGGTTTATACGACCCGGCCAACGAAAAGGACAGCTGTGGTGTCGGTTTCATCTGCGATATCAAAGGCCGGGCCAGCCGCAAGATCGTCGAAGACGCACGATCGATGAATTGCTGCATGGCGCATCGCGGTGGCATTGGTTACGAGAAGAATACGGGCGATGGCGCCGGGATTCTTGTAGGCATGCCGGAAAAATTTCTGCGCAAAGTTGCTGCCAGCGATCTCGGCATCCAACTTCCCGCTACAGGTGAATTCGGTGTCGGAAATGTATTCCTGCCGAACAACGATTCCGCACGCGCGCACTGCAAATCTGTGATCGAAGCAGAAATCAACGCGGCCGGGCAGCAATTCCTTGGCTGGCGCGAACTACCTATCGATCCGGACGGAGCGGGGATCGGCAATGCGGCACGCGCTGCGATGCCGAGTTTCGCGCAACTCTACATCGGTGCTGAGGGTATATCGGGGGACGACTTCGAGCGCAGTCTCTATGTTATCCGCAAACATGCGACACACCTCTTACGCAGCGATGTCACGCTTACCGAACGTAAACACTTCTATGTTTGCTCACTGTCATCGAAGGTCATCATCTACAAGGGCATGTTGACCCCGGCACAGGTTTTTCCTTTCTACCCGGATCTGCTCGACGCAGAGTTCGAATCTCACCTGGCCATGGTGCATTCGCGATTCAGCACCAACACCTTCCCATCCTGGGACCGGGCCCAGCCCAACCGCTACATGAGCCACAATGGTGAGATCAACACGCTGCTCGGAAATACCAACTCGATGAACGCGCGGCAGGGCAAGCTCAGCTCGCCGCTGTTTGGCGATGACCTCAGTAAGCTGTTTCCGATTATCGAAGAAGACTGCTCGGACTCGGGTACCTTCGACAACGTCCTGGAATTTCTGCTGATGTCCGGCCGCAAGTTGCAGGAAGCGGTGCTGATGATGATTCCGGAGGCCTGGCAGCAGCACCCGACGATGGACGAGGCCAAACGGGCGTTTTATGAATACCACTCCTGCCTGATGGAGCCGTGGGACGGTCCGGCGTCCATTGCTTTTACCGACGGCACCTACATCGGCGCCGTGCTCGACCGCAACGGATTGCGGCCGAGCCGCTACTACATCACCAATGATGATAAATGCATCATGGCGTCGGAAGTTGGCGTCGTCGACGTCGATCCGGCAACCGTCATCGAGAAAGGCCGGCTGCAACCGGGCCGCATTTTTCTGATCGACTTCGCAGCAGGTCGCATGATTCCCGACGAAGAGATCAAACGCGAGTGGGCGACCGCACGGCCTTACAAGGCCTGGCTGGACAAGCAGAGAATCGATCTCAGCGATCTGCAACCCGCCGAGTCACACGGTTTCAATCCGGACACTCTGGTCGAGCGGATGCAGGCATTCGGCTACACCGTGGAAACCATGCAGATCATGCTGCAGCCTCTGGTGATGGAACTGCGTGATCCTCTGGGTTCCATGGGTAACGACGCCGCCCTTGCCGTGATGAGCGAAAAGCCACGCATGCTCTACGACTACTTCAAGCAGCGCTTCGCACAGGTGACAAATCCGCCAATCGATTCAATTCGCGAAGAAGTCATCATGGCGCTCAACTGTTACATCGGGCCGGAACAGAACCTGCTCGAGTCCACCGAACGGCACTGCCACCGCCTGCGCATTCCCCACCCGATTCTGTCGAACGAAGAACTGGCAGCACTCAAGCACATGGACCACCGGGGCTGGCGCAGCAAAACGCTGGACATCACCTACGCGCCGAATTCCGGCAAAGCAGGCCTGACAACAGCGCTTGACGACATCTGCGCCCAGGCGAGCCAGGCGATCGCCGACGGTTTCAGCCTGCTCATTCTCTCGGATCGTAACGTCAGCGCGGAGCATGTACCGATTTCCGCTCTGCTGGCTGTGGCTGCCGTGCATCATCATCTGGTGGCCACCGAATGCCGCACACAGATCGGTCTCCTCGTTGAAACCGGCGAAGCAAGGGAAGTGCATCACCATTGTCTGCTCATCGGTTATGGCGCCGACGGCATCAACCCGTATCTCGCGTTCGAATCGCTGTGGCACGCGCGCATGAAAGGCTATCTCGACGATGCACCGCACATTCGCTCAGACGCAGATGTGGTGGCCGCCTATCGCAAGGGCACCGCCAAAGGCATTTTGAAGGTCATGGCCAAGATGGGTATCTCCACACTGCAGTCCTATAAAGGCGCCCAGATTTTCGAAGCGGTGGGTCTCGCCGATGATGTCATCGAGCGCGCATTCGTCGGCACCGCATCGCGCGTGCAGGGCGTTGGTCTTGCTGTGCTCGCCGAAGAGATGGAGCGACGCCACCAACTTGGCTATCCAAGCCGCGCGTTGAACGTCAAAGTGCTGCCCAATCCGGGCGACTTCCACTGGCGCAAGCATGGCGATACCCATATGTGGGATCCGCAGGCCATTGCCGATCTACAGATTGCGGCGCGCGGCAACGACGAAGACGCCTACTGGCGTTTCGCGCAACACACCAACGGTGAAAACACCCGCGCCAGCAACCTGCGCGGCCTGCTGTCCTTCAACACCCAGGTGCTCGGTGGTGCAATTCCTCTCGAAGAAGTCGAAAGCGAACGCGAGATCGTCAAACGCTTCGCCACCGGCGCCATGAGCTTCGGCTCGATCAGCAAAGAGGCACATGAGACTCTCGCGGTCGCCATGAACCGTATCGGCGGCAAGTCCAATACCGGCGAAGGCGGCGAAGACCCGCAACGGTTCATTCCGCTGGCAAACGGGGATTCAAAGCGCAGTGCGATCAAACAGGTTGCCAGCGGCCGCTTCGGGGTCACGATCAACTATCTGACCAACGCCGATGAACTGCAGATTAAAATCGTCCAGGGCGCCAAGCCAGGCGAAGGTGGTGAGCTGCCGGGTTACAAAGTGGACGACATCATCGCTGAAATTCGCCGTTCGACCCCAGGTGTGGGTCTGATCAGTCCGCCGCCGCATCACGATATCTATTCGATCGAGGATATCGCCCAGCTCATCCACGATCTCAAGAACGGTAATCCCCACGCGCGCATCAGCGTCAAGCTCGGTGCAGAAGCTGGGGTGGGTACGGTGGCAGCCGGAGTGACAAAAGCGCGCGCCGACCATCTCGTGATTTGCGGCGATACCGGTGGTACAGGTGCCTCTCCGCTGACCTCAATCAAGCATGCCGGCGTGCCCTGGGAACTCGGCATTGCTGAGACCCATCAGACGCTCGTCATGAACAACCTGCGCTCGCGCGTCGTGTTGCAGACGGACGGTCAGTTGAAGACAGGTCGCGATGTCGCAATAGCTGCACTGCTTGGGGCAGAGGAATTCGGCTTCGCAACCGCGCCTTTGATCGCACTTGGCTGCATCATGATGCGCAAATGTCACCTCAATACCTGCCCGGTGGGCATCGCGACCCAGGATCCTGTGCTGCGCAAAAATTTCGAAGGCGAGCCGGAACATGTCGTGAACTATATGTTCATGATTGCGAAAGAACTGCGCCTGATCATGGCGGAGCTGGGATTTGCCAGCGTGAACGACATGATTGGCCGGGTGGACGCGCTTAACGTCGACGCCGCTGTGGATCATTGGAAAGCCTGCGGACTGGATCTCAGCGAAATTCTGGCACCTGCCCAGGAACCGCAAGGCTTTCTCGGTTCCTATGCGATCCATCAACAGGATCATCAGCTCGACGCAGCGCTGGACAACGAGTTGCTGCAACTCGCCAAACCGGCGCTCGAACGTGGCAAGAAGGTCTACCACGAGCTGCCGATCGTGAACACCAACCGCGTCGTTGGCGCCATGCTGTCCAACAAGATCATCCGCGTTGCCGGTCCGGACATGCTCCCCGATAATTCCATCCATTTTAAATTTCACGGCAGCGCCGGCCAGAGTTTCGGTTGCTGGCTGGCGCAAGGTGTCACTCTGGAAATCGAAGGTGACGCTAACGACTACGTGGGCAAGGGGCTCTCAGGTGGTCGGATCGTGATCTATCCACCGAAGGTGAGCCAGTTTAAAGCCGAGGAGAACATTCTGATCGGCAATGTCGTGCTTTATGGTGCGACCAGCGGCGAGTGTTACTTCCGCGGCATTGCAGCAGAGCGATTCTGCGTACGCAACAGCGGGGCCAACGCGGTCATCGAAGGTGTGGGCGATCATGGTTGCGAATACATGACCGGCGGCCGAGTCGTAATTCTGGGTCCGACGGGGCGCAATTTCGCCGCGGGCATGAGCGGTGGGATCGCCTACATCTGGGATCCGCAGAAGAACTTCGCACCGCAGTGCAACAGGGAGATGGTTGAGCTCGAAAGCGTTGGTGCGAACGAGGACATCATCGAGCTTCAAGCCCTGATCGAGAAGCACTATCGCTACACAAATTCTGCCGTCGCCAGGAAGGTGCTCGACAATTGGGAACAATCGCTGCGTCAGTTCATCAAGGTTATGCCCACGGATTACAAACGTGTTCTGGAAGAACGTCGAACCGCTGTCGCTGCGGGTTGAGACAGCGACAGAAGAATTGAGCCAGAATCGCATGGGAAAAGTTACCGGATTTATGGAGATTGAGCGTAAGGCGGAACCTTATCGCGAGGTCACCGCCCGCCTGCTCGATTTTCAGGAGATCTACACTTCCCACAACCCCGCCCAGTTAGCCGCGCAGGGTGCACGCTGTATGGATTGCGGCGTGCCGTTCTGTCAATCCAACGACGGCTGTCCGATACACAATCTCATTCCGGAATGGAACGATCTCATCTATCGCGATCAATGGCGCGAAGCTCTCGAAAGCCTGCACAAGACGAACAATTTCCCCGAGTTCACCGGCCGCGTCTGTCCCGCACCCTGTGAAGGTGCCTGTGTCCTCGGTATTACCGATCCCGCTGTGACCATAAAGAATATAGAGATGGCGATCATCGACCGCGGTTTCGCCGAAGGCTGGGTGGTGGCAAATCCTCCAGCCCAGCGCACAGACAAGAAAATCGCGATCGTCGGATCGGGGCCCGCAGGTCTGGCCGCCGCCGATCAACTCAATCGCGCCGGCCATCAGGTAACTGTTTTTGAGCGAGCCGATCGTGTCGGCGGATTGCTGATGTACGGCATCCCGAATATGAAACTCGACAAGTCACACGTGGTGCAGCGCCGCCTGAATCTACTGGCGGACGAAGGAGTTACGTTCGTGACGGGCAAAGAAATTGGCGACGGCGCTAATGGCACCCTTAACGGGGCTGAACTACTCGATAGCGTTGATGCGCTGCTGCTCGCAACCGGCGCCACGGTGCCACGTGATCTGCCAATTCCGGGTCGCGGACTCGACGGCGTACACTTTGCGATGCACTTCCTGACCCTGAACACAAAGAGCCTGCTCGACAGCGATCTTGCAGACGGCGAGTACATCGATGCAAAAGGCAAGAACGTCATCGTGATCGGTGGCGGCGATACGGGCGCGGACTGTATCGGTACGTCGCTGCGACACGGCTGTAAGAGCCTCGTCAATTTCGAGCTGTTTCCCGAGCCGCCTGTCGAGCGGGCGAGCGACAATCCCTGGCCCACCTGGCCGAAGATTTATCGCACGGAGTACGCTCACGAAGAATCAGCCGGCACATTTGGCGCCGATCCGCGGGTCTATGCGATATCTTCGACAGAATTCGTCGGCGACGAAAACGGCAATCTGCAAGCCGTTCGCACAATCGACGTCGAACTCAACAACGACAAATTCGAGAACATTCCCAACAGCGAGCGGGAATGGCCGGCTGATCTCGTATTTCTGTCGATGGGATTTCTCGGGCCCGAGCAGCAGCTCTGCGACCCTCTGGGTGTCGAGTGCGACGAGCAATCCAACTATCGCGCGGCATACGGCGAGTATCGCACGAGCACGGACAAAGTCTTTGCCGCCGGAGATTGTCGTCGCGGCCAGTCGCTGGTCGTGAGCGCAATCAACGAAGGCCGCGAGGCCGCCAGGGAGATCGACCGCTACCTCATGGGCTCAACGCAACTGCCCTGAGCCAGCCAATGGGTTTATCCACGCAAGATCATTGCTGCGCGGTGGTGCGAATCGCATCCTGAATCTGCGCGAGCGGTCTCGCCCAGGGGCTGATCTTGCTGATCGACTCCGGCAGGTTCACCGCAATGGCCTGCGCTTCGTCGCGCGAGTCGAACAGACCATAAACCACCACAAACAGCGCACGACCGTCGCGCCGCAGCCGGTAGACGGCAAATTGTTCCGGGTATTGCTGAGCGTTCACAAAAGCGACGGCGCGTTCCTGCGATGAGACGGTGAGCAGTTGTAAGGTGAAGGCATCCACCGGTTGTCGCAGCAGCCAGGCTGCATCCCTGCCGCGGGAAGCCGGACCGGCATCTGCCGCTCCGCGGAGGTCCGGCTCCGGCTCGGCGGGTGGTGTTGGAGATGGCGCCGGTACGACAGGTTCTGCTTGCGCTGGCGGATTCGGCTCGGCTGTCGGTTGCAGGTCTGCAGCCGCAGCAATGGCGCCGCCACCTTGCGCCGCCACCACGGCGGCACTGCCCTGCGCCGCCACCATGGCGGCACTGCCACTTGCGCCTTCAGCGGTAGCCGGCGGCGCGACGGCCGCTGGCTCGTCGACACCGAAAGGCTCTTCATCGACCGGCGCTTCATGGAAAGGCTCTTCACCCAAAGGCTCTTCACCCAAAGGCAAGGACTCAGCCTGCGTGACCAGACCCTCTGCAGAATATTCTCCTGCCGTCTCCGGCAGGCCTTCGCTGCCCGGTATTGACGTGGTCGTCATGGCCGCACCAGCCCATGCGGCCAGCTCCGCCTGCTCCGCGGCTTCTTCGTTTTGCCGCCACAGCAGATAGGTGAGGCCCAGCACCGCAACGACCAGGAAGAGTATCGCTCGATGCAGTCCCGGAAATTTCGCGTTGTTCACATCGTTGCCACCGGTTTCCAGCTTGACCAACAGCACGTTGGCCATCTGATTGATCCTGCCGGGCAATCCTTCGGACAGTTTTATGACTTCTTTCACCTGGCTGTCGGTGAAGGGTAAGCGACCGCGGTACTGAGCCTGCTGGAAACACCACTCGAGGTAGTCTCGAGCGTCCGCTTCACCGAATCCGGTGAGACGTATTTCCTGCCATTTGATAGCAAATCTGTCCGCTGCTCGTTCTACGTTGGGTACGAGTCGAACCTCGCCGAAGAAAACGATATGCAGCGAACTGCTGTCTACCAGATCGAGCAAATCATCGATCGCGCGCGGTTCCAGCATTTCCGCATCATCGATCAGCACAAGGCTCGTTCGCTCCTTCGCCGCCTGCTCAACGACACGGCTTGAGATCATGTCATTAAGTAGTTGGATGTTGGAGTCCGTTGGCACGGCGATGCCGAAGCCCTGGGCGACGGACATCAGTACTTCCCGCCTGGTATTTATGAGCGAGCCGCTGATGCGTGCCGCTCTGGTGCCGGGCTCGAGACTCGAAGAAGACTGTCGATACAACACGGACTTGCCCACACCCGGCAAGCCCGTAACAAGCAACACCCGCCGAACCCACTGACTCGGCCGACGCAGCTGTTCGAGCTGCGTCAGGCGGCCGCCGCGCTCGAAGAAACTGTCATCCGCCTGGATAAACGGATTGTGTGTTAACCCCAGAAAACCGCGCTCCCGCTCAGCCATCACAGAGCCCGTCGCCTGCCGCCAGCGTAGCAGCCAACGCAGACGAATCGATATCCTGAGTCACCAGTGCTTTTCCTATGCTCGCAGCCAGAACCAGGCGCAATGTACCATCC
>Ga0114949_10001245_pt1 | contig 15315 bp, 19 predicted proteins | sample N074metaG_FD_83505 | JGI IMG/M metagenome (GOLD analysis project Ga0114949, IMG submission 83505) | Deep subsurface microbial communities from Kermadec Trench to uncover new lineages of life (NeLLi) - N074 metaG | ecosystem: Environmental > Aquatic > Marine > Ocean trench > Sediment | place... | reverse complement strand
TTTGATGCACATCCCACTAAGGCCAGCGATACCGCAGTCATTGTGTATACCTCTGGCACCACCGGACAGCCAAAGGGAGCGGAATTGACACACATTAACCTTTTCCTAAACGGAGATGTGTCGGTTAGACTTTGTAGTACAAATGCAGATGATGTGCAACTGATTGTACTTCCCCTGTTTCACATTTTTGCCATGGTGGTACTGATGATCGCTGGAATATACAAAGGGGCGCACAGTATATTACTACCACGCTTTGATGCTGCGGCCAGCTTAGCATTAATGGAAAAGCATAAAGTGACCATCTTTGCGGGAGTTCCCACAATGTACTGGGGGATGGTCAATTGTAATTTAGAGGGATTTGATTTGAAATCTATTTCACGTTCGTTAAAAGTGGCTTTATCCGGCGGTGCTTCGCTTCCTCTACAGGTTTTGGAAGATTTTAAGGACAAGTTTGAAGTGCCTATCCTGGAAGGGTATGGAATGTCAGAAGGCTCCCCTGTGGTTACTTTTAATCAACTGGATGTTGGTTGTAAACCTGGATCTGTGGGAACACCGGTATGGGGAGTAGAGGTAAAACTTGTAGGATCCGATGGCAAAGAGGTCCCCACCGGCGAAAAGGGAGAATTACTTTTTCGGGGCCATAATGTTATGAAGGGATACTACCAGCGTCAGCAGGCTACCACAGAAAGTATTAAAAACGGCTGGATGCACTCCGGAGACATCGCGCTGAAAGATGAGGATGGGTTTTTTTATATTGTCGATCGTACCAAAGACATGATCATTAGGGGTGGATTGAATGTATATCCCAGAGAGGTGGAGGAGGTAATGATGAAAAATCCTGCAGTTTCTCTAGTAGCCATTATTGGTATCCCGGATGAAAAATTGGGTGAAGAAATTAAGGCCTTTGTAGTTTTGAAAGACGATGTATCTATTGAAGAAAACGAATTGACCCACTGGACTAAATCTCAAATAGCAGACTATAAGTACCCTCGTCAAATCGAATTTGTAGCAAGTTTACCGATGAGCGCCACCGGTAAAATCTTAAAAAAAGAGCTGCGTAATCAAAACTAAAAAATAAGCCGCGGTCCCAATTTCAGTATGTCTGCAAATTCCGACGGTCCCCCCACCAGCTTGTCCGTAAAATTCTGCAATTCATCCAGCGTTTTATCGGAGATAAGTTCAACCAACATATCTGTCGCCTTTCCGCTGATCATAAACGGATATCCATCTATAATCAGGTTTTTTCCTCTACAATGACCGTAGATCTGAAATTCGGGTAGTTCCTCAGCTTTTTGTGAAGTCAGGATACAACGATCTAACCACCGGCTGATGTCTGCTTCAGGCGGATCCATCGACAGTCTCTTGTCAGTAATATTGGCATGTTTCTGAAAATAGGAATTTATATTGGCCCTGGATTCTTCAGAAAGAGTGCTGTACATACGGTTCACACAGGTTAGGCACATGGCGTATTCGAATATGGTTGAATAACTTTTGAGCCCCTGATAACTTTTAAAGGCCTTCTCGATCAAATAATCCGTTTCCTGGTTGAATAGTGGCCTGTCGCAACCAAGACAGCGGTCCAAGTAACCGCCAGTGGCGTCGGAGTAAAAAATCTTGGGAATGTCTATACAGCCGGATTGTTGGTCTTCCACCACTTACTTATCTAAAAATCAATGGGTAAGTTACAGTTTTCCGCTGAATTCCATATCTTGTTGATATCAAACAACTACCTAAATCATGGAACATCAAACTGAACCCGTCAAAGACAAAGCCATCGGTATAATTGCTTATATAACCGTAATCGGTCTTATCATCGCCTTTATTTTAAATATGGAAAAAAAAGATGCTTTTGGCAGTTACCATATCCGCCAGGCGCTGGGAATAGCAGTCAGTGGCGTGGCTATGTCTTTCATAGTAATTGTTCCGGTCATCGGTTGGATTCTGGCAGTGATTGGGTCTTTACTGGTATTAGTTATGTGGGTCATGGGAATTATCAATGCCATTGGTGGCCAAATGAAGCCGGTTCCGGTAATGGGCGACAAGTTTAACGAATGGTTTCAGGGTGTAGGCTAAAATTAAAATCCAGCACCTTCCGTCTTACTGAGTTACCTATCCAGGTGCCTCAAATAGTGCATAAAGGGCGAAACTAGCCAGCCAATGTTCCCCTTCATAGCCCCCGTCTACAATATTGGACAAGGAATAATTCACATGATGGTGGGCAATGTCTTCCAGATGCTGATACTCAGGCAATGCTTTGGCTATTCCGTATAAACACCAGGCGCGACTGAAGTTTACACCGTCCAGATGCACCAGTTTACCGTCATTTCGATCAGATACTTCTCCGGGTGAAAGTTCAAATGAAGACTGCTGTAACCCTGGCATAAAAGTCTCAAGCCAATCACCAAATGTGTGCTGATCCAGAACCCTGCGCATGATATCGATCTCTTCCAGACATGGTGATAAGAAATCGTAACCGCTGGGCTCCCAGGATATTGGGCAGTGTTTGTCATCCAGATAAAAGCTAATTGCCCGCTCCCTGATCAATTCCTGCAATTCTTGTTGTCCTACCGCTGCCGCATAATCCCAGGCAAAAGTGAGCCCGAAAGCAGTGTTGGTGTGTTCACCAACACGGATTGGATATTTAAGTTTTGGCATGAATTCAATATATCGCGATATAATGAGGTCAATCAATGGTTTAAGGTTTTTTGACAACTCCTGTGCTAAAGGAGCATCCCAGGTGTGTAATTCTTCAGCCAGTTTTAGCAGCCAGGCCCATCCATAGGTTCTTTCGAAAGACTTCTCGTGCTGGCGCTGAAAGTATTTTAATTCTGCCAGAATATTGGCGGCACTGATATTCGACCTAAGTCTTTCCCATGCTTCTTCGGCGCGTTCCATGGTTGGGAATCCTTTAAGCAAACGAACCAGCATCCAATGACCATGTACGGAAGAGTGCCAATCAAAGCAACCATAAAATGCCGGATGCAATTTCCTTGGAGGAGCCAGGGAAGCACTATCACTCAAGGTTTGACTGAGTTTATTTGGGTATTCCTGTTCCATGCATGCTAAGGGAAGTGCTGCCAGCCGATTGGCTTGCTCAAGATTTAGAACAGGCGCATTCACAGTTAAATCCTGATTGGGTTGACATGAGATAAGTAACCCAATTATCAATAGCTGTCTGTACATGGTTTCAGGGGTTAACAAGAACAAATATAACAATCCCTTAATACCAAGCTATTCCCTTAGTCGTACTGCATGGTTTCCAGGTTCAGGGTAACATTTACCAGGCTGTTTCCCGGGCTTACTCGCTGAACTAATTTTTTCCCTCGATAGATGAAAACCAACTCCCGTGTATTCTCGGGTACTTCTATAGTATATCCTCCATTGGCATTGGAGACTTTTGCTACATTACTGCCAGGAACCATTATGTTGACTCCCTCTAATTGTTCTCCAGATGAAGATAAGATGATTTTACCATAGATGCGCCGGGTAGGACCTGCCGGGCGTTCCTGCTTGACTGCGACCGGTTGTTCGGTAATTACTGCAGTTTCTTGCTTTGTTAACTCTACTATCTTGATTGGTTCCTTGGTTATTTCTGGCATAGGTGTTGGCAGTTCAATATCACTGGTGATTTCTGCCGGCATCTCCTGTACTTTTTCAATGGGCGCTACATTATGAGTTTCGGAAGGAGGTTGTGACATAACCCTGTTAATCACCGGCCCCTGGAACTCATAAATAAAAATAAATAGAACAGTAGCTGCTGCCGCAGTTACCAGTCCTAATTTTGCTAATACTTTCACTTGCAGCTGAATTAATATTAAAAAATGCGATTAAAGTGGATTATCGCGTATAATAAAACAACAAAGTTAGCTGAAAAATATTGCCAATGCAAATATTTAAATTTGCTCTATTGTTCACCTGTTCTCAACACGCTCCTATTCCCATGTTCCCACGGGTTCCTGCTGACACAAGCAATGAAAGCTTCCCAGTCCTCTCAATATTTCTAATGAGTCGATGCCAATTATTTGCCGGTGCTTAAAGAGTTCTGCCAGGATTGTCATGGCCACTTCATCGTTGGGGTCGTTATAAGTTGGCACCAGCACCGCGCCATTGCAAATGTAAAAATTCGCATAAGTGGCCGGTAGTTGTTGTTCCCCATTGAATTTCGGTCTAGGCATAGGCAAGGTCAATACTTCTAGTGGTTTGCCATTTAACAATTTCATTCCCTTCAAGGCAGCCAGGTTTTCCTGCAGTGGACGAAAATTAGTATCCAGCGGATCTTCTTCAACCACGGTAACTACAGCATCGGAGCTGACAAAACGGGCAAGGGTATCGATGTGTCCATCGGTATCGTCGCCCTCAATTCCCTGAGATAACCATAATACCTGATCTACCCTAAAATATTCCTTTAACTTCAATTCCATGTTCTCCCTAGACATTCCAGGATTCCGATTTGGGTTTAATAGACATAAAGCGGTAGTCAACACTGTTCCCTGGCCATTAAAATCTACTGATCCGCCTTCCAGCACCACACCAGGCTTAATAATATCGAGTCCCAAAGCTGCAGCCACCTTGCCAGGGACCGCATTATCCAAATCGTATGGAGGATATTTGCCACCCCATGCATTGTATTCCCAGTCAACAATGATTTTGTTGCCCTCAGGGGTAACCAAAAAACAGGGCCCATGGTCCCGGCACCAGGCGTCATTGGTAGCATGGTAGTAGAATTTAATCTTCGCAAAATCAATTCCACGATTTTCTAGCCTGTCCAATGCCTCCAACTCCATAGTTTGGTCACATACATTAATGCAGACCGTTTCCCATTTTGTTAGCTCTTCAATTATTCGTAGATAACTGTCAAAAATAGGCCCAATTCCTCCTGGCCAGGTCGCTTTATTGTGAGGCCAGCTTAACCAGGTGGCCCGATGTCTGTACCATTCAGGAGGAAAGGAATATCCCGGCCTAACCGGTGGGGTTCTTTGTTTCAATCAATGAAGCGTTTGACTATATCCTGATAACTGTCCATGCGCCGGTCTCTCAAAAAAGGCCAATGATTGCGGTAATAATTGGTTTGTTCCAAGTCCACTTTTATCACCTGAATGGCTTCCTTCTGACCGCCTTCCCAGAGAACGGTGCCAAAGGGGTTAATCACCACCGAACCTCCCCAAAACTTAATATTCCCCTCTTGTCCCACTCGATTTACCGCTACCACATGTACTCCATTGGCAATAGCATGTGATCTTTGAATGGTTTGCCAGGCTTGATATTGTTCATTATTGGTTTCCTGGTGCTGGCTATTATCCCATCCAATAGCTGTGGGATAAAACAGTATCTCAGCCCCCATCATAGTAGTTAATCTTGCTGCCTCAGGAAACCATTGGTCCCAACAAATTAAGGTGCCAATTCTGGCATAACGCGTCTCAAAAACTTTATATCCCAGGTCACCTGGCGTAAAGTAGAATTTCTCTTTAAATCCAGGATCATCAGGGATATGCATTTTTCGATATTTCCCTAAATAACTACCATCCGCATCTAGTACGGCAACCGTATTATGGTAGAGGCCTCTGGTCCGTTTTTCAAACAAAGAAGCTATAATCACTACCTGTAACTCTCCTGCCAACTTTTGCAAACGATCTGTTGTTGGTCCGGGAATGGATTGGGCCAGGTCAAAATTTTTATGGTTTTCGGTCTGACAAAAATATCGGTGCTCAAAAAGTTCCTGTAGGCATATTACCCTGGCACCACCGGAGGCCGCCTGCCGGATTGCCATTTCAGCATTAGAAAAATTTGTTTCCGAATCAATGGCTGCAACATTCTGAATTATACCGACAGCTACCATAAGGTGTCAAAGATTAGCTATTTATTAACTTTCAACATTGGTGGTACTGCTATCAGGATTGATAGTTTTGCGATCAGGATAATCCATATTCTCAATCATTAAGTGGATATCCAACCTCCTAGACTGAGGCTCAAGTCGTTTTACCAATTGCCTTCCCTGATAGATAAACACCAGTGATCTGGTGTTTCGTGGCACCTGAATGTAGTATTTGCCGCCCGCATCTGATACTCTGGCCTTGTTGCCACCAGGCACCATTATGGTTACTCCCGGCAATGGTTGTCCATTTCCGGTAATTTTACCATAGATCCCTCTCAATCTAACACTTGGTAGCGCTTGCTCTTTTTCGATATAATGATCAAACTGCTTGGTAGTCAAAGAATCCGTAATAACCGGTTCATCGTTGATTTGGGATAATGTATCAATAGCTTTCAATACCGGAGCTGCCTGATCGCGGCTTTCCATCTCATTAGGCTCTGTTATTTCCTGGAGCTCCGAAATATAGTCAACCACGTAACTCTCCATCTCCTTTGATGATGAACCGAAGTATAAAAACGATGCAGCTAGTCCTATGAGAACCACCACCAATAGAACTCCGCTTATCATGGTGGTAATATTTTGATTTTGGGAATGCCCTTTCCTAATTTCAGAGGGAGTAGCAAGGCAATCATGAATGCTTTTACACCGATTACAAGCATCAATGTGTTTCCTTGCATCACGTTGGCTTAAATCAGACAATTCATGCATTACCAACCTTCTGATACTATCAAAAGTAAGGTGGTTTTCACTACCAATAGTTTTGTACTCCAGCAGCTGCATATCTCCCATAAAGCCTAAGATGTAATGGTAAAATTATCTAAAAGATTCGCTAATGGCCTGTTTTATCAGAAATAAAATAAAACTGATAGGGCTGAAGTTCCAACAGGTCCAGATGATATTTCGGGGCTTTTCCAGTATACTTATCTATCACGCCCATGTTCATATCGAAACCGTAACGAAATAGAATGTCCTTTTTAAGGAACTGAACGGAAGGATGAAAGTTTGCCAGCACCAATGTTTGTCCGGCTTGATCTGTTGCTCCCGATATGGCTCCGGAAAAGCGCAAGTAGGCAAGAATGTGCTGGTTCTCACAAAAGGCTAGTTTACAACTGTTATAATCGGCTCATTCCGGAGAATTCTTTCGAATTCGTATCAGCTTTTGAAGGGCTGTGAAAATACTATGCTGAAATGATCCCATGTCTCCCCTTTTCTGAGCAGATTCCCAATTCATGACCGGACGGTGCATCCAGCGATTGTCATATCCCCTGACCGGATCTTTTTGATAGCTATAGTCATTACATTGTCCTATCTCATCCCCACTATAAATCATGGGTAGGCCACCAAAAGACATAAACAGATCTCTAAGAACACTGAAGTTAGTACTCAGGCGGGTTACAAAGTCCCTAGAGGACCGGCCGGATAATTTTCCGTGTTGCTCCTCAATTTCATCCAGGATATCTGATAGTAAACTGTGCTCAGTATTACTGTACATGCTATTATGGTAAAAGCTAATTTACAATATACTGGTTGTTTCCGTGAAATGTTGGCTATTTTTGCCGAAACATTGCATGCATTAATTTTGAAGTGACTCTGGGCAATTTTAGTATTGTTTTTAAGTTATTATGGCAGGAAAGAAGCTCGATGATATGAAATATTTTGTGCTGGTACTTTTGTTGGTAGGTTCTGTATCCTGGATACAGGCACAGTCCAAAAAGGAAAAAAAGCAGCTGAAACAAGAGGCACAGGCCCACAGGGATCTTCCTTCTTCCCGAGAACCGGGCACCAGCGATAACTTATTCCGGGGTGAGCGCAAAATGTCAAAGTCTTCCGGAAGTTTTGAGGCAAAAGCTGTTCAGGAATTCCAGCAGAGGATGAAAAAAAATGCCCGGAAGTATAAAAAAATCGATCGTATAAAAGACCGGCCTCAATATTCCGATCCATCCTATTTTGGTCACAAGCGAAAACCAAAGAAAAGACCCGTTGGCAAACGAAAGTTTTGTAAGGAATGCGGAATCGTCCACTAAACTACCGGATCAGAGTATACGGTAAAGTCCAAGGGGTGTTTTTTAGGGCCAATGCGGTTAGAGTGGCCACCGATCTTGGCATTACCGGATGGGTAAAAAATGAAGTTGATGGGTCGGTACAAATAACGGCCGAAGGCCAGGAGGAACAGATGCAACAACTACTTAGCTGGTGTGAGAAAGGTCCGGCATATGCTAGCGTAAATAGGGTGGATTTTAGTGAAAATGACCTGGAGAATTTCAAATCCTTCAGGATCATTCATTAATTGAACCCTAACTGCTTGGCCTTTCGTCGAAACATTGGATTCAGTATCAACCGATCCAGTAGTGCCATCGCCAGCACTCCATAAATTACCAGCATAGAATTGTTTATTACTCGCTTGCTTATTATGCCATCTGAAAAATTCAATTCCCTAAAGATACCTATCTCATTAAGGCCAAATGTAAAACTTTGAAAATCAACGTACCCGGCATTTACCAGTGACAAAAACGCTACTATGGCGGTTAAAACCCCACTTATTAACAGGAAGCTGGTACTATTAAACAACCCCGATGGCCTGTAGTATTTATTTTTGGATAATGTGGCAACCTCGGCCATAATTTGGTCTGAGAGCTTTTCCGGTCCAGCCTCAATTTGGCTTTCCAGAAAATACAAATGCGAGGTCCGTAACTGTTCTACCCTTGTTTTGAATTCCGGATCATTTTGCATTTCCTGTTCCAACTCAGCGATTTCCTGCGGCGTTAACTTCTGATCCAAATAGTTGAAAATATGTTCCTCTGTAAATCGGCTCATAACAATGAAGTAACTTCCTGTTTTAGGATTTTATTTAATGCAATGGATAATCTTTTCCTTGCCCTGAATAATTTCACTTTTAGTGTATTAACGCCAATTCCGGTAATTTCTGACATTTCATCTAAAGATAATTCTTTAAAATAGAATAAAGTAAGTACAGAAACATCATCTGGTAATAAAGCGTTTAACGCAAGCTGTAAAAATTTCTTTTGCTCCAAACGCTGATACTGATGCATTTCACTGATCTCACCCCTATCGAATTGTTTATAATCTTCAATAGTTTCAACTGCCACTTTTCTTTTTCGTTTGTAGGATATAGCTGTATTCATGGCAATCCGATAGATCCAGGTGGAAAATTTTGCCTGACCTTGAAAGGCGTTCAGCCCTTTGAAGGCTTTAACGAATGAATCCTGGGCCACTTCTTCCGCATCTTCTCTATTACCCAGGATTCTGTAGGCAATTGTGTAAACGTAATCGCGATAACTGTCAACCAGGGTCCGGTAGGCAGCTACCCGGCCAGCTCTAATCTGATCAATCAGTTCACGATCACTTAATCTATTACTCACTGCCGACTTTGACGCTTTGATTTGCAGCCAGGTTACAGCACGTTAATTATAAAATAAAGTTTTGGCTGCAGTGTAACCAAAGCAGTATGAGTGGCGTCTTATGTTTCGAAATCAAAATTACGAAATAAAAAATTATCAATTATGAGCGTAGCAATAGCAGGAGTATTTGTCCCAATTTTAATCTCCTTAGGTGCATTTGCAATGATTGTATTTCTTCGAAAGTATGAAAACACAGAGAGACTAAAGATGATTGAACATGGAATGGATCCCCACTCCAAGGGCCCAAAAACCAGAGGAAAGGGTTTGAAATTTGCGTTGGTGGCCATAGGTGTTGGCATTGGACTTCTGGTAGGCAGCGTGCTGGATTCCAGCGGAATTGTCTACGAAGAAGTAGCCTATTTTTCTATGGGGTTCATCTTTGGAGGCATCGGATTACTGATAGGATATATACTGGAGGCCAAGCAACTCAAAGAAGAGGAAAAGGCAGAGCAGGGCGTTGAGGGCTGAGCGCAGGGCGCTGAGGCTTGGCGCAAGGCGCTAGTCGTAGGATATCCTACGACTAGTTAGTTAATTGTTAATTGTTAACCCCGGATATTTCATGTTAAGACCCCGGAGTGTTTCCACTATTTGCTTAGCAATCACATATTCCTTGTACCAATTTTGGTCACAAGGGACAACGGTCCAGGGTATTTCCGGACTGCATTGCTCGAAAACTTCATGATAGTATTTCCGGTAAAGAGGCCAGTCTGAAGCTGTTTTTAGATCGTTGGGATTGTACTTCCAATGTTTTCTGGGGTTATTCAGGCGGTCCTTGAACCGTTCTTGCTGCTCTTCCTCAGATAAATGGAGATAGAACTTGAGAATTTGAGTTCCTCTTTCCTGCAACAGCCTTTCAAATCCATTGATTACTCTAAATCTCCTTTGGGCGGTATCATCGTCAGTAAGTCCTAAGACACGGGTAACCAATACATCCTCGTAGTGAGAGCGATTAAATATCTGTATCTTTCCCTTAGGAGGTGTGTGTTTGTGTACCCTCCATAAAAAATCATGGGTTAATTCTTCTTCAGTGGGCGCTTTGAATGACTTCACTCTTATTCCTTGAGGGTTAACGGAACTGAAAACCTGTTTAACCGCACCATCTTTCCCGCTGGCATCCATCCCCTGTAGAATAACCAAAAGACTCCACTTACTTTCAGCATACAGCTTGTTTTGCAATTCGTCTAATTCCTTGGTAAGGTCCTTGGTTTGGGCTTTGATGTTTCCCTTGCTAAGGTCTTGAGGCGCACGTGTAGAAATCGCTGCCAGGTCTATTTTTGACATATCAGTGCCATTTTACATGAAGATTAGTTGTTATTTACTTGAAGAGAATTCTCAATCTCAACGATCCTGCCAATCCTAAGAATTTGGTGGTTTTCCACATCAAACTCAAGAAAATCGTTAATGTGCAAAAGGACCTGCCTTGCCTGACCGGTTTGCAAAGTGCTTAAGAATCCGGCATATGCTTTCTCCGGTCCCCCCATGTTTTCAAAGCCTCTTTGTTTTAGCGAATGCAGGCGGTCAAAAATCTGTTCGAACAACTCAGAAGACATAGGCCGGAGCTTAAATTCTTTCATATGCTCATCGGTGGAACGCCAATAGTAGAAGCAACCAGCACGGTTCTTAACACCAAGTATAGTGGTTCGTCCTCCAGATGGAAATGTGGGATGGTCAATCAGGAATGTAGCCTGAGGTTTCTTTGCCAGTTCAGCCTGGATAAAGTTGACTATGGTACGATGCTCCTGTTCCCGGTCTTTTAACCATGTAAATAAGGTGCCCTGTCGGTGGTCCCACTTTACGCCGTTGAGATTAAGCACAGATTCGTAAGTAAGGTCCCACTCTTTCTCATAACGCTCATTTTGAGCTGTTACTGAAAGCCCAAAATTTAACATTGTAATTATAATCAGTAATTGTTTCATTCAGTTTTTATTGATACCTGCTGAGGTCAACCGTCTGGAAAGTGGTAAATATTTCATCAGGCAAAGTTTCAAATACCATCACCTCACTTAAATCGCGTTCTCCCCGTTCCTCGGATAACAAGATATTGCCGTACTTGTTATAGTTGCCCCAGGGCAAAATGAAATTAGCTGAATCCTGACCAGCTTCCCGGTAAAAAGCCCATTGATTTACCAAATTAGTAGTAGTGTCAACATATATCAGATAGCGGTTTTGGGGTGTGACACCAACTTCTTTAAAGGTTAACTCCAATACATACGATGGGGTGTCTTCAAGTGTCTTACGTGTCCCAAGATACTTCAGGGTTACTCCGGAGTCCTTTAGTTTAAAGGGCATTACCAACCAATAGGAATCATTGATCCAAATATTTTTACCTTTTTCCAGCTCCTTGGCCAGCGAATCCGGATTAATAACTTCTTCGCCTTGTTTGTGGGCTTTGCCCAACCTATTGTTTATGTTTAGCAGATACACGGTGCTATCAGGAAAATCAATCCGAACATTACCCGAAAGTTTATCCCACACCAGTTTACGAGCACCAAAAAAGTCCCATGCCAAATACCGTGTGCCATCCCAAGCCAAGCGCCCGCCCATCGCCTCCATTACAAAGTCCGCGATCTCAATGGCAGCAGGGTCTGAATTATCCAGGTCAAAACCGTCAGCCGGTGGATTATTTGCTGTTGCTGGTTGGCTGACGATATTTGCTGATTGATCCTGAGCCGGTTGACAGGCCATCAGTGAAACAAACATTACCACTGATATCAAGGATGCCAAAACCGGCGAGTTCATGTTATACTTTTCCGTTAAAGTCATATTTAAGTTAGTAATAATACAAATAAATAGAGTAGAAAACGATTTTTTTTGAGCAAACTGCAGCTAAGGGAATTAACTTATCCTACTCCAATTTAAACTGGATTTGGATTGTTGCGCTATCTGTCTCCGTATATTCATGTTTTCAGGATGGTTCAAATCAGGATCAGATTCCAATACTTTAATCGCTTTTTCCCGGGCCAACTGGAGAAGTTTACCGTCTCGTCCCAGGTCAGCGATCAGCAAGTCCAATACACCACTTTGTTGGGTACCCATAAGGTCCCCCGGGCCTCTCAATTTCAAGTCCACATCAGCGATTTCGAAACCATCGTTGGTACGTATCATGGTTTGGATACGGGTTCTACCTTCTTTACTGATCTTTACATCGGTCATGAGTATGCAGTAACTTTGATCCGCCCCCCGGCCCACCCGCCCCCTCAATTGATGAAGCTGTGCCAGTCCAAACCGTTCCGAGTTTTCGATTACCATTACCGATGCGTTAGCTACATCCACACCAACCTCAATCACAGTAGTTGCTACCATGATCCTGGTCTCCCCTTTTACAAAGCGTTGCATTTCATAGTCCTTGTCTTTGGACTTCATTTTCCCATGAACAATACTAACCGGAACCTCAGGGAAGGCCCTACTGATACTCTCGTATCCATCCTGTAAATGTTTTAGGTCCATTTTCGCAGACTCTTCGATAAGGGGATAGACAAAGTATATTTGGCGGCCTGCGGCAATTTGTCGCCTTACGAACCCAAACACTTTCAGCCTGTTTTGATCATACCGATGAACTGTTTCGATTGTCTTTCGGCCTGGCGGTAGTTCGTCGATCACAGAAACATCAAGATCGCCGTATAAGGTCATGGCCAGTGTTCTGGGAATAGGTGTAGCCGTCATCACCAGAACGTGAGGGAAGAAGTTCTTGTTTTTACTCCAGAGTTTAGCCCTTTGGGCCACTCCAAACCGATGTTGCTCGTCAATTACTGCCAGACCCAGACTTTTGAACTGAACCTTATCTTCTAAAAGAGCATGGGTGCCAACAAGTATTTTCAGGGAGCCATTTAGTAATTGCTCGTGTAAAATGATTCGGGTACTTTTTTTTGTTGACCCTGTAAGAATATTAATTTCCACTCCCAGTCTCCTGGCGTAAGGCTCCAGTCCTCTGTAATGCTGTTCTGCCAGAATCTCGGTCGGCGCCATCAACGCTGTCTGAGCGTTGGCCCCTATAACCGCCAGCATGCATATAAAAGCCACTATGGTTTTCCCACTCCCCACATCCCCCTGTAGCAGCCGGTTCATTTGATTGCCTGATTTCAAATCTGCATAAATTTCCCTGATCACTCTTTTTTGGGCGTCCGTTAAATGGAAGGGCAAATGATTATAATAGAATTCATTTATCAGCCCGGTCTCCTTAAAAATCTTTCCTTTGAATTTCTCGGTGCGTGCCGGTTTTAATTTTAACAACCGAAGCTGTACGTAAAACAATTCTTCAAACTTTAGCCGAAAACGTGCCTGATTTAGTTTACTTGAGTCCTGTGGGAAATGTATATGCCATAATGCGTCGGCTTTTGACGTTAAACCCAATTCTGTCATGAGGCCTGTAGGGAGGGTTTCGGAAATTCTGGAACGGGCTATAGTCAACAACTGCTTTTGCAGCTTAGAAATTGCCTTACTATCCAGAAAGCGGTTCTTAAGTGTTTCAGAAGTATGATAAACCGGTTGTAAGTAACCTGGACCCTCATGGCTGCTGGTAAAAACCTCAATTTCCGGATGAACCAGGTTGATCTTTTTACCATAACGTGTTGGTTTACCAAAAACCAAATAGGTTACTCCGGGCTGTAATTTCTTGAGCACCCATTTGATACCTTTAAACCAAACCAACTCTATTGTACCTGTTGAATCACGTAAATGAGCTACCAATCTCTTCCTGGAGCCACCGCCTACTATTTCAATGTTCTTAAGAATACCCTTTATTTGTACATTAGGTAGCTGATCATCAATTTCCTTTATTATATAGAAACGGGTCCTGTCTTCGTATCGAAATGGATAATATTGGATCAGGTCTCCATAGGTGAATATCTCTAACTCCTTGTTTAGCAGGGCAGATTTTTGGGGCCCTACACCTTTCAGAAATTCTAATCTGGTGTCAAAAAACCCCTTCATGCGACTTTTATTATGGAAATTTCAACTTTTTTTCCACTCCAGTGTATTTAACATATGAATAATATCAACTTTGATAAAGTCAATTATCGGCTGGAGGCTATCATTCTTAGTGGCAGTAGGAAAATACAGAGCACCTCTTAAAAAATGTCTGGAGCTGTCCGTTGAAAAAAATTGAAACTGACTGGGAACTTCTCCACTTAGTTCAGCAATCACCACGGTATGCCCTTTTGGAGTCTTCAGGATACTCTCATCAATTGCATAGGCCTTTATCTGATGTTTACTGGTGAGTTTGTAGGAATCTTCAAGCAATTCCCTCAGTTTTTGTTTATCATGATTTAGGGCCTTATAGGTCAGTTGAACGTCCGCACCCAAATCCTGATAGACCAAATGAATCCAATAGGGTTCAGCCATCCAGGAGGTATCAGGTTTTATCTGGGCATGTTTAGAATACTCGAATTGATAAGGATAGGAGTCATCAATAGCCTGATAATGGTGATCGGGTAATTCTATTCGATTATATCCTTTGGGTTTTGGGACATAGGTCGCCTCCTGACATGCGGAAGTAGCCAGTCCCAGCAAAACACTTGCTTGGAAAAAAGAATAAATTCGTTTCATAGCAATCAACCCTTTGCCTGGTTTGTGGGGTTTATTAAGGACCGGTTGGTATAAACACGAATTCTTTTAATCCTTTTTATATCTACCGATACCACCGTAAACACAAAGTGATCAAAAGAAATCTTTTCGCCTACCCCTGGTAACTTAGAATGCAGTTCAAGAATCAACCCACCCAAACTTTCGCTTTCTCCTTTTACCTGGTCAAATATATTCACTTCTTCCCCTACAATTTTACAAAAATCATTAAGAGAAGTACGACCTTCAAAAATAAAGGTGTGCTCATCGAGCTTATTAAACCTCATCCCGTCATTGTCGAACTCGTCATTGATCTCACCCACTATTTCTTCAATCACGTCCTCCATGGTAATGAGTCCTGCGGTTCCTCCATACTCATCAACCACAATGGCCATATGTACTCTTTTGTCCTGGAAGTCTTTTAATAGCGAATTTACCTTTTTGTTTTCAGGAATAAAGAATCCC
>Ga0114949_10001241_pt1 | contig 15323 bp, 13 predicted proteins | sample N074metaG_FD_83505 | JGI IMG/M metagenome (GOLD analysis project Ga0114949, IMG submission 83505) | Deep subsurface microbial communities from Kermadec Trench to uncover new lineages of life (NeLLi) - N074 metaG | ecosystem: Environmental > Aquatic > Marine > Ocean trench > Sediment | place... | reverse complement strand
GGGCTGCGATTCATCGTGCCTGGAACGTCGTCGATGACTGGTTCGGCGCCCGCCCCGACACCCCTTGCACCGTGGTGCCAGTCCCGCCGGCACAGGCACCTGCCATGCCCCCGGCCTACTACATGCAGCCACCCATCGACGGGTCACGGCCCGGCACCTACTTCCTCAACACATACAAGCCTGGAGAGCGGGACCTCTTCGAATATGAGTCGATTCACTTCCACGAGGCGATCCCCGGTCACCACTTCGACCGCTCACTGGCGGCGGAACTGGAAGGGATCCCGACTTTCAGGCGCTACGCCCAGGTATACGCCCACACCGAGGGATGGGGCCTCTACTCGGAACGGATCGCCGACGAGATGGGTCTTTACTCATCCGACACCGACAGGCTGGGAATGATCAGCGCCGACGCCTGGCGAGCGGGGCGATTGGTTGTCGACACCGGGATGCACGCCATGGGATGGAGTCGTCAGCAAGCCATCGATTTCCTCCAGAAGTGGACCCCGATCGGACTACTTACGATCGAACAGGAGGTGGACCGATACATCGGGATGCCCGGTCAGGCCCTTTCCTACAAGATGGGCCAGATCGAGATCGTTCGTCTTCGTCGTGAAGCCGAGCAGCGTATGGGAGACGTCTTCGACATCAAGGGCTTTCACGACACCATGCTCACCAACGGGGCAATGCCCCTCCCCCTGCTGGCCGACGCCGTCGAGGATTGGATTCAATCGCGTTCCTAATGCATGGCGTGTCGCATTTGATCTTTTGGCCGCGGAGAAGGCTGGGTCGGCGACCTTCGATGGCATCACAATCTCGCTTAGATTTTCTCGATGGTCCGTCGACCCCCTTGGCAGCTTGTCCGTGAACAGGCCGTCCAGGTCTGAGCAAAAGGGGACCTCGCTAGTCATGGGGGGTTCATCGTGGCGGAGAGGGAGGGATTTGAACCCTCGAAGAAGCTATAAACCCCTTACTCGCTTAGCAGGCGAGCGCCTTCGACCGCTCGGCCACCTCTCCAAGTATCCGGCTGTGACGGTACCTGCGGAGGGGGTGGGATTCGAACCCACGAGACCCAAACGAGCCCAACGGTTTTCAAGACCGTCGCCTTAGACCACTCGGCCACCCCTCCGTTGCTCTAAACCCCCCGGTCCCAGAGACCGGCAAGGACCTTGACCCTGACAGGTCAATGACGTTTGGGCCGCTCCTGGGCTGCACTTGATCGCGGTGGTCGGTGTCAAGACGGCCCATCACCGAGTCGTATGCATCCTCGAACAGGTGGCGTAGACCCTCAGGCTAACCACCGGGGAGCGGTGTCCTAGCTGAGCTTGGATCTGTTTCACATCCGCTCCCTTCCGCTAGGGAGCTAGTACCGGGCGGTCGGGCACACCCATCGACCGCAGCGCTCGACCCGTTGCAGCGACGACACCCCGCATGTCGTCTTCGTTGAGACGACCGATGCAGCCGATCCGAAACGTGTCGACCTCCGTCAGCTTGCCTGGGTAGATGACGTACCCGGATGATCGCAGCAGTTGGTACAGCCTGACGAAGTCGAACGCGGGATCGTCGGGTGTGCGGAACGTAACGATGATCGGTGCCTGAAGATGTGGTTCGATGAACGGCTCCAGGCCTAATTTTCCCATGCCCTCGATGAGCACTTCGCAGTTCCGTCTGTAGCGACTCCCCCGACCCTCCACGGCGCCTTCGGCATGAAACTCGCGAAGAGCGTGCTCGAAACCGAGTAAAACGTGAGTTGGCGGGGTGAACCGCCACTGCCCGTCGCGCTCGAAACCGAGCCACTGGGCATGAAGGTCGAGGCTGAGCGAAGGAGCATTGCCCTCCGCGGCACGAAGCGCATCCGTGCGGATGATCGAGAACGCAAAGCCCGGCGGCCCTTCCAGGCACTTGTTGGCGGACCCAACAACGGCTTGGACGCGAAGCTCTGACAGGTCTAGAGGAAGAACACCAAAAGCGCTCATGGCATCGACGATCAAGCTCCGATTGTGGGCCTCGGTCACCGCGGCTACGTCGCCGAGTGGGTTGAGCAAACCGGTCGTGGTCTCGCAATAGACGACTGCAACGTGTGTCACATCGGGATCCGCCGTCAGTGCCTCATCGAGCGCTATTGGATCGGCGGGCACACTCTCGGTCGTCTCGAGCGTCGTGAAGGCCCGTCGCTGATAATTGCAGATCGTGGTCATTCGGCGTCCGTATTCCCCGTTGACCAGGATGAGGACCTTGCCTCCCCGGGGCACCAGCGTGCCGAGGGTTGCCTCTACGGCAAAAGTGCCGCTGCCCTGTACCAGGACGCACTGATAGTCATCGCCGCCGTGAACGACGTCGACAAGTTGCTCGCGTATCCATCGCGTGGCGCCGATGATACGGTCGTCCCGAGAGCCGTAATCATGCTGCATTGCCTGCTTTGTCGCAGCTGATATCGTCAGCGGACCCGGTGTCAACAACAGCGGGTCGCCCGTCTCGGATCGGGCGGTTTCGTACGGCGAACGATTCTGGATATCCGGCACCGAGCTATTCAACGCGCTCCAGAAAAAAAGGCAAGTCTCGACCTGCTTGGTGGTTGATGTGCCGCCACCTACTGCCTCTGATGCGTGTGCAGATACACGCATGGCTGGCGGAGGGGGTGGGATTCGAACCCACGAGAAGGCGTCAGCCCCCTACGGCATTTCGAGTGCCGCGCACTAGACCAGACTATGCGACCCCTCCGAGAACGGCGCCGGAGCGCCGTCTCGGTAAGTCATAGGTTGTAGGCCGCAGGTCAGCGGGTCGGCTTGGACCTACCAGCTATGACTTGCGGAGGGAGAGGGATTCGAACCCTCGAGGGGGTGTAAGCCCCCAACGGCATTTCCAGTGCCGCGCACTAGGCCAGACTATGCGATCCCTCCGGAGTTACCCGTCTGACCGACGGGATGAGAAAGGATAATGGTCACGAGTGACTGAGCCCATTTCGAACGACAACTACGAAGACCCGATGCGAACCGCCCTCAAGGCCGCCGAGGAGGCGGCCAGTTCTGGTGATGTCCCGGTCGGCGCGGTTCTCCTCGACGAGTCGGAGGAAGTAGTCGCAGTAGATCGAAATCGGCGGGAAGAACTCCGCGACCCGACCGCCCATGCCGAGATGCTGGTGTTGTCAGCCCGAGCGAGAGGGATCGGCGACTGGCGGTTGACCGATCACACGCTGGTCGTGACCCTGGAACCATGCCCGATGTGTGCCGGGGCCGCTGTCTGGGCTAGGTTGAAACGGATCGTTTACGGGGCCACCGACCCCAAAGCGGGCGCGGCATGGTCTCTTTACAACATTCCCCAGGACCGACGCCTCAACCACCGTGTCGATCTCATCGACGGCGTCCTCTCCGATGAGTGCAGTCGACTACTCGAGAGCTTCTTCGGCAACAAACGGGGCTGAGGTCTTGACCATCCGGTAGTCCCATATCCAATAGACAACTGCTCCAATGAGCAACGTCAAGCCGACCGCCGAGAAAGCCACCAAGTAGTCGAATCCGACTATCAGAACCCCGACTGCGGGTGCGCCAAGCAGCAGCGCAATGTCAAAAAGCGAGGTGAACACGGTCATCGCGGATCCCCGCTCCGAGACGCGGGCGCGGTTGACCACCTCGCTGGAGAGCAACGGGAACACCGCACCGTGGGCAGTACCGGTGACGATCGCGGCCAGCATAAGCGAGACTTCCGACCCGGCTAATGCCATGATGCCAAGACCGGTCCCGTAAGCAGCAATCGAGCCCACCAGCACAGGCCGGTGAGGTATTCGGTCGTAGAACTGGCCTCCCACGATCCGGGTTAGTGCCGCGGCGATTCCGTAGGCCGCGAAGAACGCGCCGGCCGTCCCGATCTGGCGCTCGTCGACATAGGTGCGAGTAAAAGTGAATAGCGACTCGATGCCAAGGGCAAAGAGCAGTGCCACAAACCACAAGGGGAGCATGTTCTTCTGAACCAGCGCCGCCCAAAAACTACGTCGTGGCTGACGACCTCGCACCGGAAGTACCGGAAGAGTCCTGACGATGAACCACGACGCAAGCCCGATCGCGCCCGCCAGCACGAACAACCCGTCAAAGCCAAACCTGGCAATAACAACGTCCCCTACGTAACCGCCGATGGCGATGGGGATCAGACCAGACAATCCGAATATGGCAAGCCCCTGAGTGCGTCGCTCCACCGGGATCGAGTCGGCGCCGTAGGTGAGCATCGCGGTGAACAGAGTTATCTGGACCGTCCTCCATGCGAGAAACAACACCCACAGATACGGACCCCAGACATCTGCCGTGACCAAGCTGAAGATCACGGCCACGTTGATGAGACCTCCAGCGAGAAGGATGGTCCTCCGGTGAGTCAGATCCAGGAGCCGGCCCATCGCTGGACGGAGCAGCAGCGAGACTGCAGCCGAGGCTGCGTAAAGCACGCCAATCAGGGCTTCGGTAGCCCCCAGATCGGATAGGTGTCCCGGGAGATGGATCATCAGGGCAAATGGAATCTCCTGAAGGAGTGCAGCCGTGAAAAGCCTGGGAAAGTTGGGACCGAAGCGTTTGAGCCACATGGAACCGGTCAAGGTAACACTGGCCGGACTCCATACTCATCTCGCCCTACCAGCATGGTGCCTGTAGCCTTCTCGGTGATCGTGTAGGTGGGGCGTTAGGGGTGCCCTGAACCCGAAACCCTCTTCATGCGGGACCGAATCCCCCGTCCGAGGGACACGACACGCCGGGGCGTACAGCCCGGATGCCGGACACGTGGTGTTGACGGCCGGGTCCTGCGCGGCGGAACACCATGAATCGGGTCAGGTCCGGAAGGAAGCAGCCCTAAGTGGGTCGTTCCGGGTGCAGCAGGGTTACCTGGTTTGAGCCGGCGGTCGGTGTCAACGGTGTTTACCGTGTCTCGACGACGGGGTCACGATCACATTTCTTCGCCTTCCTTTGCCCTTTCTGTGTCGGGAAACCCGGCTCTAAGCCGGGTTTCCCGACACAGAAGCGGATGGGAAGTTTTAAGAACGCGGTTTTCGCAGTCTCACCCCGTACACAAAGCCGAAGAACCCGCTGCGCCAAATCTCCTCGACTTCGAGGGGACTGTCCCCGAACAACTCCTCTGGTGGTGGGAGCGCGTCAAGGCTCTTGTGCAAATACCAGTACTCCCGCGGGGCGGCAGCAAAAATCAGCCCGACCAACGGGAGGACAATGGCCGTGCCGACGCGGTGAAGGGCGCGGAGAACGGGGTTGGTTGGTCGGCTCAGGTCAATGATCACCGCCGTCGAACCCGGTTTCAGAGTGCGGTTGAGCTCGCGCAAGGTCTCATTCACCGACGTCAGGTTTCTGAACACGTACCCGCTGAACACCCCTTCAAAGGAACCGTCGCCGAACGGCAGATCCTCCCCCACTGCTACCACCCGTGCCGAAGCAGGGCTGAGAGCCAGCATCTCGATCACCGGGTCGATGCCTACGACTGGCCGACCCTCGAAGTCGGTGTCACCAGTCCCGCTCCCCAGGTCGAGAACCCTTCCCCATTCCAGCATCTGGATGCCCCGTGCCCGCCATTTGCGTTCCTGGCCAAGCGAAAGGATCCGGTTGATGCGATCGTACTGGGCAGCGATCTTGGCAAAGATCGGGTCGGAGACCTCGCTCACGGTTCGATGCTGTTGAACCCGGTGTAGGGACGGAGCGCCTCTGGGATCACCACCGAACCATCGGCTTGCTGGTGATTCTCCAGAATTGCGATGATCGTTCTGCCGACAGCGCAGGCAGTGCCGTTCAGCGTGTGAAGAATCCGGTTCCCCTTCTCGCTCTTGGCGCGGATCTTGAGTCGTCTGGCCTGGAAATCTGTGGTGTTGGAGCACGAGGTGATCTCTCTGTAGTTCTGCTCCCCCGGGAACCAGGCCTCGATGTCGTACTTCTTGGCTGCCGACGCCCCCAAATCACCGGCGGCGACGTTCACCACGCGATACGGAACCTCGAGTTGCCGCACCAGCGACTCCTCGACTTCGAGCAACCGGTCATGCTCTTCGGCGGATTCTTCGGGCTCGATGAAGACAAACATCTCCACTTTGTCGAACTGATGAACTCGAAAAATGCCAGTGGTGTCCTTCCCGTATGTTCCTGCCTCACGGCGGAAACACGTGGAAAAGCCTGCGTATCGAATGGGAAGGTCATCCCCATCAAGGATCTCGTCTCCGTGATATGCCGCCATCGACACCTCTGACGTCCCCACCAGGAAAAGGTCGTCTTTGGGGACCTCGTAGACCTGCTCACGGGCTTCAGGGAAGAATCCGGTGCCCTCCAGAGCGTGCTCGCGAACCAGGACGGGGGGGATCATCGGGGTGAATCCGGCCTCGACGAGGTTGTCCATCGCCCAGCGGACCAGCGAGAGTTCGAGAAGGGCACCCTTGCCTTTCAAATAGCCGAAACGACTCCCGGAGACTTTGGCAGCGCGCACGGTATCGATGATGTCAAGGGATTTGCCCAGCGAGGCATGGTCGGTCCCCTCGGTAGCGGCGTCTCCGAATCTCTTGATCTCGACGTTGTCGTCCTCGGTATACCCGTCGGCTGCAGAAGGGTCGACCAGATTCGGCACTTCGAGGAACGCGGTCCTGAAGGCTGCGGCCAACTCGTCGGCTTTTCCCACCGCTTCCTTCTGGGCGGTGGCCAGACCAGAGACCTCTTCGATGGCAACCCGCTTGGCGTCGCCATCCAGTGTGGCGATCCTCTTGCCGACCTCGTTCTGGGAAGCCCTCAGTTCTTCTGACTCCTGGAGTGCGCCACGATGAGCTGCGTCTAGTTCGATCAGAGCCTTGAGGTCCAGGTCGTACCCGCGTCGCCTCAGTGATTCGGCGATGATCTCGGGGTTATCGCGGAGGAGTCTCGGATCGATCATGGGGTGGCGGATGGTAATGACGAGTCACGTTCCCCAGCATTCTGCGCGGTCAAAAGATCAAATGCGACGCGTCATGCATTAGGAACGCGATTCATCCCTCGTTGACGATGAACTGGACCCGAATTTGGTTGTCGTCTCTATTGGAGTCTTCGCCGGTGATGACGAGAACGGCTGCAACCTGGTAGATACCTCCCGGTTCTACCTCCAGCGGACCAAAAATGGTCGTCACCTGCTGATTTGGTTGAAGCGGTGCTATCTCAGCCTGCTCGCGTATCTGCTCGGCCCCACCGGTGAGCGTGAGCACGAGCGGTTCAGCCCTGCTTGCCACGTTGCCGACATTTGTCACAACCACCGAAAACACGATGCTGTCGGTGGTGGGGACTACGACCTGGTCATTCGTGTTGACCCAATCGGGATCAGAAACGACCATGCTCACCGCCAGCCCGGGTCGAAGTGCAAGCCCGCTGTTCAGCGACCGGGCCGAGTCGATATACGAAACCGAGAGACTCACCAAACTGCCCTCGGCGGGCATCAACACGACGGCAGACATCGGGGTCAGCGGGTTGGGGATGTCGATACGTCGCATCTCCACCAAAAGATCGGCATAGAAAGTATCACCGGCCCTCATCTCGGCCAGCGCGTCGGCCATGGTGTCGACCACCAGGAGACTCTCCGGGTTGTCTGCCGCCGCAAGAACCGACAATCCATACTCCTCAACCCCAGCATCCCATGTCCTCAGCGCTTGGCGGTACATCGAGCGAACCGGGGACAAAGAGATAGTGGGGGGGACTTCCTCGACGAACGCGAGCGCCACGGCCAGATCCTCTCTGATTCCGTCGATAACCGTGACAAACTCGGTTCGGTCGATGCGCTGGAGACGGGAGACAACATCACGGAGAGCATCGCCTCCCTTGGAGATCTCCACGGTCTGGCTCTGCATCTCCTCGAGGTACTCCAGTTCGACACGGGTCTCATCACCGGAAGCGGAGACAATCAGGGAAACTATGACCGCGATGCCCACTAGTACGAGCAGGACGTAGCGTGCCACCGCTCGTCGGCGGGGTGGTGGGTCAAATATCACCGTGGGCGAGGGGGGACTTGAACCCCCACGATCTTGCGATCACAGGAACCTGAATCCTGCGCGTCTGCCAATTCCGCCACTCGCCCTATAGAAGCTGGGATCGTACAGAAGCGGTATTGGTTGTGGTAGTCCGCATGACCCCCCAACGACCCGTAACCTCTCAAGCCTTGAACGTCGTCCGCAGCTTCGAGCGCCGTCTGGAACGTCTCTTTGAAGGCGTGGCCGGAAAGGTCTTTTCGGGTCGCCTTCACCCGTCGGAAATCGCCGGAAAGTTGGCACGAGAGGCCGACTTCGCCCGCTTTGAGCACGAGACAGGACCCGCCACAGCCAATTCATACACAATCCTCGTCAATCCCCGCGATCTGACCCTTGACCCCGGTGAACTGGAGAGCGTTCTTGCTGAAGAAGTCGACCGCTATACGACAGATGAAGGGCTGCGTTTGGAAGGACCGATATCAATAACGATCGAAGCGGACGAGGACGTTTCGCCGGGAACAGTGGTCTGTCACCTAGAGGTAAAACCGGGTCCAACCGTTCTATGGGCGCGTCTCGTCGGGTCGGACGTGGTCGAGGTGGGAAGAAACCGGGTTCTGATCGGCCGGTCGCCTCAGGTCGACATCGTCCTTCCCTACGAGGACATAAGTCGTCAACACGCTGTGCTTTGGCGACAGGACGGTCAGGTATGGATCCGAGATCTTGGATCGTCCAATGGCACATTCCTGGATGGTCAGCCGGTTGGTCGCGAGGCACAGACCGTCAACCCCGGTTCCGTTCTCGGGTTCTCGGAACATCGCTACCGACTTGCGGATTTGTAGTGCCGGACGTAATCCTCGCCCTACTGCGGATCATCTTCCTCGGACTCGTCTACTTGTTTGTCTGGCAAGTGGCGAGGGCGATCGGGTCACACCTGGGCATCTCGGTGCGCCGTCGTCGCCGTGAGGGCAGAAAGATCCTCTTTGTCCGATCCGACAGTCAGCAAGGTCTCGAAATCGAGATAACGGACGTGACCGTGCTGGGAAGGTCCGACGAAGCAGATCTTGTCCTTGACGACCCCTACGCTTCCGATTTCCACATGCGGCTTGTGGCTCAGGAGAACGCGATGATGCTCCACGATCTGGGCAGCACGAACGGGACATACGTAAATGGTCGACGGGTCACCGCACCGACCGAACTTCGACGTGGCGACAACATTCAGGTGGGCAAGACCGTCATCGAGGTTCGATGAGATACCTCTGGGCAACGGCGACCCATAAAGGGATGGTCAGACAGAACAACGAAGACTCCCTGTATCCCGATACCTCCGGCGAGTCACACGGTCCGGCAACTCTGGTCGTTGCCGACGGCATGGGGGGTCATGTAGCCGGGGAGGTTGCCTCCCGACTCGCGGTGAATGCCGCCGCCTCGAACGAGCTGCTGGCGAGTGATCGGGTGGCAGCCGGTAACCGGGCCATCAGGGAGGAAGTGGCCAGGGAGCCAGGTCTCGAGGGCATGGGCACAACAATGACATTGGTGTCGTTGGGGGAAGACGGGTCGGCGGCCTTCGCGCACGTGGGTGACACTCGCGCCTACCTATACAGGACCGGCGAACTTCGCCAACTGACCGAGGATCACACCGTCGCCGCCGAGTACGTGGCCCTGGGAGAGATCTCGGCAGATGAGGCTGCATCTCATCCGCAGCGTCACATACTGACAAGAACCCTCGGGCTCAGCCGCTTCGTGAACATAGACGAGATCCAGATCGCCCTCGAGCCCGAAGACAGGATCCTGTTGTGTTCAGACGGGCTGAACGAAATGGTTTCCGACGACGCCATCGCAGCGGCCATGGACGGGGGCACTGTTGATGACGTGGCTTGGAAGCTGATCGAAATGGCCAACAAAGCCGGAGGCGTCGACAACATCACAGTGATCGTCGTCGACGCTCTCGACTGAGGAAATGACCCGTAACACCGAAGCCGCTCTGATCATCGCGGGATCTTTCCTGGCCGCATTTGGAGTGACACTCGTCAACTTCGCTCGCGGAGGCAGTGTCGACGTGCAGACCGGTCTCACCTTCCTGGTGTTCCTGATCGTGTTCGGTGGTCTCCAGATCGCCGTGCGCACTTGGGCACCTCGTGCCACCCCTCTACTCATTGCGCCCATAGTCGCCCTCACCGCAATCGGATTTCTCGAGGTGTACAGGCTGGACGCCGCCAGGGCGGGACTCCAACGTTGGTGGTTGCTGATCGGGGCTGGTTTGGCGGCGCTGGTCCTCGCCCTGCTCTCCAAGCCGAGCACCTCGGTGCTCCGTCGTTATCGCAATCTCATTCTTGTGATCTCGATAGCTCTGCTCTTGCTACCCAACCTCCCATCCGACTGGGCGTTTCCCCTGAAGGGACTCGAGATCAACGGATCACGTCTGTGGGTGGTGTTTGACCTTGGTTTCACCCAGATGCAGTTCCAGCCGGCCGAGTTGGCGAGACTTGGGCTGGTCACATTTGTGGCCGCTTATCTCGCCGACCACCAGCGAGCGCTGCGCGAGGCACACCGTCAGGTGGGACCACTTCGCTTTCCAGAGCCGCGACAACTGATACCACTTCTTGTCGCCTGGGGCGTCAGCGTCGTGATCCTCGTGTACCAACGCGATCTCGGCGCATCGCTCCTGTTGTTCGCCGGATTCGTTTTGCTTCTCTACGCCGCCACCGGTGCCACCGGCTATCTGGCTACGGGTGGGTTGCTGGCCTTGTTGGGAGGGGTTGCCTCCTTTCTGATGTTTGACCATGTGCAACGCCGAGTGACTGCATGGATTGCGCCATTCGAGAATTATCAGGACGAAGGGTTCCAGATTGCCCAAGGGATCTTTGCTCTCGGATCCGGCAGTCTCTCCGGAGCGGGCCCGGGGCTGGGAAGGCCCGACCTGATCCCCAATGCGTCCACTGACTTCATCTTCGCCGCAGTGGGTGAGGAACTCGGGTATGCCGGATCCGTCGCTGTGATCGCACTCTTCGCTCTTGTCGTGAGCGTCGGACTGGGGATCGCTTTCCGAAGCCGAGACACCTTCCGCAAGTTGTTGGCAGCGGGTCTGTCATTCACATTCGGAATCCAGGTGTTCTTGATCGTTGGGGGAATTCTTCGCATCGTGCCCCTCACGGGAATCACGCTGCCCTTCATGTCCTACGGCGGTTCGGCCCTTGTTGGCAATCTGATCCTGATCGCCCTGCTCCTCAGAATCAGCCACGAGGAAGCGTCATGAACGGCCCCATTCGTCGACTCGCCATCGCCATGTTCGCGTTCATGGGCGCCCTTCTTCTCGCCGTCACCTGGTTCCAGGTGGTACGTGCCGACGATCTCAAAACGGATCCGCTCAATCCGCGTCCGGCGTTGACAGAACGCGGCAAAGAGCGGGGGCTGATCGTGACCATCGACGGAACGGTCGTAGCGAGATCGGTAAAAGACCCCGACAGCCGCGCTTTCATCAGGGAATACCCCGAGGGCGAAGCATTCGCCCACGCCGTCGGCTATTCCTCGTTCCTGGTCGGCAACAATGGTCTCGAGGCGGTGTACACGTCCGAATTGCGCTCCCGACGGGACCTCACCATCAGTGACATAGTTGCCGTCATCCTGGGACAGGATCTGCGTCCCCAGAACCTCGAGATCACTATCGATTCCGTGCTACAGCGAGCGGCATTCGAGGCCCTTGGCGACAACAGAGGAGCGGTTATTGCCCTTGACCCTCGAACGGGTGCTGTCCTGGTAGCGGTGTCGACGCCGTCGTTCGACCCCAACTTGCTTCTCGGAGATGACGCCGCACAACAGTGGGAGACCCTGCTCACAGACCAGTCTCAGCCGCTGATCGACAGGGGGACCAAAGAGATCTACGCCCCAGGATCAAGCTTCAAGACTGTGGTGACTGCCACTGCCATCGACACCGGGTTGGCAGGGCCGGGAACGACGTTCGATGACCCCGACAAGTTCGACCTTCCGGGTTCGGAGGCGTCGATCTCCAACTTCGGGGGCCGACCATGCAACGACGGAGTGTCGGTGAGCCTCCTCGAGGCCTTCGTGCGTAGTTGCAACACCATATTTGCCGACCTTTCCATTCAGCTCGGTGCGGTCGACATCGGCATTACGGCCGAGGCTCTCGGCTTCAACAGCGAAATCGACTTCGAGTGGCCGATTCCTCGAGCCGTTTGGCCCACCGACGAACTCGTTGGCGATGATGCAGCGCTGGCCCAGAGCGGCATCGGGGAACGCAACGTACGTGCCACGCCGTTGCATATGGCGATGATCGCCGCAGCAGTTGCCAACAATGGGGTTGTGACCAACCCCTACATGGTCCAACGCATCTTCGATGCCGACGGTCAGGCGGTGGAAACCGCAGAGGTCTCCGAGTTGGGACGTGCCATGGCGCCAGAAACGGCGTCAGTGCTTGCTCAGATGATGGAACGCGTCGTGACCGAGGGCACCGGCCGTCAAGCGGCAGTACCCGGAGTGAGGGTCGCCGGCAAGACAGGTACAGCCACGGGTCGCGGCGATTTCTCCAATCCCTGGTTCATAGGATTTGCTCCCGTCGAGAGCCCGACGATCGCTCTGGCGGTGTTCATCGAGGGCAGCCCTTCCTCGGGTGAGTCTGCAACCGGCGGATCTTTGGCGGCACCCATCGCATCCATGCTGATCGAGATCTGGATTGCGTCACAGTCATGAGTTGGGACCGCCCCCTATCTACAATTCTCTGACTCGATGGAAACCCCCTCCGAACTGACTGAGCGCTATCACGTCACGTCCCACATTGCCCGGGGCGGAATGGCCGATGTCTATGAGGGTCAGGACACGCTGCTCAACCGCAAGGTCGCCATAAAGGTCCTTCATTCCCAGTACTCGTCCGACGAGGCCTTCGTAAAACGATTCCGCCGTGAAGCTCAGGCGGCAGCCAATCTCACCCATCCCAACATCGTTGGGATCTACGACTGGGGACAGGCCCAAGGCACCTACTTCATCATCATGGAGATTGTTGACGGCCGCTCTCTACGCGACGTCCTCAGGTCGGAGGGCGCCCTCCTCCCCCGCCGCGCCATTGAGATAGCTGCCGAGACCGCTGCCGCGCTGTCAATTGCCCATCAGGCCGGGTTGGTTCATCGCGACGTGAAACCGGGCAACATCCTGTTGGCCAAGGACGGAACGGTGAAGGTCACCGACTTCGGGATTGCCAGGGCATGGGATGACAGCCAGGAGCTCACCAAGACCGGCGCCGTCATCGGTACCGCAACCTATTTCAGCCCCGAACAGGCCCAGGGCGCAGCCGCCGACGCTCGGAGCGATGTCTATTCGTTGGGAGTGGTTCTCTACGAGACGCTCACAGGTCGCCCACCGTTCACCGGTGAGAGCCCGATGGCTGTCGCCTTTCAGCACGTATCGGCCGAGGCCCCCCCACCGTCATCACTGAATCCAGACGTTTCCGAATCGCTAGATGCCGTTGTGACCAAGGCACTCCGTAAGGACCCGGCCGGCCGCTACCAATCGGCTGAGGAGATGCGCCAGGATCTGCTCGCAGTCCTCAAAGGCGATCCCGTTGTGGTGCCACCGATAGCGCCGGTCGCCGCGGCAGCCGCAGCCGCGACCACGCAGGTGATATCGACAGTCCCCCCACCCACGGTGCCGCCCGACGAGGTCTACCGGCAGATCGAGGACGAGCCTCCCTCCCAGTTGCCTTTCATCATCACGGCGTTCGGTTTACTGGTGGCTCTCGCCATTCTCATTTTCTTCCTCTTCCGTCTTGCAGGCGGAAGCGGTACGGATGTTGAGACGGCACCCGTACCGAACGTCGTCGGCCTGACTCAGGACTCGGCTCTCGAGCGACTTCAGGCGGATGGGTTCCTGGTGAAGCTCACCCCCGAGGCGAACGACACCATCGCCCCCGGTGTCGTGATCAGCACCGATCCTATCGGCGGAAGCGATGCCGAGATCGGTTCCACAATCGAGGTGTTCGTGTCGATCGGCTCCGAAGAGTTCCCGGTGCCACCTGTCATCGGTCAGAGCATCAACGACGCCCGGCGACTGATCGAAGCCGCAGGAATGACCGTCGGCCAGGTAGAACAACGTCCTGATGCCGACTTCGAGGTCGACGTTGTGATTGAGCAATCACCCGCGGCAGGTGTCGAAGTGGGAGCAGGAACACCGATCAACCTGGTCGTCTCATCAGGACCGGAAGTGATAGCTCTTCCCGACCTCGTCGGCATGTCGGAACGCGACGCCATCGCCCAACTCACCGAACTTGGGCTCAAGTTCAGTGTCAATGACGAGTTCTCCGACGAGGAGGCCTTTGGCGACGTCATCAGAACCGATCCTGAGGCCGGCACCGAAGTCCTATCCGGTGACGCCATCCTCCTCGTCGTCTCCAAGGGCCCCGAACCTGTCGAGGTGCCCAGCCTGTTCGATCTGACCGAGAGCGAGGCGCAGATAGTTCTCGGTGATCTTGGCCTCGTTCTCAACGTGTCCAACAGCACCCAACCCGTTGGGGATCCGGAACAGAACGGCAAGATCGTCAATCAGATCCCGTCGCCGGGAACCACTGTCCTCCCCGGCGACATAGTCACGGTCACCTTTGGTGAGTATCAGCCGCCACCGACCACGACCCTGCCACCGACGACCACAACAACCGAACCGACCACGACCACGACGGCCTAGCTATCGATAGTTGGTGGTCATGAGGAATCCGGCCGCGATGAACGCCAGACCTCCGATCAGGACCAATCGATCCATTTGCAGTATGAACCGGACCAGGACCAGGACGACCCCGATCACCATCAGGCCGGCCATCACGGCGACGTACCAGGTGGGACTGGGGTCTTTGTCGGCGGCGGCGGCGGCGATCGCCTGCTGTGATTGAGGTCGGTTCTTGGGTTTGCGACGCTTCGACTCTGGCATCCAGTCGGCGACCCTAGTCGTCCCGGAGATCGCCTTGTCGATGGTTACACGCGTGTAATTCTCCACACCATGTGGACAATGCTCTGGATAACTACACGTTTGTAGTTAATCGAGGAATGTGGCCGACTCTTGACGGCGACGGTCGACTCTGACATCGATGACGTCGGGGCGGAAGTAGTGACCCGCCGGGTCGAGAGATTGTCGGGCACCTCTCACAGTGGAGACATCGATATCCGCCATGACAAGCTTCTCCTCCTCGTAGACCGGTTCCGCCAGCCACCTGCCGTCTGGTGTCGCTATTGCCGAGCCACCCGGGCTGAGGTAGCCGTCCAGGCCGGCGAGGGCCTCCTCCCTCAGGGGCACGTCTTGGGGAATCGACTCTGTGGAGAGCAGTTGGGCCGCGGAGAGGACGAAGCAGCGGCCTTCCATGGCTATGAACCGCGTGATGTCCTCT
>Ga0114949_10001240_pt1 | contig 15330 bp, 12 predicted proteins | sample N074metaG_FD_83505 | JGI IMG/M metagenome (GOLD analysis project Ga0114949, IMG submission 83505) | Deep subsurface microbial communities from Kermadec Trench to uncover new lineages of life (NeLLi) - N074 metaG | ecosystem: Environmental > Aquatic > Marine > Ocean trench > Sediment | place... | reverse complement strand
TGGCTGTACCGCCGGGCGGTTGGGCGATCCCCAACTCACGCGCAAGCGCTTCGAAGCGCTTGCGCGTGAGTTGGGGATCGCCCAACCGCCCGGCGGTACAGCCAACGCGGTCGAGGATGCGGTAAAGATCGCCGAATCAGTAGGGTATCCGGTGTTGGTCCGTCCGTCCTACGTCTTGGGCGGCCGCGCCATGGAAATCGTGTATGACGAACCGTCGCTCCGACGATATTTTGAGACGGCGGCGCGGGTGTCACCCGAACATCCGGTTCTAGTCGATCGGTTTCTCGAAGACGCGTTCGAGGCCGATGTCGACGCCATCGCGGACGGGAATCGGTGCATCATCGGCGGTGTGATGCAACACATCGAAGATGCCGGCGTTCACTCTGGCGATTCCGCGTGCGTGATTCCGCCCTATCTGTTGGAAGAGCGTCATGTCGAAGCCATGCGTCGTCACACGAAGGCTTTTGCGAAGGCGCTTGGCGTCGTCGGCCTCATCAACGTGCAGTACGCGGTTCGCGACGACACCGTTTACGTGATCGAGGTGAACCCGCGGGGTTCACGGACCGTGCCGTTCGTGAGCAAGGCGACAGGCGTTCCGCTTGCCAAGGCTGCGGCCGGGGTGATCATGGGAATGAGCCTCGATGAGTTGGGGATCCCTGACGAAGTCCATCTTCCCTATGTGGCCGTGAAGGAAGCCGTGTTTCCGTTCTCGAAACTTCCCAACGTGGATACGTTGCTGGGCCCGGAGATGCGGTCGACGGGCGAGGTAATGGGCATCGCCGAAAGCTTCGGCATGGCGTTCGCCAAGGCCCAAATCGGCGCCGAGGGTGCACTCCCCCTCGAGGGTGCGGTGTTCGTTACCGTCAATGACAATGACAAGGCTGCGGTCCAGCCGATCATCCAGCGTCTCTGCGAGCTGGGATTCAAGATCTACGCGACGTCGGGAACGGCAGCATTTCTACGTGGCAAGGGCATTCCAATTTCTGAAGTATTGAAAATCCACGAAGGCCGGCCGAACGCCCGCGATCTCATGGTCAGTGGCACGGTCGATCTGCTGATCAACACGCCACTCGGCAAGCTCACCCAACGAGATGATTACGAGATCCGGCGAACCGCATTACAGCTCAGGTTACCGTACATCACCACGCTCTCCGCGGCACGCGCGGCCTGTGACGCAATCTTTGCGATGCGCCACGGGAAGCCGACCGTTCGTTGCCTCCAAGAATGGCACGATGAGGTGAGAGCGGCCGGTGCCGTTCCGCAGGACTCTGGTGCCGTTGCAGGTTGATCGGCTCGGCACGCTTGCCGGGTCACTCCGTTCCGCAGTCTCCGGCAAGGTCGATCGCGACGTGCCACTGGTTGATCTTACCACGTACCGGATTGGTGGGCCCGCGTCGATACTCGTGAGTCCCATGTCGTCCGATGACGTCGTAGCGGTGGTGCGGGCCTGTGCCCAAGAGGAAGTACCTTGGCTTGCGTTGGGGCTGGGGTCGAACGTGCTCATGTCAGATGCCGGATTTGCCGGCGTCGTCATTCGATTGGGCAAGGGGCTCGATCAGCTCGAGGCCGATTCGAAGGACGAGCATCAGAGCCGTTGGATTATCGGAGCGGGGATGCCGATTCCCCGCCTGGCGCGGTTGTCCGCAGAGGCTGGATGGGCGGGCATCCACCGGTTGATCGGTGTTCCCGGCACCGTGGGAGGAGGCGTGTTCATGAACGCAGGAGCCCACGGCCAGGATTTCAGCCGAGTCGTTTGCCGTGTCGATGTCGTGACGGCCGCCGGTCGACTCGAACATCTTGACGCGGCGAGCCTGCCCTGGGCGTATCGGGATGCGGGTATCCGGGACGCCATTGTAGTGGGGTGTCACGTCGATCTCGAACGTGCGCCGATCGGCGATCTCAAGCTGGACATTCGTAAGCATTTCCGGTGGCGTCAGCGCGGTACCCCGTTCAAGGAAAAGTGCTGTGGTTCCGTGTTTAGAAATCCGGGTGCGTTGGTCGGGGGTGAACGACGGACCGCCGGCCAACTGATCGATGCGAGCGGATTGAAGGGGTTTGCCTGCGGGGGAGCCAAGGTTTCCGAGAGACATGCCAACTACATTGTGAACACTGGTTCGGCGACGGCCGCGGACGTTCGGGCCGTGATCGACGCCGTGCGTGAGCGGGTGCAGTTGGAATTCGAGGTGGAGCTTCGACTCGAGGTCAAGTTGCTCGGTGACTGACTACTTCGTTCATGAGAGCGCCTACGTCGATGACGGTGCGTCGATCGGGGCCGGCACCAAGATCTGGCATTTTTGCCATGTGATGCCTGAGGTTGTCATTGGGCGGGATTGTTCCCTCGGGCAAAATGTCGTCGTGATGCCGCGCGCCACGATCGGGAACAACGTCAAGGTGCAAAACAACGTGTCGATCTATGAGGGAGTCGTACTCGAGGACGATGTGTTCTGCGGGCCGTCGTGTGTGTTCACGAACGTCTCGAATCCTCGTAGTCATGTGTCTCGCAAGGCCGATTACGAGGTAACGCTCGTCAAACGCGGCGCTTCCATCGGCGCAAACGCTACGGTCGTGTGCGGAGTCACCCTTGGCGAATACGCCTTTGTCGCGGCGGGAGCCGTCATCACGTCCGATGTGCCGCCTTACGCGCTTATGATAGGCGTGCCGGCACGACGGGTTGGTTGGATGTGCCACTGCGGTGAGCGCTTGCATCTAGTCGATGGTCGGGCAGCGTGTGATCGCTGCGGCACCAGCTACCGAGAGGATTCGGGCGCCCTCCGAATGGGCGAAAGCGAGTAGCCGGCAACCCCGATGAGCAATCCCATTCCCCTGTTGGATCTCCGGGCCCAATTCGAGGACATCCGAGACGAGGTCGTCCCCGCGCTGATGGAGGTGGTGGAAAGCCAGCGTTTCATCATGGGCGACGCGGTGAGCCGGTTCGAAAGCGCCATTGCCGATTTTTGTGGTGCCAACCACGCTATCGCATGTGCCAGTGGGACCGACGCGCTCTTGCTGTCGCTCCAGACGCTCGACCTGCGGCCGGGCGACGAAGTGATCACGACGCCTTTTACCTTCTTCGCAACGGCCGGGGCGATTCACAACGCGGGTGGGACCCCGGTGTTCGTCGATATCGACCCCGCAACGTTCAATCTCGATCCCGCGCGGGTTGCGGATGCCGTAACGGACCGCACTCGAGCCATCGTTGCCGTGCATCTGTTCGGTCAAATGGCAGACATGGACGGGCTCGCGTCGATCGCCGCGCCGAAGGGGATTGCTATCATCGAGGATGCGGCGCAGGCCATTGGGGCGCGACGCCAGGTCGATGGCGTCTGGAAATCATCGGGCACGGTAGGACTGACTGGAGCCTTCTCGTTTTTCCCAAGCAAGAACCTGGGTGCGTGGGGCGATGGTGGCATGATCGTTACCGACGACGCAGAACGGTCCGACCGCCTGCGGAAGCTGCGAGTGCATGGTGGCGCCAAGCAGTACCATCACGACGAGATCGGCACTAACTCGAGGCTCGACACGCTTCAGGCCGCAATCTTGCTCACCAAGCTCGGTCATCTGGACCAGTGGAATGCCGCGCGGCGCGAGCGTGCAGCGAGCTATGGCAAACAACTCGAGGCGATCGAGGGTGTGACGCCTCCGGTGACTGACGGTTTAAACGAACATGTCTTTCATCAATACACGGTGCGCGCCGCCCGCCGGGACGGGCTCCGGGATCATCTGAAGCGTGCGGAGGTGGGTTGCGCCGTGTATTATCCGGTGCCTCTGCACCTGCAACCGTGTTTTGCGGAACTCGGGTATCGGCAGGGATCCATGCCAGAGTCCGAACGGGCCTGTGCCGAGGTCTTGTCACTTCCCATCTATCCAGAATTGACCAACGAGCAGCAAGAACGCGTGGTCGAAGCCATAGAGGAGTTCCACGCATGACGTTGCGAATCGGGGTCATCGGAGCTGGGGAGTGGGGCCGTAACCATGTGCGCACCATAGCCGCTCTTCCCGATGTCGAGCTGACCGTCGTCTGCGATATCGATCCTGCCCGGCGCGAAGCCGTCAGCCGCCAATACCCGTCGGTGTACGTGACCGATGCGGTGGACGATGCGCTCGATCGAGCGGATGCGATCGTCGTGGCGACACCGGCGGCATCACACCATGTCATTGCAACCCAGGTGGTCGAGCGCGGTCTCCCCGTGTTGGTGGAGAAACCGTTTGCGCTTACGGTCGACGATGCGGAAGCAGTTGCCGAGCTTGCCGACAAGCGTGCCGTACCGGTCGTGGTCGGGCACCTGCTCGTTTTTCATCCGGCGCTCCAGATGCTAGGTGACATCATTCGGAATGGGGATCTAGGGGAGGTTTTCTACCTGTACAGTCAGCGAGTGAACCTCGGGCAGGTGAGGCCGGACGAGAACGCGCTGTGGAGTTTCGGGCCGCACGACGTATCCGTGGCCTTAGAGTTGCTGGATGACCAGCCGACCAGGGTTTCCGCCCATGGGCGAAGTTTTATCCAGCCTGGTATAGAGGACGTCGTGTTCATGACCATGGGGTTCGACAGCGGTGTCCTCGCCAACGTCCAGATGTCGTGGTTGGATCCTCACAAGGAACGCCGGTTGACCGTCGTGGGATCGAAGAAGATGGTCGTATTCGACGATATGCAACCCCGCGAGAAGCTCAAGATCTTCGATCGGGGAATCGACCGTCCCCCGGAGTACGCGTCATACGGGGAGAGTTTGACCATTCGTGAGGGGGATATTTCGATTCCTCGCGTGCCCAATGTCGAACCGCTGAGAGCGGAGCTGCAGCATTTCGTGGAAGTCGCGGCCGGAAAGGTGAAGCCGCGGGTCGGGGCTGCGCAAGGCGTGGCGGTCGTGCGAGTGCTGGCCGCAGCAACTGAATCGATGGCGCGCGGGGGCGAGGCCGTTGACATCCGATCAGGAGGATAGGAGACACATGTCCGTAGAGCAGGAACTTCTCCAAAAAGCGGCCGATCGGTCGGCGCTTATGGGGGTGATCGGTCTTGGATACGTAGGGTTACCGCTGGCGGTCGAGATCGCGAACGCCGGCTATGCCGTGATCGGGTTCGACGTGGACGATGCGGTCGTCGATGGCGTGAACGCTGGGCAGTCGCACATTCGGGACATCCCCACCGAGGCACTCGCGCCGCTCGTGGAGGCGCACAAGATCTCGGCGACGACCGACATGAGCCGCCTCGCCGAGGTAGACGTCATTTCGATCTGCGTCCCGACTCCCCTGTCCAAGACCAAGGACCCGGACGTGTCGTACGTGCTCGCCGTGGCGGACTCGGTGGGGAGTACGGTACGGAAGGGGCAGGTGATCATACTCGAGAGCACGACATATCCGGGTACCACGCGCGAGCTTCTGCTCCCGCGAATCGAGGTGCGTGGCCTCGAGGTTGGCAAGGATGTGTTCCTCGCGTTCAGCCCGGAACGGGTCGATCCGGGTAACGCTATATGGAATACTAAGAACACACCCAAGGTTCTGGGGGGAGTAACCTCAGCCTGCCTCAATGTGGTATCGGCGCTCTATGAACCGGTGTTCGATCGGCTTGTGCCGGTATCGTCGCCCGAGGCCGCAGAGTTGGTCAAGTTGTTGGAGAACACGTTCCGATCGGTCAACATCGGGTTGGCCAACGAAATGGCGATCGTGTGCGACAAACTTGGCGTCGATGTGTGGGAGGTGATCGAGGCGGCGGCGACGAAGCCTTTTGGCTTTATGAAGTTCACGCCCGGTCCCGGACTTGGGGGACACTGTATCCCGATCGATCCGCACTACCTTGCCTGGAAGATGCGCGGGCTCAACTACAAGACCCGCTTCATAGAGGTCGCGGGCGAAGTGAACTCGGAAATGCCGGCGTTCTGGGTCCACAGGGTCGTCGAGCAACTGAACGATGACTCGAAATCGGTGCGCGGGGCGAAGATCTTGGTGATCGGGGTCGCCTACAAGAAGGACATCGACGATCTTCGGGAGAGTCCTGCTTTGGATGTCATCCGTCTCCTGAAGCATCAGGGGGCACAGATCACGTATCACGATCCGTATGTGGCACGATTCACCGACGAGGAAACCGTGCATGAATCGGTCGAACTCACCCCCGATGTAATCAAGTCGCCGGATTGCGTGATTATCACGACGGACCACTCGAATATCGATTGGTCGATGGTCGCCGAGCACGCTCGACGCGTGGTCGACACGCGGCATGTGCTCGCCGACGTGACGCCATGAAGGTCGCGGTCGTTGGAACGGGGTACGTCGGTTTGGTCGTCGGCGCCTGCCTGGCGGAAACCGGCAATGACGTGGTATGCGCCGACGTCGTTACCGCGAAGGTCAAGCGCCTTCAGAACAACGATATCCCGATTTTCGAACCCGGCCTCGAGCCCATGGTCGTCAGCAACCAGGAGCGCGGACGGTTGCGATTCACCGACGATGTTGGAGGCGCCGTGGCTGATGCGGACGTCGTTTTTATTGCTGTAGGTACTCCCCCGGGCGAAGACGGCTCGGCCGATCTCAAGCACGTGCTCGAAGTTGCCGAGACGATCGGGCGACACATGGACGGCCCGACGGTGGTCATCACAAAAAGCACCGTGCCGGTCGGGACCGCAGACAAGGTTCGAACGAAGATTGCGGAATTCACGGACACGGAATTCCACGTATGCTCCAATCCCGAGTTCCTGAAGGAGGGCGCAGCCGTCGATGACTTCATGAAACCGGATCGGGTGGTCGTCGGTGTTGATTCGGACGAGGCGGCCGCCGTCTTGCGCGAGCTCTACGGCCCGTTCGTTCGCACCGGAAACCCAATCGTGTTCATGGATATTGCGTCAGCCGAACTCACCAAATACGCCGCGAACGCCATGCTCGCGACGCGCATTTCGTTCATGAACCAGATCGCCGAACTCTGTGAAAAAGTCGGTGCCGACATTTCGATGGTGCGAAAGGGCATTGGCAGCGATACGCGCATTGGGCCGGCGTTTCTGTTTCCCGGTCCTGGGTATGGTGGTTCGTGTTTTCCGAAAGACGTAAAGGCGATCATTCGAACCGGCGAGGAATTCGGAGTGAGTTTGGACATCCTAAAGTCTGCTGAACTCGTGAACCAGCGCCAGAAACAGCGTGCATTCGAGAAACTCGAGGATCTCATCGACGTCAAAGGCAAGGTTGTCGGCGTATGGGGCCTGGCGTTCAAGGCCAAGACGGATGACATGCGTGAGAGCCCGTCCATCGATCTCATCGAGGCGGTGTTGGCTAACGGCGGAAGTGTCCGCGCCCACGATCCCGAGGCTCTCGAGAGCGCCCGCCGAATCTTTGGTGAACGAATTACCTACTGCGACGATGCTTACGAGGCACTCGACGGCGTGTCAGGACTCATGATCATGACCGAGTGGTTGGAGTACCGAAATCCCGACTTTTCTAGGATGAAAGATGCCATGGATGATCCAGTCGTAGTCGACTGCCGAAATCTCTACGCTCCCGATCGGATGCGCGCGCTAGGATTCCGCTATGCCTCCATCGGGCGGGAGACGAGCCAATGAGAGTCGTCGTTACGGGTGCGGCCGGATTCCTGGGATCCAACCTAACCGATCGGCTGATTCACGATGGGCACACTGTGGTGGGGGTCGACAACGTGATCACCGGGAACATGGCCAACCTCGAACACCTGGAGGGCAACGCCGCGTTCACGTATGTGCGGCACGATGTGTCGACCTACATCGACATCGATGGAGAAATCGACGCAGTCTTTCACTTCGCATCGCCCGCGAGCCCCATCGACTATCTCGAACTTCCCATACAAACGTTGAAAGTCGGTTCACTCGGCACCCATAACTCGCTGGGGCTCGCCAAGGCAAAAGGTGCCCGCTATTTCTTGGCCAGTACGTCTGAGGTGTATGGCGATCCGCAGGTACACCCCCAACCGGAAACATACTGGGGGCATGTCAACCCCATCGGCCCGCGGGGCGTGTACGATGAGGCAAAACGGTTCGGCGAAGCGATGACGATGGCCTACCACCGCTATCACGATCTAGATACGCGTATTGTCCGCATCTTCAACACGTACGGCCCCCGCATGCGCCCGAGTGACGGCCGCGTGGTCTCGAACTTCATCGTGCAGGCGCTCCAAGGTAAACCGCTCGCGATCTATGGCGATGGAAACCAATCGCGATCGTTCTGTTACGTCGATGATCTGATCGAAGGCATCACTAGGTTGTTCCATGACGGGGATGCGATGCCGGTGAACATCGGGAACCCCGGTGAGTTCACGATCAGAGAGCTTGCAGATATCGTGATCGAGTTGACGGCGTCATCCAGCTCGATCGTCTTCGAACCACTTCCCACGGATGATCCCAAACAGAGACGTCCCGATATCACGAAGGCCAAGCAAGATTTGGGGTGGGAGCCTCAGATCGTGCTGCGCGAGGGACTGATGAAAACCATACCGTACTTTGCGGAGGCGATCGGTGTCACCTGATACGGTGTTGGTGACGGGCGCTGCTGGGTTCATCGGGAGTCATTGCTGCGCCGCACTGCTCCGTGCGGGGCATAGGGTAGTAGGTCTCGATAACTTCGATCCCTTTTACCCCCGGAAGATCAAAGAGGCGGGTCTTGAAGCACTGTCGGCAATGGACGGCTTCGAATTCCATGAAGGAGACATCCGTGACCAGAATTTGACGCACCGACTGGTCGCCGGCGTGAGTGTGGTCCTGCACCTCGCGGCGCGCGCCGGTGTGCGTCCCAGCATCCAGGACCCGGTGGGGTATGTCTCGGTCAACGTGGAGGGAACGGCACAATTGCTGGAGGCGTGTCACCAGGCGGGCACGCGGCGGTTCGTGTTTGGGTCTTCCTCCTCTGTATATGGTGACTCTACCGCGGCGCCCTTTCGGGAGGACGCGCCGGCGCTCGACCCCATCTCTCCGTACGCGGCGACCAAGCGAGCTGGAGAATTGCTCTGCCATACGTTCGTGCACCTGTACGGTCTCCGGATTGCCGCGCTGAGGTTCTTTACCGTGTATGGCCATCGCCAGCGACCCGACCTCGCCATCCACAAATTCACCAGGTTGCTGGCCAGTGGTGAACGCATCGAGCGGTTCGGGGACGGGTCGAGTGAGCGAGATTATACTCATGTGGATGATATCGTTCGCGGCGTAGTGGGCGCCATCGAATGGACCAACACCGATACATCGGGCTTCGAGGTCTTTAACCTGGGCGAATCGCAAACTGTGAGCTTGGGGCGATTGATCGACCTCATTGGCCGGGCGCTCGACGTAGAACCGAAAATCACGCAACTGTCCGACCAGCCCGGTGACGTGCGGATAACCTATGCGGATATTGGCAAGGCTCGCCGGATTCTTGGTTATAGTCCGGCGGTAGACATCGAAGCGGGGATCGCCGATTTTGTAGCGTGGTACAAGGAGGAGCATGGAAGTTAGCTCTGCACAACAGCTCGACAGAGCTAGTCAGCATTTCGAGTTGAGGGATTATCACGGGGCTATCCACCTACTCGAAGAGTTGATCGAAGAGGGGCGTGCCTTTGCCGATGCTCATCACTTGCTTGGGCTCTCTTACTACCTCGTGGAACAGCCTGCCCGCGCGCTCGAGTGCTTCGACACCGCCCTGGCGCTCAACGACAAGTATGTCGAGGCCCACGTCCACCGCGGTGTGGTCCTCGCTGAGTTCGGGCGGGATGAAGAGGCGACCGAGGCGTTCGAGAACGCACGTAGCTCGGGGGGCGGTGAACGAGGCGGGGTGCCGCTCCACCACGCGGCTAAACTCGCGAATCTCCACGCGGCCCTCGGTGATGCCTACGCCCTAGCCGGATCTGTCGGAAAGGCCATCGAGGAATACAGGGAGGCGCTCCAGCTTGGCCCCACGTTTCACGATCTCCGGTACAAGCTCGGACGCTATCTGCTCGATGCCGGACGTTCGCTCGAAGCACGCGAGGAATTGGAACTGGTGGTGGATGCGCGGCCAGGGTCCTCGGCGGCCAAGTCGGCCTATGCGCTATCGTGCTACCTCTCCGGCGATTCGACGACGGCGCGTTCGGTACTCGAGAGTGTTCTGGCCGAGCATCCCGATGACGTACGGGCACGGTCATACTTCCACATGGTCTCCCGCGGTGCACGGGTATAGGCCCCAAGTCTTTTTAGTTGTCGCGCTGCTAGGATGTTGGAGAGCCTCGCCGGACCACCAAACGCTGGGTGACCGGGCGTACCTGGACGGGTTGTTTGGGGATGCGCTGGTCGAATACCGACTGGCGCTGAGCGTTGAACCTGAGAGCCCAGACCTCCGTGCCAAGGCGGCCCTGGCCGCGCTCAACGGGGTTGATCTCGAAGCCGCGGCGCAGGAGTACGTTGCACTGTCCTTGGCCGGAGGAACTTCCCGGAGAGAAGAGGCCGCCGACGGGCTGGTCCGGGTAGCAAACCTTGCCATCGAGGAGGGGAACCAGACCGCCCTCGCCATCGCCTTGGAAGGGCTTCGGGAGGTCGCTCCGGGACGGGCTCTCGGCTCATTTGCCGGCCATTTGGCGAGTTCGGTCGAGGGGCAACCTCAGACTGAAGATGCGCTGGCGCTGTTGACGTTTGCGGCCGCCGGAGCGACGAACGCGGGCACTCAAGATTCTCTCATGTTCGTCTATGGCCTCACCTTGCGGAGGTTGGGGCGCTGCACCGAGGCGGCACCGATCTTCGAGAGCCTGGTTAGACGGCAACGCGTGCCACGCGTTGCCACGGGCGCTCAGCGTCAACTGGTTCTCTGTGCGCTCGATGAGGGCCGAAGGGCTCTGCGGAAGGGTCAAGTTGTGGATGCCGAAGCGTGGTTCAGGCGCGCGGTGGCGGGGGCCGGTGACACGCCCGAAACGCGCGCCGCCTACATTGGAATTGGTGACGTGAGAATGACCCAACGGGATTACTTTGGTGCAGTCGACGCCTTTTTTCGGGCGATGGACGGCCTCCTTCCCGGTGACTCGATGTACGACCTTGCAGACCAACGCCTCAAGGCCATTGGCGACGCGTCACGGACGGTCCCGTAGCCGTGGGAACGCGGGAGAATCCGCGGGTACAACGATTCCACATGCCTAGTCGATTCTTGGTTTTTGCCGCGTTCGTCGCGATGGCTTGCGGAAGTGGCGAATACGATTTCAGCGGGTACCTGACGCCGCAGGCAGTCTACGACTCGTCCATGGCGGCGTATCGGATTGGTGACTGCGATTTCGCGGAAGCGGGGTTCCGCCAGGTGCAGCTCAGTTATCCGGCGCGGGATGACATGCAGGCCACGGCGCGATTCTACCTGGCGGAGTGCCTTTTAAAGCGGCGCCAATTGCTCGAGGCCGCGAGGCTTTTTCGCCGGATCACGGATGAATTTCCACGGCATCGATTGGCACCAGATGCACTGCTGCGTACCGGCGATGCCTACGCTGAGATGTGGAAGACCCCGGATCTGGACCCAACGTATGGCGAGACCGCTGTTGCCACCTATCAGGAATTGATGCAGCGGTTCCGTGGCACCCCTGCGGCCGACCGGGCACGGCTGCGGATTGCGCAGATGGAGTCGTGGATGGCTGGGAAGGAGTTCAAGAGCGGAATCTTCTATATTCGCATGCGCGCGTACGATTCGGCCATTATCTACTTCCGTAGTGTCGTCGCCAACTATCCACAAAGTGACTTTGCGTCTCTCTCTGTCGTAAAGTTGATCGAGATCTATGAGCGGCTCGACTACGAGGAAGAAAAGAACGAGATGTGTGGCTACCTGGGCCGTTACTATCCTGATGCGATGGCGGATGAGGAGACCACGGAGATGTGCACTGCCACCGAGGGGCCGTGACGCCTAGTGCACCGAGGCGTTTTCGGCGGGTCGTTTGATCCCCCCCATGTCGGCCACGTAGGCGTAGCCGCCGCTGCCGGCGCGGCGCTCGACTTGGGCGTCGTACATCTGATTCCCACCTATCAACAGCCGTTCAAGCACGAAAGCCACATGGCGAGCGGAGAGCAGCGGGCCGAAATGGTACGATTGGCCGTTGCCGACTCGGAACGGCTGATTGTCGATGAACGAGAACTCAGACGCGGAGGGACGTCGTATACGGTGGACACGCTGGAAGAACTCCGGCGAGTCTACCCCGCCGATGAGTTAACTTTGTTGGTTGGGGCTGACACGGCTGTGGATATGCCATCGTGGTATCGCGCAGACCGGCTTCCCGAGTTGGCCAATATCGTGGTGCTGACGCGGCCCGGGGCGGAGATCCCGCGCCATCCCATGTTTCAACGGAGTGTCAATGTTCCGGCATTAGACGTGTCCGCGACTGAGATTCGCGAACGCGCGAGTCGGGGAGAATCCCTTGCAGGGTTGGTAGCTGAGCCCGTCGAGGCGTACATCGTGGCGAACCGGTTGTACCAGCAGGAGACGAAATAGATAGATGCTGAAGAACGCGTTTACGAAGGTTTTTGGGACGAGGTTCAACCGCGAACTCAAGCGGATCCAGCCGATTATCGATCAGATCATCGAGATCGAAGCCGATCTGGCTGAATTGTCGGATGAACAGATTCGGGCGCAGACGGACAAACTGCGCGGGATTCTTGGCGACAAGCTCGGCGACCTTCGTAGGGCGCTCGACCAAAAGCGCGAAGCGAAGCATGAGTGTGCCGACCCGGTGGAACGAGACGTCCTCACCGACGAGGTCAACGACCTCGAGGAGGAACTCAAGAAGCATACGGATGAGGCTCTCGACGAGATTCTCCCGGAGGCCTTCGCGACAGTGCGAGAGGCATGTCGGCGACTAGTCGGTACCTCGGTGGTTGTCACTGGACACGCGCTCGAATGGGATATGGTCCCTTACGATGTGCAACTCATCGGCGGTCTCGTGTTGCATCAAGGTAAGATTGCCGAGATGGCAACGGGAGAAGGGAAGACGCTAGTCGCTACCTTGCCGCTGTATCTGAACGCGCTACCGGAGACCGGTGTGCACCTCGTGACCGTGAACAACTATCTGGCGCGTCGCGACTCCCAGTGGATGGGTCACGTCTACGAGTTCCTGGGCCTCACGGTTGGCTGTCTGGACGACACGGAGCCGTCGTCACCGGAACGGCGCGCAGCCTATGCGTGCGACATCACCTACGGCACCAACAACGAGTTCGGGTTCGACTATCTCCGCGACAACATGGTGTTTTCACAGGAACAGCTGGTGCAGCGACCGCATTCCTATGCGATCATCGACGAAGTCGACTCGATTCTCGTGGATGAAGCCCGTACGCCCCTGATCATTTCCGGGCCGGTTGGGAACGAGTCGGACACGAAATACGCCGAATTCAATGCTCGTGTCCAACAGTTGGTGCGGAAGCAGACTGCAGTGGTCAACCGAGCGATCGCCGAGGCAGAAAAGATTCGAGAGGACGACACTGAATCGTACGAAGGTGCCGTCAAGCTATTTCAGGCACAGCTCGGCATGCCGAAGAACAAGCGGTTGATGAAAATGCTGCAGCAAACTGGCGTCAAACAACTCGTGCAGCGTGTGGAGTTGGATCGCGTCGCCGATCGAAAGCTGCCCGCGAATCAGCAGCGGTTGCAAAACGTCGAAGAAGATTTGTTCTTCGTGATGGATGAGCGAGGGCGGTCGGTGCATCTCACCGATCAGGGGGTCGAGGAAATGAGCCCGGACGATCCCAATCTGTTCATCGTGCCCGATATTTCGCTCGAGATCGGTCAACTCGAAGAAGATGAATCGCTCACGACTGACCAGAAATTGGAGGGCCGCCAAAAGCTCGAGGCGGCGTACGCGGAAAAGAGCGAAAAGCTCCAAATCATCCACAAGCTACTCCAGGCGCACGCGTTGTACGAGATAGACGTCGAGTACGTCGTGCAGGACGGGCAGGTCTTTATCGTGGACGAGTTCACGGGCCGGATTCTGGCGGGGCGTCGGTGGTCGGACGGGTTGCACCAGGCGGTAGAGGCCAAGGAAGGCGTGACGGTGCGGGGCGAAACGCAGACGCTCGCGACCATCACGATCCAGAACTACTTCCGCATGTATGACAGTATCGCCGGAATGACCGGTACGGCGGAAACGGAAGAGGGCGAGTTCTTCGAGATCTATGGACTCGAGGTGATGGTCATTCCGACAAACCGGCCGATCCGGCGCGTCGACGCCCACGACCTCATCTACAAGACGCGGCGCGAGAAATACGCCGCCATCGTCGAGGAAGTCGCCCGCCACCACGAGCGTGGCCTTCCTGTACTGGTCGGAACGACCAACGTGGAGGTATCAGAGACCCTCGCCCGGATGTTGAAGCGGCGGGGTCTCAAGCATGAGGTGCTGAACGCCAAATACCATCAGCGGGAAGCGGAGATCGTGGCGGACGCGGGGAAACAGGGAGCGATCACGATCGCGACGAACATGGCCGGCCGGGGCACCGACATCAAGCTCGGAATCAACGTCAAGAAGTGCAGCGTATGTGGCATCAAGGCGCGGATCGCGCCGTTCGGGCAGGTGCTCGAGGACCCGGACCTCTCCGATCAAGAGATGAAGAAACTTGGTTGTGGCGACGATCCACCCTGTGGGCTCGTCGTGATCGGGACCGAACGACATGATTCGCGCCGCATCGATCGGCAGTTGCGTGGCCGGTCGGGACGTCAGGGCGATCCCGGTGCCAGCGTGTTTTTCATGTCGCTCGAAGACGATCTCATGCGTCTGTTCGGCTCCGAACGGATTGCGAAGGTCATGGATCGGACGGGCGCGGAGGAAGGTGAGGTCATCACCCATCCCCTCGTGACCCGGGCCATCGAAGGCGCGCAGAAACGCGTCGAGTACCAGAATTTCCAAGCGCGAAAACGCCTGTTGGACTACGACGATGTCATGAACCAGCAGCGTGAAGTCGTCTACTCGCTCCGTCTCTTCGCGCTCGAAGGCGGTGAAGAACTGAAGGCCGAAGCGCTCCGCATGATCGAGGAGGCGCTACAGCAGCACGTGTCTGGGTTCGAAGAAGCGCTCCCCGATGAATGGGATCGGGATCTGATGGCCGGTGAGTTGATGATGAAGTACATGATCTCGACGCCTGATTTGCTCGATCCAGCCAAGGTCCGCGATGTGGCGTCGCTGGGAGAGGCTCTCGAGCGGGCAGGCCACGAAGCGTTCCAGGTCAAGCTGGCTTCGTGGGGAGAACTGTCGAAGCGGTACAATGCCAACGACCTGGTCGACCGGTTGCTGTCCCATGTGATGCTCCAAGTGCTCGATGAGAAGTGGAAGGAACATCTGTTCGAACTCGATCAGCTCCGCTCGGGGATTCAGTACCGGGCGTGGGGGCAAAAAGACCCACTCGTCGAGTACAAGAGGGAAGCGTTCGAGATCTT
>Ga0114949_10001239_pt1 | contig 15334 bp, 14 predicted proteins | sample N074metaG_FD_83505 | JGI IMG/M metagenome (GOLD analysis project Ga0114949, IMG submission 83505) | Deep subsurface microbial communities from Kermadec Trench to uncover new lineages of life (NeLLi) - N074 metaG | ecosystem: Environmental > Aquatic > Marine > Ocean trench > Sediment | place... | reverse complement strand
CCGCACGCCGTCGTTCGCAAGTTGATCTAACGCGGCCGTCGTTGGTGGGTTCTCACCGATACCATACGACGAGAGCGTTTCGACACCCATGTCGTCTCCGATGATGAGGAGGATATTCGGGGCGGCCTGCGCTTGCCTCTGCGACCCAGCTGCGATAATCATCACCACCGCGGCCAGATAAATGCACTTCTGCATGATGCCCCCCGAACGAGATCAGTCAGTCGCGAAACAGTAGAACAGCCCGACGCCACCCCAGCTAACGAGCTCAGTTTGGCTGCAGCCCGTCGTCGCGTGCGAGGAATTCCATGACATGTTGCCGTTGCCAATGCGATCGGAATGTCCGACCTGGACAGAACCTTCATCGTTGCTGGTCCAGTTGTTACAGGTACGATCTTCGCTACCGGTAAACGCGCGTCCATCTGGTTGTGAGCCGGTCAACAGGTCATGGCGGGCCGGCATTGGGTCGTCGATGCCGTTGACGAGTTCGCCGTGTTCGGTCAGCGCGAATTCCTTGCTCATGTTACTGCCGCGCCGCGCCTCATCCAGCGTGTCGCCGTGTATCTCAGACTTGATAAGTGGTCGGTTGAGCCGGCGCTGCAGGTAGTCGAGGAGCCGGGCTGTGGAATGGAACCAGGGCCCATCGCCAATCCGATCTCGCGCGTTCACTGCCGGCTGACCAGGCCGTGCCTGCGTGCTGAGGTAAGCGCGCCAGGTCTTCTCGCCTGCCCCAACGGCTGCTGCCAGCGACTGGCAATGAGCATCCGCACCTGCCAAGCCACCAAGATTTCCCCCGTCTCCGATCGGTTCGCTGGTCACGAAGAATGTCATCAGGCTTGAGGGAATATCTTCTGAGTCGGGCATTGCGCCCCCGCCTTGCGCGAATGCTGTGTTGAGGGCTGGCATGGAAATTAGCGCGCTGATTGCGATCCCTAGGCTCATTTTTCTCATTCGTATTCTCAATCTATCGCGAAACAGTAGAGCTTGCCGACACCATGTGTCATTGACAAAGCGGTGTTACTACAGCCACGGGTACCATGCGATGAATTCCAGGAGCCGTCGCCGCCGCCATTACGGTCGGGAAACCCGATCTGAGCGTTCGGCCGGTCTGGGCCGAGCGGTACTCCCATCCCCATGCCTCCTTGACCCTGTCCAGGTTCGGGATCTCTATTGCTCGTCCAGTTATCGCAGGTGTAATCGGAGCCTGGCGGGTACGCGCGTCCGTCCAATTGAGAGCCCGTAAGAATCTCATGGCGATTGGAGTAAGGTGTCGTTCTCACATATTCCCAGACGTCGTCTTGAGGATGTTTGTAGTCATTTAACCCAGGCACTATCTGTCCTTTGTCGGTAAGCCCCGTTCGCTTCGTCAGGTTATTGCCCATTCGTGCGAGTTCGATCGTGTCTCCATGCAAATGAGCGACGTCGCGGGCGATCATGACACCCTCGAAGTTGTACCAGGGTCCAGTACCGATTCGATCGCGCGCGTTGACTGCAGGTTGGCCGGGACGGTCCTGCGTGCTGAGATACGCCTGCCAGGTTCGGTCGCTCACGCCGACATTTTCGGCAAGCGCTTGGCAGTGCGCATCGGCACCCGCCAGTCCGCCGAGGTTGCCGCCATCGCTGATCGACTCGCTGGTGACGAAGAACGTCATCGGCGTGCCACCCTCGAGGCCGTGCTGTGCGAGCGCCATCGGGGCCGCCGTAACGCACAGCACGACGCATGACGCAAGTATCCGCGAGTTTGTCATGAGTTAGTCCGCTTCGATCGTGTAGCTATGGGCCACCATGCCGTCTTTGTGCGACTCGTCTTCCTCGCCCGGCAGGTAAGTCTGGACGAAGTCCACCGTCACGTCATCGGGCGAGACGCGGACACGAAGGTAGCCGCTGCCGCCCACCACGGTGCCGTGGCTGTAGTTGTAGTTTTTGGCCGAGTTGGTCGCGTCATAGAGCCCACCTCTGGCCGGCACAGGTCCTTCCTGGTAGACGATACCGTCCAGGTCCTGTTTCACGTACAGGTGATCGTGACCGTGGAAGTAGATCGTCACGTTGTGGGCGACGAGCAGCTGATGAATCGGCATGGCCCAGCCGGGACGGGCCTCGTCGAAACCCCAGGTACCGTCCAGGTTGTATCCGCCCATCTCTTTATACTTGACGGTCTCGATCCCGCCGCGCATCTGTCCCCGCATGTTCAGCCCGCCGATCAGGTTGTGCGAGAACACGAACTTGAATTCGGCAGCGCTGTTTTCGAGCGTCGTTTTCAGCCATTCGTACTGCGCGCGCCCGAGTGTTACGGACCAATCGCCCGCAAGCTCTGGCGGCTGCGGTTGGTGCCAGTAAGGATCGAGAGCGATAAAAAGCGCGTCTCCCCACTCAAAGGCATAGTAGGCTTGGCGAAGCCCGACGAATTCCTCTTTGTTGGTATCGCCCGAATAAAAACCGTTCGGCTCCGGATTGGGGAAGTACTCTTTTCGCCCCAGCGTCCCGAGGACGGCGAGGTTATTCGCCGTTCCGTCGAGGTGCCGGCCCCATTCCCCTTCATGGTTGCCGTTGACCAGGAACAAGGGTACCGAGTGGTTGACGATATCGAAATAGGAACGCATCAGTTGAACGCGGCCGGTAATCTGAGCTTTCGTCACGGGTCCTTCTCTGGCGTACCGATCGATAAAGAAGGTGTCGCCCAGATCGAGCATGAAATCGGGATTGTCGGCGAGCATTTTGCTGAGGCTCAATTTATAGGCTTCCGGATCGTTGGTCTGAAGCATGTGCGGGTCGAACTGAACGACATAGGTGAACGTGCTGCCCGGTGGCCGTTGCGTGTGGAAAGAGTGTTCATCGCGAGCACTGAAGCTCGCCGCGCCCGACTCCTTGTAACGCATGCGGTAGTAGTAGCGGGTGTTGGGATCGAGGTCGTCGATCAAGACATGCACACTTTCGCCAGCGGAAAACCGGATGTCGGCAGTCCGATCGTCGTATGACGCTGGTTCGGTGCCGTATTCGTAATAGGCCTCGAGGTCCTTCACGGCCGCCGCGTTGATGGTGACGGAGCTATCCGTAGGACGCCCCAGCAACTCCTGCGCTACGAACAGCCGGTCATTCGTGCCCCGGGGATGATTGCCATAGCCGTTGGTTGATCGCTGGGTAACGATAACCGCCGCGGGCTCCGGTACGGCTTCGTTGAACGGGAAGCTCTGTGGGTCACGGTACTCCCGCTGCTGACCGACAGCGGCCGCAGCCACGAACGTCAACGCGCCTAAAAACCAACAAGTCTTCTTGATCATTGGAGATACTCCTTATGGACTGGGTCCTAAGTAGAGGCGAGCTTCTTCCAACTCGCAGCCGAAGCTTGACATCTCGAGGTGCGGCGAATGTTCCCATTCGATCGTTGCCGCGAACGGTTCCGCGAGATACTCGGGATCTTCAAGAACGAAATCAAGGTTGATGCGCGTGCCGTCCTCGCTCAGAGCGTACCGCTCGACGAGGTGTTTCCGCTCGCCCGACGGTATGCCCGTACCGGGGAACGTTGAGCGATAGTCGGCGAAGTTCGTCGTATCCACGACCAGCACGCCATCCTCCCACCTGCCGATGGAATGACCCTCGTTGGTCCGCGGACCATCGGCCGGGTGGCCGCGGCCGTCGAGGTACACGATTCTCTCGGAGTCGAAAAACTCGTTGCGGATGACGACCCGATCGTCCCGAACGTCTATCTCGTTGACGTAGTACAGAAGGATCTGGGCCGTTGGGGGAGGGTAGCCGATACAGTCCGAGACGGGATCGTCGGATCTCGGATCGAATTGCGCTTTCGCTGTTATGCCTGCCTCGGTCAGAGGTACCTCCGCGAGCTGTGCGAAGATCTGCCCAAAGGGCGTTGTGAATTGCACCCACTGCCCGGACAGACTGGAGGCCGCTTCCGCTTCCGCTTGTCCCGGCACCGACGTCAGCACCGTGCCGTCTTCGGTCCGGATCGAGTCTATCAAGCCATGCTTTCTTGCCCTGTTCCTGTCGGGATGCGCTCGGACCACCACTCGGTCTCCCACTCTGAGCGTTTTCTCGGTCCAGCCGCTGCGCTCCAGTAGCGTTATTGCGTCGGTCTCGAGCTGCCATTCGACGGGTTCGCCATCGTCGCCGGGCGCCTCAACGTAGAAATAAGTGTGTGGGTTGGCCCAGTGAACGCGACTGACGGTGGCCTCGAATACCAGCACCGAGTCCGTGTCGAACATTCGCGGGCTGTGATGCGCGCGTGCGGAGGAGGCCGAAAGATACGCGGCGCCGATCGCCAGGACGGACAGTATTTTCGCGGTTGGTCTTGCTTTAATGATTGCCATGTTGCCTCAGCTCGATTTTAACTGTCTCGTACAGGTGCTGGTCATTACATACAGGGCGGCGACTATAAGCATCCGGTATACCGATCCGTGCCGTCAGTAGCGGCTGAAATTCCAGACTATAATTCTGAAAATCCGCATATAACTAACGCGGCTACAGAAAATCGAGAGTCAAACAGGGGAATAAGATGCGACACCTGGTCATCCTGGCGTTTGCGGTTGTCTTTGCAATCTCGGGCCAGAGGGCCCTATCGGCGCCGAATGTGCTGCTGATCCTGGCCGACGATATGGGTGTGGAGGCATTGTCGGTCTATGGCCTCGGCAAGACGGCGCCGAAAACGGCGGCCTTGGAGGCAATCGCCGAAGAAGGTGTGGTCTTCAACAATTTCTGGTCGCAGCCGGTGTGTTCGCCGACCCGTTCCACCATCATGACCGGCCGCTATGGCTTCAGAACCGGCGTCGGCAGACCCATCGCCCCGGCAGCGGACGGTGGTGGTTCCGGACCGTTGCCGCCGCCGCTGGCGAAGCCGGCCGGCGCGCCGTACGAAGTCTCAGGAATGGGGCGTCGAGTCGAGAACCCTGTCAGCCGCGGATTGCGGCCGGACGAATTCATGTTCCCGATGGCGCTGGACGCCGGTACGGGCGATGCCTATCGAACCGCGGCCATCGGCAAGTGGCACATGGCCGATAAGGACAATGGCTGGCTGGATCATCCCAGGCGGGCGGGCATCGATTTCTATTCCGCCATCATGCACGGCGAAGATTCCTACTTCACGTGGCGAAAGAATCTCAACGGTGAAGTCATCCGGGAGACCCGTTACGGGCTTCTCGACCGCACAGACACCGCGATCGACTGGATCGAGGAACAGGGTGCGGAGCCCTGGTTCATGTGGTTGAGCTTCATCCTTCCGCACACGCCGTTACATCTGCCGCCGCGAGACCTGCTGCAATCCGACTACTCGGACCTGAGCCCGACCGCCGACACCTCGGACAACCCGATTCGCTACTTCCACGCCATGATCGAGGCGATGGACACTTCCATTGGACGTGTTCTGGACTCCATGGCGCCTGAAGTGCGCGAGAATACCTACGTCATCTTCATCGGCGACAACGGCACCGGTAACGGTTCGATCGCGGAGCCGTTTCAGAACGGGCGCGCCAAAGGCACTGTCTATCAAGGTGGCGTTAATGTGCCGTTGATCGTCTCGGGGCCCGGCGTTGTAGAGGGCGGCGTGTCGGAGGCACTGATCAACTCCGTCGATCTCTACGCGACGATGCTTGAGATGGCCGAAGCCGATGTTGCCGAAGCCGTCCCGAGTCGTGTCCACCAGGACTCGGTGAGTTTTTTCCCGTACCTGGCAAGACCGGACCTGCCATCGATGCGCGACTGGGTCTATGCGGATGTGTTTTCCGGCAGTTTTGCCGGTCTCCCGGACGCGAATTACACGATTCGCAATGAGCGCTACAAACTACTCCGCCATGAGGGGAACGAGGAATTCTACGACCTCGGGGAAGATCCCTACGAGCACGTCGATCTACTCGCGGGATCGTTGTCCACCGCGCAGCAGGCACAGTATCAGTTGCTTAAGCGTCAGTTCGACGCGCTGCGTGCCAGCGAGTCGTCGGAAGGCCGCTACACGGTAACCCGATAGGAGGCCTATCTTATAGTCTCCCACAAGCTGAGCGATTCGCCCGTCGCGAGCAGAATGATTTCTCTGATTCGAATCGAGTGACCGCCGTTGCGTGCGATCTCGCCGCGGATTTGAACCTCGTCGCCCGGCTTTAACGTGTTTTTCGTCCATCCGCCACGAGCGAGTTTGTTCGGCGCCGTAATCGTTCCGGACCATGTCTCCGCTACACCCGCGTCGTTCTTGACGTCGTAGTACAGCTGCACATGCGGATTGACGAAACGGAATTCGGATATAACGCCGGTTACCGTGACGACCTCGTTGGAGTAGGCCGCATAGCCGTGGTGCGCCGCACTCGACGTTGCGGCGAGCGCGGCCGCGAGCGCGGTCACAGCCAAAATCGTGGTTCTTCCTTGCATTGGGATCTCCTGGATCAGCGGCCTCTAGCCTTGAATGCACCCATAGGTCTGCACGGTAACGCCGGGCACGTACAGCCAGAACTTCGTAAGCTCAACTGGTTCGTCAAGCATCGACGCATCAGTAATGGTCATTGTGTAGTTTAACTGGCTGCCGTCCGGGCTCGCGGTGAAACGCTCGACGAATTCGGCGGCCGGGCTGATCCGGACGCCGCCACCCATACTAGGTGAGCTGACGTTCTTCGTCGTGACGACGAGCGTGTCTCCTTCCCAACGCCCCGTCGAATTGCCGAGCAGAGCAGGCGGTAACGCGTCGTTGTTACCGCCGGCATTCATACGAATGACGCGTACGGCGTCGTACTCCTCCATACGTAACACAATATTTTCGCCTTGTCGAACGAACTCGATCGGGTACGGCGCAGCCATCGCCGATGGCATGCCTTTCGGTGAACATTCCGTTGCGGCCGTTCCTTGATCCCGCCGCTCGCCTTCCGGGCGCGTCCGAGCCCGCGCCCGCGCGCTCAGCGGATTGCTGTCGATATTCAGGCTGGAATAGTAAGCTGGAGTCGCTGACGTGGAGCTCCAGACTCGAAAGATACCGAGCTCCGGGACCGAAGTATCACCCTCTAGCGCGTTGTTGGGTCCGGATCTGCCGACGACAGCGTCCGACCATCGAGGCTCGACGCTCGCGTTAAAAACGATCTCCCTTCCGTCCGCAAGTAACATGTTGGTGGGGTAGATATCGTTTTCGCCGTATAGCGAGGGTAGCCCGGCGATGATGACCTGTTCCCCCGGCCGAAGGACGTCCTGCGAGATAGCGTTCTTGCGCATCATGGACGTGGACAGGGTCTCGGCGCTCCAGAGTGCTTGCTGGCCATCGTCGTCCGTGACGTTGATTGTGAACAGCACATGGGGATTTCGCCAGGTGACTTCGTTGATCTCCCCGGTAATCTCTATGCTCGCTTGTGTGTCGAATTTCGCCGAGATTCCGTGGTGGGCGATCGCCGAAACCGGGATTGCAGATAGCCAGATCAGGATACTCCTGCCGAGGGCGTTAGAACTCGTTTTCATGGAATGTGATCTCCCTAAACGCATTATTAATACCTATCCGTGTCGGACTTATGGTTCATCCTGCCCGCCGAAGAGCCCGAAGAAGAAGCGATTCAACAGGCTGTTCGATATTCGTTCGGCGCGTTCAGCATCGTAACCATTCTTCAGGTCGCGGTATCTGATCAGGGCTTCGTGGAACTCCGGGCTGTCGGTTGCCAGCTCGTTGATTTTCACTGCCAGTAGTTCCAGGTGATGCTGAATATCCACAGTGGCGTCACCGAAATCTGCAAATCCCGCCAGGACATCTTGGGTTTCCCTTGCGATCTCTCTGTCGTAGTACGGCGTAGTGCAGACTTGAGTCGGCCAGGAGTTTGCTATGGGATTCCAGGCGTCCTTGGCCGGCTTCTCGCGCCTGTAAATAATATTGAAGTCGGGATCGTCGTTGAGCGCGTTGTACAGGTCGAATGTAACCTCTTGTGCTGCGACCATGTCCGAATACATGGAGCGAAGTGATTGCGGAGCGATAACCGTGATCTCCTCCAGCGGCTCTTGCTCAATCGCTACGCCCTGTAAGTCTTCCGCTCGCTGCGTAGCCGGTTCTTGTCCATGCGACAGCAGAGAAAACAACAGCGACGTAACGATAACGAGAGGGCGGAACGAGAGAATGCGGTTCGGCGCGTGACTCTGTCGGCCGAGTCTCATCATGCTTCGTCCTCTGTTCCTGGGTGAATCAGTCGGCGAGGGGATTGCCACGCGCCGGATGAATGCCGTTATGAAACCCACCCTGGTCTCTGACAACGCTACCGTTACCGTCCTCGTCGTACTTCACCCATACGAGGCCGTGGGGTGATCCCCGGTACGGCATGTCGATGACCTTGATCTGCTCGTGCGTGGCCGCATCGAAGACATAGATCCTGCCTTCACCGTTGCTGGTCGCCCACATCTCTTTCCCATTCGGCGACAGCAGGACATGGTCGCCCTGGTATCCCGAGAACAGCGTATGCAGCGAGCGGCCCGTGGCAGTCTCGACCACGGTAATAGTACGGCCGAACTGACCGTTCGACTCGCCCTTGTCCGAAACCCACAGCTCCGTCTCATCCGCGTTCAGCGAACCGCCATAAGGTCCGATGCCGGTAGGCGCGAACCACTCGATAGCGCCGGTGGCGATATTAATCTTGCTGACGTTGGCCGAAAGGGCCGCCGGCACATACATGTACTCGCTGTTGGAGTCGATGATGATCCAGTCGCCCCGATATCCCGGGTAAGGGTATTCGGCGACGACTTCCCAGCTCTCGGGGTCGATCTTTGAAACCCAGTAAGGTCTGCGTACGGTGCTGAATGTAGCCGTTTGTGGAGTCGGCCGAGGGCCGGGAGGATTGAAACCGCCCGGTTGCATCAGAACGTAGATGAACTCGTCATCCGTATACGATGTGTAGTTTCTGCCGCCGAGATCGCTGCCGCGAACGCCGCCGATAATCTGGTCCGTTTCCGGATCGAGCAGAAACACATCCAGGCCGTCGGGGTCAGTGGCGAACGTGTCGATCAAGAGGTATCGATCCTGAAATACCTGTCCATGGTGGAGTCGGCCACCGACTGCGAGTTGTTTGATCGGTCTGAGGGTGAGCGCGTCAACTTTCAGCAGCGTCGCGGATGTCCGGAGCTCGTTACCCCCCTGCGGGGTGGGTGCGCCCACATCCGCGGCAGGTCCGACGATATAGACGTAGCGCGCGTCGGGCGAAAGAACCGTCGTATGGACATTGCCCCGCAGTTCCGCGGGCAGTTGCCCGGAGACGAGCACTTCCTTGGTCGATGCGTCGCCGATAACGATTTGCGATGTTCTGCTGCGTGGCCCATCGAACGGCAGTCGGCCCGCCGAGCCGCCGGTATTCTCGTAGAAATACAACTCGCCCGGCTCAGGATGGAAGACCGGCTCGCCCGCGTCGAAAGTTGCCAGTACCTGCACCTCGTAGTCGCCCTTCAGGCTGCCGGTCTTCGAACGCTGGGTCCAGTCGGCGAGTACCGTGTCGAACGATTGAATCTGCATCACGAGCCGGTCGCGGTCGGTAATGACGAATTCGGTTTCCGGGCCGCTGGCGGCCGCCATAGCGGCCAACTGAGCCCGCCAGCCGCTGGCTTCATCCGCGCCGACGGGATTGCCGGTCATGTCCCGGATATAGGCGGCGATTGCGACCAGATCCTCGGCGGTGGGGTTCAACTCCGCAACGATGACGGCCATCTGCGGGTTGGAATTCAGTTGTTCCTGAATATCCATCGGCGTCGGGCCGTGCTGGAGCGACGGACCGATCAAGCCTTCGGCACGCTCGCCGTGACATATCCAGCAAGAGACCCGCTCGAAGAACAGTTCCTGGCCTCTTGCCGTCAGGTCGGCCAGTTCATCCTGGGCCTGCAGACAGGTGGAAGCCATCAAGCCCGCGAGCGCCAGGCATCCGAGCAGACGGTTCGCGTTGGCGGGTCTCATGGGTTACCGGGGAGCGGCAGCTTGCAGTCCACCTCGACGAAATCCAGTCCTTCAGGGGCGAAGACTTTCAGCCACCGGATATTCCAGGTGTCGGTGAGATGGCCCGGGTCGCTGATTGCCATGCTCATCTCGAACATGGGCCCGACTTCCGGGTCGTCCACACGCCGGTATCTTTCTATCGTCGTAGTCTGATCGCTCAGCGCGTTGCCCCCACCGCTCGCGAGGTTACCGAGGAGCTGACTCGATTCGATGATGAGTTCGTCGCCTTCGTAGCGGGCTACGTGATGTCCGAAGCGGCTGTGTTCGCTGGTGTCCGGTCCGCGCCCGTCGAGGTAAATCTCCCGCCGCCCTCCATGCTCCTCATATTCGAACACGACCCGATCGTCATACTGCATGACCCGCATCGGGTGGGGTGTAAACGCAACCTGCCGCACGAGGCCCGGGTCCGAGCAGGTTGCGAACGCAGGATCGTTCAGGGCATCGAAATCGGCCTGCAGTGCCGCGCCGACTTCGTTCAGTGGAGGCGGATCCCGCCGTCCGCGAGGGCCACCTAGCCAGGTACCCGTGAGATTCACACGGCCATCGCCGAGCGTCAGGGGTAATGAAGCCACCACGACCGGTGCCTGGCTCTCGTTCACCGTTCCCACAACCTTGCGGATGATCGACCCATCGGCGGGGTCGAGCTCGAGGAATCTGCCACTTTGGATGTCGTCCCCAACCATCACGATCATCGGTGCGCCGGTGCGGCTCTTTCTGCCCGTAAGCTGCAGATACTGTCCGACCGCGATCGTGTTTTCCGTCCAGCCCCAACGCCGAAACGGAGGTGCGGCAGGACCCGTCGCCATCCACTCCGTTTCGACCCCGTCTTCGTCGGTGACGGAGAGCATGATATTCACGTGCGGGTTCTTGAAGTTGTACTCGGTCACAACCCCTTCGATTTCCATCGTCTCTTCGGTAAACACGGCCGCCCATGCGTGATGTGCGTGAGCGGACGGTGCTGTGAGCATGACACCGAGACAGATGGCCAAAGCATGTGTGTAAGTCACTAGATTTTCCTCATCAATTCTGTTGTCGGCCGCGAAGCAATTGAACGACTCAGCTCAGCTACGGGTTGACCCAGCGGCTCGATGCCTCCTGGTCGCAGGCGCCGTGCAACATCGTCAGATGCGGCGTGTGAATCAGCTGCCGGCTATGCACCATCGGCTCTGCCAGAAACTCGGGGTCCTCCAGCGTGAATTGGAGTTCGATGTGGGTGCCGTCTTCGGTCAAGCGATAGGTTTCGACGACGTGTTTCTGTTCGCCGGACGGTACGCCGATCTGGTAAGGCGAGCGGTGATTCTCGAAGTTCGCCGTATCGACGACGAGCGTGTCGCCCTCCCAGCGCCCAATCGAGTGACCGGTGACGAATCGCTCGCTGGGGCTGGGATGTCCGCGACCGTCCATATAGATCGTTCGCACTTCGTCGAACCACTCGCTTCGGAACACGATCGCCTCGTCCTGCTGACTCATGTCGATCTCCATCAGATACAGTCCCGTGGAGACCAGCGCGGCGGGCGTCGGCCGCCCGACACAGGTCGATTCGGGGTTCTCATCGGACAGAGGATCGAACGCCGCCTGGGCCGCCCTACCCTTGTCGTTCAACGACATCAAGGCGTGGAAAAATCCGTCGAACCCTCCGGGATAGCGCTCGACCGTCGAGCGGTCGGTCTGCCATTTGCCGGCCAGGCTCGTGGCGGGTGGGGTGATTTCCGGCGCTGGCGCCCCCGCAGCCAGGGAGAGTCCCTCTTTATCGATCGAGCGCAGCAGGCCGTAGGGCCGCCCATTCGTCATCGGAATTGCCCGGACCGTGACCTCGTCGCCAGGCACTAAAGAGTCGCTCGACCAGCCGCGTCTCGCTATGACATTGACCGGACCCATTTGCAGTTCCCAGTCGACCGGCTCGCCGCTTTGCTCGGTCTCAACGATCACGTAGACATGGGGGTTTCGCCAGGCAAATTCCTTGACGGTCCCCTCGAAGGCGAGCACCGTCTCCATGTCCATGCCGGCATCACTGTGATGTGCAGCGAGGGGCGGGACGACGATGAGTGCGGCAGCGATGGTTGCGGTCTGTCTAATGATGTTCATGCTGGTTGCATACTCCTGTTGGTTGTGTGTGCAGACTTCAGACGCGCGTGTTACCTGTCGTCTCTTGCGTTACGGCCGGCGTTGCCCCCGGGTCTATCGACGGCACGCAGGTAATCGGTCAGTTTCTCATCCAGCTCGCGGACCTTGTCCGGCATTTGCTCCGCGAGGTTATTTTGTTCCGCGATGTCATCAGCGAGGTTGAAGAGCCGGCGCTCGCCGGTTTCGTAGATCCTGCGAAGTTTGTAGTCGCCTAGATAGATAGCCGAAGAAGGCCCAGCCGGATCATTATCGTAATGGGGGTAATGGACTACGAGTTCGGGTCGATCGCGTACCACGGTGGCGGAGTCTCCATCCTTCAACGTGCCCACCAGGCTGCCGCCATCGAGGCCGGCCGGCAGCTGCCCGATATCGGCGAGTTCGGCGATCGTCGGAAAAATATCGACACCGCTCGTGCGTTGGTGCACGAAGGTTCCCGCAGCGACGTCTGGACCCCTGATCAGCAGTGGTACCCGCAGCCCACCTTCCGTGAGCATGCCTTTGCCGCCCGAGAGCGGAGGATTGCGCCCCCCGGCGCCGTGGTCCGTCGTATAGATGACATAGGTATCGTCCGCGATGCCGAGCGCGTCGAGCTTCGCGAGCAGCATGCCGTAGGTGTTATCCGCGTCCTCCGCTGCGGCCGCTCCGGCGTCACTCGTGCCCAACCGACTCTCCACGGCCGCCAGGGTCGCCGGCAAGACGCTGTCGACGTTGTTGCCGCCATACTGAGCGATCTGCAGGTAGAAGGGCTTACCCTCTGTGACGCTACGCTCCATGAACGCCATGCCGCGTTCCGCCATCCCGTAGGCTTGCCCGGGGTTGGGGTAGCGTGCATTGTCCGGGCCGCGGTTCATCGTCGGACCGTCGCTCTCATCGTATCCATACACGGGATGGGTGCTCACGGCTGACATGCCACTTGCCGAAGTGGGCGGTGGCGTAGCCAGACTCCTGCAACAGTTCCGCGAGAGTGGTCTCGGAGAGCGGCAGGTCTGACGCGAAGACCGTCGCTGTCAGATGGAGCTGAGCGGGGTTCTTGCCGGTGTATAGAGCGACCCGCGACGGCGTGCAGCGCGGTCCGGCCGCGTAGAAATTCGAAAATCGGCCCCCTGCCAATGCGATACGGTCGAGGTTGGGCGTCCGGAACACGGCGCTCGCGGATTCCGGCACGCGATCGTCCATCGGCGCCGACAGACTGCTCCAGCCCTGTCCTTCGCCAATCAAGAGGAGAAAGTTCGGCTGGGCGGTGACCAGCGTCGGCGACAGTGCGACTGTTGCTACTGCGGCCAGAATAAAGGGTTTCATGGGTACTCCCTGCGCTCCGCTCCCGCCGCGCCGCTGCTGGGCTGCAGCTTGTCCGGCGGCCTCGGATACGCCCGTTCTGTATACCATTATCCGCCGATCACGCCTACTCGCTATGTGTTTTGAGTATGGTGAATTCAGCAAAAATGATAGCCGCCCGGGCCTTGCGGGTGCGGTGTCGCGGGGGCTCAATAGCCGACGGTGATGCGTCTGCCGATAGCCTGCGGCCTCTCGATCTCATCGACGAGTGCTACGGCGAAATCCCGATGAGAGATTCTCCCGGGGCGGCCGTCCTCGTTCACGAGAACTTCGTCCGCACCGGTCCGGTACGTTCCGGTGCGCTCACCGTCCGGGATGTAGCCCCCCGAGGGTGTGATCACCGTCCACTTGACGTCGTCGGCCGCACGGTAGTTCTGTAACGTGAACCAGTGGCCCCAGGCCAGCCCGTGCTGCTGGGTACCCTCCACCGCACTCCGGGTCTCCAGGAGCAGCTCCCCGTTACTGTTGAGCGTCGAGCCGCCGCCGAGATGGATAACCCGGGGAGAGGCCTCACCGAGTTGCCGAGCCGCTTGAATGACGGTCAGCGAGGAGCGGTTGTTCGTGGTCTCCTCCGGCAGGTTATTCGGGCCGTAGCCGCGTACGGACAGGACGACGACGTCCGTACCGGTGATGATCCCGAGCATGGAGTCGAGGTCGTTGACGTCGCCCTCCACGGCCGTGAAATTCGCGTGATCCACGCTGAGCCGCGAGCGATCGCGGGAGACGCCGATGACGTCGTGGCCGCGATCCAGCGCCTCAGCGACGATCTTGCTCCCGACGTTACCGGTAGCACCATAAACCACGACGGTATCGGCAAGGACGGTGAGCGCGGGCAGGACGGTCAGTGCGGCCAACGCCGTCACGAACGCGGCGAGCCGACGGTACCCGATGGTCGTCAGGAAATGCATTGCTCGGCTGTGCATACGGTTATCCTCTTACTTGCGCGGCTCAGTCGATGCCGAAGGCGAGCAGCACATTGCCCGGCATGACGCCGGCATGGTGCGAGTAGCCCGAATTCGTGAACAGCATGCCGGCGACGATGGCCGGCCCGCCGGCGCTGATGGACCCGCCGTTGGCCCTGATGCCATTCACGGTCTCGAACTCCCGCACGGTGTCGTACTCCCACACAATCTCGCCGGTCTCCGTCGAGTAGCCCCGTATGTGACCGTCCGCGGACCCGGAAAATACGACGCCGGGGATAACGCTGACGGCCGCCGCCTGCGCCTTGCTGCAGGGGGAGCGGTCGCCGCACGACGGGGCGGGCGTGCTCCAAACTACCTCACCCGTTCTCAGATCGAGCGCGAACAGCCCGCCGCCGGTGGTCGGGTCGCCGCGCGTCGTATCGTCGATGGCCGCGTAGACAGTGTCGTCGTCCGCCGCCGTTCCCCACTCGATGCCGCCGTCGATGCCACCTTTGCCGATACGCGTCTGCCAGACGATCTCGCCTTCGTTATCGGGATCGAAGCCGTAGACGATGCCCGACTTCTGGCCTACCGTGAGCAGGCGTTGCCCATCCCCGAGGTCCACAAGATTCGGTGAGGCGCCGAAGTCGAAATCGGGGCCGCTGTCTTCCGGGCAATTGGCGTGACTGCGGGCCCGCGGCTGGCAGCTGCCATTCCAGACGTCGCCGCTGGTGACCTGCCGAATCCAGCGAATGTCGCCCGTTTCTAGATCCAGCGCAACGACGGCGTCGGACGTCTCAGCGACGGGCAGGGAGTAGGAGTTGCCCGTTGCCACGTAGAGGGCACCGAGTTCGTTATCCACGGTGGGCGCGGACCAGATGCCGACACCGGACGGTCCCCACTGTTGGGTGCCGGCTTCGTTTCGGCCTATCGGTTGCGGCTCGTCGGTCATGTAGGTGCGCCAGATCTCTTCTCCGCTGATAGCGTCGAGCGCCACGATGCCCCCGCGAGCGCGGCAACATTCGTAGTCGGGTTTCGCGGGTTG
>Ga0114949_10001238_pt1 | contig 15343 bp, 14 predicted proteins | sample N074metaG_FD_83505 | JGI IMG/M metagenome (GOLD analysis project Ga0114949, IMG submission 83505) | Deep subsurface microbial communities from Kermadec Trench to uncover new lineages of life (NeLLi) - N074 metaG | ecosystem: Environmental > Aquatic > Marine > Ocean trench > Sediment | place... | reverse complement strand
CATTGTCGGGGGCACCGTCCGATTCAATTTTGGTCCAGACGAATGACTTGCAGAAGAACATAACACACCCTGACATCGTCATTGTACCGTCATCTTCCAATTGTAGCTTGGCCTTATATTCCTTGCCCTCCATCGTATTGTAGAGCTTGCCACCCGACCACTTGCCATCGCTGTCTTCTTCCAGCCCTGAAAACATCTGTAAGCCCAACAATGGACGGTCTCGGAGGGCCTCGTCTGGGTTGTGAATGTCTGTCGTTGGGGTATCGGCGTCAGGCGGCCGCAAATCGGTGATGTCGCCGCACAAATATTCCCCACAATCATAAAAGGTGACTTCGCCGCCTTCATGGGTTGCCCAGGGTCCAAAGACATCGTCGGGCGACAGATCGTTGGCCTGGACTGTGCCTGCCAAAGTGCCTGCCAAAGTGATTGATGCGACAATTGTCAATGCCAGTTGCCAAGATGCGAGATGCGGCTTCATATGCCATCCTTCTGGTTTGCGGTACGGTGCCATCGATATGACCGACAAAAGATAAACACACATCCCGACAGCTTCAACTCTGAGGGTGAGATTAGTCTGAGTTTCGAATCGTAGGTTTTGCCGTTCTCAACGTTGTAAATCTCGCCATCATCCCAGAAATTATCACCTTCATAGGTAAAGTTCGAGAATATTTGCAAGCCCAGCAGCGGCACATTCCGCAGGGCCTTTTTTGGGTTCTTGCGGTCTGTTGGCGGCACAATGTGGTCTTCGCGGGCCAGTTTGGCGACATGGCCGCAAACTTTGTCGCCGCATTGGGTGAAGTCGATCTGCCCACCCTTATGGGTGGTCCAGCTGCCCAACAGGTCGCTCTCTGCGGCCAATGCGACACTGGGTGCGGCCATGATGGTGATCAGGAAGAACAAAGTGAACAGGGGGGCTGTTTGACGCATGCGGTGGCTCGGGTAATCAAGTGGGGCACCGCAAATCGCACATTTAGGCCAGCTTAGCAAGCAGCCCAAATGTGGGGTGTCATGGCAGGGTCAGGTTGCGTTCCACCAACCGTGAAAGCTCATGGGTAAATGATGGCTCAATTTGATTGTGGCCACGGGTCCATCAGGAATGTGGGCGGCGTCAAAGATAGCAAGGCCGCTTTTGCCCGTGGTGCCGTCCAGTGTCTCGCTGAGGATCCACCCAGATGCTTCATTCATCGAATCGTTGGGGTTTGGTGCAAAGATAGGTTCGCCGGCATAGGTATCCGCGCCAAAATCGAACGCCTCCAGCGCATTGGTCTTGGTATGCAGCCTGCCAATGCCTGACGAGAATAGGGCGCGCTCGGCACTGCCAATGGTGACATATCCAAAGTCATTTTCCTGTCCAGACATGGCAGGGTTGACGATGGGAAACTCAAAATTGCCGTCGAGCATTATCTCTTCGCTTGCGCTCTGATTATCCAGGTTAATGGTATAGCGGCGCATGGTGCCCGGCGCACCGGCATCACCAAGTCGGCCCTGCATAATCTGTCGCAGCATGGCCTGCTTGCCGATAAAATGATTGGGGTCATCATAACCCACAAAGTCAGCAATAATCGTGTTGCCGTGCTCCCAGGCATTGAGCGTGTGCCACATGAATACACCCGGCGCGTCGATGAAGACCGGCGCATTGGTGCCTGATTTGTCTATCACCATCAAAATAGTGCCCTGGTCAGGCTGCCATTTGAAAGAGTCCGTGTAGCTCTTGATCCCAGCCAACATGGCCCAAGGGGGCGTCATCATTGGCTGTAGGTGCAAGATAACGTAATGTTCTGTCGCAAAGAAATCGTGGAAGTATGACGCTCGTGGCAAGGTATGTTCCTGCCAGCTCTTCAACTGATTGTTACGATCACGGACCACCACCTGTACTTTGGAGACCCGGCCGTTGCTGGTGCTGACAAGCACCCAATCGCCGGTCCGGCTGTCTGTCTTTGTGTGTGCCTTGAAAGCGGGACTGACATTGTCATCAGCCGGGGCAAATTCACCCAGCGTCTCCAGACTGTCCGAGTCCAGCTCCCACGGATGACCAACTTCATCAAAAGCAAAAAGGCGACCGTCTTTGACAATTGCTGTCACCCCGGCCTGCGACATAGACGGGATGCCCGTCAAACTGTCGGTCCATTTAGGCTGCAGGGTCGTCCAGGTTGGGAACATAAACCGCCCGGCTTTTTCCTCTGCCTGGAACTTTGGCGTTTGCACAAACCGATTTTGAAAAGCGGCTTTGCCATCGCCGATCTTGAAATGGCGGATCATGCCATCACCGTCAAGAAGGCTCTGTTTGCGGCTGCCGCCTCGATCAAACAAGCCGGGACCATTGCGGTAAAGCGACCCGCGCAGCCCTGCGGGGATTGTGCCCTCAACTTCGGCTTCATAGGCGTGTTCTGTGGGCAGCGACGTTGCCAGATGGGTCAGCCATCCAGCGTCGCCAACCGGTGTTTTGCCTGGCGCAGGGGGTAGGGCATCGAATGATCGTGCCCGTGTTGTGGCCCATAATCCAACAGCCGTAACAGCGGCGGCTGTCATGCCGGCTCCCATCCATTTCAGGGTAGTGCGTCTGGTTGTTTGCGTTGCGCTCATGGCTGTTCTCCCAAATGTTTACAGTGATAACATAGGGGGTATATTGACAGTGTCAACATTAATTCGTAAAACGTTATTTAAGTGGCCAGAAACACTTTGCAGTCAACGGGTGTAATCAAAGGCTTCAATCAACAAAACGGGCGATCTGAATTGGCGTATCATCATGGAAATCTGAGGGCGGAACTTGTGGCAACCGGGCGTTCTTTACTGGAAAAAGACGGCCCTGATTCGCTGAGCCTTCGGGCGGTGGCACGGGCCGCGGGCGTATCGCAGACAGCGCCTTATCGTCATTTTACCAACAAAGAAGCCTTGTTGGCCGACATCGCCAAGGTGGGGTTTGAAGAATTCTCCGATGCCTTGCGGCATGGCGTGGATGGTGTGCCAACGGTAAAAGCCGTTGGACCCTTGCAGGCAATGGCCCTGGGTTACGTAGACTTTGCCTGCAGTAACCCTGAAGTTTTCACGCTGATGTTTGGCAGCCTCATTGCCGATAAAAGCGCCTATCCCGAACTGGCCAAGGCGTCCCTGGACTCGTATGAACAATTGCAAGAGGCGGTTGGGGACCGTCTGTCGTCTGATGATGGCCAGGATTACCCGGTCCAGACGGGCGCCCTGGCGGCCTGGTCGCTGGTGCATGGATTGGCCACGCTGATGATCCACAATGGGGTTGGCCCAGATGCCCCATCCAAGCAGGAACGGGCCGCCTTTGTAGCCACTGTGGCCCGGGTGTTGGAGACCGGTTTGGGACAGTAAATCACTTTAGCCTTGTCATTTGTTCCTGTTTTGTTTACAAGAACAAATACGGAACGACTTAGGGAAGAATGAAAGGCTCAAAAAATGGCAGATATTTTTTTACAATTGGCTGGTTGGATCGCGGTTTTTGCGATTTGGGCATTTCTTCCTGTGGCTGCATGGCGCACCTGGCGCGATTATCAGCATGTTCGCGGCACCAACACCCGCATCATCTATCTCGATAGATTGGCTGTTAGATCAGCGGCTTAGGTTGGAGGCTTTGCGATAAAGTTCGTAATTATCCTGCCAATTCCTGCACATAGAACGGTTTTGTACAAAAGGCAGGCCAGGGGTCGTGCCTGATGATCTAGCCTGCGCAGAACCCAGTATTTTACGGTAGCCAGGTTGGCATAGCGAACCCCGTCCCCATAAACGACTTGTCTCTGTAGGGCCTCATTGGCGCCTGGCTCACAAGTCTTTGCTGCGCAAGAAGATACGTCCATCCAATTCCTGCCCCTAAATGGCGGCGGCTGAACCGGGAATGCACCCCTTCGCAAAGGCGGGCGTTGGTGTTAGGAATTGCGGTTCAATATGACGAATCAGATTCCCTAGGAAAGACCATTCCATGCATCCAGTAGTTTATGCGCAGAAGACGCCAGACAAGCCCGCCATCATTATGGCCGCAACAGGCGAGTCATTGACCTATGGAGAACTGGAAGCCCTGTCGAACCAGACGGCCCATTACTTTCGGTCGATGGGTCTAAAGACCGGTGACCATGTTGGCATGTTTCTTGTAATTCACCTTATGTTTTATGTCTGGTGTTGGGGCGCGCAACGGGCGGGGCTGTATTTCACGGCGATCAGCACGCGCCTGACCGCCCCAGAGGTCGCCTTTATTGTTGATGACTGCGACGCTCAAATTCTGCTGACATCTAAATCCTTGGCCGACGTGGCTGCCGAAATAATTGGTGACGTCCCACAAGTAAGAGAATTTTTGATGGTTGATGGCGCCATCGATGGCTTCAAATCGTTCGAAGACACAATTGCGGCTTTCCCGACAGACCGCATTGCGGACGAAACAGCGGGGATGGATATGCTGTATTCGTCGGGCACAACGGGCCGGCCCAAGGGCGTGAAAATTCCGCTGACGGGCGAGGCCATTGACGCTGAAAACCCCCTGCTGGACATCACCAAGCAGATGTACAGCTTTAGTGAAGACATGATGTATCTGTCGCCTGCGCCGCTGTACCACGCCGCGCCCATGCGCTTTAACATGACCATCCTGCGTTGCGGTGGCACGTCGGTGATCATGGATCACTTCAATGAAGAAGAAAGCCTGCGCCTGATTGAAAAGTACAAGATCACCCATTCGCAATGGGTGCCGACAATGTTTGTGCGCATGCTGAAAATGCCAGCAGACATCCGCACCAAATATGATGTGTCGTCGCTAAAGATCGCCATTCATGCCGCCGCCCCATGCCCCATCGAGGTCAAACGCCAGATGATTGAATGGTGGGGACCGGTGTTGTTCGAATATTACGCCGGGTCCGAAGGCAATGGTGCCACTTACATCACATCGGAGGACTGGTTAGCGCATCCCGGCTCGGTCGGTCGGTCGATGACGGCGACCCTGCATATCCTTGATGACGAGGGCAACGAGTTGCCCGCGGGTGAAATTGGCAACATCTATTTCGAAGGCGGGGGCCAGTTTTCGTATCACAAGGACGCGGCCAGAACCGCCGATTCACATAATCAGCAGGGCTATTCCACCCTGGGTGACGTTGGTTATGTTGATGAAGACGGCTATCTGTTTCTGACAGATCGCAAGGCTTTCATGATTATTTCGGGCGGTGTGAACATCTATCCGCAAGAGGCCGAAAACATACTGATCGGTCATCCCAAAGTATTCGATGTTGCCGTATTCGGCGTGCCTAACGAAGACTTTGGTGAAGAAGTCAAAGCCGTCGTCCAGCCCATGGACTGGGCAGACGTTGGCGATGAGTTTGAGCAGGAGTTAATCGCCTATTGCAAAGAAAACCTGTCATCCATCAAGTGCCCGCGTTCGGTGGACTTCACCAAGGAACTACCGCGCCACCCGACAGGCAAATTATACAAGCGCCTGCTGCGGGATCGCTATTGGGGCAAAAAAGATTCCAGGATTGTGTAGCGGTCAATTCAAGCGATCATGGCGCGGACAGTCCAAGGTTCCGGTGTTTCAGGCTAGTCCAGGCAAGACGCTTTTAAGACCGGCGATGGTCATTTCGACGGAAATTGCCAACAAAATCATGCCCATTATCCTGGTCATAATGAACTTCATTTTGTCCGAGAGAATCTTGTCAAAGTAAGAAGCAAAATAGAACACAACAAACAGCAATAGAAGAACGGCAATAATGACAACGCCGATTGTTATAAGCGCTTTGTAGCCAGTAGATTGGCCAGTAAAAATGATAATTGTTGCCATTGTCCCCGGGCCAGCGATCATGGGAAAAGTTATAGGATAAAAGGCAAGATTGCTAAGTTCTGCCAGATGATCCTGTTCTGCGTCAGACCCGTGATGAGGCGTTATGGCTAAGCCGTGAAGCATTGACCATGATATACCTGCCAGTATTAGTCCCCCGGCAATCCGAAAACCGTCGATCGAAACACCAAACAAACTAATAATATTTTGCCCCAAAACTAGCAAAATCATACACATTATGGTGGAATAGATCGTTACCTTCAGTGCCAATTTTCGCTGTTCAGTAACTGAATAGTCTGATGTCAGTGCCATATATAGTGGCAGATTGACGAACGGATTCATAATTGCAAAGAATGCCCCAAAGGCACTAGCCAACAAAGAATAATCCATGCGGTTCTTCCTTTCTGTCTTGCGGTTCCTAACCTTAAGGCACGCCCTGATGCCGCCATCCATTTACTGAACTGTCCTGGGCTGCTTGCCGATTATCATACAGACTTCATCAGACGCAACAATTTGAACGTCAATCCCAAGGTTTCCCGGTTCCGGGGCTAATTTGGCCTCTCATGCGGTCGGGAAAGAGATGCGCCTAGATCAAGCCATCCTCGCGGATGCAATCAAGCGACGCGCAGATGCGGCTGATCGCTTCATCTATAATTTTTTCAGTATGGGCATTCGACACAAACGACCGCCGCGTGCCGGGGACCAGGATGCCTTTGTCCAAGAGGTGCAGGTAAAAGTCTGTCTCGGCCTGTGATTTGCCCGGTGGGATGTCGCGGGCCGTGTGGATGGGCAGGTCAGTGAAATAGATCTGGAACATTGAACCGGCGTTCAGGACCTGCACGGCTATATCGTTCGATCTAGCATAATTGTTGATGCCATCGGCCAGTCTTTGGCCCAAGGCGTTGATTTTGGGGTATATCTCGGCGCGGCCCGTATCGAGATAGTGCAATTGGGCAAAACCCGCCGCCATGCTCAGCGGGTTGCCCGAAAAGGTGCCGCCGGACATGATGCCCCTGGGGTCGCTGCCCAGGGCGCTGAACAGATGCATAATGTCGGCCCGCCCACCGACCGCGCCGATGGGGCAACCACCGCCCAAAATCTTGCCATAGGTGACGATGTCTGGCTGCACACGATAAAATTCCTGCGCGCCGCCATAGGCAAAGCGAAACCCGGTGATGACTTCGTCGAACATCAACAACACATCACACTCGGCACAGACGTCCTTCAGCCCTTGCAAAAAGACGCCAATGTCGTCGCCCATTTGCGGGTTGGAGCTTTGCGCTGGCTCGATGATCACGCCTGCCAGGTCGCCTTTGTTGGCGCGGATCAGGTCAAAAGCCGCTTCCGACCGGTAGGGCAACATCATCTGGTGTGACGCGATACCGTCGGGGACACCGGCACCCATAGCGCGCCATTGCGGGGCATTGGCCGGGCTGTCCGGGTCGGCAATGCCAATGCCGTAATCATGGGCCCCATGGTAAGACCCGTTGAATACCGCAATTTTGGGTTTGTCCGTAAAGGCCCGCATAACACGGATCGCATACATGGTGGCCTCGGTGCCCGTGTTGCAAAAAATCACCCGCTCGGCGCAATTGTCGGCCTTGATGATCTGTTCAGCCAAGGGGATCTGCCCCGGATTGTGCAGCCCGAAGTGCCACCCCTTGTCGTTAACCTGGTCGAGGATTGCCTTCTGAATGTCCGGGTGTTTGTGCCCCAATACCAGCGCCCCAAAACCGATCTGGAAATCGATATAGTCGTTGCCATCGGCGTCTGTCAGGTAGGCACCCTGGGCGCTTTCGATCAAGACGGGATGCGGCATCTCAAGAGAGGCCGCTGATCCCATATTCATCAACTCGCCGGTGGTGGCCGTGAGGTCTCGCGAGCGCACCATCTTGTTGGCGAGGCGCACACGGACGGCATCGCCTTGGGTTGTCATGGTCAACTGCCGTCTGCTGTCTCGATGTCTGTCTCTAGGTAGTTTGGTTTTTTCCAATAGCTGGGCTTGTATGTTCTCATCATGGTTTTGAATATAAAGCCCAATATTGGGTTGCCGCCCCAAACCTTTGGTTTTGGTTGGTCTTGCTCCAGGCACTGGTAGAAGTGTTTGGAAATAAACTCGACAGAAGCGGCGGCCTTCATCCTGGCTTCTGTGTTGTCGTAATGGGTGTCGACGGCCATGGCTTTGGTAAACAGGGAATTATTCAGCTTCAACCAATCCAGTTTTGCCTGTTTCATTTCCCAGAAGAGCGACACATCCATAATGCCCGGAATAATTTTGGTCACTCTCACCGGTATCTGAGAGTTTTTAAGCTCCAGATCAAGGATGGCAAACAGCCCCCTCAATGCGTGGCGTGTGACCCCATAGAAGCCGTTATACGGGGAAATGTAACTTTCCAGCATGGACTGTAAAACAAGAATTTTACCCCTGGATTCGTCGGTTTTACCTTTGATGATTTCTGGCAACAGGTGCTTGATCAGGGTGTAATTGCCGTACACATTATAGGCTAGTGAGTCTTTCACCTGTTGGTCTGTTACGTCCATTACCGGTACAAACCAGATCAAGCCTTGCAATATGATCAGATCACAGCCTTTGTCGCCAACGGTGGTCTTAACAAATTCGACAAACTCTTTGACACTGGCCTCATTGGCCGTGTCCAGGGTGTCGTAGACAATGCCGTGCTGGGCAATCTCACCCTTGCCGCAAGAGATGACGTCGTAGCCCCGATCAACCAAGATTTCGGCCAAGGTGCTGTGGAATTCCCACCCTTCGTTAAACAGGACGACGAACCTACTTTCGCCTGACTTTAGTTTCGGTGGCAGTCCCTGCACGTTGCTCATATCAATCTGATCCTTGTTTTATTGGTCGGGGAGAGAGGATTCGAACCTCCGGCCCCTGCCTCCCGAAGGCAGTGCTCTACCAGGCTGAGCTACCCCCCGACACTTAACTAGGGGAAATTTATACGTCCTGGCGATTGAGGCTGCAAGCAGGCTAATAGGCGCGCTCGATGCAGAAATCGACGATATTGATCAGCGCTTCACGAAGTTCACTCTTCGGGAAAATACCCAATGCGTCTTTGGCCATGGCGCCATAATGTTGGGCACGGGCGATGGTGTCGACCAGGGTGCCATGTTCATTCATCATGGCCAGTGCCGTTTCCAGATCACCATCGCGTTGGTCTTTTTGCGCCAATGTGCGGCGCCAGAACTTGCGGTCTTCTTCGCTGCCCCGGCGATAGGCCAGGATAATCGGCAGGGTTATCTTGCCTTCCTTGAAGTCATCACCCACGGCCTTGCGCAGGGTGGCCTGCTTGGCAGAATAATCGAGCGCGTCATCGACCAGCTGGAAGGCGATCCCCAGATTGCGGCCATAGCTTTGCAACGCATCCTTGTCGGACTTCGAGGCATCAGCGACAATGCCACCGACTTTGCAGGCTGCCGCAAACAAAGCGGCGGTCTTGGCGTCAATCACCCGTAAATAAGTTTCTTCACTGGTGTCGACATCGTGGGACGCCGTCAGCTGCAAGACCTCGCCTTCTGACAGGGCGGTTGACGTGTCGGCCAGTACCTTGACAACCTCGATAGAGCCGTCTTCGGCGATCATCTGGAATGACCGGCTGAACAGGTAATCCCCGACCAGCACGCTGGCCTGGTTGCCCCAGACTGTATTGGCAGTGGCCTGGCCTCGGCGCAAATTGCTTTCGTCGACCACGTCATCGTGCAACAGGGTTGCTGTGTGGATGAATTCGATACAGGCCGCCAGGTTGATTTCCCGACCGCCGTCATAGCCGCACATATGTGATGTTGCGATGGTCAAAAGCGGGCGCAGACGCTTGCCACCAGAATTGATCAGGTGACCTGCCAATTGGGGAATCAGGTGCACATGGCTTTCCATGCGCCGCAATATGACATCATTGACGCCGTTCATTTCGTGCTGCAATAGCTGCGCCAGCACCCCTAGGGCATTGGGTTGCTTTTTGTTTCCCGGCGTTAGTCGGACGACGTTTTCCACAATCTGTTCCTGTTTCAGGCTATGTTTTCAGTGTTATCGCGTGATTCTTTAGTCTGATCTAGTGAAATCGAAGATGTCAGGGGCGGTACGAATTTGACGACCGACAAGGCCATTATGCCATCAACCGATCTACAAACCAAGATTTCGACCGACACGTTGCTGGGTGGGCAAGTAACGATCCTCCAACCAATGGAGGGTTATCGCGCGGCTATAGACCCGGTTCTGTTGGCCGCCAGTGTGTTGGCGAAAAGTGGCCAGCACGTGTTGGATGTCGGGTCAGGGACGGGGGCAGTTGCCATGTGCCTGGCCAATCGAGTGCCGGGTCTGGCAATTACAGGGGTGGACGCTGATGCAGGCTACTGCGACCTCGCCCGACAAAGTATTGCGTTGAACCAGCTGGATATCGACATTCTGCAGGGCGATTTGTTTTCATTGCCCGCAGCGCTGCAAAATCGACGCTTCGATCATGTGGTATCAAACCCCCCCTATTGGTCGCCAGAAAACAATCGCCCCGCTGCAGCCAGTAGACGTGGTGCCCATTTTTTGGACGGTGTTAGCCTGACAGACTGGGTTGCTGCCTGCCTGCGACGGGTGGCGAACAAAGGCGTTCTCAGTCTGATTGTCCCGGCAGAGCGGGTGGATGTCGCGATGGCGGCAATGGTTGGAAAAGTCGGCAATCTGTGCATCCTGCCTTTGTGGCCAAAGAAGGGCGTGCAGGCAAAGCGCGTGATCTTGCAGGCAACCCACGGATCAGGGGCGGGCGCTCATGTCAGTGCGGGCCTGGTACTCCACGACCAAAACGACAGCTATACCCCTGAGGCACAACGGATTTTGCATGATGGTCGGGCCCTGGACTGCCTGTAGATAAAGATCGACCTGAAGGGGTTCATGATATGGGGTGGCGGCAGGTCGCGGCTGATCCCGACCTTGCCGGAAGACAAAAACTGTCGACGCCGCTTGGCGCGAAAAGTGCTGTATATTCGGCCCCATTGGCTGCGGATGCTGCCATTGCTTTTGGTGCGTCACCTGCTAACCAAAACGCCAATGCGGTACCGCAAGGAGGGTCTCTTTTTACCCTTACACTGTAAATCGAATGCATCTATAGTGCGGCCAAATTTCAAATCCAGGAGAGTTACACATGTCTACAGCTACCAATCGTCCGATCAACCGCAGGGTTGTGCTGGCCCGCCATCCTGATGGCATGGTCAAGGAATCAGATTTCCGCATTGAAGATGAAGAACTAGGCGAACTTGGCAAAGGCGAAGTCCTCGTCAAGCAAGAAGCTATTTCCGTTGACGCCTTCATCCGCACTGCGTTGAACGAAGTAGAAGGCTTGCACACTGCCACGCCCATCGGTGGCATCATTGGTACGCTCGGTGTTGGTCGGGTCATTGAAAGCAACAATGACGACTTCGCCGTTGGGGACGCAGTCAGTGGTGGTTTGGGCGCGCAGACCTATGTCCAGGGCTCGCCTACCTATATGAAGATCGATGACAGCAAGGTGCCTGCGACGGCCTATCTTGGTGCTCTGGGTCTGACGACGGGCGTGACAGCTTATTTCGGTATTCTCAATTGCGCTGCTGCCAAGGCGGGCGACACGGTTGTCGTGTCTGGTGCTGCGGGGGCTGTTGGTTCTATTGCCGTTCAGGTTGCCAAAATCAAAGGTTGTAAGGTTATTGGTATTGCCGGCGGCCAGAAAAAATGTGACTTCCTGGTTAACGAATTGGGCCTTGATGGCGCCATCGACTACAAGAACGACGATGTCGACGCCAAAATCAAGGAACTGTGCCCCGGTGGTGTTGACGTTTTCTTCGACAATGTTGGCGGCGAGTTGCTCGACATCATTCTTGATAATCTGGCGATGAAGGGTCGCATTGCGATCTGCGGTGCCATTTCACAATATGGCGACCAACAGAATATTCGTGGTCCAAGCCTGTATCTGCGCCTGGCTGAACGCTGGGGTACTATGGGGGGCTTTGTTGTCTCTTACTATGCCGACCAGTTCGAAAAAGCCTATGCCGACTTGGGGCAAAGGATGGAAGAAGGCAAATTGGTGATGCCTGAAACCATTGAAGAAGGGATCGACAATTTCCCGAAAGCCCTGGTTGGCCTGTTTAACGGCGCCAATACAGGCAAGATGCTGGTGAAGCTTTAGGGTCCTGACCCCCAGTCACCAGTTACAGCTTATTGATCAAGCGCCGGGCTTCATGAGTTGAAGTCCGGCGCTTTTTTTTGAGTTCAAATCGAGGCCGGGCCTTCTGACACGGTATCTATATTGAATAATGTCCGCTGGGTCGCGGCCTCAGCCCCCGCCGTCGCCCCTTCCGTCATCGGCACGCGATCAAACAATTCGACATAGTCCAGACGGCCGTCTTTTGTCGGCGTAATTTCAACTTCATATTCGCCGGTCCGGTCGCGCACGAGGACATAGCACTTGTGTTCGCGACCATAAATTTTCACCTCAAGTTTAGTATCTACCAGATGATGCATGGCTTACCTCCTGACTGGGTCAACGATATCACATCCCCAGATTAGAAGCATTCAAATTACCAGCGCAGTGCGGTCGGAACCAACACAAACCTTGATTGAAGCCAAGGGTTGCAACGGCTCTATGAGTTGACTCCGCTGTGCCGCGAACCTAAGCTCTAACCTCATTCAATCTAAGTGATTTTAGGCTATCAGAAATACTTAGATTGAATGAAAGGGAGGCTCGTATGACTATTAGATCAGCACGATTATGGAGTGCAATTGTCACCCTGGTCGCTGTCGTGGCGGCGCCCCTTGGGGCCAATGCCGATGAAGCGGACGCCAAGCGACTTTTAAAGGCCATGTCCGACTATATGGAATCCCAAGACAAGATTTCCTTTGAGTTCGATGCGGTTCTTGAGGTCATCACTGTAGACAATCAGAAATTGGCGCTTGCCAGTTCTGGCTCTGTCGCGTTGGACCGTCCGGGAAAAATTCGTACGCATCGGGCTGGTGGGCATGCAGATATCGCAATGTTCTTTGATGGCGAGACCGTCACCCTGTTTGGAAGTGATCTCAATATCTATACTGAAATCAGTGCCCCTGGCTCGATTGATAATCTGATTAATGTCCTGCGCAACGACTATAACCGGCCGTTGCCGGCAGCCGATCTGTTGGGTGACAATGTCTATGACACGTTGATGGACGGGGTCATCGATGTAAAGGATCTGGGCAGTGGCGTTGTTGGTGGCGTTGAATGTGACTATTTGGCTTTTCGTAAAGAAGATGTCGACTGGCAGATCTGGATTGCCCAAGGCGACCAGCCTTACCCCTGCAAATATGTCATTACATCCAAGGACGTGCCTTTTTCGCCGCAGTTTTCCATCCAGCTTAGGGATTGGCAGGCAAGTGAAGATACTGCGGATGACGACTTTTCCTTTAACAACACGACGGACGCAACCAAAGTCGACGTGAAGGATCTCCAGGGTTTGGGCAGTGCCCTGCCTGGTAACTTCCGCCAAGGAGATGATGAATGAGCATTTCAAAAAAAATAGGGACGGTAATCGCTGCCTACGCGATTGTCCTTGGTGTTATGGCAATGGGCGAGATGTTCTCGGTGCCTGGGGCCTCGGGCATCGTCACCCCTGCTGAAGCCCGCGTGGGCAGGCCGTTGACGCCTGTCAGCGTTGCTGGCGTGGCGCGTCGTACCGTGCGGCGCTGTGCTGTTGGTGTCTATCACTGCTGATCGGACTTTGATCTAGGGAGTGGTGGGCGAAGAGGGACTCGAACCCCCGGCATCCACGATGTGAACGTGGCGCTCTACCAGCTGAGCTATTCGCCCGCTCTGTATCGCAGGGCGGGCACCCTATAGGGTCGCGGGCCCTTGCTTGTCAAGCGGTCAACGCGGCGATGGCCTCTGGCAGTTCTGACATATGGTCAATCAACCGGTCTGCGCCTAATTCAGCGGCCGGTACAGGGGTGTAACCAAACGACACTGCAACAGAGGGAATATTGGCGTTTCTGGCGGCATTGATGTCGGTGGCGCTGTCACCGACCATGATGGCCTGGCCGATATTGCCGCCAATGGCGTCCAGTGTTGCATGGATATGGTCCGCATGGGGTTTGGGGTTGGGCACGGCGTCCGCGCCGATCACCGCACTGAAATACTGATCCAACGACAATAATCTTAGGACCTTGTCTGACAATGCCTGCGGCTTGTTGGTACAGACCGCCATGATCGCCCCCTGTTGCTGAAAGTGTTTCAGAACTTCCGCCGTGCCGGGGAACGGCCTGGTGAGATCAACCACATGGTCGCCGTAGTAATCCAGAAATATCCTGAAGGCTGCCTCAATTTCGTCATGATTAAGCTCTACTCCTGCGACCTCGACCCCCTGTTCGATCAGGCGTCTGGCGCCAAAGCCGACCATGTGCCGGACGTTGGCCTCGTCAACAGGGGGCAGGTTTAATTGGGCCATTGTGTGGTTCAACGCCCCGGTTAAGTCTGGGGCGCTGTCTACCAGGGTGCCGTCTAGGTCAAAAAGGATAAAAAGCTGTTGGGTCATAAGGGTAATTCTATGATGGATGGTGGTCAAAAGCAGGTCTTTGTGGCAGGTTTGCATGCAGTTGTAAAATCTGTACTGAAAGCAGGCAAGTAGGTCATGGCGTCCCAAAAACTTGCAGTTCTGGTTCTCGCCGCGGGCAAAAGCACGCGCATGAAGTCCAGCCTTTCCAAAGTGTTGCACCCGGTTGGGGGGCGTGCGCTGATCGGGCACGTCCTGGCCATGGCAGCAGACTTGGCGCCTGCCCAAACCTTTGTAGTTGTTGGCAAGGATATGGACCAGATCTCCGACGCCATCGCGCCCACCCCCAGTATCATCCAGGACCCACCCAAGGGAACGGGGCATGCGGTGCAATGCGCGCGGGACGCTCTGTCGTCGTTCACCGGTAAAGTGCTGGTTGTCTATGGCGACACGCCCTTGTTGTTGGCGGGGACGATTCAGGCGATGCTGGAGGTAGAGGCTGACGTCGTTGTGTTGGGATTTCGGCCCGAAGATACCGCCGCTTATGGTCGGCTGAAAGTGGGCAAGAACAACACACTGGATGCCATCATCGAATTTGCCGATGACGACAAAAAGCAGCGTGCCAACATATTGTGCAACTCGGGCGTCATGATGCTGACCTCGCCCTCTTGCTGGGCGCAATTGGACTTGTTGCGCGACGACAATAAAAAAGGCGAGCTTTATCTGACCGACATCGTCGAGATTACCAATGGTCAGGGTGGCCGGTGCGTCGTGGTCGAAGCCGATGCCGATGAATTGCTGGGCGTTGATTCGCGCGAAGACCTGGCCAAGGCGGAGGCCATATTCCAACAACGCATGCGCGCGCAGGCCCTGCAGAGTGGCGTGAGCTTGCAAGACCCCTCCAGCGTCTATTTTGCCTTTGATACCCAATTGGGCCGCGATGTTACGGTCGCGCCACATGTGGTGTTTGGCCCTGGTGTGACCGTGGAAGACGGCGTTGCTATCGAGGCCTTTTCGCATATCGAAGGTGCACATATTGGCACGGGGTCCCGTATTGGCCCCTTTGCGCGCTTG
>Ga0114949_10001237_pt1 | contig 15348 bp, 12 predicted proteins | sample N074metaG_FD_83505 | JGI IMG/M metagenome (GOLD analysis project Ga0114949, IMG submission 83505) | Deep subsurface microbial communities from Kermadec Trench to uncover new lineages of life (NeLLi) - N074 metaG | ecosystem: Environmental > Aquatic > Marine > Ocean trench > Sediment | place... | reverse complement strand
AGCGTTCATCTTAGCCTGAGGTCAGCCTTGCAAGGGGAGGATCTCGCCTCGCTCAACCAGGGTGCCGGACTCAAAAAGGGCGTTTGGATCGCCTATCCGTGGTTGGCTACGGCTCCGGCAATCAACAAGGCCAGTGAAAGGGCAACGAGAAACAAGAGCGGCAACTGAACCTTGAGCGCGATTGCAGATCCTTGGGAGGCGAGTGCACCGATGCCCAGACAATCACGAAAGCAGCGGGCGCGACAGGTATGCTCGGCCAGATGATCCGCATGGATTCGGCCAGCCCAAATGCGTACAGCGTGACGGAGAAAGCTTGTGACAGAAAAAGCGGGAGCCCAATAGCGCCGCCGATTTCCAGACCGAGATTTCTCGAAATAATGTTGTAGGCACCGCCGATCCCGATAAGCTTGTTGGTCGCGATGGAAGAGAATGACAGGGTTGTGGTGAGCGTGACGAGGTTGGCCAGCACGACGATCGAGAGCGTATAGAGCAGTCCCAGGTTTCCTACGAGCCAGCCCACCCGCAGGTACATGATGACGCCGAGTATCGTGAGCAGCGTAGGCGTGAATACGCCGATGAATGTGCCGAGCTTGCGGTCGGTGGGGCGGCGCGGGGTCCTCTTGAAGAGGTGACTCAGCCGAAGCGCAGAGAAGGAGGTGTATTTCTTATCAGGCATTCATGTAGGCCTCGGCTCCAGGATTCCTCGAAATAGCCACTCCAAGAACGGTCACTGACGCCCTCTGAGAGGCCACCGAGAGCACGAGCTTCAGTGGAGCCGGAGCGCAAGCGCAGGAGCGTAAAGAACACGAACGGCCGGGGCAAGCCACCAGCGGCTGCGGTAGTGGGTTCCTGACCCCCGACCCCCGGCTGCGTACCTACTTCCGCCGTTGACAGTCTTGCGTAGCCGGGCCAGAATGGGAGAGGAGCGACTGTAGGGGCAAGGCTCGGCCGGCGTCTGGAGGTCCTTCCTGGGAGGCGGCGCGGTGATGGAAAAACGTCTTTTGACCCTTCTCGCCGTAGCGGTGGTGGTAACCGCGGCGGCGTCCGGCGCCGGATAGCCTCCATGCCGTCTCCCCAGAAGAGTCGGGATCGAGTGCTCGTGGGGCGCCACCGTGGGGGGCATGCGTCCGTCCTGGCGCTTATGCTGGGAGCCGGGGTCTCGCTAACCGTATTCGGGGCACACACTGGGGCGGTTCGGGTGCGCCAGGCGTCCGAGGTCTCGGCACCCCCTGCAGATCCCCAGGAAGTGCAAGAGATCCTGAACGCGTACTGCGTGAGGTGTCACCAAGGGACACGGCAGTCGGGGGGGTTCGCACTCGATGTACTCGACGTGGAAAACCCGGCGGACGATCCCCAGGCCTGGGAGCGCGCGATCCGCAAACTCCGCGCGCGTACGATGCCTCCGGGTGGCGTTGCGCGCCCAGGTGAGGCCGATTACGAGGCCGTGACAACCTGGCTCGAGAATGAGATCGACCGGGAGTGGAGAGCCAATCCGAATCCTGGCCGTGTGGGCGCGGTCCACCGTCTGAACCGCTTGGAATACAACAACGCCGTACGTGACCTGTTCGGGCTCGACGTCGACGTGACCTCACTTCTCCCCGGCGACGAAACGGCGGACGGAAGTTTCGACAACTTCGCGGACGTCCTCTCCATCTCCACGGCCCACATGCAACGGTATATGTCGGTGGCACGTCGAGTGACGCGACTTGCAACGGGCCTACCCCCAGAAACTCCTGTGGTGGAGACGTTCGAGGTCCCCCTTCACGTGGTTCAGGATCAGCGGCAAAGCGAAGACCTTCCGTTCGGTTCCCGAGGCGGCATTGCGGTTCGCTTCAATTTCCCGGTGGATGGCGAGTACGTGATCAAGGTCCGCCTCCGAACCAATTGGCAAGACTATGTGATGGGTATGGGCCGCCCCCAGCAAGTCGACGTAAGACTCGACGGTGAGTTGGTGCGCCGGTTCACAATCGGAGGCGAAGCTCCTGGGAGGCCGGCGCCGATGAGCTTCACGGGGCCCGGTGAACGGGGCGACCCCGAGTGGGAGGTATACATGCTCACGGCCGACGAGGGACTCGAGGTCCGCCTTCCAATCCGAGCGGGCCCACGGACGGTCGGAGTGTCGTTCGTCAGAGAGATGTGGGAACCCGGAGGCGTCCCGCAGCCGATACAGAGGGGGAGGCTGCTTGCGAATGACGAGCTCTATATGGACTACCAGAGCGTTCACTCCGTCGAGATTGGAGGGCCCTACCAGATCACGGGACCGGCGATCGACACCGATAGCAGACGTGAGATCTTTGTGTGTCATCCGGATCGCGGTGCCGAGGAGGAAGCCTGCGCCACCGAGATTCTCGCTCGGCTCGCTCGGCGCGCTTATCGCCGCCCGGTAAACGGCGGGGACGTGCAAATGCTTCTCGGGTTCTTTCACGAGGCGCGAGAGACCCGAGGCAGCTTCGACGCCGGAATTCAGTTCGCGCTCGAATTCCTCGTGAGCGACCCCGACTTCCTGCTGCGCGTGATGCGGGAACCGGTAGATGTGGACGCCGGAGAGGTCTATCGCCTGAGTGATCTGGACGTCGCGTCCCGCCTCTCGTTTTTCCTCTGGAGCAGCATCCCCGACGAGAAGCTTCTCGACCTCGCCGAGAGGGGCGAGCTCACGAATCCACGGGTCCGGGAGGATCAGGTGAGGCGCATGTTGGCGGATCCTCGGGCCGTCGACGCGCTCGTGGATGGATTTGTGGCGCAGTGGCTGAACGTGCGTCGAGTCGGGGAGGTGGTGGTCGACCCGGAGGTGTATCCCGAGTTCGATGAGAGCCTTCTCGAGGCCTTCCAGCGGGAGACCGAACTGTTCGTCGGGAGCACCCTCCGCGAAGACCGCTCCCTCCTCGAGCTCCTGACGGCGGACTACACGTATGTCAACGGGCGGTTGGCGCGGCACTACGGTTTTCCCGCGATGTACGGCAGCCGTTTCCGTAGGATCACGGTGCCGGACCCTGAACAACGTGGCGGGCTGCTCGCCCATGGAGGGCTGTTGGCGGCCACCTCCTACCCGGGCAGAACGTCTCCGGTTCTGAGGGGAAAATGGCTACTGGACAACGTGCTTGGATCCCCTCCTCCCGCACCTCCGCCGAACGTTCCTGAGTTTCCTGAGAATGAAGCCGGGACCACGCCCAAGTCGGTACGTGAACGGCTGGAACGACACCGGGAGGATCGTGTCTGCGCCGCCTGTCATGCGGTCATCGATCCGTTGGGGTTTGCGCTCGAAAACTTCGACGCAATCGGCGGCTGGCGCACGGTCGATGAATCGGGCAACCCGATCGATGCCCTCGGAAGTTGGCCCGGCGGACAGGAGCTCGACGGTTTCTCGGGCTTGCGGGCGATGCTCGTCGATTCGCCGGAGAGGTTTGTTGGGACCGTGACCGAAAAGCTGATGAGCTACGCCCTCGGGCGCAGGCTGGAGTACTACGATCAACCCGCCGTTCGTCAAATCGTGGAGAGATCGAGAGCCGACGACTACCGTTGGTCCTCGATCATCTTGGGCATTGTCGAGAGCCCCGCGTTCTTGATGAGGACCGCATCGGCGGTTGACTGAGTCGGGACCTTACACGTGAGTCAGCACCTTTACACGGGCTAGGATCACCATGGACAAAACGGACTTGAAGATCATCACTGGGAAGGCACTGTCCCGGCGAAGCGTCCTCCGGGGATTTGGTGCGGCTCTGGCGCTTCCGTTCCTCGACGCCATGGTCCCAGCATTCGGGCTCCGAGGGCAGACTGCGGCAAAGCCGATCCACAGGTTCCAGACGGTCTATGTGCCCAACGGCATGGCCATGCCCTACTGGTCGCCTACCGGGGAGGGCAGGGAGTTCGAGCTGTCACCCATCCTGGAGCCCCTGGCACCGTTCCGTGATCAGATGCTCGTCTTCTCGGGCATCCAGGCAAACTGGGTGACCTCCCACGCCGGAGCCTCCGGCTCGTTCCTGACGGGTGCGACGCGGGGGGGGCGGAACGAAGTGGAGATCCTGGCGGATATTTCCATGGACCAGCTTCTGGCGAGGGAGTTGGGAGGGAAGACCCAGTTGGCCTCCCTGGAACTCTCGATGGACGCGCCGGCCAACGCCGGCGCCTGCACCTCCAACCTCAGCTGTGTCTATACCCATACGATTTCCTGGCGGAGCCCCACGCAGGCGCTGCCGATGGAGTACAACCCGCGTGTGGTGTTCGAGCGGTTGTTCGGGGACACCGGTAGCACGGAGCGCGTGGTGCGTGAAGCGAGGCTCCGGGAGCAGTCCAGCATCCTGGACAAGGTGAGCGAGAAGCTCGGGGACTTGCGACGCCAGATAGGGTCGGAAGATCGCAGAATCCTGGAGGAGTATACCGAGGCGGTCCGCGACGTCGAGCGGCGCATCGAGAGAGCGGAGGAGCAGATCGACATGGAGCTCCCCGTCTTGGAGCAGCCCCAAGGAGCTCCACCGGTTTTCGAAGACCACCTCGAGCTGATGTTCGACTTGCAGCTTCTGGCGTTCCGGACCGATCTCACTCGGGTCGTCACCTTTATGATGGGGAAGGAACAGAGCGCGCGCCCCTACCCTCAGATCGGCGTACCCGACGCTCACCATCCTCTCTCGCACCACAACAACCAGCCGGAGCTCGTCGAGAAGATGTCCAGGATCAACCGCCATCACACCGGGCTCTTCTCCAGCTACTTGGAGAAGCTCCGCGCGACACCGGACGGCGACGGAAACCTCCTCGATCACATGACGATCCTGTACGGGGGGGGCATCTCCAATAGCACCCGGCACTCTGGAGTGAATCTGCCCGTGCTCGTGATGGGTGGTGGGGCGGGGCGCCTCCGGGGCGGGCAGCACCTCACGTATTCGGACCGACCCTCGATGGCGAACCTGCTCGTGACCCTCATGGACAAATTCGACGTTCCGGTCGAGCAGATCGGGGGGAGCACGGGGGCACTCCCGATCGACGCCCTTTCGGGGCTGTGAGGCCGATGCGAATGCGCGGTTTGTTCGCTCTGGTCTTTGCATTTGCATCCGCCGGGTTTGGGGCTGCGGACGGACTCGGACAGGAACGGGGACTGGGTCTGCCACCGCTCGTGGACGCAGCGAAGGGCGCCGACTGGGATGCGGTCCGGGTTCTCCTCGAACAAGGTGCCGACGTCGACCTGGCGGCCGCGGACGGTACGACCGCCCTTCACTGGGCCAGCTACTGGGATGACGTCGCGGGCGCTGAATTGCTGATCCACGAGGGCGCCGACCCTGGCGCGGCGAATGATCTCGGCGCCACACCGCTGTGGAACGCGAGCTTGAACGGCAGCTCTGCGATGGTGCGCAGCCTGCTGGAGGCTGGAGCGGACCCGAACGCGGCCCTGATTTTGGGCGAGACGGTGGTGATGACGGCCGCCCGTTCTGGAAATGCGAGTGCCGTCGGGCAACTGCTGGCCTCGGGCGCCGACCCCAACGTGAGCGCTGCCCGGGGACAGACGGCTCTCATGTGGGCGGCCGCACAAGGGCATTCGGACGTGGTGGAGGCGCTCCTTTCGTACGACGCGAACGTGCACGCCCGCTCCGAGGCTTGGACCGAGTTACATAAGACCGACCTGGCGCAAGCCGGCCATGGCGACTATCAAATCTGGATCCAGCAGGGGGGTAATACCCCACTGATGTTCGCTGTGCGAGCCGGCGATTTGGCTTCGGCCCAGATGCTCGTGGCTGCGGGTGCGGACGTGAACGTAGAGGCCGCGTACGGGATCGCCGCCACCGCGCTCGCTGCTCACAGCAACCATGCGGATGTGGTTGAGTTCCTCCTCGAGAATGGCGCCGACCCTAATGCGTCCAACGGCGGATATTCCGCGCTTCACGCGGCGATCTTGCGGGGGAACGAGCGCGCGGTCCGGACTTTACTCGCCCACGGGGCGGATGCCAACTCGCCGCTTCTCGCCCCTTCTCCCACTCGCCGGCAGTCGCTCGATTTCTTCTTCCACCCCGCTTTTGTAGGAGCGACTCCCTTTTGGCTGGCTGCGCGGTTCGTTCAGCCGGGGATCATGCGGGCCCTCGCCGAGTTCGGCGCCGATCCGCTCTTCTTGCACGAGCCTGAGTACTGGGCGGGAGGGGGACCCGCGTTCGCCTGGCGAGAGGAGGGCGCGACCACCGCTCTCATGGCTGCGGTCGGAATGGGCGGCGGACGCGTCGCCGGCTTCGCGACCCCCGGGAGACTGGAGCGCGAGGCCCTGACCCTCGAGGCGGTCAGGATTGCAGTCGACCTGGGTGTCGACATCACCGCCCGGAACAGAAACGGTAAAACCGCAGTTCAGGCTGCCGAGGGGAGAGGGTACGATTCGGTGGTGGAGTTCCTTGTCGAGCGGGGCGCGACCTTGGACTGAGGCGCAGGGGGGGACAGATCCAGCCCGGATCACCCCAACCCACAGTCCTGAAGGCACCATCTCACCGCTCGACGGGACGGCTCAGCCCCTCGTCGGCGCCGTCCGATTCGGGAGGCTGGGGGAGCCGAACGTGATCTCCGAGACAGCCTTGACGCTACGCGCGCCGTAGCGAAACGCGATCACTAGCCGTAGCGGCGCACCGTTGATGGGGGGGATCGGCTGGTCGTTTATCAGCCACGCCAGCATCACCTGCGGATGCATCATGGTGGGCATCTCTTCGTCGACCCAATAGCCGTCATGCGAAATCACCCGGCAGTAGTGCGCGGCCGGCTGCACACCGATCATCTCCGCGAAGTCGCTGAACCGGACACCGGTCCACGTCACGATCCCGGTGGGCTCGGGCACGCCACACTGAAGAAGGGTCGTCTGGGAATGACGAGGCAGGTCCTCGAGATCGCTGAACCAAAGGGTTCCTTGTACGGCGTGAAGCCCAGAGGTGACGCCATCGGCGCACCGGGCCCCTGGTCTCGTGGGTGCGAATGCGCAGTGGGGGGCTGGGCGGTGCAGAAGGTGACACGCCGGAGCTCTTCTTCACCGACCCCGACGGCATCGTCATTCAACTTCAGGATGCGAGCTACTGTGGAGGGGCGGGCAGGCTGGGCAACGTATGCGCCTGAAGGCCGTTTGTCGGTCACGGCGAAGATCTCACACTTAGGCTCCCCCCAGCACGAAGAATCGCTCGGGTGCGGCTGTTGTGGTCTCTAAGGGTTGCAGATAAAATGCCACCATGTTCCGCCAGCCGCTCCTCTCCCCCGGCGGCCAACCTGGAGGCTCCTAAAATTCGCAGAACTTTGTTCGCACTCTCGGTTCTTGTGTTGGGTGCGTGCGGCGACGACGGCACTGCACCCGAAAGTCTTGTGGGCAGGTACACGCTTCAGACTGTCGATGGCAACCCACTGCCTTTCGTCATCATCCAAGTCGAAGCTGACAAAGTCGAGGTCACGGCGGCCCATATCAATCTCAACAAAGACCGTACTTGTAGTGACAGCTTCACGCTCGTCACTACCGAAGACGGCATCGAGACCACGGAAAGCAAAACCGACGTTTGTACGTACACGACCAACAACACGGGAATCACGATTACGTTCGTGGGCGAGGACCCTTTTGACGGTTCGATAGTTGGTTCGCAGTTGACGATAACCGACCTCGGCATCGTTTTTATCTACCAGAAGTAGCGCGGCCCTCGTGCGTGAGCGGGCCACTGTGTTCCTCTCTATTTTCCGCCGTCTCGATCGCCGGGATCGATCCCGCCATGGGTAACGTGCCCTACGCGTCTGGACTCAGGAACTAGATACACGTGGAGCGGAGCTCGACCATGGCAGCACACCGCAAGCCGCGTAGGTGGATAATCGTTGTGTACCTGGCGCTTTTGGCGCTTGTGATCCCCTGGTACTGGCCGGCTGGCGACACCCGCACTGCTTACGGGCTGCCCCTGTGGGCGATCGCCACGCTTGCGGCGTTACTCCTCACCTCCGCGTTCACGAGCTGGGTCTTTCTGAGCTGGCCCGAGGACGCCGGTGACGAATGAGCGATCTCCTGCCGTTCGGCCCCGGTGCGTGGGCGTTCATTGCCCTCTACCTCGCCTTGCTCTTGCTGCTCGGGTGGGCAGGCCGGGCCGCCCGGAAGGAAGACACGCTTCAGGACTTCTACCTCGGCGGACGGGGCTTCGGTTTCTTCGTCTTGCTCCTCACGCTCTATGCGACCCAGTACAGCGGCAACACCATCTTCGGCGTGGCCGGGGCGACCTACCGATTCGGATTCGGCTGGCTGATTTCCGTCCACTACATGCTGGCGATCATCGTTTTCTATCTGGCCTTCGCTCCACAGCTGCACAAACTGTCGCGCGATCGTGGCTATATCACGCCGGCGGACTATCTGCAGGACCGATTCGAGTCCAAGGCCATTTCGCTGATTGGCTCAGTCGTGATGATCGTCGCGCTGAACAACTACCTGCTGGCGCAGCTGATGACGCTGGGCCGAGCCATGCAGGGGCTCGCCGGCCCCCTTGGGGATGAGGCCTACAACTACGGTGTGATCGGGCTCGCGCTCATCATGCTGATTTACGGGACGCTCGGCGGCCTCCGCGCCATCGCGTGGACGGACGTTGTGCAGGGTGGCGTGCTGTTGGTCGGTTTCTTCGTCTTGCTGGTGTTGCTGATCGACCAATTCGGACCGTTGTCGGCCGCCACGGCGCGAGTCGTGGCATCGCCTGATGCCTTCAAGGTGGCGCGACCTGAGCCGGCCATGCTCCGTGAATGGGTGAGTTATGTGATCGTGATCGGCGTGGGCGGCGCCCTCTACCCCCATGCCATCCAGCGAATCTACGCGGCGAGGTCGCGCCGTACTTTGAATCTGAGCCTGGCCAGCATGACCTTCCTGCCCTTTGTGACGGCGCTGGTTGCAGTGATTGCGGGTATCTATGCTCTGGCCTACGTGCCGGGTCTCGAGGGCGCTGCGACGGATCAGGCGCTCGCGCGATTGTTGAGGATCGTTCAGGAGAATTCCCAACTCGGTTACGCCGTGGTCGTACTGATCTTCAGCGCCTTGCTCGCCGCGCTCATGTCTACGGCGGACTCGGCCATGCTCTCCATCTCATCCATGTTCACCAAGGACATCTACGCCGTTCACCTAAACCCGAACGCTAGCGAGTCCGAACTCACGATGATCGGCAAGCGATGCTCGTGGGTCGTCGTTGGGGCGCTGGTGGTACTCGCGATCGTTCTCAAGGAAGAAACTTCCCTCATCGGCCTGATCGATCGAAAGTTCGACATCCTCGTTCAACTCGCGCCCGCCTTCATGCTCGGAATACACGCGCCCTTCCTCAGGAAGGTCCCGGTCCTCGTGGGGCTCGTGGCGGGCCTCATAATCGCGCTGGGACTCGCTTTCGGCCCGTTCGATTTCGTCGTGGCCGGCAAGGTCTGGGGCCTGCATCCGGGTCTCTACGGACTGGCGGTGAACGCCACGATTGCAGTCGCGGGCTCCCGGTGGGTGGCGCGGAGGTCCCAGATTTTGGCGTAGGGCCATTCTCGCCATGAAGAACCCATAGCGGTATGATGGCCCGGTTCCGAAGGTTGAAGCCTGCCGCCGGTTCGCGGAGACAGTACATCGTGGTGCAGACCGGCGGGCGGACGCCTGCGGCACTGGTGGCACTGCGGTTACCGTGATCGCGAGCAGCTCGTCTCGGTGGATCCGGACCACAGCGTCTGGCCAGAGAAGGGCGTGTGCGTATGGCGATTTACGCCTGCGGGCGCCCGAATGCGGCCCGAGCCGCCGGTTTCGGAAGGCTTGATAATGCCATATCTTGGTAATGTCGTATTGGGAAGCTCCGTCGCTGCGGGTTCTCGATGGAATCGTTTGGTTTTGGGGGGAGCAATCGCCCCACGGTGATCACCACACCGTATGAGGAGCGGAAGATGAAAGAAAAGCGGAAGATGAAAAAAAAGAGATCCGATTCATGGATGCGGAAAGTTGCCTGGGCTAGCGTGCCCGCGGTGGTCACTGTTGCCCTCGCATCCTCTTACGGACAGACCCTCTCCCAAGAGATGGCTCACGTTACGTTCACGAGGGACGTAGCCCCGATCCTTCAGCAGAACTGTCAGATATGCCATCGGGAAGGGGCGATCGGGCCCATGTCTTTGATTACCTACGAGCAGGCGAGGCGGTACGCACCGCTCATCAAGCTCAAGGTGACCACGCAGGAAATGCCGCCGTATCAATACGATACCGATGTGGGCATTCAGGCCCTGAAGAGTGACATGCGTCTGTCTCCGGAAGAGATCGAGACGATCGCCCAGTGGGTCGACCAGGGCGCCGCCGAGGGCGACCCGGCGGACATGCCCCCCGCCCGGAGGTTCGCTGACCTCGACGAGTGGCGGCTGACGGCCGAGTTCGACTACGGCCAGCCCGATATCGTGGTCGAGTCGAAGCCTATCACGATTCCGGCCGAGGGCCAGGACCTGTGGTGGGAGCCCCTCGTTCCGATCGGGATCACTACGGATAGGTATATCAGGGCCATCGAGGTCAAGCCTTCCCAGGCGGGCCGTATGGTCGTGCACCACGCCAACACCACCATGAGCGTCATGGAAGACGGTGAGTTGAAGAGCATGCGTGGTCGATTCACCGAATATGCGAGTGGAAAGCTGGGGGAGATCGTCCCGAGTGACGCCGCACGGCTGCTTCCTGCCGGCTCCTATGTGCGCTGGAGCATCCACATCCACCCCAATGGCAAAGAGGTCGTGGACGACGTGATGTCGGTCGGCTTCTGGCTTTATCCCGAGGGTTATGAGCCCGAGTATCTGCAGAGTTTGCGCAATTACCGCCTAGAGGGCGACCTCGATATCGCTCCCCACGGGACCGCGATGACCCAGGGGTTCCACACGTGGGACCACCCCGTCCGTATCGACAGCTTCCAGCCACACGGGCACCTGAGGTTGGTCGCTAAGTCCTTGGAGATCTTCTACCCGGAGACAGGCGAGCGGGAGATGGTGAGTATGGTCTCCAACTGGAATGCGTGGTGGCAGATCAGCCATATATACGAAGAGAATGTGGCGCCATTGGTGCCAACGGGTGCGGTCATGATTCTGACCGCATGGTATGACAATACGGAAAGCAATCCGCGCAACCCCGATCCGGATGTTTGGGTCGGGCGGGGCAGCCGCACGGCCGACGAGATGTCCCATGCCTGGATAGCCGTAACTCACCTGGACGACGAAGGTTACGAGCGGCTCAAAGCTGCTAGAGAGGCCCAGCTCGCGCAGGCCGACGGCGGTGGCTAGGAGTAGGTAGAAGGTTTACTAGGTTTACGCCGGTGGGGACCGGAGGAGCCTCTCATGTCTATGGAGAGGCTCTTTTGGTTTTCACTTATTCGAGTGAAGGCCACATTGATGAGTAGGAGTCGATGATGAAATACCGTTTATGCGTCGGAGGCCTCGCACTGGCGTTTGCCGTTCTGAGTCGAACACCCCTGGACGCTCAGGACAGAAGGCCGCTGTCACCGCAGCAGCGAAACTTGGCTACGCACGGTCTCGCCGTAACCCCTTTTTTTGAGGGATGGTACCCGAATGCGAACGGCACCTATACGGTCTCATTCGGATATTTCAACCGCAATCGGGAAGAGGTGGTGAGCCTCCCCGTCGGACCGGACAACTTTATCGAACCAGCCGAGTTCGATGGGACACAACCTACTCTCTTCTCGCCGCGCCGGGATCAAGGTGTCTTCACCATCACCATGCCGGGGGAATTTGCGGAAAGCGGCGGCAGGGTGGTCTGGACGATTACCGCTCATGGCGTGACACATTCGGTCCCAGGAAGGATCGGGGTATCCGCCTATGCCCTCAGTCACGGTGCGATGGCGATGGGCTCCCTGCCACCGATGCTCAAGTTGAGCCGGGATGGGCTCGAACTCTGGGGCCCGATGTCTACCTCCGGCGATCCCGCTACAGATCCGGTGGCGTTGGAGGGAGAGGGCCCGATTGGAAGTGTTCGGAATCCCCTTCCCAGGACCGCGTCCGTCGGCACACCGCTAACGCTCACGATCTGGGTCGCCGATCGCTTTGAGCCGGAGGCCCGGGGAGTGGGGAGTGATCGAGAGCGCATTATTCCTGGTGTGAAATGGTATACGCATCAGGGACCCGCTCCGGCAAAGTTTGGCGAGGAGTCGGAGCCCGACGAAGATGGTGAAGGCGCGGAGCCGGAGCCCGACGAAGATGGTGAAGCCACAACGACGGCGACGTTCAGCGAACCCGGCACATACGTCTTGCGGGTCCGCGTCGATAGCTTTAACGACCTCGAAGGCTCCCCCGGCGACCAGTGTTGCTGGACGAACGGGTACATAAGTGTGACGGTATCTCCGTAGCGGCTTACCACTAGGCTGCGAGGCCACCGATTCAGAGGCCGAGCCAATAACTCACTTTGACGGCGAAAAAGTTGTCGCCGGAAGCCGTGAGTGACCTGAACAAATCGCCCGGACCCGCGCGTGCGCCGATCTCTCGGAGACCCGAGCGATCCTGCTGCCAAACGATGTAGAGCGTGCTCCCGGGGCGCCACTCCCACCGCAGAACGCTGGTGCTGCGGAAAGAGCGCACGTTGAAATCCCGATTCGTGAGGACGAACGTATCCGCACCGTCGGTGACTTCGTAATCTCCGTCCGGACGGCGCTCTAGGGTCGTTCCATCCGTGCCGTAGGTCCGTAGATTCCGGCTGCGTGGCTCGGGTAGCTCGCCCAAGTCGTAATAGCGACCGCTCGCCGCGAAGGGCTGGGCGTAAAGATCCAGGTTTAGGTCGGGCTTGAGGGTGAAGTTCACGCGTACCTCGACGGCGAGCGTCGTGCGATCGATGAATCCGAAGATGTACCGGCTACCGTACGTAGCCGGCGACCCTCCGCTCAGCTCGGTCACGTACTGTCTCGGATTCACCTCGCGTTCGTACGAGGGCCGGAGTGACAGCTGCCACCGTGGCCAAGGGACCATCGCCGCGCTTCCTTCGACGCTCCCGGTCCACCCTCCCCATTCATCCCGTCCGTACTGCAGGGCGGCACTCCACCGGGTCTGGTCCGTAGAGTTGTTTTCGAGATCGATCGACGACGACCAGCCTCGCGGCGTTCCAACCGACGGACCTCCCCTCGTGAGGCGATGATCCTGGGCGCGTGTGCTGAACGGGGTCGATACGCGTGTCGTCCAGAAGTTGCTCCACGTCAGCACGGCATTGGAGCTCAAGCGTGTGAATTGACGCTACCACCATAGTTCCATTCACTCGTCTGACTGAGGGTGAAACGATAGCCTCTGAGAAGCTCTCCAGGCTGGGTCTCACGATAGGTCAGCCCCGTCCGGGCCATGATCCCATCGCCCGTGCCCAGACGCCCCACGTCGTTGAGGACAAGGTCGGGGGATTCGAAGTCGAGGGAGGTATCCCAAAGCCAGTGGGTGGCGTTGATCTTTCGGGCCCCCACCGTGGCCTTGCCCCCGGTCATGCTCAGTCTGTTCGGGTCCACTTCCACATGAGCGGCGTCGGGCCGTTGAAAGTACCTCTCGCTCGCTCGCTGAGTGAGCAAGATGGCTTCTTTGTCTCCATCGATGCGAGTGAGCCCTCCACTGATGGAAACCTCGTAAGCACCTCCACCGAGCCGTAACAGGGCCTCGCCGCCCACCATCAGGGCATGGCGGCGCAGCAGTGCTGCCAGTGGATCACCGGGATCGAGGTCGCGTTGAACGCCGGTCGCGATGAGGCTCGCCGTCGATCCAGCCGCGCCGAACTCCTGTTGGATCCGTACGACGCCGTAGAGGGTTCGCGGTGCGACACGTACTTCGTCGAACGTTCCGGACGCGAGGTCGAAGGTTTGCGAGTGCTCCGCACCCGTGACAGCTCCCAGGACGCCCACCGACGTGCCGGAGGAGAGCCGGCCGGTCAGCTTCGCGGCTCCCAGGATGGTCGTAATGCCCGGGACCTTGACGAAGTCGCCCGTTGCCGTCCCCTGGGGAGGTGCTCCAATCCGCCGCGAATGGAAATAGTTGGTCGTTGGACCGTTGAGCAGGGCGCTCCCCTCAGTGAAGAACGGACGTCGCTCGGGAAAGATCACCTCGCGGTCGCTGAGGTTGACGACGGCGGGATCCACCTCCACCTGCCCGAAGTCCGGTGCCACCGTGGCATCCAGCGTCAGATTGGGCCCCACTCCCATCTTGAAGTCTGCCCCGATCCGCCCCTCCAGGTTGAGCGCGTCGGTAAATGGATTCGCAGGATCAGTATTGCCCCGGAGCGTTGACCCGCCGGTTACGTAGGGCAGCACCTCGAGCCGGGTGCTCTGGTCGATAGCCCGGATTCCCATCCGTCGCACAATACTGGAATTGCCTTAATTATGGCCGCTGTACGTAGCTCGGCGTGGTCGGACCCCCCGAGCTCACGCTCGATGGCGTAGCGGCCTTCGAGGGCGGCGTTCAGGCGGGTGACAGGGATCGGTCATGCGGGCAAGATGCTGCGATGGTCAGCAAAACGCGAATGGATTTCCTACGCCCACCGACACCTTGCGGGGTACCGACCGGGCGGGCTAGATACGACGCCAGCGAAGTATTGATGAGCAACTTGGGAGGTGCTACTTGAGAAGTACCGCTCTCACGGCAGGAGTCTCCGTCCTTTTGGCCGCCTCGGGGCTCGAGGGTCAGCAGGCCGCGCAGGGTCTCGAAGGAGCGTGGCGGGTCACCGAAGTGGTGACCACCGGGCCGCTCGGGCGAACCCTTGGCTCACCCCAGCCCGGCCTCCTGCTCTTCACGGGCGGTTACTACAGCTATATGCTCGTCACGAGTGACCGGCCCCGTCCCATGCCCCCGAGGGGACTCGCGACCGTGGAGGATATGCTCGACGTGTGGAGCCCGTTCACCGCGAACGCGGGCACGTTCGAAGTGTCCGGAAACAGCATGAAGAGGCGACCAGCCGTTGCTAAGAGCCCCGACGCCATGGCACCGGGGGCGTTCAACGAGTACACCTTCCGCCTGAGTGCAGACACGCTCTGGGTCACGACGGTAGGGACCGAGGGGGGGCCGGCAAGGAACCCATCTACGGTCAGGTACGTCCGCGTCCGCTGAGCGAGGGGCGGCTCTTTCGCCTATCCCCTCTAGGGCGTGATGACACCCGAAAACTGGATGCGAATCCGTGGCCTGACGCGCATCAGGCCGAGCATGACCACGGGTGGCTCCACGCCGTAGGCGGTCATGTCCAAGGCCAGCTCTCCTTCAATCCGGACACCCGATCCGGACGGCGTCAGCGAGAGGGGGAAGCTCACCACTCGGGTGGCATCGAGGAGGGTGAGCGTACCCGTCGTGACGGCGCCTTGGCCACTCGCGTCGTAGCCCTCGAGTCGGAAGGTGATCTCGGGGAACTCGTCGACCCTCAGCGCCTCGAGCAGATGT
>Ga0114949_10001235_pt1 | contig 15352 bp, 12 predicted proteins | sample N074metaG_FD_83505 | JGI IMG/M metagenome (GOLD analysis project Ga0114949, IMG submission 83505) | Deep subsurface microbial communities from Kermadec Trench to uncover new lineages of life (NeLLi) - N074 metaG | ecosystem: Environmental > Aquatic > Marine > Ocean trench > Sediment | place... | reverse complement strand
TCGACGGTGTATTCATGCTGGCTCATCGCGTAGGTGCTACCCGGATAGCGGGTGGCGAACTCGGTACCGGCGGAGACCTCGAACTCGTGGTCGCGGCTGATCGCGCTGCAACCCCGTGGCAGTTCCGAGCTGTTCGAGTTCATGACCATGCCACTGGCATCAAACTGTATGCGGTGGCCGGCGTGATGCTGGTGGGTTTGTGCGGCGTTTATGGCGGGTTCGCTGGCGATCGGTGCGGCCGCAAACGCCGAACCGCAGATCAAAACTGCTAGAACCTGTAGAGAAATCAGTAATCGACCTCCGTCGCAACGGTGGCCGTTGGCCTTGCTTCGGCCGGCGCCGGCAGGACCGATAGTTGCAGTGTCTTTCGCGTACCTCATCGGTTCGCCTTCAGCAGCCGTTGCCGCAGCATCGACAACGCGGTTCCTGCGATAACGCCCAGCGCGACGAATAAACCGGCCAGCTGGAGTAACCGCCACCCGTCGTTTTGCGCGGGTGCGAAGCGTTCGTCCTCGAAGACGGACAATGCACCGAGATAGTAGCGTTCATCGAAAAATCGGTTCCACTTCATACCGAACATCTTTGGCCAGCCGTCCTCGCCGAGATATTCCTCGTAGACGATTGCGCTCACGTTGCCGCCCGGTCCGATGCCATCGTTGGTGATGCCTCTGCCCTGATGATCGTGCAGCAGCCAGACGCCGCTGCCATAGGAATGCAGACCGTCGTTGGTCGTTTCGAGCTCGAGATCCAGCCGCTGCGCGGTGGCGATCCAGACGACATCCCGGGTAACGCGCGCCGCGGGTTGTGCCTCGACCCCGTCATAGTGAGTGATGGTGACCTTGTGTCCGTGGGTGTGGAGCGCGATGGGATTCATTCCGCCATTGGCGATACGCAGCTTGATGCGTTCGTCGGGTCTGGTAATGACAAGGGACTCACGAAAAGTGTAGGGGAAGGAGCGACCATTGAGTACGAACAGGTCGGCGGTCGCTTGAGTGACGTTGTAGCGCTGATGCAGCCATTCGTTGATCACACGTGGGTCGTTGTGCTGCTGTATAAGCTGATTCAACTCCAGATCGATATCCATATAGTGGAGATCGTATTCGCGATCGAAGGATTCGCGTGAAGCAACCGATGGCACTCGGACATGGCCGGCGCCGATGTTCAGCGTCTGCAGCCAGTTGTCAGGTCGGTTGGCCTCGACGATGAACATTCCCTGCAGGCCCATCATGACATGCACGTGAGCTTGCACATGACAGTGATAGAACATGGTCCCCGTCTGTCGAGGCTGCATCTCATAGGTGCGGGCGCGTCCGGGGAGGACGGGTTTTTCGCTGGTGATCGGCACCCCGTCGTTGCCTTCGCCGTTGGCATCGAGAAACGGGTGATCGACCCCATGGAAATGAATGGTATGCGGTAGATAGTGAGCGTTTTCCAACGTTATCTGCACCCGGTCACCCTGTTCGATGCGGATGACGGGCGAGGGCACCCGCAGAATCGCGCGCGCGTTGTTCGATTCGAAATTTTCCGTCGCCATGCCGGTCGTTTTCGGCGCGAATACCCAGAATCCGGGAGTGATACCCGGGGCGATGGCAAATTGCGTCACCGGTACCTGTGCCTCGGGGGAGCCGCCGTTCAACTCGACCACTTCCAGACGTATGTGAATTTCATCAGGGTCGCCATCGCCGTCCAGGTCGCGGCCCTTGACGACCGCATCGGGGGCCAGGCCGCTTTTCAGCAGCGTTTGCTGCGAGACGTTGTTGGTGCCGCGGACAAAAGCGGCGACGGCGAATGGATTGTCGGGCACGCAGTTCAGTGAGCGTCGGATCATAACGCCGTCGATCTGCTTCGCCTCACGCCATCGCGCCGGATCAGGTGGGCAGGGTGGTTCTGCCTCTTCAGTGTCGGTTGCAGCGGCGTCCGGGCTATCCACAGCCGCGAGCGGCAGCGAGCGGTAACCGTCTGGGCCCAGCCATTGCGCAACGGCCAGTCGCCATGAATTCGGATACCAGTCGGCGGGGTAACACAGCAGGGCACTCAGGATCGCGATACTCAAGACCCAACTGCGCCGACTCATCGAGCGATTGCGCGGGCAGCGAGGAAACGTTTCAGACCACCGGAGGCGATCCAGTAGATGAACTGAGCGAGCAGGAACAATCCGAGGAATAAAGGTATATAGCCGATGCCGCCATCTCCCACGGCGAACGCGAAGACGGCGTTGTACGACTTATCCTGCGTCGGGTGGTGGGCCGTTACCACTCCTATGTAGTTACCCGATTCCAAAAACTTGTGTTCAGCCGTCAACACGCCGTCGTAGCGCACCTCGGGGGGTAGATAGAATACCGTGGCCGCATCGAGATCACCGATGCTCTGCACGTCGTCCCAACTGGCGAAAATGCCGACCCTGTTGACGTCGTTGATGATGCGGAAGTCCACTCGCATTTCACGCAGGAAATCGTGCAGATAGTCGATCACGAACACGCTGTCCCCGACAACGGGAATGTCCTCGCAGAACTCCTCATTGCCGCTCCAGCGTGGCTGGTAACCGGTGAAGTGCGCCTTCAGAAATCCAATTTTGAGCACGCAGACGTCGTCTTCGAGGACGACGCCACCGTGTGCGTATGCTCCGGGGCTTGCCAGCCAGCAGGCGAAAATCAACAGAAAACAGACGACTCGCATCTCACCACGGCAGAAGTTGAAGGGAAAAAAGACTGACACGTTTTGCGGACCGAAACAACGCCACCACGCCGCGGCAGGCGTGATTGTGGGGCTGAATTTCGCTACACTTGCGCGTCGCGTGAACGACGCTGCAGAATCGATCGGTAGCATGGTAAGGCAAATGGGCGGTGAAGTGAGTAGTGGGGCAGGCCAGTAGTCGGTAAGGTAATGTGAATCTGAGGGTGGACGACCGAGCAGCATGGGCGAAGTAGAAGCAGAAGCAGCGGAGATTACACAAAGCGCGCAGGCGCGCTCGACCTGGCGTGACTATCTGGAGATGTGCAAACCGCGAGTGGTTTTGCTCATGCTGTTGTGTGCCATCGTTGGCATGTTTCTGGCGACTCCGGGCATGGTGCCGCTGGATGTGCTGCTGCTCGCCACGCTTGGCATTGGCCTGGTAGCCGGATCTGCCGCCGTCATCAACCACATCGCAGATGCGGAAATCGATGCGCGCATGGCGCGGACCAAATCCCGACCGGTAGCCGCCGGCCGGGTCAGTCTCAGCCAGGGACTGCTGTTTTCCGGAGCGATTGGCACGGCGGGGATGGCGATTCTCTATGTTGGCGTCAATCCGCTGACCGCATGGTTGAATCTGGCATCCTGGGTTGGCTACGGCCTGCTCTACACGATGTTTCTCAAGCGAGCCACACCGCAGAATATTGTTATCGGCGGCCTGTTCGGCGCAGCCCCGCCGCTGTTCGGCTGGACAGCCGTGACCAACAGTATCGAACCTGGCGGTCTGTTGCTGGTGTTGATCATCTTTGCCTGGACACCTCCTCACTTCTGGGCGCTGGCGCTCGATCGTAAGGAAGAATATGCCGCGGTCGACATTCCCATGCTGCCGGTGACCCACGGTGAGCATTACACGAGGCTGCACATCCTCTACTACACGGTCATTCTGTTCATCTCTACCCTGCTGCCATTCTTGATCGACATGGCCGGATACCTCTATCTCGCTGGCGCGACGACGTTGGGTGTCGGCTTCCTGTACTGGGCGGTTGTGCTCCTGCGCAATCGCAACCCGCGGGCGCCGCTGGCGATGTTCCGCTATTCCATCGTTTATCTGATGGCGCTCTTCATCTTTCTGTTGCTGGATCACTACGCCCGGTTGGCCGGTCTCTTCTGACAGTGTTCGTGGTTCCGCGGCGGAAGACTTTTCGCTTACCCCCCGCCGCAGGCGCTCAGCCTCTCACACCACCGCTGGCGTTGATGACTTCTCCGGTGATCCAGTCTGATTCGGGAATGCAGAGCAGATAAATCGAGTTGGCTGCATCCTCGACGGTGCCGATTCTGCCAAATGGTGAGTCAGCCTCGCTGTGCCGAATCTGCTCGCGGGTCAGGCCGGTACGTGTCGGATGACCTTTGACTTCCACCAGATGTGGCGTGTCGTCATAAGGGGCAGTCAACCGAGTATCGATAGCGCCGAATGCAACGGCGTTTACCGTAACGTTGAATCTGCCCCACTCCTTTGCGAGCGTTCTCGTCATGCCGATGACAGCCGCTTTACCTGCAGAGTATGCAAACTGGGTCGCTGCTCCGTATACGCCACTCAGTGAAGATACGTTGACGACTTTTCTTATTGGCGATTGCCGATTCGCGTTCTGCCGCAGCCACCGGCCATAAGAGCGCAATATTCTGAACTGCGCTTTGGCGTGGATCTCGATCATCGCGTCCCACTGATCGTCGGTCATGTTGTGAATCGCGCTGTTCCAGATGTAGCCTGCGTTGTTGACCACGATATCCAGTCCTTCCAGCTTTTCGATCGCGGTGTTCACAAGATAGTCAGCAGCACCGGCCCCTGTAAGATCGGCTGGCGCGGCAATTGCACCTTTGAGCGTGGCCGCAATCTGTTCTGCTTCGGCCGCATCGAGATCATTCACGATGACACGCGCGCCTGCAGCGGTCAGCTTTCTGGCGGTGGCCGCACCAATACCACGCCCAGCGCCGGTGACCAGTGCGACTTTTCCTTCCAGTGGTTGCATGACGACTCCGTGAATCAATTAGCAGCCTGCCCTTCGGCCATCCCTGGCCGCGGGGCTCCGCCATTTATCAAGCACTTAACCGCTCGATAAATGCTCGCGACCTGGCGCGAGACTAGCAGCGTGTTTTTCAACACACTGCTAAATTTTTTGTGCTTCCTGTGCCCTGTGAAAACCGGGACGATCCTTCAGACGTTCGAGGTACGCCCTTGTCTGGGGTTGGTAGTCCGTATCGATTTCCATGCTCTGACCCAGGTAGAGAGCATAACCAATTGCGATGTCAGCAATGGTGAATCGATCATCACAAAGAAACTCACGGTTTTCGAGATGAGCGTCCAGCAGTCGCAACCGGGCCAGGTACCACTTGCGATAGTCTTGCGCAACCACGGGTTGCCGCCGCTCCTCGGGTTCGAGTTTTGAATAGCGCAGAAAGATCGTCTGGGGAAATGTAAGCGTCGCGTCGCTGTGGTACAGCCAGTTGAGATAGGCGCCGTACTCAGCGTCTTGGGGCTTAAGTCCGAATTCGTACTTCTCGTATTTTTCGACGAGGTAGTGGCATATCCCGGAAGACTCTGTCATGTGCGCCGCTCCGTCGATGAAGTACGGGATCGTTCCAAGAGGATTAACAGCCATGAATTCCTTGTGGAGATATCTCGGTGGAAATGGCATGACTTCAAGCTCGTAGTCGAGTTCCATTTCTTCTAAAGCCCACAGAGGTCGCAACGACCGCGCGTCATTGCAATGCCAGAGTTTCATAGTACTAGTCCCCAGGTGTTGTTGGTGTCGATCGTTCGGTGGTTCGCGTGCCGGGTGGCGGCGGTGTCGCAGGTGGTCCGGCGAAGCATTGTGCCATCGACATCCACTGGGTCGCGACCTCCCCGGTAACCTTGAGTGTCGTGTCGGCGATATTTCTCACCTGAGTGACCACCTGGCAGAACTCTTCCGCCAGGCCTTCGATCAGGTTGTCCTCAGCGGGTTCGTGCCACGTCCAAATTGCACCCGAAGGAGCCCTCAGTCGCACGTGTGGTTTGTTTTTCGGAGGTGGCAGATCACGACACTGGTAAGTCCAGCCAAACGTATTGATGCCGAGCACTGCGATGTTCTGGATGCGTTCTGCGTTTACCCGGACCACGCCCAGCGTGTCATAGACCTCCTGGCCATGCGCCCAGGTCTCCATCAGCCGCGCGGTAATACTCGAACGCACGCTCATATCGGGGCCCGCCCACTGCAGCCGGCGCCTGGGGTCGGCGTCTGCAAAACGCTGTGTCATATGCAGATAGAATTCACGCCAGTGGTCCAGCCGTGCCCGACCTTGCAGGCCGTCGAGCCGGGCTGCTTCAAACGCACGCATGCCCTGTTGCGAAACCTCCGCCAGGAAGTCGGCGAACGCGTCTTCGTCCGTCAGTGAGAGGTCCGCAGCGACGTTCCAGGTGTGAAGGTGGCCAAGCACATCGTCGATCGTCCAGTTCTTGAACTGCGTGACCTGCTGGTAGACGGCTTCCGGCTGTGGCTCGAGCAAGTCGTAGAGTGACTGACTTTCAGCGCGAAAATCGATTGCCTGTTGCAACATGAATTGTCCCCCTGCGTTGATGCAGCAGCTGTCGAATGCCGGTCAGCTGCGCGAGTCCAGGCCGGCAAATCTGGGCACCACCAGGTCCAGCCAGCAATCCAGCACCGCGAGTTGATCTTCCCGGGCAAGCCCGTATTGCGCCTCGATGAGCAAGCCGCGCATGAGGCAGCGATTCGCACACATCAGCAATCGCAGTTCCCGCTCATCGACGGCCTCGAGGTTGCCATAGAGATTGACAAAATGATCGTCGATGCCGCTGATCGATGTTTTCAGGATTGCAGCGATTCTCTTATGGAGCACGCGGTCGGTGCGGGCAGCGACGAGAATTTCCAGCAGCGCCAGATAAGCTTTCGTATTGGTCAGGCTGTGCCATATCGACAGGAATTCGTCCCGCAGAGCGTGGCCGTCCCTGGCCCGATTGACGAAGCGCAGCGGCTTTTGCAGCAGATAGTTTGCGGTACTCGCCATCAACTCCTCTTTACTGGGGAAGTGATGCTGCAGTGCGCCTTTGGACACTCCGGCCTGGGCGACGACGCGATTGATCGACGTATCGCCATAGCCGAGTTCCGCCAGGCATTTAACCGTGGCTTTGCAGATGATGTCCCGCGCCCGTTCGCTTTTGAGCTCCTGTTTGCCGGGTGCAGTTGCTTGTGGCTGATTCATGAATCCGTGCCGGAAGAGAAACCTGCAACGAGAATAGCCCAGCGTAGAGTGGAAAACCATATGACTGTATTGTTTTCTGCCTGGATTGTGAGTTACGCTTGCGCGGCTGACATTGGGGGTTCGATAGATGGCTGACGATGTGATTCGTGTTGCGAACTGCAGTGGGTTTTACGGCGACAAGTTGTCCGCCGCGCGGGAAATGGTCGAGGGTGGTCCCATCGATGTGCTCACCGGCGACTACCTCGCTGAGCTCACGATGGCTATTCTGTATAACCAGAAACAGCAGCGCGGCGGCAATGCAGGCTATGTCGGCACGTTCCTCAAGCAGCTCCGGGAAGTGATTGGACCCTGCATGGAGAAGGGCATCAAGATCGTCACAAATGCGGGCGGGCTGAATCCGGCCGGCATGGCTGCCGAGGTCGGACTGATCCTCGACGACCTCGATCTGAGCGCAAAAGTTGCCTACATCGATGGCGATGACCTGATGGAACGAATGGCAACTCTGCAGGCGCAGGGCGAGTCCTTCAGCAACATCGATAAAGGCATGGCGCTGAGTGAGTCCGGCAACGAGTTGCTCACAGCGAACGCCTATCTCGGTGCGTGGGGCATCAAAGAGGCCCTGGACCGTGGCGCGGACATCGTGGTCTGTCCCAGAGTTACCGATGCAGCCGTGGTCATCGGACCGGCGGCGTGGAAATTCGACTGGCAGCGCAGTGACTTCGATGCGCTGGCGGGTGCGCTGACGGCAGGACACATCATCGAATGCGGCGCGCAGGCTTGCGGCGGCAACTACGCCTTTTTTCAGGAGGTGCCGTCGTTTCGCAACGTCGGCTACCCTATCGCGGAAATTGAGCGCGATGGCAGCTTCACGATCACCAAACATCCGGGCACCGGCGGCCTCGTCTCGGTAGGCACGGTCACCGCGCAGTTGCTCTACGAAATATCGACACCCGCTTACCTGAATCCCGATGTCATTGCGCATTTCGATTCACTGCAGATCGAACAGGCCGGTGACGACCGGGTCTATATCAGCGGGGTCAGAGGGTCGAACCCGCCGCCGACGCACAAGGTCTGTATCAACACGGCGAGTGGCTTCAAGAACGGCACGGAGATCATCCTTACCGGCCTGGATATCGAGGAGAAAGCCGAAATTTTCACCGATACGCTGTTCGCCTCACTCGGCGGGCGCGATCAGTTCGACGACGTTGAGATTCAGCTGATCCGGACCGACCACGCAGATGCGGTTCAAAACGAAGAAGCGCAGGCGAGCCTGCGCATCAACGTCAAATCCAGGGATTCCAAAAAAGTTGGCCGCCTCTTCTCGGCCAAGATCGTGGAACTGGCGTTGGCTAACTATCCGGGGTTTACCGGACGCGCGATGACAGGATCGGGAGGGCCGGTCATTGTCTACTGGCCGGCACTGATTGATGGCAAGCATATCGTCGAGCACGTTCACTTTGACGGTGATGTGGTAGACGTCATTCCGACCAGCCAGATGGACCTTCCTGAGATCTATTATCAGGCGACGCCATTTTCGCCGGTTGAGATACCGGCAGGTGAACTGAAGCGAATTCCGTTCGGACGCTTGTTTGGTACCCGGTCCGGAGACAAGGGTGGTTGTGCCAACGTCGGCATCTGGGCGAAAACGGCTACCGCGTATGCGTTTCTGTTTGAATTTTTGACTGTGGAGCGATTGCGCGAACTCATGCCCGACGTCGCAGGCTATGAGATCGATCGATTTGAGCTTCCGAATCTCAACGCGCTCAATTTTTATATTCACGGCATACTCGGCGACGGGGTTTCATCGAACAACCGTCTGGATGGACAAGCGAAATCCATGGGCGAATATCTGCGCTCGAAATCAATCGACGTGCCAGCCGGGTTGGCTGCAGAGGTGGGACTGTGAGGCGCGCGCCTGTCAGGCGGGCTTTTTTCAACACGTTGTTGGCCAGATGCTGGATTTGAGGGTCGCGTAAGATGGACGACGATCGCGCCGAATTTCGCGCTGAAGTGGCAGCCTGGTTGCAGGAGAATCGACCGCCGGAGCCGAATTTCCTGTTACCGGAATCTTTTATGGAAGTGGGTACGGATGCGCAGTTCAACTATCTGCGCGACTGGCAACGCTGCGTCTATGAAGCAGGTTATCTCGGTATGGCCTGGCCGAAGGAATACGGCGGGGGCGGTCAGCCACAAGCCATGCAGGACATCGTGAATATGGAAATGGCGCGGCAGAAGGTGCCGTTCATGCCCAACACAATTGGCTTGAACTGGGCAGGTCCACTGATTCTCGCGATTGGCACACACGCAGAAAAGCAAAAATACATCCGCGGCATTCTCAGCGCGGAAGACATCTGGTGTCAGGGTTTTTCCGAGCCCGACAATGGCTCGGACCTGGCCGCTGCGGCGACGCGGGCGGTGCGCGATGGTGACGAGTACGTGCTCAATGGCAGCAAAATCTGGACGAGTCTCGGAACGTATGCCAAGTACATGATCCTGCTAGCGCGGACCAATCCGGATGCGGAAAATCGCTACGCGGGACTCAGCTACTTCCTGGCACCGATGGACGTCCCGGGGGTGGAAGTTCAACCGATCCGCAAGCTCACCGGCGAGTATGGTTTCACTCAGACGTTCTTCCGCGATGCGCGCGTGCCGGCAGACTGTCTGATGGGCAAAGAGGGTGAAGGCTGGAAAATTGCCATGCAGACGCTGACCTTCGAGCGCGGTGCCAGCGGTGGCCAGGCGGGCGGCCTGTCGATGGTGGCCGTGAGCGCCGCCGATGTGGTGGAACTTGCCTGCAACGCCGTGCGTGACGGTGCACCGGCGATTGAAGATCCGTTGATTCGCGATCAACTCATCGGTTTTCTCATCGAAGAGCAGGGCGATCGGTTGTGCGGTGCGCGTGCCCGAATTCCGGCGCTGTGTTCCGAAAGGCCTGGCGCCATTGCCATGTCAGGCAAGCTTCGCAGCACTGAGTTACGGCGTCGCCTGTGCCAGTTTGCGATTTCGCTACAGGGGGCCAACGGTGCTCGCTGGGTGGGCGATGCGCACGCCTTTGCCGATGGGCTGTGGCAGCGTTCCTACTTCAATGCATTTTCCGCGACCATTGGTGGCGGCACGAGTCAGGTACAGGCCAACATCGTCGGCGAACGCGTGCTTGGCCTGCCGAAGGGCTAGCAGCGTGTTGAAACAATCACTCAAAAACACGATGACGTTCTCAGATGAGCAATCCATGCTGCTCGATACGGCCAGCAATTTTTTTCGGGACAAATCACCTTCCGCAAAGGTGCGCAATCTGATCGGCAGCGCGAATGGCTACGATGACGCGGTCTGGCAGGAAATGGTTTCGCTTGGCTGGTCTGGACTGGCAATTCCGGAAGACTTCGGTGGCAGTGGGCTGGGTCTTGCGGCGGCGGTTTCGATTGCGGAGCCGATGGGCCGCCATCTTGCCGCATTACCGTTTATTTCGACGCAGCTGTTTGTTCAGGGGGTGCTGGCCGGTGGCAGCGATGAGCAGAAAAGCCAGTATCTACCGGCCATTGCGGAAGGCTCGATCGGCACGGTAGCGCTGTTCGAAGAGGCCGGTAACTGGGATCTGACGAGCGCCACAGCGGAGCTCAAAGCTGCCGGCGATCGGTTTACGCTGACCGGCGTGAAAACGTTTGTCACCGATGCTGAGGTAGCAGACCACTATCTGGTTACGGCGACCCTCGCCGGCGAGCCGGCGCTGGCCATCGTCGCCAAGGCTGAAATACCGCCGGCGTCGCTGAGTCGGGAGACCGTCATCGATGAAACCCGGCGCAGTTATCGACTGGTGATTGACGGGGTCGAACTGTCTGCCGCCAATGTGATTCGGGGCGAACGGGCGCGCAATGCGCTTGCCGCGGTTCGTGATGCTGCATTGTTGCTGATCTCCGCAGAATCGGCCGGCGGTATTGCCGGTGTGCTGGAAGTTATCGTGGAGTATCTCAACACCCGTAGCGCGTTCGGTCGCAAGATTGGCAGTTACCAGGCACTGAAGCATCCGAGCGTGGATATTCTGATTGGTCTGGAGCGTGCGAGATCCCATGTCTATCACGCGGCCTCGCTGCTTGATGCGGCAGAGGATGCCGAGGTGGCGCTGAGAATGGCCAAGGCCGAATCGAGCAGCAGTTTCGCGTTCGCGGGCGATCGGGCGATTCAGTTTCACGGTGGATTCGGCTTCACGTACGAATGCGACGCGCAGCTTTATCTGCGTCGTGCGTTGTGGTCGCAGTACGCATTCGGCGACGCCGCACATCATCGAAAACACCTGGCAGCCTTGTTGTTGGACTGAAGTCGTGCGCCGGTTCGAACGAATGCGCTCAGGGTGCCTGAAAAGCGGTGGCCCGGGCGAGCACGTTTTCCCGAATGTTCATGTGAAACAGACTGTAGTCGTAGACGTGCAGGCTTTCGCCCGGCATGCGCGAAGGAAAAGACGCGACACGCAGATCGGGTATCGATAGTTGACTGTTGACACATTGCGCATCGGCTGCGCCCGGTTCCACCGTCATTTGTGTAACATCTTCTCCGTCAATTGCGCTGCCGTACGTTGGATAACCGATGGCGCCGATGTTCAGTTCATGCCCGGCGTATTGATCATCCGCCTGCCAGGTCAGCGGGTTGACGCAGAGCAGATCGCTTTCGGCGGCGTAAATACCGGGGCCGTCGCCGAGCATCGCATTCCAGCCAACCGCGCAGCCGGTCTGTGTTGCCGATGTGCACACGGGTATGCCTGCAAGTTCATCATTGCGGACGAGAAATCCGACGAGATACGCCGCCACCAGGCTTTCCTGCAGAGCACTGTTGGCTATTTTTTCGCGCAACAGGCGCGCCGCGTGTTGGGTGCCCTGCGAATGCCCGGCGAGGATGAACGGGCTGGTGCCGGAATCCGTCGTGAGCTGGGTGGCGACAAAGTGGTCGAAGGCGCGAGCAACATCTTCGTAGGCAAGCTCCAGCGCTTTCTCACCGTTTCCGGAGTCGTCCAGAAAGGAGAAGAACGTCGCTTGGCGGTAACGGGGTGCGTGGACTTCACAGCAGGCGTTGAAAATCGAAGCCTGATGCCGCAGTACGCGTTCATCAATGATCCAGTTGGCGCCTTCGTCCGTTAGCGGCTGGTTCCAGTTGTCCGGTTTTAAGTAACTGGTGGGGTGCACGAAGAAGGTTTTAACTCCGGTTGCCTCGGCTTTCGAGCCAGGTGGTCGGTCGTCGGATGGGTCGGCTTTGCCAGGCAACGCCGCCCAGGCAGCGTCTTGCGTGTAATCGGGAGCCGTCGGGGCCAGGCTCGCCTCGAAGTCGTGATCAGGCGCGATCTGTGAGCTGATCAGCATGAACACGACTTCCTGGCGAAACAGGAATCCCAGTGCGACGACCGCGACGAGCGTGATGGCCCCGCCGACCAGAATTTTTTTCCACATATCCAGACTCCGCAGTTCGTAATGTGTCAGGGGTGAATGTTAGCGTCGCGAAGGTGAGACTTCACGCACTGTCCTCGGGGCCATGGATTGCGTAATCTGGTGGGCGATCAGTTTCGAGTCGAACTTATGACACGCACAATTCTCAGCCTCGCTGCGCTGCTAAGCCTCTGGTTGCCAGCGCCACAGACATCGGCGGAATTCCAACCCGAAAGCTGGCTGCTCGCCGGTGCCGCCTCGGCCTCGATCTCTCCGCCCACAGGTACGTATCTTGCGGGGTATGGCCGTGATCGCCGCTCGACCGGCGTACACGACGATGTCTTCGTGAAGGCCGTTGTGCTGAGCAAGGACAACGAATCGATCGCCATCGTCGTGATCGATTGCATTGGGCTTGCGCACGAGGATGTTCAGCGTATCCGCGCGCTCGCGGTTCAGCGAATCGGTGACGGTGTGCTAATGCCTGAGCGGATCATCGTGACGTCGACTCACACCCACTCCGGGCCGGATGTGACCGGCTTGTGGGGCAGTTATTTCTTTACCAGCGGTCGCGATGAGGCCTACGTGACCAATTTAATCAACACGGCGGCTGACGTGATCGTCGAAGCGGTCGGCAAACTCGAACCGGCCGGAATCAGACTGGCGACACAGCAGGCGCAGATCGACTGGGTCGAGAACGTGAGCGAACCCGGGCTGCTGGACCCGACACTGTCCGTGATGGAGATTGTGCGGCGCGATGTTGCGGAGTCGACGATCGCGACGCTGACCAATTTTGCCTGTCATCCGACGGTGCTCGGTGCTGACAATCCTCTGGTCTCGGCAGACTTTCTCGCTGGTTTTTACCAGACGATGGCGGCACGTTCGACGGGAGAACACCTGTTCCTGCAGGGTTCGATTGGTGGCTGGGTGCAACCCGTGCAGGGGGAGCGAACGTTCGATCTCGCGGCGGCGTACGGTGATGAACTGGCAAGCTCCGTGCTTTCGATGCTCGAAGGTACGACTGCCGACTGGTTTGCGGACCTGCGGTTTGCTCATCAGGCGCTGACGTTGCCTCTGGACAATTTTGGTTTCCAGATACTGCTTTTCTTCGGCGTGCTGGAGCGGCAGATCGAAGACGGCCACTTTACCTCAGAAATTGCCTGGTTTTCGATTGGTGAGGCGCAGTTCGCGACACATCCCGGTGAGACCTCACCCGCCTATTCCCTTGCAACCCGTGAGTTGATGCCGGGCGCAAGCGTAACCTTTGTGCTCGGTCTCGGACTCGATGCGCTGGGCTACATACTCAAGCCCGAGTACTTCAGCGAACCCGAACGCTTCCCGAACGGTGAGTACCTGACTTCCGTGTCGATCGGCCCAGCGACGGCGCCACTTCTGATGACGGCGCTGGAAAAGCTCATTACAGAGAATCAATAGCAGACAACCGATAACGGAGATCCGGCGAGAGAGATCCGGTAAAGCGGGCGCGCCGAACGCCGCCCGCTGTAACAACGCCTTCAGAGCTCCGGTAGCACCCTCCGTGACGGGTCAGAGCGCCGGGTCAGAACTGGTTCATGGTGTTGGCCGCACCACCGGCCAGCAGAGCCTTCTCGCCGAGGAAGTACTCTTTGTGGTCGTCGCCAATATTGGAACCGGCCAGATCCTGGTGTTTCACCGATGCCAGCTCCCGGCGAATTTCCCGTCGCTGGACATCGCGCACGTAAGCCAGCATTCCCAGATCTCCGAAATAGCCTTCGGACAGCACGTCAGTGCCCAATGCCGTTTCGTGGTAGGTCGGCAGGGTGATGAGATGGTGGAAAATGCCTGCTTCGCGTGACGCGTCCTGCTGGAATCTCTGCACCAGCTGGTCGGCTTCTATCGCCAGTGCCGAGTCGTCGAACTTGGCGTCCATCAGTCCCTTGTCCACTTTGGCAGGGTCGGGGTATTCGGCAACGTCCTTGCCAGCTGCGAGCCACTCTCCGTAGACCTGCTCGCGGAACGCAAGGGTCCAGTTGAACGAGGGCGAGTTGTTGTATACGAGCTTCGCATCCGGAATCGTTTTTCTGACGGCGTTGACCATCGCCGCAATCTGCGCGACGTTGGGTTTTTCAGTTTCGATCCAGAGCAGGTCGGCGCCATGTTCGATGCTGGTGACGCAATCGAGTACGACCCGGTCAAACCCGGTGTCTGCCTTGAATGCATACAGACCATTGTCCATTCGCGTTGGCTTACACAACACGCCTTTCTGGTGAATGGTGATGTCGCCATCCTTGAGCTCGGTGATGTCATGTACTTCGGTCGCCTCCAGAAATTCGCAGTACTTGCTGCCGAGATCACCGGGTGAGTTGGCCACGGGAATCTTCTGCGTGAGTCCGGCGCCTAGGGAGTCGGTGCGGGCGACGATAATGCCGTTGTCGATGCCGAGCTCGAGGAACGCATAGCGGATCGCATTGATCTTGGAAACGAAATCCTCGTGAGGAACCGTGACCTTACCGGCCTGGTGACCGCATTGCTTGGCATCGGATACCTGGTTTTCGATCTGGATCGCACAGGCGCCTGCCTCGATCATCCGTTTGGCCAGCAGGTAGGTCGCTTCTTCGTTGCCGAAACCAGCATCGATGTCGGCAATGATCGGCACCACGTGTGTTTCATAGTTGTCGATTCTGGCAGTGATCTCATCGATGTCGCCGCCATTTGCGCGAGCCTCGTCGAGCTCCACGAACATATGGCGCAGTTCGCGAGCGTCAGCCTGGCGTAAAAAGGAGTAAATTTCCTCGATCAGATCCGGCACGCTGGTCTTTTCGTGCATGCTCTGGTCGGGTAACGGGCCAAACTTCGAGCGCAGAGCGGCGACCATCCAGCCACTGAGGTAGACGTACGTCTTGTCCGTCGTCTTGCGGTGTTTCTTCACGGACATTATCATCTGTTGCGCGGTGAAACCGTGCCAGCAGCCCAGTGACTGGGTGTAGTTGCTGGAATCGGCGTCGTAATCCGCCATGTCTTTGCGCATGATGTCGGCGGTG
>Ga0114949_10001234_pt1 | contig 15360 bp, 13 predicted proteins | sample N074metaG_FD_83505 | JGI IMG/M metagenome (GOLD analysis project Ga0114949, IMG submission 83505) | Deep subsurface microbial communities from Kermadec Trench to uncover new lineages of life (NeLLi) - N074 metaG | ecosystem: Environmental > Aquatic > Marine > Ocean trench > Sediment | place... | reverse complement strand
TGAGGCGTTTGAGCCGGAGAGCGTCTTATCCGTTGTTCAAGCCGAACGCTGCACTGCGTTGTACGGCGTGCCAACCATGTTCATCGCTGAACTGGCGCATCCGAATTTCGCCGATTATGACCTGAGCTCATTACGTACCGGCATCATGGCCGGCGCGACCTGTCCAAGAACAACCATGGAAAGCGTCATGCAAGACATGCACATGTCTGATGTCACGATTGCTTATGGTATGACGGAAACCAGCCCCGTGAGTTTTCAGACCGGTGTCGGCGATCCCGTGGAGAAACGCGTATCCACCGTTGGGCGTGTTCATCCGCATGTCCAGGTCAAGCTGATAGATGAAGACGGCAGGGTCGTTGAAAAGGGCCAGCGCGGGGAACTTTGTACGAGGGGTTACTCAGTCATGCTCGGCTACTGGGGTGACGATGAGATGACGGCAGAATCAATTGACCGTGCCGGCTGGATGCACACGGGTGACCTGGCGGTTATGGACAGCGAAGGCTATTGCGATATCGTTGGTCGAGTCAAAGACATGATTATTCGTGGCGGTGAAAATGTTTATCCGCGCGAAATCGAGGAATTTTTGCTGCGTCATCCTGGTGTGAAAGATGCCTCCGTTTTTGGTGTGCCCGACGACAAGTTTGGCGAGCAGGTTGCCGTCTGGGTCATGGCCAATGATGGTGTGGAAATTACGGAGGACGGCATCCGTGAATTCTGTGATGGACAAATTGCACATTACAAGATTCCGCATTACGTTCGGATCGTCGACGAGTTTCCGATGACCGTGACCGGAAAAATTCAGAAATTTATTATGCGGGACCAAATGAGTGCGGAGCTTGGTCTGGACCAGGGCGATAGTCCGACCTAGTGGAAGAGGTGAAACTGATTACTGCCTGAATATGAAATCGCCATAGACAGTACCAATGGTCGGCATATACTGCGACGAAAGTCATCAATAACACAGCGTGACGCCATGAAAAAATTATTGCTTGTTCTTTTTCTTTATTCCCTAACAGCATTCGGTGAAATTCAGCCGGAACAGATCGGTGTAATCAAGACGCTCCCGGAAACTTACCCGGCGCACTGGATTATCGCCCAGGACGCATCGTTCTTTCACATGAACGACGGCAAGATGATTGTCCTGGATGCCGACTCTGACGACCCGAGCGCCCGTTACAAGGGAATGTTCAACGCTTCATTTATCGGGCAATTCTATCAGGCGAAAACCAGGCCCGAAATGTACGTCGCAGAGACTTTCCATGCCCGCGGTACGCGCGGTGAACGGACCGACGTGCTGACAATTTACGATAAAAGGACGCTCGCGCCGATCGGCGAAGTGGTAATTCCGCCAAAACGGGCCAGTCAGATGCCGTTGGATTACAACCTGCAACTCGTAGATAACGAGAAGCTGGCCCTCATCTACAACTTTACGCCTGCAACATCTGTCTCGGTCGTGGATCTTGTTGCTCGCGAGTTTCTTACAGAAATTCCGATTCCCGGATGCTCACTGGTATATCCGCTGGGTGGGCGAGCATTTGCATCGCTGTGCGCGGATGGCTCAATCCTGAGTGTTGTGCTTGACGAAAACGGACAACAGGTCTCGGCAAGCCGCAGCGAAAAGTTTTTTGATGCCAATGACGATCCCCTGATTGAAAAAGCGGCGATGATCGATGGTGTCGGATACTTTCCGACTTTTAAAGGTAATGTCGTGCCAATAGATCTGAGTGGGTCGACGGCAGTCCCCGGGGAACCCTGGCCTCTCGTGGGTGACAAGGAGGTCGGTTGGCTGCCGGGTGGATTGCAGGTGACGGCCAGTGACGCAAAGGGTCACTTGTATGTGTTGATGCACAAGGACAGCTACGATGGTTCGCATAAGGACCCGGGCGTCGAGGTTTGGGTCTTCGATACAGATGCCCGGCGTCGAATCGACCGCATCGAACTGCAACTGCCTGCTATTTCGATAGCGGTTACGCGTGACGATGATCCATTACTCGTCGCCACGAACATCAACATGGAAATAGATGTTTACGATGCAGGCGATGGCAATCACCTGCGAACCATCGGCGATTTTGGTCAGGAGACGCCGCTACTATTGCACGGCGCCAGATAACGGTAACGGCTGCGAGGAATCAGACGAATGAAATGGCTTAATGGATGGTTTGATGGCGCGACCGAGAATTCGACGCGCAGTGTTGCGCAGAAAACATCACGGCGCGGATTTATTGGCAAGCTTGCCAGCGCAATTGCAGGTGGTGCCGTAGCGATTCCCTTGTTACCCATTGCCCGGGGACAGCAGGCAGCTAACGCTTTTCCTGGAGAGGAGGGCGATCGGAGCAGCTGCGATTACTGGCGTTATTGTGCGATCGACGGCTTCTTGTGCAGCTGCTGTGGCGGCTCCATAAATTCCTGCCCGCCTGGAACAGAGATGTCACCGATCACCTGGATCGGCACCTGCGAAAATCCGCTCGATGGCGTTAACTACATCATTTCCTACAACGACTGCTGTGGAAAATCATCCTGTGGCAATTGTCTTTGTCAGCGCAACGAGGGCGACCGCCCGGTTTACAACCCACGGGCGTCGAATGATCTGAACTGGTGCCTTGGCACGTCGAGCAACACCTACCATTGCTCGACAGCCATAGTCATTGGCACGGCGATCGATGCATGAGGGTCTTATCCACTGCTGTCCCACAAACTCAAAATCGGTGTCCGGATGAAGCATCGAGTCGACCTGATTCGCCCGCTGGGCGGGCTACAATGCCAATTAGCAATGTAGGAGCCCGCCCAGCGGGCGAAGTCCCAAATCCGCAAGAATGTCGGTTCATTACGCCAACGCTTCCGCCCACGGCCAGGAAACGCGTCTTTAAGGGGCAGCAATGGGCCTTATCCCTGATTTTGTTATTCACCGGGTTAACGACCACGACGTTTGATCGTATTGCCGAAGCACGAGACGAAAACACCGCTGCAGGGGACCAGGAATACAGCGCCGCTGCTTTTGCTGCATGTTCTGCATGCCATCTTCCTGATGGAGCTGGCATTCCGGGCGCATTTCCGCCGCTGAAAAATCGCCTCGCCGCCATTGCCAGCCTGGAGGGAGGTCGTGACTACCTTATTACCACAGTTTCGTTCGGTTTGATGGGCACGATCCAAGTAGGGGGAATGCAATATTTCGGTGTGATGGCGGGCAATAAAGGAGCGATGAGCGCCGAAGAAATCGCATCCGCACTAAACTTCGCAGTTTTTGAACTTGCTGATGACAAGGACGCAGCTGGTTCCATCCCCGCGTTCTCTGCTGAGGAAGTCACCAGCTCACAGTCAAAAGTGTCAGCCGCAAGTCCGGCTGTTGCAGGCAAGCTCCGCGAGAAAATGCTGGAGCAGCATGGTGACAAGTGGCCACAGTGATTCGGGCGGTTTTTTTGCTTGGAGTATTGTCTTTGTCATCGTTGGTCACCGCGAGCGACGAGCGAGCACAGGTCAATTACATGATTCACTGCCAGGGATGTCATTTGCCGGACGCTGTCGGGTTTGCCGGAAGAGTGCCGCGCATGAACAATTTTGCCGGGTACTTTCTGCATTCCAGGGAAGGTCGTGAATTCCTTATTCGTGTGCCTGGCGTGTCTACCTCATCCTTAGCAGATGGTGAGATTGCCGAATTGATTAACTGGCTGCTGGTAACCTACAGCACGCCACAATTGCCAGCGAATTTCGAGCCATTTACAGAACCGGAGGTTGCACGCTTGCGTACCGATCCGGAAGGCGACCCGGAGGCGACACGCCGGACAATTCTCGAGCAGATTGCTGCAGAAATTCCGTCATTGGCGCAGCAATTAGCGGGAGAAAACGGTGGTACGTAAAGTCCCGGACCCCAACGAACTGGATCCCATTGAAACGGCGAGTATCGATGAGCTCCGCAGCCTGCAACTCGATCGATTGCAGTGGACACTGCAACATACTTACAAGAATGTGGCTCCATACCGCGAGAAATGCGAGAAAGCAGGCGTTGCACCGGGCGACCTGAAATCGCTCGAAGACTTGTCATTATTCCCGTGTACAACAAAAGAAGACCTGCGACAGAGCTATCCGTTCGGGCTGTTCGCCGTGCCGCAGGAAGAAATTGTTCGCGTGCATGCCTCCAGTGGCACCACTGGTAAACCAACCGTGGTTGGCTACACGAAGAACGATATCGATATGTGGGCGCACGTTGTCGCTCGCTCAATTCGTGCCAGCGGTGGCGAGCGCAGCGACATGATTCATATAGCGTATGGCTACGGACTTTTCACCGGCGGTCTCGGCGCGCACTACGGTGCAGAAAAGCTGGGAGCGACAGTCATCCCAATGTCCGGCGGACAAACGTCGAAGCAAGTGCAACTCATCCATGACTTCGAACCCGACATCATCATGTGCACGCCCTCATACATGCTGAATATTGCCGATGAATTCGAAAGACAGGGCCTCGATCCTGCTGCATCGTCACTTAAGGTTGGCATATTCGGTGCCGAACCGTGGGGCGAGCCGATGCGCAAGGTACTGGAGCAGCGTTGCGGCCTGGATGCGGTGGATATTTACGGCTTGTCCGAGGTCATTGGCCCGGGCGTTGCCAACGAATGCATTGAGACGAAGGATGGGCCAACCATCTGGGAGGATCATTTCTATCCGGAAATCGTCGATCCGGAAACAGGGGCGCCAATTCCTGATGGCGAGCTCGGTGAACTAATGTTTACCTCGCTGACCAAGGAGGCATTGCCAATAATTCGTTACCGGACCCGCGATCTGACCCGACTCCTGCCAGGAACGGCGCGAACGATGCGGCGTATGGAGAAAATCACCGGGCGCAGCGATGACATGTTGATCATTCGTGGTGTTAACGTTTTTCCGACACAGATTGAGGAGCGTGTGCTAAGACAGCCAGGGTTGTCGCCGCACTATCAGATACACATTTCACGGCAGGGACAGTTGGACGTGCTCAGCGTAGTCGTCGAGTTAGCCGCTAACGCACCATCATCCGATGCTGATGGCATTGCGAATTTGCTGAAAAAAGACATCAAGGACTTCGTCGGGGTTAGCGCGGCGATCGAGGTTCGTAACCCGGGCGAGGTGCCACGCTCCGAAGGCAAAGCAGTACGGGTAGTAGACGATCGATAAATGGGCCAGATCATGGCGGCATCAGTGAACACATTAACCTTGCAATGTTAACCTTTCACCGCAACACATTGGCGAAGTTGCTGGGCTGGCAGAGCAATATGCAGGTATGGTCGATAATCATTCCGTCAGGAACGATACTCAAGGGGAAAGCGATGATTCAAAACTCGGCGTTTCAAAGGTTATTCATTGCGGTGGCATTGTGCTTTTCGTTGTCCATAGGAAGTGCAGCTGGTACCGGTGACGGCGGCGGCACGCGCTACACCGGCGAGGGCTACGCCAGTCGCAGCCCGGCACTGGGCGTGAACGGTATGGCAGCAACATCGCACCCGGTTGCGTCTTCGATTGCGGTCGATATTCTCAAGAAGGGCGGTAGCGCGATAGATGCTGCCATTGCGGCGAACGCCATGCTCGCCCTGGTCGAACCACACATGTGCGGCATCGGTGGTGATCTTTTCGCAATCGTCTGGGACCCGAAGACGGGCGAATTGCATGGTTACAATGGTAGTGGCCGCACGCCACGAGGGTTCACTTACGAAGCGATGCGCGCAGCGCTTGGCGATGAAGAAAGAATTCCGCTATTCGGGCCAATGTCGGTGAGCGTTCCGGGCGCAATAGATGGCTGGTACGCGTTGCACGAGCGCTTCGGCAAACTGCCGATGTCCGAGTTATTGCAGCCAACGATTGAATACGCGAAAGCCGGGATACCAATCACCGAGGTCGATGCAGCTTTGTGGGCGGATGCACTTGCTGATTTTGAAAATAGTGATCTGCCTGCAGAAATGCTGGCGGAGTTGTATAGAACCTATCTTATAGACGGTAAACCGCCGCGTGCTGGGCAGGTTTTCAAAAATCCGGACCTTGCACGTAGTTATGAACGTCTCGCTGCGGGTGGGCGGGAAAGTTTTTACCAGGGTGAGACGGCAAGAAAAATCGTAGCGGCGGTGCAGCGCTCTGGTGGTGAATTGCAGTTGAGTGATATCAGCGCGCACGCGGGTGAATGGGTGACGCCGGTGTCTGTCAGTTATCGCGGCTACGATGTCTATGAGTTGCCACCGAACGGCCAGGGTATTGCCGCGTTGCAAATGCTGACAATTCTCGAGGGTTATCCGCTCGGCGAGATGGGACGTGAAAACGCAGACTTTTGGCACCTGATGGTCGAGGCTACCAAGCTCGCCTATGAAGATCGTGCGAAATACTACGCGGATCCCGCGTTCGACCAGTCCGACGTCGAGTGGCTGCTGTCACAGGAGTACGCGGGCGAGCGTCGGGAACTGATAGACCTGCAAAAAGCTGCGCTCGATCAATCAGCCGGTTCACCGCCACCACACGGTGACACGACCTACCTTTCCATCGCGGACAGTGAGGGGATGATGGTGTCGTTCATTCAGAGCAACTACTGGGAATTCGGCAGTGGCATTGTTCCTGAGGGTCTCGGCTTTGCATTACAGAATCGGGGCTCGGCCTTTACGCTGGAGGAGGGGCATGCGAATGTTTATGCACCTGGAAAACGACCATTCCATACGATTATTCCCGGTATGCTGATGAAAGACCAGCAACCGGTAATGGCCTTTGGCGTAATGGGCGGATTTCTGCAACCACAGGGACATGTACAGATTCTCGTCAATATCATCGACCTTGGGATGAACGTGCAGGAGGCTGGTGATGCCGCGCGTTTTATACATTCGGGCGATTCACAACCCACGGGCGGCACAATGAAGGACGGTGGACGGCTGCTGCTGGAGTCGGGCGTCGATCCTGACGTGGTCGAGGAGCTGCGTCGGCGTGGCCACGTTATCGACTATGGTGGCAGGCCCTACATAGGATCGGTTGGCGGCTACCAGGCCGTGTGGCGCGATCCCGAAACCGGTGTGTACCACGGTGCGACGGAAATGCGCTTCGATGGAGCGGCGCTGGGCTACTAATCATGTCGATGCAGGTATATAAAACGACTTCCATCTCTCGCTTGCAACGCCGATCGCTGCGCACGAGTTAACTTGTCCTTCTGACTAGCGGATCAAAAGTACTCGTTGATTAACAGGATATAACCACTCGACACCGCGCTCGGTGACGATTGCGTCATCTTCAAGTGGAATGCGTAATTTCTTTCCACCCCATTCGGGGATTGCCGTGTAAGCGAAAAGCTCTATCGAAAAAAGATTGGTCGGTTGAATCATGTAAGTCATTCGTTCGGGATTGAACCAGGCTATCGATGGTCCTGTACCGTGGCCGAGATTGCCGACGGAGTGGCAACCGATGATTACATCGACGATGTCAGGATCGTCGGTCGGCGAATTAAATGTCTCCATTATTTTGAAGCCGGCAGCACTAATTTTCTGATTCAGGATGGCGTAGGTTTCACCAGCTGTGCGACCTGCTTTTATATTATTTTTCAGTATGTTGCGGACGGCAAGACCGTTGTCGAAGGCTTTCTGGATACTGTCCGGAAGATGTGTTTCACCTTCCTTTAGAACATAGGCGTGACGTTTCATGTCAGTGTAGAAATTGAGATAGCCGACGCCCCAGTCAATGGTCAGGAAATCACCGCGTTGAATGACGTGGTCGTTCGACAACGCAACGAAACCATCCGGTCCTGTGATGTAGACCGACGGCATACCAAATGATGTGCCCAGGTTGTTATCGAATTGTTGCTCACGCATCCACCAGGCGACATCTGCCAGGGTCGTCTTGCCCGGTGTGATGACCTCGTTGGAGAAAGCGCGCTCCGCAATATTGCGCGACATCTCGCCGGCCCACGCGAATGCAGCGATTTCGGAGGCGACCCGTCGAGAACGAAAGTCCGAGGTAAGTTTTTCGGCAGAAACGAATCGGTCGGCGTACTTTTTCCCGAGGTCACTAACCAGCTTTTGATAACTGGTGTGGCTGAGTCCATCGGCGGCGCCGATATGCTCGGCATAATTTAATGCAATGGACTGCGGATCGCGTTCTTCTACAAATTCCCTGAGGTCGAAGCTCTCCGTCATGATGTCGTAGGCGCCATTGTCTTCAACGAGCGCTGTTCCGATCCCGAGCACTGCCCGTTCGATACGCTCTTCGCCACGATCAGTAAAAATGTAGTAACCATACGAACCAACGTATCCCTTGCCGAAATCCTCGGTCAACGGATCATCATGACCTTCACGACTGACCGTGATCCACATATCGACTTTGTTCTCGCGCATCACTTCGGGCAGGACGAGGTCGAATTTCTCCTGGCGGATTTGATTCATTCTTTCCCAGCGGCGCTGAGCTTCGCCGGCTGCATAGACTACTTCGGTCACGAGCATTACAAAAGTAAGCGCTGCCAGAATTTTCACGACGGCATGTTTCATGTTGCAGACCCTCTGGTCAGAACAGACCCGTAATGCGTCTGTTTTTATCGACGCTGATATTCTCGGAGGCCGGCTTGCGGGGTAGTCCCGGCATGGTCATTATCGCGCCGCATATCACGACGATAAATTCTGCGCCTGTTGCAAGCCGGACCTCACGAATCAGCACATCATGGCCTGTTGGCGCCCCGAGCAAATTCGGGTCAGTTGAAAAACTGTACTGCGTCTTGGCCATGCAAATAGGATAGTGGCCGTAGCCTTGCGCTTCGAGGTCCGTAAACTGTTGGCGGATTTTTTTATCCGCCAGAACGTCATCGGCGCCATAAATTGAACGTGCGATCCGCCGCACTTTTTCCCATAAGGGCAGTTCATCTTTGTACAACGGGCGGAATTGGGAATGATGACCATTGATCAGGTCGATAACGGTCTCGGCGAGTGGCACAGCACCTTCGCCGCCATGCTCCCAATGAGATGACACGGTGCAGGATACATTGAATTCCGCGCAATAGTCCTTGATCGCCTGGTGTTCTGCATCGGTATCTGTCACGTAGTGGTTGATGGCTACTGTTAAGGGAACGCCGAACTGTCCGATGTTTCGAATATGCCGGCCGAGATTAGCGCAGCCCTTCTTGACCGCAGCTACGTTTTCGCCCAAGAGGTCGCTCTTTGCAACGCCACCGTGCATTTTCAATGCTTTGGTGGTCGCCACCAGTACGACAGCATCCGGCTTAAAACCCGCCTTGCGGCATTTGATGTCGAAGAATTTTTCTGCGCCGAGGTCTGCGCCGAAGCCGGCTTCAGTGACAACGTAGTCAGCAAGTTTCAGGGCGGTCTTCGTCGCTATGACTGAATTGCAGCCATGCGCAATGTTGGCGAAAGGCCCGCCGTGCATCAATGCAGGATTGTTCTCCAGTGTTTGCACGAGGTTTGGTTGCAGTGCATCGCGAAGCAGGGCGGTCAATGCGCCCTCCGCCTGCAGTGCTCTCGCTTGCACAGGTTTTACATCGCGGGTGTGGCCAATAGTGATGTTGCCGATGCGCTGGCGCAAATCCTCAAGATCGTTGGCCAGGCAAAATATAGCCATGATCTCTGAGGCGGCCGTAATATCGAAGCCGGCCTCGCGTACAACGCCGTTATGAAAGCCACCGAGACCGGTTGTGATCGTACGCAATGCGCGGTCGTTCATGTCGACGACGCGTCGCCAGCTTACACGGCGTGGATCAATGTTGAGCTGGTTCTCCCAGTGCATATGATTGTCGATCACTGCTGACAAGAGATTATGCGCTGCACCAATGGCGTGAAAGTCGCCGGTGAAATGCAGATTGATATCGGTCATTGGTACAACCTGGGCATAGCCGCCACCAGCAGCTCCACCTTTCATGCCAAAGCACGGCCCCAGGCTGGGTTCACGCAAGCATATGATCGCGTTCTTGCCGATTTTTTTCAGGCCGTCCCCCAAGCCTACCGTCGTCGTGGTTTTTCCCTCGCCGGCCGGGGTTGGTGATATTGCCGTAACAAGAATCAATTTGCCTTCTGGATTGTCCTGTATCGACTCAAGAAAATCATAGGTGATCTTTGCCTTGTCATTGCCGTAAGGAATAATGCTGTCCGCTGGAATTTTCAGTTTCGCAGCAATTTCGGCAATTGGCTTCTTGTTTGCAGCCTGTGCAATTTCAATATCTGAGGGTACTTTGGCCATATCATTATTCTGCTTATTTTGACGGGGGACAGTATACGGTTACTGTCAGCAAATTATCAGGGCAAAGCATGACATGATCGCAATGCATCAGGATTGGTGAGATTTCGTCTAAATCGCTTTCGAGAATCGATCGCCGCTGTCGTCCGCATTCAGGTGGCGGTCAAAAACCATCGCGATACTGCGCAGGAGCAGGCGACCTTTCGGTGTGATCGATATCTGTTCGTCATCTAACTGCACAAGTCCGTCTTTTGCGAGCGATTCAAGTCTTTCGAGTTCATGCAGAAAGTACGATCTGAACTCAATGCCGTGCACTTTTTCGAAATCATTGAAATTCAGGCGGCCATAGCACATCAGTTCCTGAATAACTTCGCCGCGTAACGAGTCGTCCTGATCAATTTCAATACCGCGTTTTACCGGCAATGAATCATTGGACAATAGTTCCTCGTACTCTTTTGTGGAGCTCGAATTTTGGCTGTAGGCGTTGCCAATGCTGCCGATTGCGCTGACGCTCAGGCCGATCAGGTCGCATTGGCGATGGGTTGAGTAGTCCTGGAAATTTCGCTGCAGCGTGCCATTTTCCTGTGCAATTACGAGGTCGTCGTCGGGCAGGGCGAAATGGTCCATGCCAATGTAAACGTAATCGGAATCGCCCAGTTTTTCGATGGTATGTCGAAGAATATCCAGTTTGGTAGCTGGCAACAGAATGTCATGACCATTGATCATGCGTTGCCCTTTGAATCTCGTGGGCAAGTGCGCGTAATTGTAAATCGCCAGTCGATCGGGACGCATCTCCAACACCTGGTCGAGAGTGCGATCAAACGTTTCTACATTCTGGTGCGGGAGCCCGTAAATCAGGTCAAATGAAATTGACTTAAAATGATTTCGCCGTGCGTCTTCCATCAGGTTTGCAACATCGTCTGCCGACTGAATGCGATTTACCGCAGTTTGTACCCGTAATTCGAAGTCCTGTACGCCAAGGCTAAGGCGATTAAATCTAAGCTCTGCGAGCAACGCCATTGATTCCGAGTTGACCGTTCGTGGGTCGACTTCAATCGAGAATTCTCGTTCTTGCTGTCATCAAATGTAAATGCGCCGCGTAAGTGCGCAAACAACGAACACATCTGGCCGCTATCAAGATAAGTTGGTGTGCCGCCGCCAAAATGCAATTGTTCGATCGTGCGAGCGCTGTCGAACAACTCAGACTGCATCGTGATTTCCTGATAAAGGTGCCCCAGGTAGCTATCTACTCGTTCCGCGTTGCGTGTAATGATCTTGTTGCACGCGCAGTAGTAGCAAAGCGACTTGCAAAACGGAATGTGTACGTAAAGGGATAATGGCCGACCATCCTCATTGCTGTTTCTCGCATGCCTGGCGTAATCGGTGGCTGTGAAGGATTCATCGAATTGCAATGCTGTTGGATAGGACGTGTAGCGTGGCCCGCGGCCGCCGTAGCGCTCGATAAGGTCCTGATCGAAGCAGATGCTGTGATCCGACATGCCTGGTGAATTTTGGCTGTCAATACTCATGAGGCGTGTATCGTGGCCGATAACGCAGTCATCGAAAATGGGTATTAACCGAAATTTAAACCGGTCTTATCCATAGCAATCGTAGCGCGCTATTGTAATTAGTAGCATGGCGACGCACCGGTCGGGCGTGGCCAGGAAAGTGGGCATAGTAGTCGGGTCACTGGAAACTACCGCATAGCCGATTCACTCGCGTCGACTCGTGGAGCCGCTGTTATTGCTTCTTCGCACCAGAGCCACGATTAACAGCCCAACAACCATAAGTAAGCAAGCTATTAACGCTGTTTTGATTATCCCTGCCGCGGTTGCACCGTCAACTGCAGCAGCAGTCAACCCAATCGACACGCAAACAGCGACCCAGATCGAGAATTTCGAAACATTTGATAATTCCAGATTCATCCGCTACAAATTCCCCTTTGTTTTCCTGCAGAGGCCATATGGGCTCCGTTTCTCCGTTGCGGCAAATTCCTACAGGAGACAGCTCGATTCAAGCTGCTGGCAATCGAGCCGCCCCCCTACCAGCTAACCTCCCCAGTACTCGGCCGCAGCATATGTTGCGCCGATCAAACCAACTGAAGCAAATGCCCAGCTGGCCAGTCCACCTGCAGTAAGTTTCGATCCTATCGCGATTCCAAACATTATCAATGGAAGTATTCCTCCATCTACTTGCTCAATTTCGTTTGCTGTTAATTCCCTTATCGATGCTGTTGATTGCATTACAATTCTCCTTTTGCTCATTAGCGCTGATACCGTATGGCATGCAGAATGTTTATGCGACAGGCATTATTAGCCTGCTATTGGAGTTTTGCTGCTTGATCGATAAAATGCCGGGTGCTTCGATGAATGCACCGGTTATGGGAAAACCAATGGACAACAAGAGATCAATTTTTGCGATTCTTTTTGGTAGCATCCTCACGATTCTGTATACGTATCAAATCGCGGGCGCATGGGTAAACGCCGAACCGATAAATCCACTTTGGATTATTGGCATGGTCTGTGGGCTGGGTCTCGCCTTAGCGGAAGCGCTTGGTATCAGGAAGAAAGAATAGGTAACAGTGGCTGCTGGCCGGAATGCTCGGTTGACACCCCAAAAAATTGCAAGGGGTCCGATCCCCTTTCTCCAATCAGGGCAAGTTGGTGTGCCGCTGCCGAAATGCAGTCGTTTGACCAGGCGAGCGCTGTCGAACATTTCAGACTGCATGATAATTTCCTGGTGAACGTCCCCCAGGTGGCTATCCACTCGTTAAGTATTGTGTGTAATGTTTTTATTGCACACACAGTAGTAGCAAATCGATTTACAGTATGGAATGTGCACGTAAAGCGTCCGTGTCCGATAGCGCAGTCACTGAGAGTGGGTATCGACCGAAATCAAACCCGGCGTAATCCATGGCAAAGGTAGAGCGCTACGGTAAACAACAGCATGGCGACGCCCTGGTGGGTCGCAGCCAGGAACGTAGGCACGAAGTAAAGCAATGTCGCAATTCCCAGCGAAACTTGCAGAACAGCGGTGTGCAGCAATGCGTTAATCCCCTTGCGAATGCGTTCAGGAAGTTCTGTTTTGCGGATGCGATTCCAGAAAATCACGATTAACGCAAAAGTAGAAATTGCGAGCACGCGATGGTCAAATTGCACAGTTGCCATGTTGTCGAAAAAGTTTACCCACCATGGATCGAGTGCAAACATCCCAGGTGGCGCCCAGTGATCGCCCATCATCGGAAAGGTGTTGTAAATCTTGCCGGCTTTGAGTCCGGCGACAAAACCGCCGGAAATAACAGTCACCGCAATCAGTGTCGTGAGCGCAAGCGTCTTGCGGTGCCACGGATGAGCACTATCACTTGTAGTCGGGAACAGAAGCGAAAGCGCGACCCAAAACATGTAGGCGTAAATAAAGAATGCGGCGATCAAATGAGCGGTCAGCCTGTACTGGCTGACATGTGGATTGTCGACCAGGCCGCTCTTGACCATATACCAGCCCAGTACACCCTGCATCCCGCCGAGGCCGAACATAAGCGCGTACTTTGGTAATTCTGCTACTTTGATGTATCCACGCCGCAGGAATATGAGGAATGGGAAGAGAAAAACGATACCGATAGTGCGGCCAAGTAAGCGGTGCAGATATTCCAGCCAGAATATCCCCTTGTAGTCGCCCACATCCATCTGTGGATTGACTTTCTGAAACTCGGGGGATAGCTGGTACGTTTCGAAACTCTGCTGCCAGGCAGCGTCAGTCAGTGGCGGTAAAATGCCGGTCACGGGTCGCCAGTCGACCATGGACAAACCTGAGCCGGTCAGGCGGGTTACGCCACCAAGGACGACCATGACAAAGACCAGTGCACAACAGATCAACAGCCAGGTTGCGACTCTGCGGTTATTCCTGAGTTCGGCTTCCTGCATATTTGTTCCGTAGAAGCGAAAGGGCTGATTAATGGCGTGCAATAGTAACAGCGAAATTAATTGGGGTCAGAGGCACTGCTAATGTGAGAACGTGCGACCGGCGTAAAGCGGCCATTATTCGTTGACTACTTTTCACCAATTGAAACAACGGGTATTAGCCCCGTTGCCGCTATGGTTTCTGCGACTTCTTCTGATGACAGAAACTCGATCAAGGATTTTGCACCCGATAAATTCTGTGCCCGCTGCGTGATACCTGCGGAGAATGTCGTAATCTTTTGCATATCGTCACGTAAAGGCCCAACATAATCCACGCCCGCAACAGGCAAAATTTCACTTATTTGTTGAAATCCAATTTCAACCTCACCTCGTGCTACGACGCTTGCAACACGTTCACTCAGTATTCGTTTGCTCTTTGGTTCAACCTGTTCCCAAATCTCCAACTGGGGGAACAATACCGTCGATAGATTGGCGCCACTAGCGCTCGCCGAGTAGCCAACCGGTTCTGCACGCAGCACAGTACCGATAAAGGCATCTTTTGTACTGATATCAGGTTTCCGTGAACCGCTGCGAACTGCCATGCCGATTCCCGAGCGAACCAGGGTTGGCGGTCATTGAGATTTTGCAGGGAATATGCCTCTCACTATCCGATATGCGCGCATGATCGGTACCGAAAAAAACCGAGGAAAATATCCTGGCGACTAGTCAAGTGTAACGTAGAGCTCAAGTCGTGCGACTTCCTGCTCGTCAACATACTTGCCCATTTCACGACGGAACTGCTCCAAATTCGAATAAGGTCGGTACTCCTCAAATTCGTGCGCCATGCGTTTGCCGACGCCCGGGATCAGCAATATGTCGGAACGCTTGGCGTCATTCAGATTGATGGCGATAAACAACCGGCCATACAGTTCTTCCAGTTGATCGTCGTCGAGGTCGGAGCTAAGCAGGTGGTTTAGTTCGCCAATGTTGACGAAAGGTCGGTGCTCGATAACAACACCAGCCAAAACATCATCCATGTGGGGCAGGGCGGCGATGGCTTCTTTGCTGGCCGTGTTCGCATCCAGTACGGTATCTGCGGCATTTGTCGTTGATACGATGGCGAAGCTGATAAGCGATAGCAGAAAAATCCGCGACGTGATGTTTCTCATTATTTTTTCCCTAAATGTTTGTGATCGGTAGTACGGAGACCGTGAATACTAGCGACCACGGCTACAGATAACAAACAACTTTGCTTTACTTTACAGTTGCGACACTATGGTGAGAGGTGGCAGACGAGCCC